>JAAUYE010141521.1_pt1 | contig 21599 bp, 15 predicted proteins | sample 7278081 | NCBI WGS metagenome assembly JAAUYE01 (sample SAMN14350131, study PRJNA611818) | marine sediment metagenome | isolation source: surface marine sediment (0.6m) | place: French Polynesia: Moorea | collected 2018-08
ATGGACTTGGCGTCATCTGGCCGGTGTGATCTTTGAAATTGGTCTGCAACTTTGAAGCATATCTAAGCGGAATGTCCGGTTGTACCAGAAGCCGTCGAAGCAGCAAATACTGTGCCGTTGCCGCCTTTCGGCCAAAAGGGGCCCCAGACTAGTCAATGATCTTGCGTGCAAGGCGAGGAGGTCCGGTTCGCGTCACTGCCTTGGAATGGTGAGTCGCAGATCCTCAACACCATCAAACCAATCGGCAACGAAATAAGCGGTCTCCTGCTCGAAATCGTCTGCGGCCGGTGGCATCTTGTAGCGATCGAATGCCTTCGCAGACGGTCGCGTCTTCGCAGCCGCATACTTTGTCGAGAACATGAAATGCGGCGATCCGTTGATCACGAGCGGGTGCCCGCTGTTTGTCTCAATCAGCGTCGGTGCGAACCCGTAGCTGATCTCGCGTGATTGGGCAGTGGCGATCCGGACCGACGCCGGCAAGGTGTACTTGCCGGGACGCAGGTCGACAATCTCTGACGCGAGTCGGGCCGGCTGTTTGTACGGCTCGTAGGGCGGGTATTTCTGAAAGCTCACGACGGCGGCAGGAAAGACCTCGCCACCGGCGATCTCAATCTCGCAGGGCACGTCTACCGAACGCTTGCCATTGCCATATACATCAATCGGGCGGGCACCGATCTTTCGCGCGATATCAAGGTGTTTCGGCGTCAAGACTTGGTCGGCCCCAGACCAGCGCTCGAAAAGGTCGAGTTGGTGGACGGGCAGTGCGCATGCGGTCCGCTCATAAACGAACCAGCGTCCCCCGCAGCTATTACAGGTATACAACTCGCCGTTCTTGGTCGCTCCGAAGTGCTCCAGGGATTGCCGATAGCCGCCAACTTGAGACTCCGGCTCTTTGCCCGCAATGCGCCAGTTATAGGTAATCGTCCTGCCGTAGCCGCACATCTCGCAGGCGCCAGGCTGCTCCGGGCCGGTCGTTGCAATATGGGTGAAAACCGACATCGCGATGTTTCTCGCTAATTTGGCATGGCGTCTAGATGACCGTTTCGGGTCACCTGCAGCCGATACTAGCAGTTCCGAGCGAGCGGCCGGTCAAAGATGTTTCCGCGGACAGCGTGCCCTCTGGGTAAATATCTGAGCGAACGTCAGCTGCTGGAAAGAGCTGTCACTGGCGTTGCAGCCGAGAGAACTTCGGCACTCGGCCATTTGCGGTCACGTTTCGTGTAACGGCAGCTGGCAGCTCTGACAGTAATCGGACCCAGGACCGATAGGATACTTCCAGCTGCTTCCATAAGGTTCCCCGCATCGCGGGCAGGGCTCGTGCGCGGCACGCCGAATCTTTGAATAGAACCAAGCGAAACATGCGAAGCCAAAGGCACCGGCAACGAACTGTGAGAAGTACGACGTTGCAAGTCCCGCTAACAGGAGCACGATAAACGGTGCATCTAGCCTGTATGCATTCTTTCGTAGCTCAATGATGGACATATTTGCGCTCACCGTAGTGATTCGAATGCCCGCGATGGGTGACAGCCGAAATAGTAGCAGTCAGGCGATCAGGATCTCAAAACGGCCAGAACCAATCACAGGCAACGCAAGAATCGCTTGCTTCGCTATGCAGGGAACTTCAAGTAGTTTCTAGGAACGTTTCAGCGGAAATGCAGAAGTCTGCTCCTGAGGACTCCGGTCACTCGTTCGCGAGTTTAACGACCGACAACAACCGGCCGCAAGCGGCCGGTGGTTAGAGCCTTACTCACGCTTGCCAACGTAGTCTTGCGCCGCATAGAAATCCACCGGGAAATCTGCTTTCGTCGCTGCTGCGAGATAGAAGTCCGAGACGGATAAACCTAAGTCGCAATGAATGGGTTCAAGGTCGGCTGGAGGCTCCTCCCACAGCTCGTCGTGACTCACGTACCCAACTGTATCGGTCTGGCTGTTAATGACAATCGGGTCACCATTCAGACCGTCGCCAATTTTCAACAATCCCTTTTCTCGCAAGGGCTTATTCTCATCCAGATCGTTGTATTCAGGAATGCGATTTACTTCGTGAAAAGTGACGTTTCCGAATTGCACGTGCGAAGCGAAAGGGAATTTCTTCAGTAACTCGATCAGACTCGACGACGCCCCGAATTGTTCGAGCCATATTCTCGTCTCGGGATAGAGCGCCAGTGTGCGCGGCTGTTCCTCGATGGCATTCAGCGCATCTTGCATAGCCATTCGTTCCTCAGAATCGGGGATGAGACGAGTGTCTCCTTCGGCTCATCTGCGGTCTCCCATTGAAGCGTAGGAGCAGCCGCTCGAGCGGCTGATTTAGGGACGATAGCAGCCAAATGACCGACGTCGTTCTGACAGTGTCTGTCCGGTGGAGTCTGAACTATCACAACTAGCCTTGCCCCGGCACTCCCGTCATTGCCCTCTCGGTACGGCCTTGCATCGAACCCCCGGCGCTCCTTAGCCCGAAGGCTGGCCCGGAAACCGGATCTTCAGCGACTCGACGATCGAGTGAATATGGTTGATGTAGGTAACGCTCGTATCGTTGCCGGCAAACAGCAGCCCAACCGCCCGGTTGCGAGCATCCACCACGAGCGCCCCGCTGTCTCCACCCCGGCTGAAGGGGGTATTGGCATTCCTCGGGCCGATCTCCATCTGGTCGTCAAAGGTCAGGGTCAACAGCGGGTACGGGTAGGAGACTCGCAGACCATCAATTTCGAACGCGCTTACGCGTCCTTCCGTCACGCCGGTCGTTCTGCCTATCTTGAAGACCTTTTCCGACTTGTCGATCTTGCCCTCGCGTGCACCCGACAGCTTGCCGAGACCTGACAAGGAGTTGCGGTTGATCTTGAGGCTGTCGTCGATCGCGGCAATCGCCGCATCGACGCGATTGCCCGTCTTGGTGAGGGCGACGTAGCGGGTCAGCGTAGCGACCTTGTCATCCGACTTGCGGCCCCCGTCAGCCGGCCCCGGCTGAATCACAGCTGCGCCTTTTCTGGCCTCGTTCTCCTTCGCAAGGACATGGTTGTTGGACAGGATGTACGTCCGTTTGTCGTTTGCCTCAGCAGACGATACGAAGCAGCCGATCGTGCCCGCCCCCATGTCCATCCCGACGACACCGACGGAGTCGCCGATCCGTAAGGGCCTGTGTCGTTTCTGCTGGACGGGCGGCCCGGACGCTTGTGCGTGAATGCGCCCGATAACCTTGATATCGACCTCACCGCTGGCCGCACCGGAGATGTGCTCGACCAGCTTGTCCGTTTCCGGGTGCGAGTGGTGGATGCGGATCGCAATCTTGTGCTCACCTTTATGATGCGCTATACCGATTGCTATCGGGGGAGTGTCGTCAAATCGCTGCTGTGCCGGCGACGTCAAACGTACCCTGTTGAGAACTTCCGGGCGAATCTTGAATTGATCTTTAACCCGGTGAGTGAGTTCCTGCTTGAGGTCTCGCGCCGATTCGAGTCGCATCGTCTGGACCCACCTTTCTTCTGGTTTGCGCTTTAATGTACAGACAAAGTGAGGTCCTCGCGAGTTTCCTGCCTCGATGGCAACTCGAGTTACTCGCAAGGCGGACATCCCTTCCGGATGCGCCCGACGAGTCGGCGACAACAGGCGCAGTCCTGTTCATCGACGTATCGGGGTTCACCCAGCTTACCCGCAATCTTGCGCAGCAAGGTAAGCGCGGCGCCGAAACTTTATCGACACTGATAGACAGCGTCTTCGGTCCCGTCACCAATATCGTCTCGTCGCATGGCGGGGATATCCTCTTCTTTGCCGGTGACTCGGCCATAGCGGTCTGGCGCGTTCCGGAGGATGACGGGCTAGCGAACGCAACGCACAGCGCTGTATCGGCCGCACGCGTTATCCAGGGTCGCAGCTTTGGCTCGAGAGACGCCAGGATTCACCTGCGCGCGAGTATCGGCGCGGGTGCAATCCGGGCGCTGGAGCTGGGGGGCGTGGACGACAACTGGCTGTTCATGGTCGACGGCGATGCACTCGAGCAGGTCGTCGCGTGTGACGCGGTAGCGGAGCCAGGCACCGTCACGATGTCGACCCGGGCAGTCGAGATCGCCGGCGACCGAGTCGAGACCCGCTCGATCAGCCCGAATGCAGCGTGTCTCGAGCACTTGCAGAGCGAGCCGCCTCACAACGCGGAATTCCGTTCGCCTCCGCTTCTCGACGAGGAGGTCTGGCCACACCTGGTACCACGCGTCGTTTTCGAGCATGTATCCCAGGACATGGCTGAGTGGCTAGCCGAATTCCGAACGGCGAGTGTTGCCGTGATGAGCCTCGACCGCGGCAAGGACGACATTCTGGCACTCGATGAGCTCGTCCGGCTCATGCAGGCATCGATCTTTCGCCTGGAGGGTCAGGTGTACCAATGCCTGGTCGACGACAAGGGAGCCAACCTGCTCGCCACCTTCGGCATGCCACCACTTGCGCATGAAGACGATGCAGAGCGCAGCCTGCTCGCGGCAATTGATATCAGGAACCGACTGGCCGAAATGGGTGTTGCAACCTCGATCGGCATCGCCACCGGCACGATCTGGGGCGGCCTTTACGGCACGCGCGAGCGCCGCCAGTACTCGATCGTCGGGCCAGCGATCAACCTGGCCAGCCGCTTGATGAAACTGGCGAAGAGCAGGATTCTCTGCGACGCGACGACCGCCCGGTCAGCCGGCAGAATCGTCCTCGCTGACGCCGGCCAGGTCGAGGTGAAAGGCTATGATCAGGCCGTGTCGGTATACGAGGCGGCCGACGTCAGAAGAGACCCGCTGGCTCTACCCGGCCATTCCGGCTTTGTCGGTCGCGAGGCGGAACTCGAGGCGATCGGCACGCTATTGGACCGACTCGATTCTGGAAGCGACAAGGCCTTCGTGCTCCTCGAAGGCGACACGGGCCTCGGCAAGTCGAGCCTCGTATCCAGGGTCCTGGGTAGCCTTCCGGAGTCGCTCGCCTGTCTTGCGGGGTCGGCCGAGGCCATTGATGCAGCGCGTCCCTACGCCGTCTGGAAGAGTATTTTTCAACAGCTCTTCGGCATCGACGCACAGGCGACACTCAGCGAGGCAGATCAGCAGACGGTGCTCGAACAGCTTGGTGACCGTCGGGAGCTCAGCCCACTGCTGAATGTCGCGATTGGATCGCGCTTCGAAGAGACTGAGATCACCGCGGGGCTGACCTCGGAGCTGCGTGCGGCGCGCACTCGCGCCTTGCTCACAGAACTCGTCGTGGAGCGTGGGCGATCCGGGCCGCTCGTGATTCTCCTGGAGGGTGGTCACTGGTTCGACACACACTCATGGAGCCTGCTTAGAACCATTGCCGATACCGACGCACCGGTAATGCTTCTCGTTAGCACGCGACCGCTGGAGAGCCTTCCTGACGAGCTGCGCGACCTGGTCGAGAGAAGTGACAGTGCACGCATCACGCTGGGTCCGCTGAGCCGCGATGAAACCTTGTCGCTGATCAAGGCCTACCTCGGCGTTAGGGACTTGCCGACGGAGCTCGGCGAACTCGTTGTCGATCGAGCGGCCGGCCATCCCCTGTTCGTGGAGCAGCTGCTGCTCGCGCTGCGCGAAGCCAGCGTATTCACCGTCGACGACGATGTCTGCATCTTGCAGGGCGATCCTCAGCAGCGCGAGCGTGTTGCGAAGGAGGTAGCCGTGTCGCTTGGCGGCATCGTGCAGGGACGCGCAGACCGACTATCGGCGTCGCAGCAGCTCGCCATCAAGACAGCCAGCGTCATCGGCATGCGCTTCGGCACGTCGATGCTCGCGGCTGTGCATCCCGGCGAGCGGCGCGACGCGCTGTTGACCGATCTCGAGGAACTCGTCGACCGTCGCTTTCTTCGCCAGGATGCAGACGCGGCGGGTGCCTATAGCTTCGAAAACGCGCTGATTCGCGATGTCATCTACGAGTCCCTTCCTTTCCAGCAGCGGCAAGAGACGCATCGGGCCATCGCTCAATGGCACCAGGACGCAGGTCTGGCCGACAGTCCGTCGTTATGGCCCGTGCTCGCGCACCACTATCGGCATGCCGAGTCGCATGGCGAGGCAAGCGCCTATTTCGACAAGGCGGGTACAAATGCACTGCATGAGCATGCCAATGCCGAGGCAGTGCAATACTTCGGAGAGGCGCTCGAACTCTCTGGCAGCAATCCAGGCGCCGACAACGGCGCGCTCCTGGTCAAGCACGGTCTCGCCAACGTCAACTGGTCGCGTCACGATGCAGGCCGATCGAGTCTCGAGCGTGGCCTGGCACTGCTGGACCGTCAGCTGCCGCCGTCGGCGGGCGCGGCGGCCTTGAGGTCCGCCGGTCAGCTCGGTACCCAGATACTGCGACGCCTGCGCAGTGCGGTTGCGTCGGTGCAAGACGGCATCGAACGCGAAGCGAAGCTGCAGGTCAGTCGTGGCTATGAAGGCCTCGTCGAGGCCTATTTCATCGCCGGTGAACAGCTGAGCTGCCTGTACTGTGCGCTGCGAGCGCTCAACATCGCTGAAGCAGCCGGCGCCTCTGCCGAACTGGCGCGCGGCTATGCGTCTATCAGTGCATTATTCGGCATGATGCGCCTCGAGAAGTTCGCCACGGCCTACGAACAGCGAGCGCTCGGGACTGCCGCAGCAGTCGGTGACCCGGAGGCACGTGCGTGGACGCTGCTTTCGGTCGGCATTTACAAGCTCGGCAATGCTGCCTGGCCGGTCGCGGAACAGAAGCTTTGCGAGGCAGCCGATTCGTATCGGGACCTGCAACATCCGCGGCGAGAATATGATTGCCGGATCTCGCTCTGCAACATGCACCTGGTCCGCGGCAACGTCGAGGCGGCTGAAAGGGAGCTTCAGCCTTGCGAGCAGCTCGCCCTGGTGACGCGGGATCTCCGGGCCGAGGGCGCGGTTCTCCGTAACAGGATCGTATGTCATGCAATGCGGCACGACCGGGACGCACTCGCCGACGCCGAGACAAAGCTAAAACGATTCCTCGCGCCGGGCACGTCGCTGAGAAAATCCGAATCCGATGTACTCCTCGCGCTGCGCGCGTTGATCGCCACGCGGCAGGGACGCCAGACTGAGGCCGAGCAATATGCTGATATGGCGCTCGCAGTGATAAAGGAACACAGTACTCCCTACTATCCGCTCGTCAACGAGTTTCATGCGCTCGCTGAAGTCCTGCTGCGCGGCGGCGCGAGCGCCCAGTCGAAACTGGCGGCCCTGGCAGAACTCGTCCGCAAGCATGCGCGCACATTCCCGATCGGGCAGCCCGGGCATTTCTGGCTCGCCGGCAAGCTGGCACAGCAGCGTGGCAACACGGGCAGGGCGCGGCGCCTTTTCCACAAGAGCGCCCGCAAATCGGAGCAGCTCGGGATGCACTACAACGCGGTACTCGCTTACGCCGAACTGGCGGACATCGCCGTGAGTGGCGAGGAGCGGCGCGAGCAGGAAAGGGCGGCGCATAAGCATGCCGACCCGCTAGGGATAGACGTGGACCATGTCCGAATCGCCCGCTGATCCTGTCCTCGAAGCCGCGCTCGAGCGGCTTGGCGCGCGTCTCTCACAGACACGAGCGCTGCAGGCGCTGGTCACACCCTGGCTGCAATCGAATCGTGACAGGATTCATCACCCGGGTTTCGTGCCGATCTTCGCGCTGCCGCGATGGGTCCAGGAAGCGCTATCGGGACAGGTCGTGGAGCAATGGGACGACGAGCTGACGTATTCGACCCTGTGCGGATATCTCTTCATACGGCTGGTCGATGACATCGTTGACGAGCAGAACGACGCGGCACCTCGTGCTGCCCTTGCCCTGGGCATCCTCGACTACGAGTTCCAGCGACCCTACCGTGAGTTATTCGGCGTCGGCCATGAATTCTGGCGGCGTTTCGAGCGCGACTGGGCCTGGTCTCTCGACATGACCGCCGAGGATCTCGCCGCCAGGATCACCGACCGCGAGCACTTCGAACGAGTGGCCGCGGGCAAGCTCGGCGCGACGCGAATCCCCGTGGCTGCAGCATGTCAGCTCGCCGGTCGAGACGACGCCGTGGGCCAATGGCTGGAGCTATGCGACGCGATATCCCGCCTGTACCAGTTTGCGGACGATCTCACCGACTGGCAGTCGGACTTTGCGGCCGGTCGAAACAGCTGGCTCTTGTCTGAAGCGGAGGCGCGGCGGGATGCCGGCGAGACGCTGAGCGCCTGGATGCTCCAGAGCGGCTACGACTGGGCTTTCCAACGACTGGACGAATGGGCGGAAGAGGCAACGGCCGCAGCGGAAACAGTCGGCAGCGTAGCGGCACAGGTTCATGTAAGCGCGTTCAAGCAGGGGCTGATTCGCAAGCTTGAAGAACTGCGGCCGACGCTTTCCCGGCTTGCAGCCCTTGCCGCGGCGCTGGACTCCGCTTGACTTGGCCGTGTCGCGGGCAGACACTCCCGAATCGGCTCAACAATTCAATAAGAAGAACAGGGGTAGTCATGAGCGACAAATTCTCATTCGATGATCTTTTGAAGAAGGTCGCCAGCGACCGCGACTTCCGGATCACCCTCGTGCACGATCCGTCGAAGGCGCTATCGGATATCGGCGTCGACGCTTCACCCGACATGATCAAGGCCATCAAGGGTGTCGACCCGAAGTCGATCGAAGCCGTTGCCGAAGCGTTCGGTGCCGATTCGCAAGGTGTTCACGCGGACACGCTCGGCGTCTGCTAAGTCCCACCCGGGCTCAACCAGACCATGGAGCTCGATACCGCGATGGAAGCGCCGCGTGGCGGCATCCCGCCGCTATCGGAGCTGTTCCAGGCCTCCAGCGCACTGCCTGCAGGGCTCGGGGTCATTGGCGACCTCCTGTGGGCGTTCGCTTACATCGTAGCGATCGTCATCGGCTTCCGGCGTCAGACCTTCGGCATACCCATACTCGCTGTCTGCCTGAACATTACCTGGGAGTTCGTTTACACGACCATCCATCCCCCGGGTTCCGCCGTAACGCTGGGGCTGCACCTCGCGTGGCTGTTCATCGACCTGGTGATTCTCTACCAGGTATTCCGTTATGGACGTCTCTCCGAGACGACAAAGCCATTCGGCCGGCATTTCTCGCTGGCGATCGTTGCCATACTCGGCCTCTGTGTCGCCGGTCACCTGACCTGGCACGCGGCGCAAAATGCGATGGCCATCTTTCCGGACACGTTGGGCGTAACGTCAGCATTTCTAATCAACCTGGTGATGAGTATCCTGTTCGTGTCCATGGCGATGCGGCATCCGGACCATCCGGGCCTGTCGCTCACAGTCGGCTGGGCGAAGCTCGTCGGCACAGCATTAATCTCGCTGGGCAACACGATCATGTTCTTCACGGGCACGACGCAGACCTTCGAGGTTCAGGTACGCAAACAGGACACGCTCGAGTGGGTAGATGCAGGGACCATCGGGGCGCACAACTTCGACCCCGGGTTCATGTTCTTCCTGTTTATCTCGATCTTCGTATTCGACGTCATCTACGTCGTACTGCTCAAGCGGCGTCAGAAGCTCGCCTCCAGCGCAGCAAGCGCGTAAATGGCGCGCAGGTGATCGAGCTTGCGGGCAAGCTCGGGCTCGCTTAGCAGCTGGATTCGATCCCGAACGACTTCAAGCCCGGTTGCCTCGAACCAGTCTGGAATTATCCGGCCGTCGAGGTCGACAGCCTTGCCGCCAACCTGCGCCGTGAATCGCGGCACGTCGAGGCGGCGGAGCGCCGCCAGTTCCGCCTTCTCCACCTGTGCAAGGCGAGGATCGTCGTCTTCGCGAGATAGTTCCTCGAGCGCCGCTTCATGTCTGGCAGGGCTTTCGAGGCAGTCCTTCGTACAGGCTGCCCGCATCCGTTCCTGGTAGTACGCCGTATCGCGAAAGATCGTTCGAACGCTAACGGATTCGAATCGCGACAGCGGCCCAGCCGGATCGAGGAGCTCCGACCGTCGGGCAAGCAGGCTCCTGTAGGCGTCCGCAAAGCCATCGAGCACCTGTTTGATCTGCTGCGGTGGCGGGCTCCCGGCGCCGCTCGATTCCCGAAGCAGGTCACCGTCTCGCTTCCAGTAAGGCGTCCATCCCGTAGCGAGCACCGACAGTGCGGACGTAGACCCGGGACGGCTCGCTCGCTCGCCAAGCAGCGCCCGATGGAACAGGCCCTCGGCATCGATCAGTACCGGCTGGTCTGCGGCCACGACTACGTTCTGCCAGTGGCAGTCACGCGCGTTCAGGGTATCGAGCACCGCGAGCAGGCCCCCGATCCGTCGCCAGAGCGTCTGCTGATCGGCCGTCGCTGTCGCGGGCCTGGCCTCGATGAATTCGGCCCAGCCGTAGCCAGCACAGCGAATGGTTGTGGGGCATCGATACACCGGCAGAGACGCGGATTCGGACAGCCAGTTCAAGAGTTCGCCGAACGCTCTGTCCGGACCGACGTCCCGCGGCTTGTAGACAATGCTGCAGCCACTTTCGAACTCGAGTGTGATTACCTGCCTGCCCTGCCGGTGGCGGTCGCCCGTGTCACCGCGGATACGCATGACGCGGCCAACGGGCTGGCCTCCGTTAAAGCAACGGGCCAGGTCCGGGAGATCGGATCCAAGCCGCGAGTCCAGCTCCTGTGACATGGCCCGCCACTGGGTAGCAAGAATATCGAGGTAAGTGGCGAGTACAGGAAATGAATCAAGCTTGCCCGGCTCTGTTTGGCCAGCGACGTCGCGCGATACGTTGCGGACCGCGGCGGTCAGCAGCGAGGTAAGGTCGGCCGCGGCCGCCGCTGAGAACAGGTCCGGATCGAGGGTCTCCCGGGCCGCAACCCGGGACGACGCCCAACTGGCCAGCTCATCCGTCACAGATGACGCTGTCACCGTCAGGCCGGCACACATCGGCCCACGTCGAGGCCCGCCATGCTGCTGGCAAACCGAGACTCTCGACCAGCGCCGGGAAGCGCGAATCCTGTCGGAGGGGGCTTGCGGGCGGCAGCCACAGCGCGCCTACCTCGTCAGCGGACAGATCGGCGGCATCGATATCGAGATCGAACAGCGTATCCAGGCCGAGGAGCGCGGTGAGACGGAAGGCGAGGCGTTTCGACAAGCTGCCCTGGCGACACAAGGCGACTATCTTGTCGCCGACATCGCCGCCAGGCGGCGTGCCCGCGCGCGCGGCGGCGAGCATGGTGTCCGTGATGTCGGCGGGAATCGGCTCCGCAGCAAAGCGCCCTTCGGTGAGGCACACGGCGGCCGCGTCGTGCTCACCCTGGTAGAGGTGGACAATGCCGAGGAAGGCGTTCGCGGCATCTCGCCAGCCCAGTTCCCGGGCGCTTTCGTAGCTTGAGACCGCTGCGTCGATGCGCCCCAGCGCGAAATTGACTTCACCGAGCGTGCCCAGGATCGCACCATTGAGCGGGTCCAGGCTCTGGGCCCGCTCAATGTGAACCAGCGAGTCCTGCACGCGACCCGTGTTCAACAGAAACAGGCCTAACCAGTGCTGCGCCGTCGCATTGTCAGGTTCATGTTCGAGCGCGCGAGCAAACGCCACCTCGGCGGCCTCGTACTCATGCCTCGCTGCAAGGATTGAGCCCAGAATCGCCGACGCCTCCCCAAACTCGGGTGACCGGCCCAGCGCGCCGCGCGCCGCTGTCTCGGCGAGCCGCTGCATGGTCGCGTTGTCGGCGTCCGGATCGTACAGGGCGACCTTGTGATAGGCGGCGGCCAGGGACGCGTAGGCCTCGACAAACTCCGGATCCAGGGCAATGGACTGCCGCAGCAACTCGATGCCTTCGGCTATTCCCTCTGCATCACGGCGCTGCCAGAGGAAGCGGCCGCGCAGGTAGTGGCGATAAGCCTCTTCGTTCTGTGTCGGCACGAGATCCGCATCGTCGACCTCGAAGACCTCGCCTTTCAAGGCCTTGACGATGGCTCTGGCAATGTCCTCCTGGACTTGCAGCAGGTCGGTTCGGTCGTGGGTGTAGGTGCCAGACCATAGCTGGTAGCCATCGGCGACATTGATGAGCTGTGCCGCAACGCGAACGCGATCCTCTGACGCCCGGACGCTGCCCTCGAGCACGGTGTTGACGCCAAGCTCGGTGCCGATCGTCGTCACCTTCTCGTCGCGGCCCTTGAAGTGGAAACAGGACGTCTGCGCGGCGACGCGCCAGCCGGGAATTCGGGACAAGGTGTTCAGCAATTCCTCGGCTATGCCATCACTGAAATAGTCGTTGTCCGGATCCGGGCTGTTGTTCGTGAACGGCAGCACCGCAATAGCCGGTTCCGAGTCAATGTCGGGCGCCTGTGGGAGCTCTGCATTGGCGTCCTGTTCTGAATCGACCTGGTGAGCCGTTCGAATGCCATCGGGCGTGAGATCGTATGCCCAGGCGAGCACGATAGCGGCAGGGAAACCGAGAATCAGAAGGAAAGTCACCAGGCGCGCGACCCAGTCCGGCAACAGAAGCACCGGCGCAAGCACATCGGCAATCTGCACGATCACCCACGCAACGACGAGGTAGACGACGGCGGCGCGAATGACTTTTCTTTTTTTGAGCTCCGCCCAGAAGGACGCCATAGTGGTGCTGCCCGAGGCCCTGGCTTTGTCGATTCTAACGGGAAATACTACTATCGAGCCGCCGATTTTTTCCGGGCGCCGGCTTCTTCCTTGCCGCCCCTCATCACGGGAGTACCGCTATGCAGCACGACCTATCGGCGCGAGGTGTCCTTTTTGCGTGGCTCACGTTGCTAATGCTGATGCTTATGCTGGTTGCCGTCGCGGGCTGCCAGCCTGCCGTCGACCCTCCTGACGTGTTGGATATAGAGGATCTTGCCGAGCGCTACGCGGCGGCCTGGAGCAGCGGCGACCCGGCTCACTTCGCGAGCTTCTACGCCGAGAACGGTGTGCTGCAGATCAATGACGGCGAGCCGTCGATCGGCCGCGCAGCTGTCGAGGCAACTGCGAAGAGCTTCATGAGCGATTTTCCCGACATGCTCGTGGAACTCGTCGAGGCCCGCCGTGAGGGTGAGCGAGTCATCTTCGAGTGGCACTGGACCGGTACCAACACGGGCCCCGAGGGTACCGGTGTAGCCGTGGACCTCTACGGCTACGAGTCCTGGTTGCTCGACGACGACGGCCTGATCGTCGAATCGCTGGGCCACATGGACGAAGACGAGTACGCCCGCCAGCTCGACGCCGGCAGCACGGAGTAGACACATGTCCCGCTTTCCATCCTTGCCTGACAATCCGCATCTCGCCGACGTCTTCAAGCACTTCAACCGCGGCGTCTGGCCTCTCCTCGACTTCCACGATGCGATCCTGCGCGGCGAGTCGGAGCTCAGCGTCGGCGAACGCGAACTCGTCGCCGCCTATACCTCGGGTCTCAACGCCTGCCGCTTCTGTCACGGCTCGCACCAGATGATTGCCGAGGTCCACGGTATCGATGCCGACATCTTCAACGGGCTCTTCGACGACCCCGTGGCCGCGGGCCTCGACGCCAGCTGGGCGCCGCTGCTCGCCTACGTCCGGAAGCTGACCGAAACGCCGGCGCGGCTCACGGATGCCGATGCGCAAGCGGTTTTCGATGCGGGCTGGTCGGAAGACGCGCTGTACGATGCCGTCATCGTCTGCGCCACGTTCAACATGATGAACCGCATCGTCGAGGGCACCGGGGTCGTACCGACGGCGGACGGCGGCGCTGCCTCGCGCGCGCGGCACGAACAGACCCGGGACAGCGCCACGCCGTATGCGGATTTCGGCAAGGCGGTCGGTATACCTGCCGAGTAACGCAGACCGCGTGCGACTATCGCGTCGTCGTCAGCGTCATCTCGTCGATGATGTGTCCGGCGCCGTCGATCTTCTCCATGACCCAGAGCATGTAGCGCGTATCGACGTGGATCGTGCGCGTCGTCTTCGGGTCGAAGTCCCAGTCGGAGTTCACCGACTCGATCGTGCCGTCGAACAGCAGTCCGATCAGGTTACCGTCGGCGTCCATGGTCGCCGAGCCGGAATTCCCGCCCGTCGAATCGAGATCGGACAGGAAGTTGACGGGCACCGAACCGATCTCGTCGAGTTCGTAGCTGCCATAGTCCTTCGCCGCGATCAGATCGAGCTGCTTCTCTGGCGAGTTGAACGGCTCGCGACCCGTGTTTTTTTCCGTGATACCTTCGAGGCGTGTAAACGGCTCGTAGATCAGGCCGTCTTTCGGCGAGCCGCCGAACACGCTGCCGTAGGTAACGCGCAGCGTGCTGTTCGCGTCGGGGTACACCGCCTGCCCTTTCGAGGCCGCGTAGGCCGTGATGGCGTCCATGTACCCCGGGCGGACTTCCGTCATGCGACCGCTGAAGGTCTTCGACTGTTCCTCGTCGGCGATCTCGTGATCGTAGAGCGCGACCGCGAGCTGAATAAATGGATCCTCGCTGGCTTCGAAGTCCACTACCGCACGCTCCATCCAGGCGAGGCGTGCCTCGACGTTGTCGAGCTCGGTGCCCTCGTAGAAGCCGTCGAGGCGCGCCGCGAGCGCTGCCTCGCTAGCGACGTCGTCGAGGCCAAGCGCCGCATCCAGGGCCGCTACGCGCTGCTCGTCCGGCTGCGCCCTGTAGCCATCGAGGAACAGGAGCCACTCCGCCTTGTCGACGGTTGCGTCGTAGCGCCGGTCGATGACCTGCATGCGCTGCGTGAAGAAGGTCATGTCGCGTTCCTGGTAGCCCGGCTCCCGTTCTGCATCCGGCTTTTCCTTTTCTTTCGCCAGGCGATACAGCTGCTGCGCCGCGCCGAGCAGCGCCGGGCGCGTGACCCGGTCGTACCAGAAATCCTGCCGGGAATCGGCGTTCATCTCATCCACCAGGACATCGAGTTCGTCGAAGGTGGCGGCGAAGGCCGCACGTGAAGCGTCAGCGGCGACCCAGTCGGACAGCGCCTTCTCGCGAGCGGCACGACGTTCTGCCAGCCCCACGCGTTCAGCACCTTCGAGCTGGCCGCCGATATTCTTCATGTAGTTGTTGAGTCCTGCCAGGAGCGATTCGTACTTGATGCGCGCGTCGCTGCCAGCCGGTGCGGCCGCCTCGATCGTCGCGATCCAGTCGGCCATCAGGGCCTTGAAGGTCGGGTAGGTCCAGCCAAAGGTGTTCTCTACCTCGGAGAGCCTGGCATAGCGACGCGTCGTGCCAGGATAACCGGCGGCCATCACGAAATCGCCGTCGCTCAGGCCCGCCCGGCTGACTTTCAGGAAGTGCCGGGGTCGATACGGGACGTTGTCCTCGGCGAAGTCGGCCGGCATGCCGTCCGGGCCCACGTAGGCGCGGTAGAACGCGAAGTCGCCTGTATGTCGTGGCCACAGCCAGTTGTCGATGTCGCCGCCATACCTGCCGATGCTGTCGCCGGGCGCATAGACGATGCGCACGTCGCGAATCTCGAGACGCTCGATGAGCCTGTACGATGCGCCACCGTAGAAGCTGGCGACCTGGCAGCGGAAGCCTTCATTGGCCTCGCACTCGGCGATCAGAGCCTTGCGCGTGTCCTCGATCGCCTGGTAGCGCTCGCGCGGCGTCATGTCATCGTCGAGAGCCGATTCGACCTTGCCGGTGACGTCCTCGACCCGCGTCGTGACGTAGACCCTGGTCCCGGGTGCGGCGGGAAGCTCGGCCGGCCGATTATTCGCAACGAAGCCGTCGACGAGATAGTTGTTTTCCTCCGTCGAGTTGTACTGCACCGAACCGCGGGCGCAGTGGTGGTTCGTGACGACGAGCCCGTCGGGCGACACGAACGACGCCGTGCACCCCCCGAGCGAGATGACCGCGCCCATCGGGAAGGCGGTCAGGTCCGTGAGTTTGTCGGCCTTGATGCGCAGCCCTGCGTCTTTCAGGTCGCGCTCGATGTCGACCAGCTGCTCGGGTGTCCACATGCCCTCCACGGCAGCCGCTGGTCCGGCAGCAAAAACAGTCGAGAGCGCGACCAGCCATAGGCAGCGCGCGGCGGTATTGGTTTTGTTCATCGTTGTTCCTTGACGTTGCGAGCGGCGGTCAGCGCCCTCGCCGGGTTGCAGATCATACGAGACCGGCGCTCGTTCAGCGAGTTCCCCGACGCGGCCTCGCAACTGGAAATCGCCCAAGCCGGCTCCCGATTCGCTAGACTCTCTGGCTGGTATCACGCCGAGGCAGAACAATGTCTTACAAGAATATCCCGGCGCTCCTCGCCGCCCTTTGCTGCTTACCGCTGGCCTCCGCCGACGACGAAGTCGAGTGGGACGTCGCCAGCATCCCCGGTGAGTCCCGCGACATTCCGATTCGCGTCACGACCGGCACCTGGCTGAGTCTCGACGTCAGCCCGGACGGCGAAACGATCGTCTTCGACCTCCTGGGCGACATCTACACGATGCCCATGTCGGGCGGGCAGGCGACCGCGATCAACAGCGGTCTTGCCTGGGCCATGCAGCCGCGCTTCTCCCCGGACGGCGCCGAGATCGCCTTCACGAGCGATGCCGGTGGCGGCGACAACATCTGGATCATGAATGCCGACGGCAGCAACACGCGCCAGCTCACGAAGGAGAGCTTCCGGCTCCTGAACAACCCGTACTGGTCGCCGGACGGCCAGTACATCGCCGCGCGCAAGCACTTCACGACGACACGCTCGCTCGGCACGGGCGAGATCTGGCTTTATCACCGCGATGGCGGCGACGGCATCCAGGTCGTCGAGAAGCCGAGCGAGCAGCACCAGAAGGAACTCGGCGAACCGGCCTTCTCACCCGACGGCCGCTATGTCTATTTCAGCTTCGACAGCACGCCGGGCTCGACCTTCATCTACGCACAGGATTCGAACGGCCAGGTCTTCGAGATTCGCCGGCACGACCTCGAGACCGGCGAGACCACGAGCTTCGTGACCGGCGCCGGCGGCGCCGTCCGGCCGACGCCGTCACCCGACGGCAAGTACCTGGCGTTCGTCCGCCGCATCCGGGGCGACAGTGCGCTGTTCCTGAAGGATCTCGAGAGCGGTGCCGAATTCCCGATCTACGAGGGTCTCGAGGAGGACCTGCAGGAAGTCTGGGGCGTGCATGGCCTGTATCCGAACATGGACTGGACGCCCGATTCGGGGAGCGTCGTGTTCTGGGACGACGGCCTGTTCAAGCGCGTGGACATTGCATCAGGCGATGTCACGGACATCCGCTTCGAGATCGACGACACCCGTACGATCTACACACCGCCCTTCCCGATCATCGAGGTTGCGCCCGATACATTCACGACCACGATGCCGCGCAGCGCCGCGGTGTCGCCGGACGGCGGCCGCGTAGTCTTCGAGAGCGGCGGGTTCCTGTACGTCAAGTCACTGCCGAACGGCGAGCCGCAGCGCCTGACGCGCGACTCGGCCGGCGAATTCGAGCATTCGCCGTCGTGGTCGCGCGACGGCCGGTCGATCACTTACGTCGGCTGGAGCGATGAGAAGCTGGGCACGATTCGCACGGTTCGAGCCGGCGGCGGCCGCAGCAGCGCCGTGACCTCGACGCCCGGCCACTTTCACGGCCCGCGCTTCTCGCCGGACGGGCGGAGCATCGTGTTCGAGGCGCGTAGCGGCGGCTACCTCGCGTCACCCGACTACTCGATACAGACCGGTGTCTTCATCGTGCCTGCGGGCGGCGGCGATGCACGACTCGTGACGGCGACGGGACACGAGCCGCATTTCGGCACGCGGTCCGATCGCCTGTACGTCCGCCGCGCGGCCGACGGCAAGCGGGAACTCGTCAGCATCGACCTCAACGGCGAAGCACCGCGCGTACACGCACGCGGCGAGTACCTGACGCGCTTCGAGGTATCCCCGGACGATCGCTGGCTTGCATTCCGGGAGAACTACCATGTCTATGTCCTGCCGCTGCCGCCCGGCGGCAAGCCGCTGACCCTGGGCACATCCGTCAGCAGCCTGCCGATGACCCGCGCGACCGGTGACGGCGGCAACTTCCCGTCCTGGTCGGCCAACGGCACAGTGCACTGGTCGCTCGGCGCAACGCTGTACGGCGCCTCGACCGAGGCCCTGTTTGCGCCGAAGGACGACGAGGGCGAGGGTGGCTACGCGCCGCCGTCGAGTGGCACTTCGCTCGCGATGGAGCTCGAGACAGACGTGCCGGAATCCGTCGTCGCGATTACAGGGGCACGAATCATCACGATGGCTGACGCGGATGGCGGCGTGATCGAGGACGGCGTCATCCTGATCGACGGCAATCGCATCAGTGCCGTGGGTGCGGCCGGCGAGGTATCGGTTCCCGGCAGCGCCGAGACCGTGGACGCGAGCGGCAAGACCATCATTCCGGGCCTGATCGACGGGCACGCGCACGGCGCCCAGGGCAATGGCTTCATCCCGCAGCAGAACTGGGTGAACTACGCCACGCTCGCGCTCGGGGTCACGACGATCTTCGACCCCTCCAACGATGCAACCGAGATCTTTGCGGCTGCCGAGATGCAGCGCACGGGCACCATTCTCGCGCCGCGCATCTACTCGACCGGCGACATCGTCTACGGCGCTCGCTCCAGCTACTTTGCCGAAATCGACTCGCTGGACGATGCGCGCGAACACGTGCGTCGCCTGAAGGCGCAGGGCGCCATCAGCATCAAGAACTACAACCAGCCGCGGCGTGAACAGCGCCAGCAGGTGACGGTCGCGGCGCGCGAAGAAGGCATGCACGTCGTCTCGGAGGGCGGCTCGCTGTATCACATGGACCTGTCCATGGTGGCCGACGGCAACAGCGCGATCGAGCACAATATCCCGCAGTCGAATTTCTACGACGACGTGCTCCAGTTCTGGGGGAGGTCCGGCGTTGCCTACACGCCGACACTGGTGGTGACCTACGGCGGCCTGACGGCCGAGCATTACTGGTACATGGAAACGAATGTCTGGGAACACCCGATCCTGTCGCGCTTCGTGCCGCCCGACATCCTGCAACCGCGCTCGGTGCGCCGAACCAAGGCGCCGGAGAGCGACTTCTATCACATCACGGCTGCCCGGACGGCGAAGCAGCTCGCCGGTGAGGACATTGCGGTCACGATAGGTGCGCATGGACAGCGCGAGGGCCTCGCGAGCCACTGGGAGATGTGGGGTTTCGCGCAGGGCGGCATGTCGCCGCTCGAGGTCCTGAGGACGGCCACGACGGACTCGGCACGGAAACTCGGCATGGCAGACGACATCGGTTCGCTCGAGGTGGGCAAGCTTGCCGATCTCGTTGTCCTTGATGCCAATCCGCTCGAGGATATCTACAGGACGGACGAAGTCAGCATGGTCATGCTGAACGGACGACTTTACGAAGCTAGCACCCTCAATGAAATCGTCACGGGCGATCGCACCACGCGTCCGTTCTTCTGGCAAGCATCGGGAGAATAGCCATGCATCGATACCTGGCCACACTGGCACTTCTGGTCACCGCGACCGCTCTGGCGGAAACCCCGGAGGAACGACTCGAGGCAGCGGGCTACACCTTGCCGGAGCCGACGAAGCCCGTCGCCGTGTACGTCACGCGCGTGCAGACCGGCAGACTCCTGTTCCTCTCCGGCCACGGCGAATGCGGCCCGATCGAGGACATCACGAAGGGCAAGGTCGGTCGCGACCTGAGCGTCGAGGAGGGCAAGCGCTCGGCCGAGTTGGTCGGGTTGTGCATGCTCGCCACGATCAAGGACGAAGTGGGCGAGCTGTCGCGCGTGAAGCGTTTCGTTCGCATCCTCGGCATGGTCAACGCCACCGAGGACTTCACGCAGCATCCGCAGGTCATCAACGGCTTCTCGGAGCTCATGGTGGTCGCCTTCGGTGAAGAGGGCAAAGCGGCGAGGGCCGCGGTCGGCATGGCATCGCTGCCGAGCAATATTGCGGTCGAAATCGAAGCCATCGTCGAGTTGCATGAATAGTGAAACTCCAACCGGTCGCCCGCGAGCGCGGGCCGCTCGGTGTGGTTTTGATGAAAGGTGCACTCATGGGTAATCCGAGCGAGCCCAACGGACCGGAGCAGCACGCTCAGGCGGTTTCTGGGTCCGTCCAGCATCGAGCTCGCACGGCCAGAGCATTCCCGTGAACGCCCTCATCCCCGTGGCCAGTTACGCGGTGCTCGTTTTCGGCTGCCTGATCGTTGCGCTCTGTGCATGGGGCGTCGCAAAGCCCGACAAACTCATGAACCTGGTCACGTCGGCGCTGGATCGGCGCTGGGGCATGATCTTCGGTGTAGGCGTACGCCTGCTGCTTGGGGCCGCGTTGATCATTGCAGCACCAACGTCAATATTCCCTGTGGCGTTCACTGTGCTCGGCTGGGTCGCCATCATTGCGGCCATCGCCCTGCTCATCATGGGCACGGAAACCGTACGCAAGCTCATCGACTGGTTCGGGGAACTGCAGATTGCAGTGCTGCGAGGGTGGCTCGTGTTCGGCATGGCCTTCGGGGGCTTCCTGATATACGGGAGCTGGTAGGCTTCTGGTTCGGTGCTTTGGCGAGTTCGGCGTACAAAGGCGCCCGGTTCGAACGTGTGGGTGAAGCAAAAATGACACAATTCGAATGCATGGCAAGTCAAACATGAGGTCAGCGTGGCTGCTGGTACTCGTCGGCCTGACGGCGGCGCAGTCCGCGTCGGCGCAGCATGCCGATCTCGTCGCGAGGAACGGCGCGCTGTGGACCGTCGATGACGACAATCCACGCGCCGAGTCGCTGGCAGTGCTCGACGGGCGCTTCATCTACGTTGGCCCTGACGCGGGCATTGAGCAGCATATCGGGCCCGATACCGAAGTCATCGACCTCGATGGCGCCCTGGTGACGCCCGGCTTCTACGATAATCACGTGCACTTCGAGTCAACGGGGCAGCTGTTGTACGGGCTGAACCTGCTCGATGTGTCGGACGAGGCGGGCTTCATCGAGCGCATACGTGGCGTCGATGCGCGCTATGCAGCAGGCACCTGGATCACCGGGGGCGACTGGTCCGCCTACGAGACCTGGGCAGAAGGCGACGTCGCGAGCGCGGGGCGCCAGGTCGGCAGCGACAACGGCTACGGTAACTTCTTCCTGCCGAACCGGGACATGATCGACAGCTTCACCAGGGACCGGCCGGTACTGGTCCGGCGTTTCGATCGCAAGGTGTACCTTGCGAACGGGGTCGCGCTCGAGCGCGCCGGCATCCGGAAGGGCACGCCGGACCCGGACGGGATCATCGTGGCAAGAGATGAGTCGGGTGAGCCGACGGGCGCGCTGTTCAATCCCATCGAGGCCGACGTCGAGTCGACGGTACTCGTACGCGACAACGTCCGGGCGCTGTTCGATGCATTGATCCCGGAACCCTCGCGTGAGCAGCGAATCGCCGAAACCCGTGAAGCCTGGCGCAAGATGGCGAGCGTCGGCGTTACGAGCTACTGCGACATTACCTCCGACCCGGTCTACGTCGACATCTATCGCGAGCTGCGCGACGCAGGCGAGATGACGGCGCGGGTGCGAGTTCGACCACCGCTCGATCGCTGGACCTCGATGGCCGATCTCGGCATCAAGGTGGGCTTCGGCGACGACTGGATCCGCTTCGGCGCGACCAAGGCCTGGATCGACGGCATCATGGGCAACAGCTCGGCACGCTTCTATGAGCCGTACACGCACAACCCCGACAGCCGCGGCATCTGGCGCGACATCATGTTCCCGTTCGAGCGCAGCCCGTACAA
>JAAUYE010004456.1_pt1 | contig 21522 bp, 19 predicted proteins | sample 7278081 | NCBI WGS metagenome assembly JAAUYE01 (sample SAMN14350131, study PRJNA611818) | marine sediment metagenome | isolation source: surface marine sediment (0.6m) | place: French Polynesia: Moorea | collected 2018-08
CCCCCCAGGTCGTAGCCCGCCGAGAAGCACTTGCCGGCGCCGCGCACGATCATGACGCGCACCTCGGGGTCCTGGTCCGCCTCGCGCAGGGCCTCGATGATGCCGCCGCGCAGGGCGTGGTTGAGCGCGTTGCGCTTCTCGGGGCGGTTCAGGGTGACGCGCCGCACGTGCGGCGCCGGGTCGTCGACCAGCACGACGGGATCGGCCATGGGGGTTCCTCCTTCTTCGCGAGCTCGCTGCTTCGCTCTTGCGGAAGGGGTGACGATAGGCGCGATCGGCCCGACGGACACGTCGGGCCCGAGACCGGATCAGGCCTCGCCGGCGAGGCCCGGCCGCAGGAGGCCGGACCAGAACCGGTAGCCGTCCTCGCCGAGGTGGAGGCCGTCCCCGCGGAGTCGGACCGCAAGCGGAGCGCGCAGCGAGCCGCAGGCGAGCGGAGTCGGACTTACGGCATGAAGTCGCCGCCGTTCACGTCGAGGCTGGCGCCGGTGATCACCCTCGCCAGGTCGGAGCAGAGGAAGACCACCGCGTTCGCGCAGTCGGCGTCGTCGGGAATGAAGCCGAGGGCGATGTCCTGCTCGATCTCGGACTTCACGACCGAAGGCTCCACGCCCCGCTCCTTCGCGGAGTGGCTCACCCAGGACTCGACCGGCGGACCCCACATCCAGCCCATGAACACCGAGTTCACCCGGATGCGGTGGCAGCCGAGCTCACGCGCGAGCATCTTGGTCGCCGCGGCCAGCGCGCCCTTCGAGGTGGCGTAGGGCGCCTGCATGGGCATGGGCTTGCGGTGGACCATGGAGTTGACGTTCACCACGGCGCCGCCGCCGGCCGCCTTCAGGTGCGGCAGCGCGGCCTGGGTGAGATGGAGGGCACCCACGACGTTCACGTCGAAGGGCAGCTTCCAGTCCTCGGGAACCAGGTCCTCGAAGAGACCGGGCTTCCCGGGCGTGTAGGCGCTGTTCACGACGGCGTCGATGCGCCCGAAGGCGTCGGCCGTCTCGGACACGAGCCGGTCGCACTGGCTGCGGTCCGTGACGTCCGCGGGCACCGCCACCACCTCCCCGCCCCGCTCCCCGACCTCCTTCGCCACGCTCTCGAGGAAGTCCTCGCTCCGGCAGCAGATCCCGAGCCGAGCGCCCTCGCGGGCGAAGGCGTAGGCGAGCTCCTGTCCGAGCCCCGGGCCCATGCCCGAGATCACGGCCACCTTGTCTTCGAGCAGCATGACGGTCCTCCTCCGAGCCAGCCTACACCCGAGCCCGGAGCCCGGGGAGAGCCCTCCCTCTGGTATCGTGGAGATCCCATTCGTGTCGGAGGACGGCCATGAGGACGATCGCGATCACGGGCTCGGCATCGGGAATCGGCGCGGCCACCGCGAGCGCCCTCGAGCGGGACGGCTGCCGGGTGATCGGCGTGGACCTGCGCGGGGCCGACGTCGAGGCCGACCTCTCCCGGCCGGACGAGCGGGAGCGCGCCGTGCGCGAGGTGGAAGCGGCCTGCGGCGGCACCATCGACGGCCTCGTGGCCTGCGCCGGCATCTCCGGCACCGACCACCCGGGCTCCCGGATCACCGCCGTGAACTACTTCGGCGCCGTCGACTTCCTGGCCGGCCTGCGGCCCGCCCTCGCGAAGGGGGACGCGCCCGCCGCCGTCGCCATCTCGTCGAACTCCACCACGATCATGCCCAACGTGCCCGAGCCGCTCATCGAAGCCTGCCTCGCCCACGACGAGGGCAAGGCGCTGGCGCTCGCGGACGAGCACGCCTTCTTCTCCTACGCGGCGTCGAAGACGGCGCTGGCGCGCTGGGTGCGTCGCAACGCCGTGGGCGAGAGCTGGGCCGGCGCCGGCATCACGCTCAACGCCGTCGCGCCGGGCCGCACCAGGACCGCCATGGACGACCACATGCTCGCCGACCCCACGCTGGCGAAGCACGTCGAGGCGCTGCCGATTCCGGTGGGCCGCCCGGCCCGGGCCGAGGAGATCGGCGACTTCGTGGCCTGGCTGCTCGGGCCGAAGGCGCGCTTCTTCTGCGGCTCGGTGCTCTTTCTCGACGGCGGCACCGACGCCCTCCTGCGCCCCGACGACTGGCCCACCGGCCTCCGAGCCTGAGGGGCGGAGATGGCTGACGACGCGGTGCAGCGGGTGGTGGACGGCCGCGCGTGGGACGACTTCTGCGACCGGCTGAAGAGCACCGGACACCAGCTGCTCGAGGCGGCTCCCGACGACGCCTTCGATCGCGCCGAGGGCCTGCGCTACCTGAGCCGCCTGACCCGGCACTTCCTCCGGGCGACGCTCGAGGACGCGGACCCGGCGGCCGCCGTGCTCTCGACCGAGACGCCGAAGATCGGCCTCGACAACCCCGACTACGTGTACGCCGGGGCGAGGCTCTCGTCCGACTTCGAGTACCGGCTGCGCGGCTCGCTCGGCGACGCGCACATGATCGGCTTCGGCACCTTCTCCGGCGGCCTCGGCACGAAGGCGGGCCTGGTGCGCACGGGCTACCTCACGAGCGAGGAGCTGGAGATCGGCTCCGACGGCCGCTTCGAGATCGCCCTCTCGTGCGAGGAGCGCCCGGGCAACTGGCTGCCGATGAAGCCCGAGACCAACTCCCTCCAGATCCGACAGACCCTGCTCGAGCGGAGCCGTCAGCGTCCGGCGCCTCTCGAGCTGCTGCGCGTCGACGGGGGCGCGGCGCCGGCGCCGCTCGACCCGGCGCGCTTCTCGCGCGGCCTCGACCGGGTCGGGCTCATGGTGGCGGGGACCGTCGGGCAGTTCCTCGGCTGGACCGCGAGCTTCCGGGAGCACGTGCACGAGATCCGCCCCATCGACCCGAAGCTGCTGACCTTCGCCCAGGGCGACCCCAACACCCGCTACCACTACGGCTACTGGGAGCTGGGGGAAGACCAGGCCTTCGTGATCGAGCTCGAGCCTCCGGAGTGCGAGTACTGGAACCTGCAGATCGGCAACCACTGGCTCGAGTCGCTCGACTTCCGCCACCACGCCACCCACGTGAACCACCACACCGCGGTGCGCCAGGGGGACGGCTCGGTGCGCATCGTGGTGGCGCGCCGCGACCCGGGAGTGCCGAACTGGCTCGACACCGCCGGGCACTCCCGCGGCGCCCTGGCCCTGCGCTGGGTGGGCGCGAAGCAGGTGCCCGAGCCCCGGACGCGCGTCGTCGCGATCGACACGCTTCGGTGACGGTCTTCCGCGCCGCCGAGGAAGACCTGCACCGGCAGGCCCGGGAGGCCTGCGGCCTCGACGACTTCGGCGACGACGAGTATCTGGACGGGCTCCGCGCGCTGCTCGCGTCGCTCGACGAAGACGCGCGGCTCAACCCGATCGGCGAGCTCGTGGTGCGCTCGATGATCGTCGACGCGCTCGTGGGCCGGCTCCACGTGGCGCACGGTCGCAGCCTCCACCCGGAGTGCACGGAGGCGCCCGTCGAGGCTCCCCTCGTGATCGTGGGCCTGCCGCGCACGGGAACCACCGCGCTCCACCACCTGCTGGCCCAGAGCCCGGCCTTCCAGAGCCTCGAGCTCTGGCTCGCCACCACGCCGAAGCCCCGGCCGCCGCGCGAGGCGTGGCCGCACGATCCCTGGTTCCGCGCCTGCGACGAGCGCATGAAGCTCGTCTACGAGCGCAGCCCGGAGATGAAGGCCATCCACTGGATGGCCGCGGACCTGCCCGACGAGTGTTGGCGCGTGCTCGGCCAGAGCTTCGCCCACTCGAGCTGGGAGGCGAACACACACGTGCCCGGCTACGCCCGCTGGTGGGCGAAGTGCGACATGCGGCCGGCCTATCGCCAGCACCGGCGGAACCTCCAGCTCATCGGTCACGGCGCGCCCGAGCGCCGCTGGCTGCTGAAGGACGCCACCCACCTGTTCGCTCTCGATGCCTTCCTCGACGTCTACCCCGACGCGAGGATCGTGCAGACGCACCGGGACCCGGTGAAGCTGATTCCGTCGGTGTGCAGCCTGTGCTGGGCGGCTCGCGCTCCGCTCAACGAGCCCGAAGACCCGGCGCGCTTCGGCCGCTCCACGCTCGACCTCTGGGAGCGCGCCATCTTCTCGGCCCACGAGGTGCGCCGAACGCGCGGCCCCCGACAGTTCTTCGACCTGCCCTTCGACCGCTTCGCCAGCGACCCGCTCGGGGCCGTGCGCGACATCCACGAGCACTTCGGTCTCGCCTGGCCGGCGGAGGCCGAGGCGGCGATCCGGCGCTTCCGCGAGCAGAACCCGCCGGGCAGGCACGGGGAGCACAGCTACGCCCTCGACGACTGGGGCCTCGACGCCGGCGAGATCCGCGAGCGCTTCCGGCCCTACGTGGAGGCCTACGACGTCGCAGTGGGCTGAGCGGGCCGGCCGCGGTACGGTGGGCCGCGGAGGTACCGGCCCTGACGCGTCTCACCCGGCTCAGCCGCTCGATCGAAGGACGCGTGGCGCTCGTCACCGGGGCGGCGAGCGGCATGGGGCGGGCCACCGCCCACCTCTTCGCCGACGAGGGCGCGCGCGTCGGCATCGTCGACCTCGACGCGAAGAAGCTCGAGGCGGTGGCCGACGAGATCCGCTCGGCGGGCCGCGAGGTCTGGCAGCGCCAGCTCGACGTCAGCGACCGAGGCGGCGTCGACGCGGCCGTGGCGGATCTCGCGGCGCACTGGGGCCGGCTCGACATCCTGGTCAACAACGCGGGCTACGCCGGCCTCGCCCCCATCGACCACGAGACCTACCTCGACCAGTGGAATCGCACGCTGGCGGTGAACCTCGAATCGCAGGTGCACCTCATCCGCGCGGCGCTGCCGCACCTGCGCCGCTCCGATGCGGGCCGGATCGTGAACATCGCCTCGACCGAGGGGCTCGGGGCCACGCGCTTCAACAGCCCCTACACCGCCAGCAAGCACGGCGTGGTGGGGCTCACCCGTGCGATGGCCGTCGAGCTCGGTCGGGAGGGCATCACGGTGAACGCCATCTGCCCGGGCCCGATCGAGACGGGAATGACCGCCGCGATCCCCGACGACCAGAAGGCCACCTTCGCCCGGCGGCGCGTGCCGCTGCGCCGCTACGGCGACCCGGAGGAGGTGGCGCAGATCACCCTCGGCCTGGTGCTCCCGTCCTCGTCGTTCCTGAACGGCGCGGTCATCCCGGTGGACGGCGGGCTGCACATCAAGTTCGGGGCGTGAATCTCCGACTCCGCGGCTCGGCCGCGCAGCGAGCCGCAGGCGAGCGAAGTTCGCACAGCTAGTCGAAGACGGTGCGCCCCCGGAGCGGGTGCTTGCGGCACTCACCGCCCTCGAGCGCCTCGTACTGCTCCGGCGTGAAGGTGTCGCTCCACTGCACGAAGCCCTGATAGATCTCGCAGCGCTCCGCGGCGCCGCGGATCCGGTCGTCGCTCTCCACGCGCGCCAGCAGCTCGGCCCGGGTGATGGTGTCGGGCGACATCCGCACGCCGCCGCCCGCTGGCGAGTCGAGCAGCAGCGTGCGCGGAGCGCCGTCGGCGAGGCTCCAGGGGGTCCACTCGGGGAGGCTGCCGTCCTGGCCCCGGCCGGGGTCGCCGCGGGCCGCGAACGCGGCCCAGTAGGAGCGCACCTGCTCCGAAAGCGGCTCGAAGGAGTCGACCTCGAAGAAGGAGGCGGGGAGGTACGACCACGCGGGCGAGCCGAACACGAAGGGCAGCTCGGTGCCGTGCGCCGCCCCGAACAGGCGCGTGAAGTCGATCCACGGCGGCCCCTCGACCTCGTCCCAGTCCCAGCGATAGACCCACACGTCGGCCTGGTGCCGCCGGATGGCGCTGGCGGGCTCGTCGGCGCCGAGGGCCTTCCAGAGCAGCGAGCCGTACTCGGCGACCTGCTCGTAGCGGCGCGGGTCCGAGAGGCGCAGCGGCACCGATCCGAGACGACTCACGTGGGGAGACGTCGCCGACATGTAGGCCTTGTTCTCGTCGCGGTTGGTCCCGAGCACCACGGGCACCCGGTTGAAGTGGCCGCGCGGCAGCCGCTGCTCGGCGGGGTCCTCGGGCAGCACGTAGCCGTCGCGGATCGAGAAGGGCGCGACGTAGATGCCGGCGATCGCTCCAGGGGAGCCGGCGAGGGGCGCGAGGAGCTCCTCGGCGCTCTTGCCGCGCAGGTAGGCGGCGGTCTCCGCGTCGCCCATGGCCGCGGCCACGCGCCTGGCCGCGTCGCGGTCCGGGGCGCGCCCGTCCCGCTGCAGCAGCAGGAGCACCAGCTCCCGGGCGCTCGCCTCGTGGCCCGGGTCGGAGGCGTCGACGAGGTTCTCGGCCTGCGCGCGGCTGAAGGTGGTGGGGAAGCCGCTCTGCGAGAGGGCGCGGTGGAAGAGGCCGTGCGCCCGGGGCGAGAGCAGCAGGGCGAACACGTTGATGCCGCCGGCCGAATGCCCGAAGATCGTGACGCGGCCCGGGTCTCCGCCGAAGGCCCCCACGTTGTCGCGCACCCACTCGAGCGAGCGGATCAGGTCGAGCGTGCCCCAGTTCCCGGAGCGCTCCTCCGGCGTGCGGGCCTCGGCTCGGAGCGCCGGGTGCGAGAGCCAGCCGAGCACGCCGAGGCGGTACTGCACGGTCACCACCACCAGGCGGTTCTCGGCCGCCAGGCGCGCGCCCACGGCGAAGTGGGAGGACCCGATGCTCTGGCCGCCGCCGTGGATGTAGACCATCACGGGGAGGCGCTCCCCGCCGCGGGGCAGCGCGCCCGGCTCGAAGCGGGGCGCGTAGACGTCGAGCACCAGGCAGTCTTCGGAGCCCCCGAGCTCCCAGCCGCGGTCGAACTGCGGGCAGATCTCCCCGTGCTCGAGCGCCTCGCGCACGCCCTCCCAGCGCGGCGGGGGCTCGGGCGGACGCCAGCGCAGGGGTCCGATCGGGGGCCTCGCGAAGGGAATGCCGCGCCAGGCGTGCGCTCCTTCGAGAGCGAAGCCCACCACCTCCCCCTGCGCGAGCGTGCGACGCGACGCGGGATCGGCCACGCGGCGGGTCTCCTCCTGCGCACACGCGAGCACGCCGAGCTGCACCAGGGCGACGCCAAGCGCGACGGCTCTCGGCGCCGGGGTGAGCCCGCGCGCCGCCGCTCTCATCGGTAGAGCCTCGTCCGCGCGAGGCCGTAGAGGGGCAGCCCGGCGGCCACCGTGGCCAGCGACAGGAGCGACTCGACCGGCCGCTCCACGACGGCGTGGCCCGCGATCCAGAGCGTGGCCAGGATGAAGCTCGCGGGAAGCCACGGGTAGCCCGGCACACGGAAGGGACGCGCCAGGCCGGGCGCGCGGCGGCGCAGCACGATCAGGCTCGCCACGGCCGCCGCGCTGAAGAGCGCGATGGCGAGGCCTCCGTACACGACGAGCTGCTCGAAGGTGCCCGTGAGCAGGAGTAGCGTGACCCAGAGGCACTGGAGCAGGATGGCGCCCGTGGGGGCGCCGGCGGGCGAGCAGCGGCCGAGCACCGCGGGGAGCACGTGGTCCTGCGCCATCGCGCTGGTGACGCGCGGCCCGGTCCAGACCATCGAGCTGGCGGCGCCGGCGATCGACAGGCAGAGCAGGGCCGAGACGACCGTCGACGCCGCCGGCCCGAGCAGCGCCGACGCCGCCTTCTCGGCGACCGGCAGCACGGGCTCGGAGGCCAGCTCCGACGCCGGCAGGGCATAGAAGTAGAGCAGGTTCACGACCAGATAGAGGACCGTCACGAACACCGTACCCGACACCAGGACGCGCGGGAGATTGCGCTCGGGACGACGGATCTCGGCGGCGATGTAGGCGGCCGCGTTCCACCCGGCGTAGGAGTAGAGCACGAAGATCAGGCCGACGGCCGCGGCGCCCGTCGTCGGGCGCGTCTCGGGGTGGGGCAGGGCGAGATGGCTCCAGTCGCCGCCTCCGACGAGGAAGCCGGCGCCGAGCAGGAGGCCGAGGCCGCCGATCTTGAGCACCGTCACCCAGCGCTGGAAGCTCCCGCCCCGCTCGACGCCGAGCAGGTGGACGCCCGTGAGCAGCCAGACCAGCCCGACGGCGAAGGGCAGCGGACCCACCGGCGCGACGCTCGCCGGCAGCAGGACTCCCAGGTACTGCGCGAAGCCGATCGCCGACGCCGCGATGGCGGCGCCGAAGCCCATGGTGAAGGAGGTCCAGCCGCTCAGGAAGGCGACGCCGGGGCCGAAGGCCTCGCGCAGGTAGACGTACTCACCGCCCACCCGCGGCAGCGCTGCGCCGAGCTCGGCATAGGAGGCGGCTCCCGCCAGCGAGAGCGCGCCTCCGAGCGCCCAGAGCGCGAGGATCCAGAGCGGGTCGCCGAGATCGCGAGCCAGGAAGCCGGTGGTCGTGAAGATCCCGCTCCCGACGGCGTTCGACACCAGCACGCAGACGGCGGTGAACCCGCCGATCGTCGCGACGGCATCCGCCGTGCGGCCCGCGGCCGTCACGAGGCTTCAGTCACCAGCGCCTTCCGGCGCGGCGAGGCCTGCGTCACCAGCGCCTCCGGTCCGCTGCAAGGCTTCGGTCACCCTCGCCTTCCGGCGCGTAGACCTGGAAGATCTGCACCGCGAGGAAGTCGTGGCTGTCGGCGAGCCGGTAGCCGGCGAGCGCCATCTCCTCGGTCACCTCCGGAGCGGAGCTGGTGTGCCCATCGTCGAGCGTGAGCGAGAGCAGCCCGCCGAGGTCCTGGTTCGGCTCGATCACGGCGACGCGGGCGCCGGGCCGCAGATCCGCCTTGAGGCGGCGGAAGTAGGCCGGGCGGTCCTCGATGTGGTGGTACGTGTTCACCAGCAGCACCAGGTCGAGCGAGCCGTCGCGGAGCGCCGGGTCGTCGAAGCCCCCGAGCACGGCCTCGACGTTCGTGCGGCCGGGCGGGAAACGTTCCTCCAGAGCGTCCACGATCTCGGCCTCGACGTCGACCGCGAAGACGCGTCCGTCGGGACCCACGGCCTCGGAGAGGTAGGGCACGAAGTAGCCCTCGCCCGCGCCGAGGTCGGCGACCGTGTCGCCCGGCTGGAGCTCCAGCGCGTCGACCACGTCGCCCGGACGCTGCCAGGTGCCGCGCCCCAGGGTCGACCAGTCGAGCTTGCCGAGTCCGTTGCAGCCCGGGAGGAGCAGCAGCGGGACGAGCAGGGCCGCCGCCCTCACGAGCCGAGCTCCGCGCCCAACTCCGTGCCGGCCGCCCGGTCGACGGCGTGGCCGGCCTCGAGCCAGCCCTGGATGCCGGCCTCCATCACCCAGACGTCGGCGTGGCCCGCCTCCTGGGCGCGGCGCGCGGCATCCGAGGCCGCGCTGCACATCGGGCTGTAGCAGTAGAAGACCAGGCGACGGGCCGCGTCCGCGGGCAGCTCCGCGGCGGGGTCGTAGTCGCGATAGCTCGAGAGCAGCACCGCCCCCGGGATCACGCCGCGCTTCCTCCGGGTGTCGTCGTTGTTGGCGTCGTAGAGCGCGAAGTCCTGGCTCGCGCTCCGCCACGCCACCAGCTGCTCGATGTCGAGGATCTGGAGGCCGGTGAGGTCGGGGCGGCAGGCCGCCAGGGCGAGGGTCGCCGCCAGCAGCGCAGCACGCGCAGGCCGGGTCATGGGGATCATGGGGTCTCCTCCCGTGGGGGGTGTCGCCGTGCCCGACGGCGGACGGCCACGCGCAGCGCGGGCTTCACGGAGCGGTCCCGACGAGCCCGCGCAAGAGGAGCTGCACCACCATCTGCTCGGCCACGTCGGGAGCGATGGGCTGCGGCGCCGGGTCCCAGTGGATGTGCACCGCCCAGGTGGCGATGGTCTCGATCACGAAGCGAGCCGCGACGGCGACGTCGGGCACGGCGGGAAAGCGTCCGCGGCGGATCCGCGACTCGAGGTAGCGGGTGAGTGCCTCGAGCTGGGTGAAGCGGCCACCGGCGTAGAAGGCCGCCGCCAGCTCCGGGTGATCGCGGCCGCAGCGATCCATGAGCTTGATCGCCGTGCGGTGTCGCGCCGAGGCCTGGAACAGCTGGCGCAGGATCTCCTCGAGCTCCCGGGCGGCATCGGTCACCCGCTGGCGCTCGAGCGCCCGCTCCAGCGCCGGCGGCACGGCCTCGGCCTCGAGCCGGGCCTCGAGCTCGTGCAGCAGCTCCTCCGGCTCGGGAGCCGCCAGCGGCAGGTCGAGCTCCGACACGCGAGGGGGCTCCTGATCGGCGTAGCGGAGGCAGGCGACGAAGAGCGCCTCCTTGCTCTCGACCGAGAGATAGACGGTGCCCTTGGCGACGCCGAGGGCCTTCGCCACGTCGGCGACCTGGGTGCGGCGATAGCCCTGCTCGATGAACACCCGCTGGGCGCATGCCAGCAGCTCCTTCAGGCGGCTCTCGGGGACCACACGCGGCACGACCCGGATTATAAATGACCGACCGAGTCAGTCAATATCTCGCGGCCTGGGCCCCGAGGGGAGCTTCCCGGTACCCTCGGCGGCGTGCGCTGGCAGTGGTCCGGGCTCGACGGGCTGGAGGTGACGGAGCTCTACGCCGTGCTGGCGCTCCGCCAGCGGGTCTTCGTGGTGGAGCAGGACTGCGCCTACCTCGACGCCGACGGGCTCGATGCCGGCGCCTGGCACCTGCTCGGCTGGCAGGACGGCCAGCTCGGCGCCTACCTGCGGGCGCGCCCGCCCACCGCCCCCGACGACGCCATCGTGCTGTCCCGCATCGTGACGGCGCCCGAGGCCCGCGGGCGCGGCGTGGGGCGCGAGCTGGTGCGAGAGGGCATGCGACGCGCGAGAGAGAGCTTCGGCGGCGGCCCGATCCGGCTCTCGGCACAGGCCCACCTCGAGGGTTTCTACCGCTCGCTCGGCTTCGTGGTCACGGGCCCCGGTTATGCTGAGGACGGCATCCCCCACCTCCCGATGCGCGCGCCGTGAGGCGTCCGCGGGCCGAGCGGGGGGCGCGTCGCGCGAGCGAGGTCGACGACTCCGGCTCATGGAACTCCTGATCCTTCTCGCCCTGCTGCTCGCGGCCCTCACCGTGCTGGCGCGGCGAGGCGACCGCAGCCTGCGCGCCGTGGCCACGATCTGTGCCGCGCTGGCCCTCGCCGGCCTCGCCTGGTGGAGGCCCGGAGGCGACCCGGTGCTCGAGGCCGCCGTGCCCGCCCCGCTCGACGGGGGCGGCTTCGTGAGCTCGGACACGTGCCGCTCCTGCCACCCCGGCGCCTACGACGCGTGGCACCGCTCCTACCACCGCACCATGACGCAGCGGGCGACGCCCGACACGGTGCTGGCGTCCTTCGACGACGTCCGGCTCGAGAGCCGCGGGCACGCCACGCGTCTCGCGCGGCGCGGTGACGAGTTCTGGGCCGATCTGCCCGACCCCCTCTGGTTCATCGACCCGTCCCCCGACAAGCCGCCCGTGCCGCCGCGCATCGAGGCCCGCGTGGTGATGACGACGGGCTCCCACCACCTCCAGAACTACTGGGTGCGCCGGCCGAAGGAGGGGAAGCTCCACCGCAACAGCCCCGACAACGGCGCCCTCGTGCAGGTGCCGTGGGTCTGGCTGGTCGACGAGGGGCGCTGGGTCCCCGTGCAGGACTCCTTTCTCGGGCCGGCGCGCGACGAGCCCAACCCGCCGCTCGTCTGGAACACGGGCTGCTTCGGCTGCCACTCGGTGGCGACGCAGCCGCGCTTCGACGGCCAGAGCTTCGCCAGCCGCTCGGCCGAGCTGGGGATCGCCTGCGAGGCCTGCCACGGGCCGGGCGAGGAGCACGTGCGCGTCAACCGCTCGCCGCTGCACCGCTACCGGCAGCACCTGCGCGGCGACGACGAGGGCGACCCCACCATCGTGAACCCCGCCCGCCTCGATCAGCACCGTTCCTCCGCAGTGTGCGGGCAGTGCCACAGCTTCGGCGAGCCGCCCGACGCGGCCGGTTGGCAGCAGACGGGCACGGCCTTCCGCGCCGGCGACGAGCTCCCGCCGAGCCGCGCCGTCTTCCGCTACGAGGACCCGCCGCGCGACCCGCTGCTGCTCCGCTACCTCGAGAACGAGCCCGACGCGATGCGGGGACGCTTCTGGGCCGACGGCACCATGCGCGTGGCCGGACGCGAGTACAACGGCATGATCGAGTCGCCCTGCTTCGAGCAGGGAGACATGACCTGCCTCTCGTGCCACGCCATGCACGCCTACCAGGAGGCCGCGGACCAGCTGGCCGCCGCGCTGCCCGCCGACGAGTCGTGCCTGCAGTGCCACGAGGGCTTCCGGAGCCGCGTGCGCGAGCACACCCACCACGACGAGGAGTCCGCCGGCAGCCGCTGCGCCAACTGCCACATGCCCCACACCACCTACGGGCTCTTCGTCGCCATGCGCAGCCACCGCGTCGACAGCCCGAGCGCGGCCGTCACCGCCGAGACGGGCCGCCCCAACGCCTGCAATCTCTGTCACCTCGACCGCACCCTGGAGTGGACCAGCCGCCTGCTCCACGACTGGTACGATCAGCCGCGGCCGAAGCTCGACGGCGAGCAGCGCACCGTGGCCGCCAGCGTGCGCTGGGCGCTGCGGGGAGACGCCGCGCAGCGCGCCATCGTCGCCTGGCACATGGGCTGGCCCGCCGCCCAGCAGGCCTCGGGGCGCGAGTGGCTGGCCCCCTACCTCGCCGTGCTGCTGGCCGACCCCTACCTCGCCGTCCGGCGCGTGGCGCAGCGCTCGATCGAGACGCTGCCGGGCTTCGCCGGCTTCGGCTTCGACTACGTCGCGCCGCAGCCCGAGGCCGCGGCGAAGATGCGCGAGGCCTTCGCGATCTGGCAGCAGGCGAAGGGCGGCGCGCCCGCGCGCGGGCGACCCGAGCTGCTCCAGGACGCCCGCGGCGGCGTCGACGAGGAGCGGGTGCAGCGGCTCCTCGCCGTGCGCGACCAGCGGCCCCTCAGGATCATCGAGTGACGGCGGCCGACCGCGCGGATCCCGCCGCCCTGCACCTCCGCGTCGGCTGGTGGGCGCTGCTCGGCTTCCTCACGCTCGGCCTCGTCCTGGAGGGCCTCCACGGCTTCAAGGTCGGCTTCTACCTCGACGTCTCGAACGAGACGCGGCGCCTGCTGTGGACGCTGGCCCACGTGCACGGCGCCCTGCTGGCGCTCGTGAACGTGGCCTTCGCATTGACGACGCGGGCGCTCCCGCACTGGAACGGCTCCCGGCGCCGCCTCGCGTCGCGCTGCCTGCTGGGGGCGCTGATCCTCATGCCGGCCGGCTTCCTGCTGGGCGGGATCTTCCTGCACGACGGCGACCCGGGCCTCGGCGTGCTGCTCGTGCCGCCTGGGGGCGTGCTGCTCTTCCTCGCCGTGCTGCTCACGGCCCGCGGAACCGCCACCTAGCTTCGCGAACTTCGCTCGCCTGCGGCTCGCTGCGCGTCGGCCCTGCGGGCCTCCTTGCTCAGCGGAGCGTCGACGCGCCGCGCGACTCGCCGGACACGGCGCGCAGCTTCGGCACCGGGGCCGGCTGGCGCGGGCCCGCGCCGGGGCCGAGGCCGAGCAGCGAGCGCAGGTCTTCCAGGATCACGTAGGCGCTCGGCACCAGGAAGAGCGAGATCACGGTGGCGAAGAGCACGCCGAAGGCGAGCGAGGTGGCCATCGGAATCAGGAACTGCGCGGACAGGCTGCGCTCCAGCAGCAGGGGCATGAGGCCCATGAAGGTGGTGAGCGAGGTGAGCGCGATGGGGCGGAAGCGCGCCACGCCGGCGTTGCGGACGGCCTCGTCGAGCGGAACCCCGGCGCGCCGGCCCTCGTTCACGTAGTGCACCAGCACCAGGCTCGCGTTCACCACCACGCCCGAGAGCGCCACCACGCCGAAGACCGACATCATGCTCAGGTTCATGCCGAGCAGCAGGTGGCCGCCGATGGCCCCCACCAGGCCGAAGGGGATCACGGCCATGATCACCAGCGGCTGCACGTAGGAGCGCAGCGGCACGGCCAGCAGCGCGAAGATCAGGAAGAGCGCGAAGCCGTAGCTCGTGACCAGGCTGAACAGCACCTTGCCCTGCTCGCGCTGGGCGCCCTCGAAGCTGAAGCGCAGACCGGGGTTGTCGGCGACCAGCTCGGGCAGGAAGCCCGCCTCGAGATCGGCGATGATCTCGTTGGCGTTGGCGACGGTGGCGTCGACGTCGGCCGTCACGTTGATCACGCGCTGGCGATCGCGGCGCTTGATGTTCGCGTAGCCCCGGCCCCGCTCGGCCCGCGCCACGGTGTAGAAGGGCACCTCGCCGCCATCGGGGGTCCGGATGCGCAGGCTCTCGAGGTCGGCCAGCGAGCGTCGGGCCGTCTCGGGGTAGCGCACCATGACGCGCAGGTCGTCGCGACCGCGCTGGATGCGCTGGGCCTCCTCCCCGTAGAAGGCCTGGCGCACCTGCCGCGACAGGTCGTCGAGGGTGAGGCCGAGGGGCTGGGCCGACTCGAGGATCGAGAGCCGGATCTCCTCCTTGCCGTCGCGGAAGGAGTCGGCGATGTCGAACACGCCGGGATACGTGGCGAGGTGCACCTGGAGCCGATCCGAGGCGCGCCGCAGCACCTCCACGTCGGTGGCCTGGAGCTCCACGTTGATCGGGTCACCAGCGGTGAAGAGCGCCGACTTGAATGTGAGCTCCTCGGCGCCGGCGACCGGCGGCGTCGCCTCGCGCCAGCGCTGCGCCACGCGGGCTCCGGCGAGCGGTCGGTCGTCGCCGCCCACCAGCTCGATGGCGACCTCGCCGAGGTGGCTGCTCGACGCGCCGCCGTTGGTGGAACCCCGGCTCGCGGTCTGCTCCCCCACCGTGGCGAACACGTGGCGCACCACCGAGACGTCGGGGAACTCCTCGTCCAGCTCGGCCTGCACGCGGCGGGCGGCCGACTCGATCTCGACGATCGCCGCGGCGGTGGTCTCGACGGGGGTTCCCTGCGGCATGGTGAGCCGCGCCGTCACGATGTCGCCCTCGACGGGCGGGAAGAAGGTGAAGCGCAGCCGGCCGGTGGCGACCACCGCCACCACCAGCATGAGCAGGGCGACGCCGACGGCCAGCGTCGCGTAGCGCCACTCGAGCGCGCGCTGGAGCGCGGGGCGGTAGTGCTGCTGCGCCACGCGCTCGAGGCTCGAGCCCACGCTGCGCTGCAGCCCCTGCCAGCGCGCCGCGAGCGAGCCCGGCCGCGCCTGCTTCTCGAGGCGCATGTGGCCCAGGTGCGCCGGCAGCACGAGCTGGCTCTCGACGAGCGAGAAGATCAGGCACAGGATCACCACCACGCCGATCGACCTCCACACCTGCCCGATGAAGCCCGGAGCCAGCAGCAGCGGCAGGAAGGCCGCCACCGTGGTGAGCACGCCGAAGATGACGGGGATCGCCACCTCCTGCGCGCCCCGGATGGCCGAGTCGAGGGGCGCGTCGCCCTCCTCCTGGTGGCGGTGGACGTTCTCGCCCACAACGATGGCGTCGTCGACCAGCAGCCCGATCACCAGGATGAAGGCGAAGAGCGAGATCACGTCGATCGAGACGCCGAGCGGTGGGAAGAGGGCCAGGGCCCCCAGGAACGCGATGGGGACCCCGATGCTCACCCAGAAGGCCAGCCGCAGGCGCAGGAAGAAGGCCAGCACCACGAAGACGAGGAAGAAGCCGCTGCGGCCGTTGCGGATCAGGATGTCGAGCCGGTCGCGCAGCGACTGGGAGCGGTCGCGCCACACGGTGAGGTCGACGCCCTCGGGCAGCGCCGCGCCGATCGCCGCGAGCTCCGCCTTCACGGTCTCCACGAGATCGAGCACCCGCTGCTCGCCCACGCGGTAGACCCTGATCAGCACGGCCGGCTCGCCGTCGAAGCGCGCGAAGCGGGCGTCCTCCTCGAAGCCATCGACGATGGTGGCCACGTCCGAGAGCAGGAGGCGCGTGCCGTCCTCGCGGGTCAGCACCACGATCCGCCCGAACTCCTCTCCGGTGTAGGCCTGGCCCTTGGTGCGCAGCAGCACCTCGCCGCCCGCGGTCTTGATCGACCCGCCGGGACGGTCGAGGGAGCCGCGGCGCACCGCGCGCACGACGTCGTCGAAGGTGAGCCCGTGGCGCCGCAGCGACTCCTCGGGCACCTCGATCGAGATCTCGTACCGGCGCGCCCCGCTCACGTCCACCTGCGAGACGCCCGGCAGCGCGACCAGCTCGTCGCGCACCCGCTCGCCCAGCACCTTGAGCGCGCGCTCCGAGGCGTCGCCCGACAGCGCGATCTGGAGCGCGTTGCGCCGGATCGCCAGGTGGCTCACGACGGGCTTCTCGGTCTCCTCCGGGAAGGTCGAGATCGAGTCGACGGCGTTCTTGATCTCGGAGAGGGCGCGGTCGATGGGGTAGCCCGCCATGAGCTCGGCCGAGACGCCGCAGGCGCCCTCGGTGGCCGTCGAGGTGAGCTTCTCGATGCCGTTGATGCCCTGGAGCTCCTCCTCGATGCGGACGCAGACGCCCTCCTCCACCTCCTCCGGGGCGGCGCCGAGATAGGTCACGCCCACCTGGATGATCTCGAGCTCGATGTCGGGGAAGGACTTCTGCTGGATGGCCGGCAGGGCGATGATGCCGCCCACCACCAGCAGGAACATGAGCAGGTTCGCCGCGACGTGGTTCTCGGCGAACCAGGCGATGGCGCGCTTCACGGCCGGGCCCCGCTGCAGCGGGCGGTGGCGCGCTTCACGGCCGGGCCTCGGCCGAGCCGGCGATGGCGCGCTCCGGTCTCGCCTCGGCGAGCTTCGGCGGGGCCGCCTCGTCCACGCGCACCCGCATGCCCTCCACCGCAGCCGGAAGCCGCGACAGCGAGACGCGTTCCCCGGCCGAGAGGCCGCCTCCCACCACCACCTGGCCGCACTCGACGCGGAGCACCTCGACGTCGCGGAAGCGGATCCGGCTCTCCTCGTCCACCACGAGCACCTGCTGGCGGCCCTCCTCGGTGCGCAGCGCAGTCTGCGGCAGGACGAAGGCGTTCTCGACCGTCCGGCCCAGGATCTCGGCGGACACGAAGAGGCCGACGGCGAGGGGCGGGTCGGCGCCGTAGGGGTCGTCGACGCTGGCGACGACGTTCACCATGCGGCTGCGGGGGTCGATCTCGCCCTCGGTGCGCACGATCCGCCCGCGCCAGGTCTGCTGCTGGCCCGCGAAATCGGCGTGCAGCAGCACCTCCGGCCCGGCGGGCCGCGCGCCGTTCGTCACGCCCTCGCCCGCGTCCTCGCTCGGACGCTCGCGGCGGCCGAGGTGGATGTCGAGATAGGAGAGCTGGCGGTCGGGCACGGGACGGCGCACCTCGGCGCTGTCGACCGCGTAGATCTTCGCGACCGCGGTGCCGCGGCTCACGAACTGGCCGACGTCGACGTTCTCCTCGCGGACGCGGCCGTCGAAGGGGGCCCGGATCTCGGTGCGCTCGAGGTCGCGCTCGGCGCGCTCGAGCGCCGAGCGCGCCTCGCGGAGCTGGGCGCGGGCGACCCGGAAATCGTTCTCGGCGTCGTCGATCGCCGTCTGGCTGGCCACGCTGCGGTCGGCCAGCCGGCGCTGGCGGTCGCGCTCGGTGCCCGCGCGCGCGAACTCGCTCTCGGCACGCGCCACCGCCGCCCGGCTGCTCTCGAGCGCGGCCTCGTAGTCGCGCGCGTCGACGCGCAGCAGCGGCTCGCCGGCGCTGAAGAAGCCGCCCGAGACCAGCGCCGGAGAAACCCAGGTCACCTCGCCAGACACCTGGGGCACGAGGTCGCTCTGGGTGCGGGGCACGACCGTCCCGTTGGCCGTCACCGCGAAGCGCACCGACTCCGGGGTCACGGTCGCGACGCGCACCAGGGGCTCCGAGACCCGGGGCGGCCGCGGCTCCACGGTGGGGCGCGTCCACACGAGCAGCCCCGCCCCGAGCGCTCCCGCGCCGAGGATCGCGACCGGCAACCAGACCTTCGCCGACGGCTTCACCTGTCTGCCCTCGCAGGCGGACGGCGTCCGCTTCCCGCCCTCACCCAGACTATCCTAGGCACGCACACCGTTTCGTCCCGCCAGCCGGGGCTCCGGATGCACCCGTCACGGGATTGGATGCCGGCCGGCCGGAGGCCGGCGCCCCCGGGCCTCCAGCGGATCCGGTCGCGGACGCAGGATCCGCTGCAAGTAGCCGCTTTTGCGAGGTTTTGTGGAGCGGGGCTCAGCGGTAGCGGCCGCCCCGCTGGATCACCTCGATCTTGTAGCCGTCCGGATCCTCGACGAAGAAGAAGCGGGCCAGCGCCTCGCCCTCGTGCTCCATCTGCACGATGTCGCGCGAGGGAATGCCGAGGTCGCGGAGGCGCCGGTGCTCGGCGTCGAGGTCGTCGACGCAGACGGCCAGGTGCCCGTAGCCCGTGCCGTGGCTGTACGGCTCCTGCTGGTCGCGGTTCCAGGTGAGCTCGAGCTCGAAGTCGGCCTCGTCGTTGCGCAGGTAGGCGAGCGTGAAGTCGTCGAAGTCGCGCCGCTCGGCGAGCTTCAGGCCGAAGGCCTGCTCGTAGAAGCGCAGCGACCGCTCGAGGTCGAGCACGCGCACCATGCTGTGGATGGCCTTGGCCAAGGGCTCAGCCCTGCTGCTCCTGGATCGCCTTCATGGCGCGCCAGTCGCTGATGCCCACGATCTGCTGGTCCTCGCCGGTGAAGGCGATGGCCCCGTGCACGTTGGCCAGATAGACGGTCTCCTCGGGGTGGTGGGTGGCCTCGTGCTCGGCGCCGTTCGGCTCGTAGATCCAGTCGCCGGCCCGGGCCACGCCGCCGCGGTACTCCAGCACGCCCGAGAGCACGTAGAAGTCGGCCGGACCGAGGTGGATGTGGGGCGGGTTCGTCGTGCCCTTCGCCGCCCGGAAGAGCGCCGTCCAGGAGCCCGTCTCCTCCGAAACGCGCATCACCTTGAGCGAGTTGCCTCCCGGAACCTCGATCCACTTGAGGTCGTCGGGGTGGATCAGCTGACCGAATCCCTCGATCTCCATGTCGTCCTCCGTCGCGTGGGCGGCCCATGGTATCACTCGGCCGGGCGTGGACGCTTTGCGCAGCCGCCGGAGAACCCGGGTTCCCGACGCCTACCTCGGCCACTGGTTGGCTCGCTACGTCCTCGGACACGCAGGCGGCCAGGGCCTCCCAGTCGTGCGCGCGCAGGGCGGCGAAGTAGCGGTCGAGGGTCTCCGCGATCATCGGGGCGATCCAGCCCGCCCCGGCTACAGGCCGGGGAGGAGCACGACCACCTGCCCGCGCTCGTTCACCGTGCAGTGGTTCTTCACCGCGGCGTGGATCTGCCAGGGGCTCAGGTCGGACGCGTAGATGAAGTCGAGGGCGCGTTGGAAGAGGGCGGTGGGCTCCGAGCCGTCGCCTCCCTGGTAGTTGTCCCGCATCCACGCAAGCTGGAGGCCCTTCGGCTCCCCCCGCGCCTCGTACTTGGCGGCCACGTAGAACAGGAAGGCGAGCTCCTCGCAGGGGTCCTCGGGGACGTTCGCCTCGAGGCTCCTCGCCGCGAGGCTCCCTTGCAGGAAGGGCCCCAGGAGGAGGGCGACCGTGAGGATCGCCAGCTCGCATCGTCTCGCCGCGCTTCGCATGGCCCGTCGAGGGTATCAGGGCCGCGCCGGCGCGCCGCGAGCGCCTTCCCGAGGAGCCGGCCCGAGGCGTCGGGTACGGGCTCCCTCTCCGGGCCTCGCGCTCAGCTCCGCGCGGCCACCTGGCGGAGGAGCTCGTCCTCCCAGGCGAAGTCGGGCTGGAGGGTCTCGTGGCGGCCGTGGCGGCGGAACCATTCGTAGGTGTGCTCCACGGCCGCGGGGAAGGTGAACTCCGGCTCCCAGCCCACGTCGCGGCGCAGGCGGTCCACGCCGAACACCACGCTGCGGTTCCAGTGGTGCAGGTGCGGGGCGATGCGCTGCACCAGGCAGGAGAGCATGAACTGGTTGAGGGCGCCGCTCTGCTGCGTGGTGGTGCGGATGTCGACGCGCGCGTCCACCGTCGCCGGGGCCAGGGGCACCTTGCCGGCACACAGGTCGTCCATGAGCGGCGCGGGCACGAAGACCTTGTCCGCCGGCTCGCCGACCACCTCGGAGAAGACGTCCACGTAGCCCTCGGCCGAGAAGTAGTCGGCGCCGGTCAGGTTGTAGCGCTTGCCGAAGGTGACGGGCTGGCCCATCACCATGCGCAGGGCGCGGGCCTGGTCGTCGACGTGGCCCACCTGCGCGATGGTGGTGCCGTCGCCGGGAATGAGCACCTTCCGGCCGCGCAGCAGGCGCACGAACATGCGCTGCTCGCGGTCGGGCAGGATGTTGTTCGGGCCGAAGACCATCGACAGCGCCACCACCGTGGCCGGGAAGCCGCGCTCGCGGTGCTCCCGGAACAGGAAGTCCTCGCAGGCGATCTTGTTGAGCCCGTACTCGTTCTGGCGCTCGCTGCGGTCGAGCGCCGAGCTCTCCGTGATGGGCAGCAGGTCCGACGCGGCGTAGATCACCGTGGAGCTGATGAACACGTAGTGCCCGGTGCGCCCGCGGAAGATCTCCGTCATGAGCCGCACGTCCTCGAGCCGGTAGGCGCTCACGTCGAAGATGCAGTCGAACTCGAGGCCGCCCAGCACGGTGCGCATCGCGGCCTCGTCGGTGCGGTCGGCCACCAGCCGCGACACGCCGAGCGGGAGCTCCGCCTCCGTCTTCCCCCGGTTGAGGATGGTCACGTCGTGGCCGTGCTTGCGGAGCTCGCGCACGAGCGCGAGCCCGTTGAACATCGTGCCGCCCATCACCAGGACCTTCATGGCTGCGAGGCCTCCCTGCCGCGCGTGATACTGGCGCGTGATACTGGCGCGTGAACCTGGCGCATGATACTGCGCGGCAGCCGGGAGGCCCCGAGCCAGGCCGGTGCGGCGCTCGCCCGCGACGGCCCCGCAGGGTCAGCGGAGGACGGCGGTGGCCTCGGCGACGCGGGCCGTCCGCGAGTCCTTCCCGGGCAGGAGCTTCACCTCGATGCGGCGGTTGCGCGCGCGGCCCGCCTCCTCCTCGTTGCTGGCGACCGGGGCCTCGGGCCCGTAGGACACCGCGCTGAGCCGCTCACCCGCGATGCCGGCCTCCTCGAAGAGGCGCACGACGCGGGCGGCGCGCGCACCGGCGAGCTCCCAGTTCGTGGGATAGGTCCGCGCAAGGCTTCCGCCGATGGGACGGTCGTCGGTGTGGCCCTCCACCTCGACGCGGTGGCCGACGTCGACGAGCGTCGAGGAGACGCGCATCAGCACCTCGCGACCCTGCTCGTCGAGCTCGGCCGAGCCGACGGGGAAGAGGATCTCCTGGGCGAGGTTCACGCGGATCCCCTCGCGGAGCTGCTGGATCTCCACCTGGCCCGACGCGAGCTCCTTCTCGAGCTTGCCCACCAGCTCGTCGTAGGTGCCCTCCATCTCGGCGAGCTTGGCCTGCTGCCGATCGACCTCCGACTCGAGCTCGGACTTCTCGCCCGAGACCTCCTCGAGGCGCGCCTCGAGCGCTTCGTAGCGCGCGGCGATGGCGTCGCGGTCCTCCTGGAGCGCCTCGAACTTCCCGCTCGAGACGCAGCCCGCGAGGCCGAAGGCGAAGAGTGCGATGGCGAAGACGACGCCGGCGCGCAGACGGCGCGCCGGATCCCTGGCGATCCCC
>JAAUYE010143860.1_pt1 | contig 21448 bp, 15 predicted proteins | sample 7278081 | NCBI WGS metagenome assembly JAAUYE01 (sample SAMN14350131, study PRJNA611818) | marine sediment metagenome | isolation source: surface marine sediment (0.6m) | place: French Polynesia: Moorea | collected 2018-08
ATGCCATGCTGGTTACCTTCAATGTTCCTGTAGAAGATCCAGCGCACGGAGACCAGGCCGTGGCCGCAGCACAAGAAATTCTGGATGTAGTAACAGGCCGCAATTTCGCCGGGATTCCTCTTCGCACCCGGATAGGTATTAATACCGGGACTGTGATTGCGGGAAATGTTGGCTCGGGTGATCGTATCAACTATACAGTGCATGGTGATGCAGTGAACCTGGCCGCTCGTCTCGAGCAGCTTAACAAGGATTACGGCACGTTGGTTCTTGTCTCAGGAAATACGGTTTCATTACTCAATGACTCATACCAACTGGAGTCCATCGGCGAAGTCGCTATTCGCGGTAAGCAAAAAATGATTGAACTCTTTCAGCTTGTTAACTGAAGGTTTGAAGGTTCGTTTGCAATCTGTGGGTCTGATTTGGGTCCGTCCGTGCCGCTCATCCAGATATTTTATTGACCAGCTTTCCTGATAAGAGACGCTAATACTCGAAACCTGGGAGACGGTCTTCGGCCACTTTCGGACTCTCGCATCAACACTCGATGACCGTGGTCCGTACCAGACCCTGTGATAACATTCGCCGAGTATTGTTCCATCTCGATCATCGATGCTAAACGACAATCTATCGGGCAAGCTCGCCGTAATACTGCACGCAGATATCGTGGGCTCGACCCTATTGGTGCAACAGGATGAGCAAAAAGCGCATGCGCGAATCCAGGATTCCTTTCAGCGGTTCGGCAAAACTATCTCTAATTATCACGGACAGGTACGTGAACTCCGCGGAGATGCGTTGCTGGGTGAGTTCGAGCGAGCATCGGACGCTATATCTGCTGCCCTGTCATTCCAATCCGAACAGTCTGATCACAATCAGGAATTAGACGACAACGTTTGCCCCGAGCTGCGCATCGGCATTGCTCTGGGAGAGGTGGTTATTGCCGACGATACAATTACCGGTGCCGGGGTTGTACTGGCGCAGCGCCTGGAGCAATTGGCGGAACCCGGAGGTCTTTGTATAACGCCGGCGATCCGTGAAGCGTTGCCGCAGCGCCTGCCATTCAAGCTAGAGAATCTTGGCCCACAATTGCTCAAGGGATTCGATGAACCTGTCGAGGTATACCGGGTCGACCTGGCTCCCGGAACTTCGGTGCCCCTGCCCGAAATCCGCCGAAGCAATCGTTTGAGCGCGGGATCGCCCCGGCGCGGGATTGCGATGGCTGCCGTGGCGCTCGCTGTTATCGCGGTGGCCGCAATTGGCACGCTCAATTGGCAATCGAAAGAGCCGGACAGGCCTGAAGCCCGGATAAGTATCTCCGAGGACAAACCGTCAATTGCAGTCCTCCCGTTCACCAATATGAGCGGCGATCCGGAGCAGGAGTATTTTGCCGATGGAATCACCGAAGATTTGACAACCGATCTGTCGAGAATTTCCGGATTGTTCGTGGTTGCACGAAATTCAAGCTTTTCTTACAAGGGAAAATCGGTGGATGTGCGCACGGTCTCGCATGAACTGGGAGTGCGCTACGTATTGGAAGGCAGCGTGCGGCGTAGCGGCGATCAGATCCGCATTAACGCTCAGCTGGCCGACGCCAGCAGCGGCGTCCAATTATGGGCTGAACGTTTCGATGGCACCCTGGCCGACGTTTTTGCATTGCAGGATCATGTCAATCGCCGGATCGTCTCCGCGCTGGAAGTCAAGCTTACACGCGACGACAAACGGGTATTGGAGCAAGTGGAAACGACTAGTGCCGAGGCTTACGATCTTTTATTGCTCGGCCTCGAACAGGTCAACCGGTTTACGCGCGAATCCAACATCGAGGCGCGTAAATTGTTTAACCAGGCTGCGACTATCGATCCTGAATATGCCAGGGCGTATGCCAATATTTCGATGACCCACGGGTCCGATGCGCTCTTTCATTGGAGCAGCGATCGTGAAAAATCGGTCAGGCTCGGCCTGGAATTCGCCGACAAGGCTTTGGCAATTGATAACAATCTTGTTCAGGGCCACCAGACTCGTAGCGTCCTTTTTCTTATGAAGCGTGAGCACCAGATTGCGCTCGAGGAAGCGAGAAAAACGATTCAGTTGCATCCAGATTACGTCGACGGCCTGGCAACCCTGGCATTTATCCAGAGCTATTCCGGGTTGCTCGAGGAAGCAATCGAGTCATTAAATCGAGCCAGAAAAATTAATCCGCGAAATACGGGGGTTTATCTCGAGATCGAGGGTCGAGCACTGTTTCTACTCGGGAGATATGATGAGGCATTGCCTATCCTGAAGGAGGCAGTGCAGCGAAACCCTGCTGTGGACCGAATTCATTTGCTTTTGGCCTCGACATATGCCGAACTCGGTCGCCTCGATGATGCAGCATGGTCGATTGATGAGGCGTTATCGATCAATCCCGAAATCTCTTTAACCAACGAACGACAAGAAGCGATTTATCTGCGAAAAAGCGATCTCGATCTTTATATTCAAGCCTTGGGAAAGGCGGGGCTATCGTAAGTTAATCAGAAGACAGAGCTACTCATGCCCGCTCGATTCAGGCAGCCGAATTCGTATCCTAACGCGTTTGCTCCGGGTCGGCTTTCAGGGTAATTGATTTAATACGGCGTCAGTTTTCTCGTAAGCAGACCCTCGTTAGGGCTTCGTAGGGTGCAGTCTTCGGCCACTTTCAGACGCTGGTGAATGCCAGATTCAGTGACGCTTTCATCATACTTTTATACTGATAGAGCTGCTGCTCCAAGAGTAGCCGGGAATGCCCCTTCGATTGCTTTTACGAATGCAAGCCAGCATACTTTATCCGACACGTTATCCTCGCCCAAGAGCGCTTCCATGGAACAACAAGCACAGAGGCGATTGGCTGCGGTCTTAGCTGCAGATGTAGCTGGTTATACCCGCCTAATGCGTCTCGACGAAGAGGGCACCATCAATACCTGGTGGTCATATCGACGTGAGATCATCGATCCGATATTGGCAGAGCATTCTGGACGCATTGTAAAACTGACCGGAGATGGATTTCTGGCCGAGTTTTTATCGGCAACCAACGCTGTACTGGCTGCCCACGCCATTCAGAAAAGTATCGAGCCTCGTTTAAAAGACATACCCGAAGACAGGCGTATGCTGTTTCGTATGGGCGTCAACCTGGGTGATATCTTTTGGGATGATGAAGACATTTATGGAGATGATGTCAATATTGCAGCGCGGCTTGAAGGAATAGCCGATCCCGGTTCAATTCTCGTTTCAAGAGCGGTATTTGATAATGTGAAACGTACCGCCCGCCTGACATTTGAAAATCGAGGCGATCAAACTCTGAAAAACATCTCTGAGCCGGTCCAGGCCTATCGGGTCGTTGGAGAGCTCGCGGATCACAGCCTCGTGACGGGAGATCCAGAGGTTCTTTCGGGCCAGAAACAAAATGTCGATAAGCTCAATTCGCTAGCTGTCTTGCCATTTGATGTTTTTGGTGACGACCCGGAACAAGAGTACTTTGCCGACGGGTTTACCGATGACCTGATAACTGAACTCGCGCGCTTCAGTCAGTTGTTCGTTCTATCGCGAAACGCCACTTTCGCCCTGAAGGGTCAAAGCCTCGATTTACGAGAAGTTGGTAAACAATTGGGTGTGGCCTATTGCCTGGAAGGTAGCGTGCGAAAAATGGGCGATCGTGTTCGGATTACGAGTCAGCTGATAAATACGCAAACCGGTGATCATGTGTGGGCGGAAAAGTATGATCGAAACCTGACTGACTTGTTTGATGTTCAGGACGAGTTGGCCAATTCTATTGTTTCAATAGTTGCTGGAAAGATTGAACGCGACGCATTGGTTGCTGCCAAGAAGAAAAAACCTGCGGATATGTATGCGTACGATTGTTTACTTCGTGGACTTGAGTATCACCGTCTGGGAGGTGTAACGCAGGAAGACGAGGAGCAGGCAGTTCATTGGATAAACATGGCTATCGAAAAAGATCCAGAGTACGGGATTGCTTACGCCTGGCGGGCTTGTGCTGTTAGCAGCCTGGAGGAATGGACAGGTGAAGATTATTCGGATCAATGGTTATCCGACTGTCGCCGCGCGTTAGAGCTTGATGATAATGAAGCTGAGAGCCATCGGATTATGGGAGAGATTTCTCTGTACGATCGAGATTTTGAGAAGACCGAATATCATTTTCATCGGGCACTCGAACTAAATCCTAATAACTCCTGGATCGTCGGGCGCATGGGCCATCTTTACATTTACCTAGGTGACGCTAACAAGGCCCTCGAATACCAGAATCGCGCGAAAGCCCTGGACCCCCTGTTACCGTCGTATTGCCGTGAACTTGAGGTTGTGGCGCATTATGTGCTCGGCAATTACAAAGATGCTGTCAACGTGGCGTCACAGCTTTTACGCAAATCGCAGCGTACTCTTGCATATCGAGTGGCCGCGCTCAGCCATTTGAATGACGAAAAATCCCTGAACAAAGCCGCTGAAGAGTTATTGATTAGCAACGCCAATTTCTCAATCAGTAATTTTCTGAAGAATGAATTCTATCGGAACGATGACATTCCTCTGCAACTAGCCGAGGACCTCAAGAAAGCTGGATTTCCAGACTCAGTTGCCGCCTGAAGTTGCAATTGATTTGTATAAGAATAAGGGCATTAAACAGTTTTCGATGATTTGGTGAATGTCATTTTCGACTCGCTTATCGCCGCTGACGTAGCAATTTTGAGGGTTTGCTTTCTCGAAGACGGACGCTCAGTACACCATATCAAGCCGCGGGAATCGGCCAACAACCGCCCCCCGACCAATCTGACCCGAAGCGTGTCTCAAGGCTGATTTAGATCGAAATTCTCGTACAAGCAAACCAATTCCTTCTCGCCCAAAACCAACTTGTGGCCGACAGCCTCTTTATCTGGAAGGCTCAATGGTTTTGCGCCGACCCGATACATAAAGTGAATATAATCGCGATAGTTGTCCACCCCCTTTGATTCGTCGTACAGGGGCGTTTTGAAGACGATTACATACAGCAAATGAATGTCGGCCTCCTCAGCAAGTGTCCCAGCTGTCGCGTAAAGAAGCTGATACGGGCCATCGAACATTGACGGATTTGGTGTGGAGTAATGAAGCGCCAAAAGCCGTTCAATTCTTTCCGGCGCATTGGTCGATATACCGGCGATTTGATTCGACTTTGCAAGTAGATAGGTATCTAGTAGGGGGTAACCGAACGATTCATCGACCTTTGCTTCAACCCCGATGAAAACTGTCCTGCCTGATTCGGTGCGACCGAATATGCCAAGATCGTGTTCCCTACCTTTTCCGAAGTCATCAAATCGTACTTCGTATTCCACGATCGCCCTGTCTAGCTGAACGGTTACACCCAACACTTTAGAAATTCGATTCTGTATTGCTTCGGCGCCATTTTGATTCAAAATAAATTCTGCAACCGAATAAGCACTTCGATGTTCCTTCCAGTGCTTGTGCTTTTTGGTGTTTAGGTAAATGCTCGACCAGTCATCGATCGACGTGATTTCATGTCCTGATGTGGTTTCTATTCTCATGCTCCATAATTTAAGCACAAACTTCGCACTTAGCAGCCGACCAACCTAACGCGAAGCTGGGCTCGCGCCTGATTTAGAGCAGAATGAAGTAACAGAAGTTCGTAGACTGCCCGCGTTAAGCGGACGCCCAGATTAAAGAGGTAGGAGGCATACATCGGCCAGGAACGGACTTTCGCCGGCCGTCAGGAGGTGATCTGCGGCCAAAAGCGGTTTTGGAACGCGGACGATACCTGCTAGTACTAACATTTAGGCGCGATTCGAGTGACTGAGGTACGGTCAATTCTGGGTACAGTAAAATAGTTTTCTGTCGTGGCTACGTGCCCCGAATTACTTCGGGGCACATATTTCAGCGGTTGTGATTAGTAAATATTTATTGCGGGGGGACGATTGTAATACTGTCCTCTCCTTCAATAGATTTGCCGTCTTCCGTTGTACCAATTAACGTAGCGACACCCGATTGCAGACTTGAAGGGTCAAGATTTACAGTCGAAACATGGATCAACAAATCATCTAATCCATCTCCATTTACATCTTTGATTGATGCCATAAGCTTATCCCCCTTTCCTCTGACGGCAACTGATGAACCGGCTAGTTCAACTGTATCGGCGTCGACTTGAGTTGCATCAAAACTCGTGTCAGAGAGTATCGCTACTGGAACAAGGCCATGTGACCCCAAATTTATTGAGTTCGTAGTACTTCCGGGTTTCACATCTATTTGTACTTGTAATGTTCCACACTCTGGACAATCGCGTACTGCCCATGCGTTGTTCCAGTTTCCCTTCGACACCCCCAATTGTTGGCCCACTCGAAAATAGAAATAGAATGCAGATGTTGCTGGATTCCAGTCTGCTTCACTAGACCAATAGATACCTCCGGTACCCACGTTTTGATCAAACGGTCCCATGTTTAAAAGACCACTGTACCAACCAGGATTCTGTACACCAGAGGTGTCAAATTGCCCGATATTGCCAAGCTCAACGTAGTACATGTATGCGAGTTCAGCATTCGGATCGCGAATGTTGTAGCTGTTGTCTGTGCTTCCATCAAAACTCGATACTCCGTTGTGCACGCTCCCATCTACAGGCAAATTAATAGGTAGTCGCCAATCACTGTAGCCGAGATAATTAATCGAATTTAAGTTATCAATCCAAGCTTGAGCACTGTCGTAAGTTAGACGACCATCAGTTAAGTCAGGGCCATTGTCGAATACTGACCCCGCAGCAGCGTTACTGTTCTTTAGCCACATAAGCACTGATCCATCGCCATAAATGGGGTCGTCCTTAATTTGAGTAACAGTTCCGTCTCCGTTATCGATTAACGTGGCATGTGCGAACGTAGAAGTCGTGCAGATTAACAAAAGCACGTAGATTTTTTTTGGTAGATTTTTCATAGACTCCCTCATTGATTAATTGTTTTTCAACCGCCAACTGACTATATCGAAATTTAGACATTTTCAGCAAGTTATCTGATTGTTACCCGTATGTTGATTACGGTATATCATGGTTCGAGTTTTCGACGAGTCGGGAAATCGTGCGCAGATATCAGAGGAAGAGGTCTTTAGCTTTGTATCCGAATTCTGTCCGCAGTGCCTCAATAAAATCGAGGCTATGATCATGCCGACTAGTTGAGAGGGGCATTACGAATTTACTTTCGAGGGTAGGCTTAGACCGTCAATTTTCGTCAGAAGACTATCTGACGACCGCGTTGGGTCGACCTGAGCAACTGATGCTTTTGCTATGAGCGGCGGTTATCTCAAAAGCAGTCTCCCATTAGCCCGGCTCAGGAGACGATCTTCGGCCATTTTCGGCCGCTTACCAATTAGAGAAATTTCCATATAATTCAAGTTGCTGCAGACCTCATCGGCTAATCACACTGTTATCCAAGTGCCTTGTCTTAAGAGCATGGAAACCGATAAGCGCCATAGTGGCAAGGATGATTGCAGTTCCTGCGATGAAAAACGGAGCTGCGGGATCACCAGTAGTATCTCTGATGTAGCCGGTAATAGCTGGGAAGATCCCCATCCCGGCATAGTAGATTGTGAAAAAAATACCCATGCCTATCGCGCGATTATCTTTGTCCAGCACCTGTGCTGGTAATGCCATGATTAGCCCACCCGCAGGGCCGAAAATAATTCCTATCGCAGCGAATACGATTGCATAGGACGTGGTAAAGGGAATCGCACAGACGAGAATCGCAATGAATGCAAAAGTGACAACCATAGTCGACACTGGTTTACCGATTCGGTCAGCTATCCATGCCCCCAACGGTAGCGCCGGGATAATCAACCAGCTGGTCAGGCTAACACTAGCCCCCGCCGAGGTTAGTGTGACTCCCTGAGCGACTAAATACTCGGTGCCGAAGCTCAGGGGTAAAATTAATGCGACATTGTACAAGCACCATACACTCCCGCTCAGCACAACCCCCCATAGTTCATAAGCCGACAGACTTCTCTCCCCGGGCTGAATCGCGTTACTACCAGGTTCGGAAATCCCCGGGGGATTCTGATAAATCAGGGCAACCAACAATAGCGCAATGGCACAAAGCGCTACCGGGACAAAAAATGCCAGCTTCAACCCGATCCAGCCCTCCAGGGGGCTCAGTGTCAGCAACGCAATCGCAATTCCTAACGGCCAGCTGGATATCAGGATTCCCATCGCCGTTGCAATTCGATGTTCGGCAAACCAGTCGGTAACCATTTTGGTAACCAGCACGTTCAGCATCACGGCGCCGAGCCCCGATACTAGTCGTCCGACAAACATAACCTCGTAAACTTCTGAGATAGCCAGTGCAGCGCCACCAAGTGTCATCATCACCAGCCCGGTTAATACTACGCGCTTGTCGCCAAAACGCTTGCCAAACCACCCGCCCGGGATCGCAAACAGTGCTCCAGGCAGCATGTATATACCTATCAATATGCCGAGTTCGGTATAGGTAATGATGGATTCAGAGGTTAATACCGGCCCGACAGCTGCGACCGACTGAAACTGGAAACCCATGGTCGTTCTTGCGAGGGTAAGAGTTGCCAGAATTAGCCATAGCTGCTTCATTCTTTTTTTTATTCCCAGTTGTTGATGTAGCCCGCCTAAAAAATAACATGAAACGGTGAGCAGGGTGGCGCCTATCTTAAATATTGGTAAATTAGACTCGATATTTCAGTAGCCGCTTCCTCCAAAGCAGACTTGCATAGGGACATTGGGGGTGCTCGAAATCGGCCAGTTTCGGACACTCAGTAGGCTCTGATTTGACTCAATCGAGCTACTAACGCATTCTCTTTCGATCCAGTAAAGAATCCAAATCAGGTGTGGTAAATGCTGCGTCCCACGTATCTTGCTTTTGTCATTTATCTCGCAAGTTTTTCTCCGGCCTACGCTGCAGATTACGACATAGTGCTGCTCAACGGCCGCGTGATGGATCCCGAAACCAGTTTCGATGCAATACGTAACGTCGGCATCAGAGACGGCATTATTGCGACCATCACCGAGAACGACATCGAGGGCAGTCAGACCGTCGACGTCAGTGGTCATGTGGTCGCCCCCGGATTTATCGATACTCATACCCACAGCAGCGACAAGTACGTGATCAAAATGGCGATGATGGATGGCGTTACGAGCGGCATGGATTACGAGCTCGGCGGACTCAACGTTGGCGCCTGGTACGAGCGTGAAAAGGGAAAGTGGCCGATCAACTATGGCCAGTGCGTGGCGCACGAAATGGTTCGCATGACCGTGCACGACGGCCTTGAAATCAACGATCCGGTCGACGCCGTCGATGCCTTCATCCTCCGGGCAAAATCCGCCGAGGACGAGGTAGAGGGCTGGTCGGTCACGGTCAGCAGCCTCGAGCAGATCAACGCGATTACCAAAAGGCTCGATGAAAACCTGCGCCAGGGCGCACTCTGCGTCGGCACCACACCGGGTTACGCCGCGAAGGGCACCAGCACCTACGAACTCTTTGAGGTGCAGAAAGCCGCCGCGCGTTATGGCCGTCCGATTGCTTCGCATACGCGGTTTCACGGCAGCAACAGGCCGCCGGTCGAGGCGCAAATGGGCTTTGCCGAAATCTTCACCAATGCGGTTTTATTGAAAGCGCCGTTGCTCTACTCGCACAACAACGACTACGGCTGGTGGGAAATCGAGGAGAAACTGAAACTGGCGCGCGCGATGGGGCTCAACATGTGGGCCGAATACTACCCCTACGAGGCAGCGTCGACCTCGATCGGTGCCGCACCGCTGCGGCCCGAAAGCCTCGAGGGCATGCTCGGGCTGAAATACGAGGAAGTGCTCTATGATCCGAGCCAGGACAAGTACCTGAGCAAATCCGAGTACGAGCAGGTGGCAAAGGAAGACCCCGGCCGCACCGTGGTCGTGTTCAATCCAGCGCGCAAACGATGGCTGCCGATGTGGCTGCGTGTGCCGCACATGGTGGTCGGCAGCGACGGCATGTGGCAGAACGAGGGTCTAGGCTGGGAAGACGATCCGGCGAAGTTCAAGGGACATCCGCGTACGTCGGGCAGCCATAGCATCACCTTGCGGCTCGCGAGAGAAAACGGCGTGTCACTTATGCATACCCTCGCACAGCTGAGCTACTGGTCGGCTTACCACCTCGGCAAAACTGGGCTGAAATCCATGCAGGTGCGCGGCCGCATGCAGGAAGGCATGGTCGCCGACATCGTCGTCTTCGACTCGGAAAACGTGCGCGAGGGCTCCGGTTACAAAGCGGGTGAAAACGGTCTGCCGCCGATCGGCCTGCCGCACGTAATCGTCAACGGCCAGTTCGTCAAGAAGAACGGCAAGGCGACCAACATCATGGCTGGGGTGCCGATCCGCTACCCCGTCGAAGTCCAACCACGCCACGTCGAGGCTACGCAAGAACAGTGGCAAAGCGAAATGCTGATCGACGGCGGCGCCATCCGCCGCCAGCCGAAACCCGAAAAGACCGGCGCGCTCGATTTCCGCTCGAAATCCGCCTGGGCCGATCCTTTGCGCAACGATGCCTTGCACGCGCTGTTCTGCACGCTACATCCGGCGTCGCCGCTGCAAGTTTCCAATCTGACGGATTTAGATATAACACATGATTGATCGAAACCCGGCTCTGTGAGCGTCTTACTTGAGTCGGTTTCTGCCGCCTGGTATGAGTTTCCGAGCGTCCGCTTCGGTGCTGAAGGAATAAGCACGGCTCGGCTTTCAGCCTGCGGTCGGAAAAGTACAGGGCCCAGTTTTTTTCCGGCCTTGTTCATTGGCCCCTTGCCGTCGAAGCCGCCCTTCTATTTTTCGTCGAAGGCTTCGAAGTGAGATGACTGTAAGGTCGCGATTTATGCCGACGGGGCAATCGACCGGGAAGTACTCGAGGAATTGTTCGCTGATCTCCTCCTCGGTTCTTTCGACACCGAAGGCGACGATTCCTGGCGCCGGGGAGGCATCCCTTCGAATCCACCAGGTAACACCCGAGCCTCCCGCTAAAGGTCCTGTTTTCTCCGGAGCGCGAGCTTGCGCGAGTTGTTGGGCGTTTGTTTTACCTATACCCTGAGGAGGCTTCACCATATCGATGAGGAAACAGGAGATGAAACACCTGTTACGCAAACATATGCCGCTCGGTAGGTTTTTGATGATTCGACCCTTCGCAGGGGCGAACGTCGCTGCGTTCACGGTGTGTGTGATGCAGGTCTTCCACGTTGCGAGAACAGGAAACGACGGGGCTTTTCTATAGATTTTGACCGGCTGAATCTTCTATTCTCAGAGGCAAAAATGATTACAGTAACTGGAATCATCGTAATTATTGTCGGCTTGCTGGTTTACATAGGCCAGGGACTCAGTTTTTTCGCGCCCGAACTCGCTACCAGGATAGGATTAAATGATCCGCAAGAAGAGATGGATCAGACCCTGTACGTCATAGAAACAAGGGCAAATGGACTCACCGACATTCTCTTGACCTGGATTTTTCCCCTGTCAGGCCTGTTGATGATTCTGGATCATCATTACTGGCCGTATTTTGCGTTGGTGGGAAGCGGGATTTATCTGTACTTTGCCCTGCTTACGATTTTCTGCAGGGTCTTTTTGAAGAAACTGGGCAAAAAAGTAGGCAGCCCGTCCTCGGAGAAAACCGCCTATATATTCAGTGTGGTCTGGATTTTGTCGTCAATAACAATGATTACTTTGGGAATCCAGGAACTGGCGCTGCGGTGAAGTATGCGAAACAAAGCCTCCGGGTAGCCGCCGCTGGAGCTTCAATCCTCTGGGTCTGAGAGCAGTCAACAGCGGTCATTGCGAGCGGAGCGAAGCAATCTTTCATTATTGCGAAAACTCGAGGAGATTGCTTCGTCGCTACGCTCCTCGCAACGACGCAGTTGGGGCGGCTTATGCCGTCCGGCATGGTTTTCCGGGTGCCGGCTTCGGTGCTGAAGGAATTAGCGCAGCGCGGCTTTCGGCCGGCGGTCGGAAAAGTACAGGCCCCAGTGTTTTTCGGCCTTGTCCATCGGGTCCTTGCCGTCGAAGCCGCCCTTCCATTTTTCGTCGAAGGCTTCGAAGTAAAGCGACACGACGCGATTTTCTTCAATCCAGGCGTTGTACTGCTCGAAGAAAATTTTCTGCTCGGCTTCGCCGGCCTTGCCGATCAGCCCGCCCTCGTAACTGTCGCCGCCATAAACCCGGCTGGTCGGCCAGCCGGTTTCGCAATAGGCGATCATGTGGTGCGGATGGCGCTTCTGGATATCGCGGTAAATCGATTCGGTCCACTCCATCGCCTGCTCAAGCGTCCTGTCGTTCCAGAAGGCATAGGCATGCAGGCCGATGAAATCGATTTCATCCGCAATGCGGTAGGAGATTTCCTTGTTCCAGAAATTGTAATCGTCGTTGACGGTGACCGGCTGTTTGACTTTCGCGCGCACCTCGCGGATGTAATCGATTACCAGATCCATGTCCTCGATGCGATGCCATGACCACTGCACGAAGATTTCGTTGCCGACGTTGACCGCGACGACGATTTCGGGGAACTCGTTAGCCAGGTCGATCGCGTCTTCGATCTGCTCGCGGTTTTCCGCCGCGGTCTGGTGCGACGAAATCCAAGCGCCCTGCATCACGCGGATCGGCAAATCGTTATCCCGAATTACCTCGAGGATGTTGCGCGCCTGCTGCCCCGAACCGTAAAGCCTGATCAGGTTCCAGCGCTGCGCGAGGATTTGCAGATCTTCGAGGATATTTTCCTTCGACGTCAGGTCGCCGGGACTTTCGCCGTCGCGGTAAGCGCCGTAGGAAATACCGTTACCGATCCATTTACCGTCGAGTTGCGGCTCGAAGGGGCGCTTCTCGATGTCCGCGCCGCGGATGACTATGCCGCCGGCGCCGACCGCGCCGAAACCGGTTACCTGCCCGCCGCTGCAGCCGGCCAGCCCCAGCAGCGCCGTGATCAATAGCAGGGCAATGGTTTTTTGCATGACTCCTTCCCGATGATTGTTAGTCGGCAGCCGCCGCTTTATTGCCCGGCGTTAGCCGCGCCGCGTGCGGCCGCGGCGGTGGCATCGGCGCCGGATTCTTCGAGGCTAATCCCCGCTCGAGATCTGGCTACAGATCCGCCAGGCGGTCGCCGTCGAGGACTTCGTCGGGGCCGCCGTGGATCGAACCGCCCTCCTGGGCTTCGATCGTGCCGTCCCTGCGGTAACGAAAGGGCTGCTCCATCTGCAGGGTTTCCCCGAATACTTCCAGGGTAACCACCCAGACCTCGCCTTCGTAGCGGTAGTAAGAAGAGCAGCTGGTTTTGAAACCGTCGCGCAACGAGATACAGACCTTGCCGTCATCGTCGACGGTCCAGACGCGTTCGGGGTAGAGCTTGCCGCCGAACTTGACGTAAACGGCGCCGTCCGGCCTGAAGTAGGCGCCGCCATCGGCCCAGCGCTGGGTCTTGCCGGACAGGTGCGCCCTGACCTGCTCGGCATCGAGCGGTTTCGCGCCCTTGCCAAGCAGTTGCTTTTCCAGCACGTTCGACGTGGCGCAGGCCAGGAGGGCCAGCGACATGGCTGCGATGAGTAAGAATTTGCTAAATCCCTGGTACACGGTATTTCCCCCTGGTTACAACTTGTGCATTACTGTCGATTATCACCCGGTCGGATCTTCGTTCCTGTCCATATCGCGGATTCGATCCGGGCTGTTGCCGGGCGCCGTTTTTTTATCGTCGATCGCGGTCTACCTGGGTCGCCCTGACTCTTCTTCTGCTGCTATATAGCATCAAACCCGAACCGAAAGCAAGCAAAATCCCCGCTGCGGCATAAGACTGGAGGTAAAAACCGGGGCTTACCCGCGCAGGCTTCGACCCCGGCCGGCGCCCGGGATCAGGCGTCGTAGGTGGACGATGCCGTATCGCCGCCGCGGCCGCTCCAGTTGGTGTGATAATGCTCGCCGCGCGGCCGGTCGATGCGCTCGTAAGTGTGCGCGCCGAAGTAATCGCGCTGCGCCTGCAGCAGGTTGGCCGGCAGGCGCTCCGAGCGGTATCCGTCGAAATAACTCAACGCCGCGGCGAACGCGGGTACCGGTATGCCGCTGCCGACCGCGGCCGCGACCGCGCGCCGCCAGCCGGCCTGCGCGGCGACGATGCGCTCGCGGAAATACGGCGCCTGCAGCAAATTCGGCAGCGCGGGATTGGCATCGAAGGCATCCTTGATGCGGCCGAGAAATACCGAACGGATAATGCATCCGCCGCGCCACATCAGCGCGATACCGCCGTAATTCAAATCCCAGCCGTAAACCTGCGCCGCCTCGCGCAGCAGCGCGTAACCCTGGGCATAGCATACGATCTTGGAGGCGAGCAGCGCGGCGTGGATATCGTCGACAAAGGCCTGGCGGTCGCCGTCGAAGCCGCGCGCGGGGGTCTCGTAGAGGGCCGCGGCCTCGGCGCGCTCAGCCTTTTGCGCCGACAGGAAACGCGCGAACACGGCCTCGCCGATCAGCGACAGCGGCACGCCGAGTTCGAGCGCGGAGATACCCGTCCACTTGCCGGTGCCCTTTTGCCCGGCGGTATCGAGGATCTTTTCCACCAGCGCCTCGCCGTCTTCCTCGTAGGCGAGAATATCGCGGGTAATTTCGATCAGGTAGCTGTCGAGCTCACCCCGGTTCCAGTCGGCGAATACCTGGTGCATCTGCGCCGCGCTCATGCCGGGCAAATCCTTCATCATTTGATAGGCTTCGCAGATCAGCTGCATGTCGCCGTACTCGATGCCGTTGTGGACCATCTTGACGAAATGGCCCGCGCCGTTGGCGCCGACCCAGTCGCAGCACGGCACGCCGTCGACGCGGGCGGCGATAGCCTGGAAGATCGGCCTCACCAGCTCCCAGGCCGCGGGCGAACCGCCGGGCATGATCGACGGACCCGTCAGCGCGCCCTCTTCGCCGCCCGATACCCCGGCGCCGACGAACAGAAAGCCGAGACTCTCGAGATACGCGGTGCGGCGAATACTGTCGTCGAAATGCGCGTTGCCGCCGTCGATGATGACGTCGCCGGGATCTAGAAACGGAATGAGCTGTTCGATCAAATCATCGACGGGCTTGCCGGCCTTGACCATCAGCATGATCTTGCGCGGCGTCTCGAGCGACTGCACCAGCGCCTGCAAGGAATCGGCGCCGCGAATGTTTTTGCCCTGCGCGCGGCCTTTCAGAAAAGCCTCGACCTTGTCCCGTGTGCGATTATAGGCGGTGACGGTGTAGCCCTTGCTCTCGATGTTCAGGATCAGGTTTTCACCCATCACCGCGAGGCCGACCAGGCCGATATCGGAAAATGGCTTCATAGGTTGCGATAATCAGCTGCGTTGGCGGCGCATGATAACACCGGTGCGGCGCAGGCCCGGAAAAACCCGGCTTGCCGGATCTCAGGCGACCCCGCTTTGCCGCCTGATCTCGGCAAGCCTCGAGTTCGGGTGCGCCTGCACGTGGGCCCAGTCCTTGAAGCTGCGCCAGTCGCCGCCCCAGAACAGGCCCTCGGCCTTGGCGATGCGCCCGAGCGCGGCCCAGAAACCGTTGTCCATCGCCGCGTCGCTCCAGGCCCAGCGCCGATCGATAATGTCCGCGGCGTAGGCGCGCGGCCGGCCGTTCTTGTACTGCGCGTTATGAAAACTGAAACGCACCTTGCTGTGGCCCTGCGCCACCAGCTGCCGCTGCACCTCGACCGAACGCCAGGCGTACACGATCTTGGGTTTGAAGCCTTCGCCCTTTAGATTGTCGAGCACGCGTTCGACCTTCTTACGCAGGTCCTTATCGAGGCTGTCGAGTTTTTTCGCTTCGCTCCACCTCGAACTGTCGCCCTTCCACGCGCCCTGCATCGCCGGCGCGGATCCGCTCAGGCGCTTGATCGACTTGCCACCGGGATCGATCCGACCGTCGGGCTTTTGCATGAACCCGCTCTGGAACTGCTCGATTTTCGCAATCGTTTTGGCGCCGATCTTGCCGTCGACCTTGAGCGGCTTTTGCGGAATTACTTCGTTCAGCGCCTCCTGCACCAGCCTGACATCGCTTTCGAGGTTTTTACCGTCTCTGCCAACCGAGGCCGAGATCGTGATCACGCGCCTTTTGGCCGCGGCCGATTTTTTCGCCGCTTTTTTGACCGCTTTGCCGGCGCTCTTTTTAACCGCTTTTTTGGCGGTCTTTTTCACGCTCGATTTGACCGCCGCCCTGGCGCTCGCCTTCGCCGCCGCGGTCGCCGCGGCGGTTGCGGATTTGGCCGCGGACTTTTTCGGCGCCGATTTGGCGGCGGCCTTTTTCACGGTTTTCTTCGCCGCGGTTTTCCTGGCCGTCTTTTTGGCCGCGCTTTTACCTGTCTTCTTCGGGGCGGATTTCGCGGCCGATTTTTTTACCGCGCCTTTAGCCGTCTTCTTCGCCGTGGATTTTTTGACCGATTTTTTTGCCGCGCTTTTCACCGTCTTGTTCCGCGCTTTTTTAACCGGCGCGGCATCCAGCATCTGGTTCAGCCGCCGCAGCGATCGTCCGCCCGGATCGACGCGGCCATCGGGGCGCGCCATGAACCCGCGCTGGAAGGTTTCGATGCGACTGATGGTTTTGGGCCCGCAATCGCCGTCGACCGCAAGGGCAGCGCCGCCGGTTACCTGGTTCAGGGCCCGTTGAATCTTGCGCGTGTCGGCCTTGCGGTTTTTACCGCCGCGGCCAACCGAATCCGTAATCGAGATACTCATAATTCCTCCCCCTCCTTTTTCCTGATGTCCGCGCACGGACCCGGCACGAGCCGGCGCGGTTTCGTCATGAGCATGCCGCCCAGTCTACCCGGAAACGCTTTCGATTTCCGCCCCTACTCGAGCCCGATCTTGCCGCGCAGGCGCTTGGTCCGGCCTCTGTGCGATTTGCTATCGAGACGCTTTTGTTTCGAAGCCCGCGTCGGCCTGGTCGCCTTGCGCGCTTTCTTGACCACCGCAACCTCGCGGATCAGCGCCTGCAGCCGCGCGAGCGCGGCGTCGCGGTTTTTTTCCCGGGTGCGGAACTGCTGCGCCTTGATGACGATGACCCCATCCTTGCTGATGCGCCGATCGGATTTGGCGCGCAGGCGCTGCTTGTAAAACTCGGGCAGCGAAGAAGCCTCGAAATCGAAACGCAGGTGAATCGCGCTCGAGACCTTGTTGACGTTTTGCCCGCCGGCGCCCTGGGCGCGAATCGAAACCAGCTCGATTTCGTCGTCGGGTATCGATACGTTGCGTGAAATCTCGAGCACGGCGGAGTCGTTAAACGAAAAAACCGCATTATACCCAAGGCAGGCCCGAGCAACGATTCCGCGCCGTGGAACAAGATTCAACCAGGTCAAAAAGAACCAGCGCCTGTGCGCGATACCCGGAAACCTGTTTCTCCACACTGGTGGCCATTACATAACGAATCCGCGCCGGAACATACCCGATTAACGATTAAACTCGCGCCATCCGCGTGCTACAGTTGCGCCATCCGGGGCGGCCGGAAAGCGAACTGAAACGGGGCAAAAAAAAATGAAATTACTTAACCGCATACTTGCTACCGGGCTGGTCGTCACGCTCATCGCTGGCCTTTCCGCCTGCGCGACCCAGCAGACGGTGAACCGCTCGATGCCCGGCACGACCACGACCATCATTCTTACCCGTCACGCGGATCGGGACGCGATGGCGACCCACATCAACGACAAGGGGCGCGAGCGCGCCGCGGCGCTGGTCGATGCCGTCGGCCACATGCCGATCACCGCGATTTACAGCCCGGACTACTTGCGCAACCTGGAAACCGCGGAGCCGCTGGCGAAACACCTCGGGATAGAAACCAGGATCGTGCCGGCCAAAATGTACCAGGTGGTCACGACCATGCTGACCGAGCACCCCGGCGAAGTCGTCGTCTGGGTAGGCAACAAGGAAAACCTGAAGCAAATCTACGACGTGCTCGACGGCGACGGCGAGCCGCCCCTGTCCTACGGCGACCTCTATATCATGACGATCAGGGAAGACGGGGCGCCCGAGGTAAACCGGCTGCGCTACGGCCCTCTTTGAAGCGGCGCGCGAGTATCTGACCTGGGCCTCGGGGACGGGAGGCAATCGACGATTAGACTTTCGCGTTGATTGTTTTCAGATCGGCGACGTTGCGCCGTCCGCGGTGACCGTGCCGGCTGCATGCTGGCTATTTGCCACGGCAATAATCGGGCTGGCCGGACTGAGTAAACGAAGCAAGCCTGGCCAGGCCTCCGCGAACGAGGATCGAACGGCGGACGGATTCTAAAAGGCTAAGCCGATTGCCGGCGCCTGCGAAATCCGAGCAACCCGATCAGCGCCGATCCGAACAGCCAGACCGCGGCCGGCACCGGCACCGCCGAGGGACCGCCCAGCGTGGGATTGACCGCACCGAAAGTGGTCGACTCCGGGTCGATGTCGAACAGGCTTCGGGCCACCGGGTTGGCGCCGATATCGTAGGCATCCGTTCCCGCCGGGTCATTGATGGCGTACCACAGTAAAGTCTGCCCATCGCGAAAAACCAGCTTAGGCTCATCGCCGGTAAAGGCAAAATCTTCTCCGCCCAGCTGGGCGCCGTAGAGCAGGGATTCATCGAGTACGTTATCCGGCACCCCGATCGCGTCGAGTACCAGATCCCAGGGATTCAGGTCTAAAACGCCATCGTTGTCGATATCCAGATCGACACCGGTGGAACCGGTAAAGCCATCGACCAGTAACAGGGTGAAGCTGGGGTTTTCCAGGTCGGGGATGGTCACCGTCAGCAGCCCGTTCGAGTCGAATACACCGGAAACCGCAGCGGCGCGGTCGATGATACCCGCGCCCGAACCGTCGTTCTCTATCGACAAGATGCTGCCGTCAAAGCTGGCCCCGCTGGGGCCGAGCAGTTCGACACTGACTATGGCCGGATCCGGGCCGCTCGGGTTCGGCTGAAACTCGTTGATCAATACCCCGGACGTCATGGTCTCTATCGTGGGATTGACCGCGCCGAAGGTGGCCACGGTCGCATCGGCGCTAAACAGGCTCAGGTCGATCGGGGCGGCGGTTATATCGTAGGCCACCGTTCCTGCCGGGTCATTGACGGCGTACCATGATGAAGACACGCCATCGCGAAAAACCAGCTGCGGCTCATCGCCGGTAAAGGCAAAATCCTGACCGCCAAGCTGGGCGCCATAAAGCCGGGATTGATCGGAAAAGCTATCCGGCACCCCGAGCGCGTCATGGACCGAGCTCCAGGGATTCACATCCAGTATGCCATCGCTATTGGTATCCAGAGCATCACCGATAGAGCCGGTAAAGCCGTCTACCAGGACCGCGGTGAAACTGGGATTCTCGAAGTCGGGGACGGAAGCCGTCAGCAGCCCGTTCGAGTCGAACACGCCGGAAATCGAAGTGGCCCGGTCGATGGTAGCGCCTGCCAAATCACTCTCGATCGACAGGATGCTGCCGTTAAAGCTGGCCCCGCTGGTGCCGCGTATCTCGATAATCGTAGAGAGCGGATCCGGGCCGCTCGGGTTCGGCTGGAATTCGTTGATCAGAGCCGCCTGCGCATTCACCGCCAGCGTCACCGGAAATAATACAGCCAGGGATTTGAAAATTTTATTCATGGTATGCCCCGCAAGGGTTATGGCCCGGTATGGCGCGGCAGGCAACTGGCTAATCCAGCTCCGAACCAGGCAGGCGTTATTTTTGTTGCTGCACGGTCCCGGTAACGGGTTGCGACACACGATCGTTGCTTTTACCCACCAGCTCCGGCGTGCTGCGCTGAGCCAAAAGCGAGGTGGTCGCGCAGACAGACTCCCAGTTTAAGGCTGTCATTTAACACGCTATTACGCGACAGGGCATCACCCAAATGGGTTAAATGCTTCGATCGGTAAGATATCGCTATTTGATTTAAATCTGCGGAATTTAACCCAAATGGGGGATGAGCCTTGAGCCTGTCAGATTTAGAATTCTCGGGTGGTTTCAGGGCCGGAGTGCTAATGCAATAACGCCTGCCACCGAGCCGACGTTGATAGTTCAACGGCAATTCCGGGATATCGGTGAGAACGAGGCAGGACTCTCGTTATCAAATGGCATTAGCGCCGGAAACGTTAGACGGAATTAATGGACATCGAACCGAGGCATGTAAAAATGAAAAAACTATTGATGATAGGTTTACTCGCAGTCTCCGGCACCACGCAGGCTGCGCTGTTTCAAGGCACCAGTGACGGCAGCTTTGTCAATCCCACGGGGCCATCCGGTATGGTGACAACCGGTGTCGGCACCAATGCTTTTACCTGGGGAACCGGGATTAGCAGCCCCCCGAGCTCGCTCGGCTTCACCGGCGCATCTTTCGATGAAGACGAAAATACTCCGTTCGCCTTCGGCACCCTGGATTTTTTTAACGGTACGATCTCGATTCCGACCCGGGCGGACACGGTCGATTTGAGCGTGTCGCTAAACTTCACCTCGCCGACCGGTTTTGTGGAGAGCTTTCTGTTCGACCTGGGGCTGACCACGACACCGAACACCTCCGACCCGGATGCCAGCGCGGATGTTGTCAATTTCGACAATACGGTTCCATCCAACTTCTTTTCGTACGACGGTACCGACTACACGCTGGAATTTTTGGGCTTCGGAACGCTCGTTGGCGGCGGATTTACGCTGCAGGATTCTTTCCTGGTACGTGAAGGCGAATCGGCAAGCGTGGAACTGCTCGGCCGTATCACTTCGACTCCTTCCGCGGTCCCGGTGCCCGCGGCCGTGTGGCTGTTCGGCACCGCATTAATTGGACTGCTCGGGTTCGGCAAGCGGAGAAAAGCAGCTTAACTTTTAGCCGGAATCGGATTTGAAGCCCCGCCTCGTGCGGGGCTTTTTATTGGTGCTCAATGGCCGAAACTGGAAGCCGGGGTACTTAACGGGCGCGACCGCCCGGTAGAGTCGCGTTGTCATTGCAAGGTCCCCGCCTGCGCGGGGATGACGTAGCGCGCGCGGGAAGCGCCGGCGACCGGATCAATCGTTGTACAGATTGAACAGCGGCATGTCGAAGGTGACAAAGAGCAAAACCCGGTCCTCGGTCTGGCCGGTTTCCTCGATTTCGCGGCCGCGCTGGTAGCCGAGTCCCAGCATCAACGGGTAATCCCTGACGCCGAGCGCGAAGGTCAGCGACGGCGCAATCACCTCGTCGAACTCGAACTTGTCCTCGGTGCCGCTCAGCTTGAGATTGACCGGGTATCCGAAATCGAACGGCGACGCCATGACACTGATCGAATCGAACCAGCCCCAGCCAAGCCCGCCGTAACTGTACTCGAGGCCGATGGGAGCGAAGATCCCGTCGTTGGCATCGTCGACGTCGTCGTCCTCGTCGATGTTGGCGGTAAGCCCGAGGTACGAGGTAATCATAAAATGCTCGCCGCCGCGCCGTTTCTCGAAGAAGCTGACCGACGGCAGCGTGTAATTGGTCAGTACCGACTTTACATCCTCGGCGGTATCG
>JAAUYE010144616.1_pt1 | contig 21253 bp, 32 predicted proteins | sample 7278081 | NCBI WGS metagenome assembly JAAUYE01 (sample SAMN14350131, study PRJNA611818) | marine sediment metagenome | isolation source: surface marine sediment (0.6m) | place: French Polynesia: Moorea | collected 2018-08
AAGTCTTCGCTCTGGTTCGGCTGCCGGCTGGCGCGCTCGTCGTTGTCGGCGTAGTCGCTCGCGGTGGGGAGGTCCATCACCCAGTCGCGGTCGTAGCCCATCTCGATCAGCACGGAGCGTGTCACGCGCCGGTGGTGGGCGTAGTCGAGGTCATCGAGCGAGAGCGAGGCGGGCGTCTCGGTGAGCACCAGGATTTCCTCTGGCGGTACCGCCTCGATGCAAAGCTTGCCGCTGTAGGTGGTGCGCTGTATCTCGACATCGTAGACCGCGGGCCCGCCGGGCCACGCTTGCCTTGGCTGCGCGCCCAGCAGCTCGACCTCGGGGTCTTGCATCAGCATCCCGACCTGCGGCTCGGTGAGTCCCTGGTAGCTGCGTTTCTCGCGCTTCGGCTCGTCCTCGTGCCAGACCTTGAGGTAGGCGTTCGGGAACAGGAGCGCATCGCGCACCCAGAACAGGAGCTGGGTAAAGGCGCCGTTGAGATGGCTGTGCACCACCTCAGTCTCCTGGTGCGCCTGCGCGATGTCCTCGCCGCTCATCGGCTTGAACTCGACGATGCGTGGCGCGCTTAGGAAGATGCGCACCAGGGACGCAAGGCCCCATTCGACCAGCTCGAAGACGTCGCGGGTGACGACCTTCGAGTAGCCCGTCTTCTCGTCGCCGTAGGGCCGACCGAGGTAGTAGTCGAGGTTCTCCTTGCGGGTCTCGCTGACCTCGTCGCCGTCCTCGACCCTGGCATCAGTGATGCGGGTATGGATCCAGGCGGCAAGGTCCTCGTCGTCGATGGAGTAGTCCTCGGACTCCATCTCGGGGCCGCCGTTGTGGCCCATCAGCATGTTGGGGTCGTCGCCCAGCGCGCCCGTGTCGGGGTCGCGGTAGAGCGGACCGTAGGTCTCTCCGTACTCGTGCGCCATCAAACCACCCAGTCGAGGTTAGGCGCGGAGGTCTGACTGCCTTTGCGGCGTCGGGAGTAGCCCCGCTCGTTGCTTGCTCGTTGCACCCGGGTCCTGGCCCATCGATGCATGAAGGTGTGGATGAAGCAGTCTGCGAGGTCAGGCGACCAGCCCATCCTCTGCTTCACTCCCCACCGTCCGCCTCGGCCGGTGTCCGCCTGCTGGCCGGGGGCGGACTTGGGCTCGACCTGTATCTTGCCGTTGTCGAGCAACCGGTAGCGAGGCACTACCAATTCGCCTATCAGTTCATCACAGCCGGGCGGTAGGGAGCAAGCGAGGCCCTCGAACCACTCCCGCGCGAGCCACCACAGCTCGTCGCGTAGTCGATGGAATCGGTTCCGCAGTGCGGCGCTCTCGCTCACGTTCACGCCCTTCACCGGGTAGCCCTGGTCCGCCATGATGTCGACCACGCCGGCGCCGATGCCGATGACGTCGATGTAGATGGCGGCGGGCTTCAGGTGCTCGACGGTGTCGTCGTACTCGCGCATGTACCAGCCGGCGACCTGAGTCACGGAGAGATTGCGCTTCTCCTGTGGCGGCTCAATTAGCCCGTTGTTCTGCCGCTTGCAGAGCGTGGTGCGGTCATCGCCGAAGCGGGCCACGTCACCGCCCCAGACCGCCTCCCCGACGAGGGTAACGTCGCGCTCGGCGGCCTGCTCGGCCAGCTCCAGGCTGATGACGGCATCGTCGTCCGCGGTCGGGAACTCGCCCAGGCAGCGCACCCGGAACACGTTCGAGTCGCGCCCGTACTTCTGCGCCATCCGGTCGACGTACTTCTCCGAGACCCGGCTGCTGTCCTGGTAGCCGACCTTGATGGTCTTCCACAGGGCCCGCATCGAGTTGTGTGTGTCGTAGAAGTAGCCGCTTGTCCTGGTCGGGTTAGCTGCGAGGAGAATCTTGGCGTTCTCCTCGGAGAGCGAGCCCTCGCCGACCTCGTAGATCTTCTCGTGCACGCCGGAGGCCTCATCGATGAGGAAGAGCAGGTTCTCGCCGTGGAAGCCCTGAAGCGCCTCTGGCGTCTCGGGTCGGGCGGTCCGAGCCACTGCGAAGGTCTCCTTCGGGTTCGGCACCCACTCCATCCGCTCGCCAGTGATGCGGTAGCAGTCCCTGAGCACTGGACTCATGCGCTGGTGCCACTTCGCCATCTCGGCCCAGAGCACATCCCGGAGCTGGTGGCTGGTCGGTGCGGTGCAGGGGATACGGGCCGGCATCCGCGTGCCCATGAACCAGAAGGCGGTCCACGCCATCACCGCCGACTTACCGGGGCCATGGCAGGCCCGGATCGACACGAAGCCCTCCTCGTTCAGCCCGAGCAGCGCCTCGACCTGCCAGTCGTCGAGCCGCACCTCGAACATGTCTTCGGCGAAGGCGTCGGGCCGGTCGTGGTAGTGCGCAATCAGCTCGACCAGCAGCTCGCGCTCTTCGAGTGCAGTGGCTGCCAACGCTGTCAGGCCCCGATGCAGCGGGCGTAGAGCCGCTCGAAGCGGGCGGTGGCCATCCAGGTCAGGATCCCCTCGGTGTTCACCATGATGTAGCCAGGGTCACCAAGGATGACGGCCTTGCAGGCGCGTGACAGCTCGCCGCTGGCGGGCTCTACGTGGGCGGGGATGTCGTCGTCCCAGGGCAGGAAGACGACCTCGTCAGCGTCCTTCCCGCGAGCGTCTCGGGTGCGCCGGTAGCGCACCGAGCGCAGCTTGAGGGCTCGGATGTGGCCACGGCACTCGTAGGCGGGCCACGTCACGAGAGCAGGTCACGCTCGGGCTGGGTGAGGGCGCGCTCCTCGGCCACCGCCGAGAGCCGGCGATGCGCGAGCTGCTCTAGCGCGCTCTGGTAGCTCTGAACGCTGGTCTCGACCTGGGCTTCGACCTGGGTCGGAACTAGCCGAGCCACCAGGGCGAGGAACTTATCCGGCGCCATCTGCGCCAGCGCCCGCAGGCAGCCCTCGCCCTCGTCGAGGTAGACGTCCCGCAGGTCGCGCAGGAAGCGCCCTGTGAGCTGCTCTCGCGGGTCAATGGCCTTGGGCATGACCCGGAGCCTACCGGGCGCGCTCCAGCGCGTCTACGGCCTTCACAAGCGCTTCCAGCGCCATGTGCAGGGACCGGTGACTGTGTCCGGGCATCGCTGCCTGCGATGCGCCGATGGCGAGGCGGGCATCGTTCAGCGCCACGTTGACCTCGGTCCGCAGCGCGGGCACCGCCTGGGTCGGCGTCACCGTGACGTAGCCCGGCGGGCCCGTGAGCTTCGGCGCCATCTCGAACTCGACCAGCTCGTGGCCCCGGCCCCCCGCCTCCTCGATGTCGCCGTTGGTCAGCCACACGTCGGCGGTCAGGTCCGCCGCGACCCGGCCGTTGCACCCGGCCAGAAACTCTCGCAAATCGCTCATCGCTCACCTCCAAAGTTCACCGGGGCCCAGCCTACCGAAGGTGGCCCGATTTCGTCAAACCCTTAGCGGCCCCGAGGGGATGGTGCGGGGCCATGCCACCTTTTCACACCCCCGTAGGGGGTGAAGGTGGCTGGCACCGCCCCCCGGGGTCCGCTTAGCCACCTTTGCCACCCACCTTTTTTGAAGGTGTCAAAAGGTGTCAAAGGTGGATAGCTCACCCACTCAATCAATCAAGTAATCCCCCAGCATCCACCACTACCCACCGCTCTGCGCGGTTGTGACGCACCGCACCGATGCACGCCACCTCGTGGTCCTCCTCCATCTCCTTCAGCCTCGCCTCGACGATTGGCTTGAAGGCCCAGCTCTGGCCCGCGTTGCGCAGGTCCAGGCTCAACTGGTACGCGCTGATGTGCTCGTACTCCCGCATCTTGGTGAGGATGGCGGCCCTCTGCAGCTCGGTGACGTGCGCCATCTCGACCTCGATTTCCTCGACATCCACATGCTCGACCACGAGGCTCTCGATCTCACCAGCCCTGGCCCGCTCCAGCCTCAGCACGACCGCATCAACAGCGGCCGCATCACGCAGCCTGGGGGCGGTGAACAGGACCCGGTTCGGCAGGTCGGGGTGCGCCATCAGCTCAAACCGGACATCGCTGTTGTTCGAGAGCGCCGAGGCGCCCCGGAAGACATCGCCATCCTTCCGGGTGTGGTGCACCAGCACCACCGTCACGCCCCGGTCCGCGAACCAGCGCCGCAACTCAGCCAGGAGCCACGCCATCTCGGTGTTGCTGTTCTCCTCCGCGTCGCCCTTGTTGGCGCTGAGCGTGTCCAGCACGACGAGGTCAATCTGCTTCTCCTCGACCTCCTCGACGATGGCCCTGAAGACGTCTGTAAGCCTCAGGCGGCGCTCTGCGCTCATGGTGAGGCTCACCACCCCGGCGTGAACGTAGAGCCCCTCTGCGGGCCCGTGAGCAGCCTCCAGGACCGCCAGCCTGCGCTTGAATCCGCTCACGCCCTCGGCGCTGAAGTAGCCCACCCGGCACTGGGTCGTCTCGAAGTCGCCCCACATCTCGCCGCGGCCTATGCGGTGACATATGTCCAGCATGACGAAGGTCTTGCCGGTGCTCTCCTCCGCCACCAAGAGCGCGACTTGCCCCCGCTCCAGCAGACCCTGCACAATCCAGTCAGCCGGGCGGGCGTCGGCCGCCAGCGTTGACCCGGGGACGAGCAAGCTCACCTCACCACTGCCCTCTTCCCCAGCCCGCCCGGCCCCTAAATCCTCGAAGTCGTCCTCGGTGATGCGCACCACATCCTGGCTGCAGTGGTGCCGCCAGAGGTACTCGATTGCGCGCTCGCGGCTCTGCCGGCGGTGGTCGAGCGCAACCTGGAAGGCATCGCTCTCCACCAGCCACCACAGGACCTCCTCGGGCGGGCCCTGCCGCAACGCTCTAGCGGTGAGGGCTGCCAGCGCTGACGACCTATCTGCCTCGCTCAGCACCTCAGTAGCGGCGGCCTCGAACCAGTCAGGTGCGTCCTCCTGGCCGCCCTCGGTGGGCACCGGGCCCAGCTCGGACAGCTCCCGCTTCGCGGGCCGCCAGTCAGCGACGAGGCCCTCGAACTTCTCAAGCGCCATCGCCCGCACGCCATCGACCGCAAACTCGCACCTGTGGCCCGTCACGGTGACGTAGCCGGCGCCGGCGAAGAGCTGGAGGGCATCGGTGCGGAATGCCTCTGGGAGGCCGCCACGGATGAACAGGAAGGCCCTCAGGCCCGTACCGGAGGGCGACAGCTCGGTGTAGGTGTCAAGCTGGGAAAGAAGCTCGAATACGCCCGATTCAATCGCATCCGTGGTGACGCAGTGGTCGAAATCGAGCGCGACGAGGTAGAGGGTCTCGCCCTTGTACTCGATGGTGGTGTCCTTCAGCGAGATGCCGATGCCGTGGATCAGCCCACTCGACTGGTACGCTTCGAGGACCTCACCGAAGTTGTAGAGGGCGCGGTCGATGTGCGCCACGACGCCCTTCGGTGAGACGGGGACCTTGTCCATCCCCGGTTTTCCGCCTGCCTTCGGCTGTGCGCGCCAGCCAAGCCAGCGACGTTGAATTGCGATGAGATGCGTTGGTATGCTCTCCGGTGTCACAGAGAGCCCCCAGGCGCCCTGTGACGGACGGACGGTGTCAGCCATAGCGGTGAACTCCTTCTCGTTAAGTGGTACGTGCAATTGGCCCCGGCTTCGCCCGGGGCCTTTCTTTTTACGCTCCCGCTCGCCGCTTCTCAATGCGCGGCAAAATCTTGTGCAGCGCATCAAGCACATCGATGCGGTTGAAGGGCCGGTAGCCCGAGACACCCATCGAGATAGCTGACTGCGTCAGTCCCGCCATCTGCGCAAGCTCGACCTGGGTGACGCGCCCGCTATCGAGCGCAGCCTTCACCCGCTTCGTGATTCCATCTCTCATCTGATTGGGGGTCATGTGCCCCTCCTTGCGTTGCAACCTGCAAGTATCCTATCGTGGATAGTGGTTGACAGCAATATCCAAATCGTGATACCTTCTTGTCTCCACTGAACGAACTAGGAAACGCCACATGTACCACGACCTTCTGAACGACCTCCGCCACGCCTGGACCATGGCCCGCGCCGCCGGCAACGAGGAGGCGATGGCCGACATCGAGCGCGAGGCGTTCAACGTGAAGGTCTGGGACACCGACACCAAGGTGAAGGGCAAGCACACCTGCAGCCGCTGCGCCGGCACCGGCGCCTTCATCACGATGGTGGAGAACGGCAAGCCGAAGGGCCCCGGCGGCATCTGCTTCCGCTGCGGCGGCAAGGGCTACCACACCCTCGCCGACCGGCGCCGGAACGACTATCACGACACGCACAGGGTGGTGCACATCTAGGGTTGACAGCACTATCCAAATGGTGATATCTTCTTGTCTCCACTGAACGAACTAGAGAACGACACATGAATCTGCTTCGCACCGACCGCACCTACAAGACCGCCGCCAACGCCTTCCGCGCACTCGTGAAGGTCTGCAATACCTTCAACATCAATGTTCGGTTCGTGCGCTACGTCATCGCGGTCAACGAGGCGGGCCGCTTCGCCCCGGTGGTGATGGCGTCCTCCTTCGAGGACCACGAGGAGCTGCGACACATCCCCTTTACGTTCTTTGTGCACGCTGGCATCACGGTGGTGAACTGATGAGCATCTCCGCATACGTCATCTACCCCGACAACGTGGGCGAGCTGCGCGCCATCGACGAGGACGCAGCTCCGCCCTACGTCATCACCACCATCCGCAAGGTTGAGCGCATCGAAGGCACCGCCGAGACCCGGCTCGGTGAGCCCGAGCGCTGCATCGCCCGACTCATCGGCTATCGATGGGTGGGCAAAGTCCGGGAGTTTGCATTCATCTACGACGCACGAGAGGAAACGACATGAGCACTGTTCGAGACCAAGTCCTGGCCGCCGCTTACCGTCTGACCAAGGTGAACGGCGTTTCTGCATCATCTGCAGATATCGCCAAGCACGCCGGCGTTGAGACAAGCACTGCCAGCGCAGTGATGAGCGTAGCGGTCATCGTCGAGGGCGCAGTCCCTCACGGCGGACACCGCAACCGCACCTTCAGCCTGAAGGAGAAGCCCGAAGTCATCAGCGCGAAGATCCAGAAGCGCGACCGTGAGCGCTGGCATGCCCGCAAGAAGAAGCGCGCGGCGGCCAAGCGGGCGACCAAGCCGGTGCCTGCTTCATGCGTCCGGCCCACCGTCAACGTCACCCTGGAGGGCACGGAGCATCGGCTGAGCTTGAACGATGCCTACCGGCTCTACGAGAACCTGACCGCGTTCTTCGACGAGTGGACCCGCACCGATGAAAAATGAGGTGAAGGTCTTCACGGCGCGGCTGCTGGACGACCTGGAGAACAACGACGGCCGCGGTGGGGCTGCCAGCACTGACAACCTAAGCGGCACCGTCGTCGACTACGGCGGACGCAAGCCCTTCCTGGTGTCTGTTCGCCTGCTGTTCCCGGTACCGCCACTCGATGAGGCTCTGCCGTCTCGTGTCCGATGCAGGTACGACCACCTCCGCGAAAACATCGAAGCCTGCGCCGAGGAGGCGCTGGCAGACAAGCCACTGCAGGAGCTGAGGGCCCGCACCATGCGAGCCGTCTTCAACACCAAGCGTGGCGTGCAGTCCATCCTGGCGTGCCACAAGCGCATGACTGAGGAGTACGGCACGATGGACTTCGCGGACATGTCCGGCAAGCAGTGCCGCGAGCTGATTGCGTGGGCCCGTGGTCTGAAGGGTTGACAGCACTATCCAAATGGTGATACTATCTTGTCTCCACTGAACGAACGAGAGAACGAGATGACCAAAGTCCGCATGAGCAACAAGGCCCGCGAAGCTGCCACCGACCTCGCCATCAGCTACTCCAGCTACAACAACATCGCCAACGATGTCTACAGGGCCCGCAAGGAAAACCGCCTGACTGCCGACATGCTCGACAGCCTCGCCACCTGGGCCCGCATGCTGGCCGACGACAACGAGGTGACTGGCACTGAGCTTGGTGGCTCACCCAGGAGCCTGCGCATCTACGCCTTCAACCGCACCCGCGAGGCTGACGGCATGCGGGCGGCAGCGTAAGGCTGCCAGCACTGACAACCACTGACAACAACGACGAAGGACGAACACATGAGCACTGCAATCGCCAACCTGCCCACGAAGCGCCTGGAGAAGATCGCCGCCGAGGTCGGTACCCTCTCCACCAAGATGGTGAAGGACGCCTACCGCATCGGCGCGCTCCTGAACGAGGCGCGCGAGGTCTGCGGCTCTGACCTGGAGTTCGGCCGCTTCCGCTCCGAGCACATCGAGCCCTTGGGCATCAGCCGGCGCACCGCCGCCCGGATGTCGCAGATGGCTCGCGCCTTCGAGAGCGAGGCCGCCCTGCCCGAGAACGTGAACCTCTCGGTGCTGTACATCCTGACCTCGCCTTCGACGAGCCCCCGCGCGCAGGACGCTGTCCTGGAGCGCATCGAGGCCGGCGAGACCGTCTCGACCCGCGACGCCGAGGGCATCGTCGCCGGCATCAACAACGCCACCCGCCGCAACCGCAAGGACGGCGCTGACGAGTCCCCCGCCGAGGCGCGCGAGCGCGTTCGCCGGGAGGCCGCCCGCCGAGGCCCGGTGGTGGTCGACAACGACACCGGCGCCCCCGTGGAGCCCGAGGTCGACAGCGACTTCGCCTGGGCTGACAACATCGTCAACGCCCTGCGCAACAAGTCGCCCGGCCCCCGCTCGAAGCGCCTCGCCGCCCTCCTGCACGCGCTGCGCGAGAAGGGCATGCTGAAGAACCTGGACGCTTGCACGGTCTCGGTCAACTTCCGCGAGGGTGTCATTGAGGTGGGCGAATAGCCCACCTCTCCCCTGGAGGATTCATAGATGGATATCGGACTTGGACTTCTCGTCACCGTCTTCCTCGCCGCGCTGCTCGCAGCCGGCGGGAATCTGCCACGGTGGTTCTGGCGGGCTCGCATCATCATTTTCCTGAGCCTGCCTGTCGTCATCTACGCGCTCTACGTCTTCGGGAGGATGTGATGGACATACTCGCCTGGATCTCATTCGTCGCGCTGCTTATCGCGCTGGCAATCAGCCTCTGGTACAGCATCCGATGAGCCCCCTGGAGCGCTTCACAGCCGCCCTGAGGGTCGGTATGCCCAGGCACGAAGCCTGGGCCCGGTTCCTCGCTGACCGCGCTCAGGGAGGCGTTCTGGGCCTCACAGAGGCACCCATCTGCCGATGCCCTGCCCTGGGCATCAGCAATCACGACGGCCGGGGCATCCCGCACCGGCTCGGACTTTCATCCCGTTGCAGAGGAGATACAGAGTGACGAGAACCAAAGACCTTTCCCGGATGGGGGAGGTGACCGACCTGATCGAGGACGCCGCGGTGATTTTCAGTCGCGTCAAGGAGCTTTCCGCGCAGGAACGCTACGACACGCTCGGCGAGTGGTACCGGGGTCTGGACGAGCTGATGCAGGCCCGCATCGACGAGCTGGTGGTGGCGCTGGAATTTGCCGAGGAGGACGACGAATGAGCATCCTCATCATCATGCGCGTGGCAGACGACAACGCACCGGAGAACAAACGCTACGCCATCGGGCGACGGATGTCGGACGGCGCCTACTACCCCATCAACACTCAGGACCTGAACGACAAGGAGAGCATCTCGCTCTACAGCTACCACGGCGCGGCGGTCGCGCTCGGTGCCTTCGCAATCGACGACACGCGGGTGTCGATAAACTCGGAGGTTTACCAGTACCTTTCCGCCTGCGCGGAGGCAGCCGAATCGGAGTTGCAGTAGTATCCAAACTGTGATACAGTGGCTTCACCACTTGAGGAGAACGCCACATGAAATTCACTGACCTGAACCCGCTCGCCGACCACCTCGGTGCCCTGCGCGCTGAGATGAAGATTCTCGCCGACAAGGCGAAGGCGGTCGAGGCGGCCATCAAGGCAAGCCTGCCAGAGGGCGGCACCATCGAGGGCCACGACTTCCGGGTGACCGTGTCCTGCTCTGAGCGCAAGACCGTCAACTGGAAGAAGATCGCCGAAGACTTGGGGGCCTCTGCTGCCCGCATCCGCGGCAACACGAGGACCACCGAGGTCACGCGCGTCAATGTGACCGCGCACGTCAAGGCGGCGGCATAAGCCGCCGTCCACCTCACCTGGAGACTGAAATGAACGGACTACTTTTGCACTGCGGCGCCAGCGCCGTCTCTCGCGCCGAGCTGCTCGCCATGCCCGAGCCCAAGCCCATCGGCCCCCGGCACCAGCCGGTGCACCACGGCGACTTCGTCGAGATGATTGACCGCGCCCTTGAGGACAACGGCCTCACCGTCGTCGAGGAAGCCTTCGGCATGACCCGCCAGGGCAACCGCTTCTTCGGCACCATGCGCGTCACTGGCCGCGATGTCGTCACCACCGACGAGCACGGCTTCGTCATCGGCATGCGCGGCGCGCACGACATGAGCCTCGACCGCGCCATCGGTGGCGGCAGCCACGTCTTCGTCTGCGATAACCTCGCGATGAATGCTGACTCGCTTCTGCGCACCCGCCAGACCACCAACATCCACGACAGGCTGCCGGCGATGATTGACGGCATCATCCGCAACGTCAGCGGCTGGTCGACGCGAGTGGCGGAGCAGTTCGAGGCGTACAAGGGCGCCATGCTCACCGCCCGCGCTGCGGATGCGCTCCTCACCGGCATGGTCCGCCGCGGCATCATCATGCCGAGCGAGATGGGCAAGCTCATCAAGGAGTGGGACGAGCCCAGCCACGAGTGCTTCGCCGAGGAGCCGAACGTCTGGCGCGCATTCAATGCGGCAACCGAAGTGCTCAAGCCACGCAACCCGGAGACCCCGAGGCTCGCAACGTTGGCGCCGAAGACGGTGAACCTGCACAACCTCTGCGACGAGTTCGCAGGCATCGACCTCCTGAACTGACCCACCACACGAGGGCTGACAGCGATGGCAGCCCTCTCGCTTTTGAAGGGTTGACATCCACCGGTGGATAGTTGACTCTTCGTCCCATCAGTAGACCAGTAGAACATGCAGATGCCCTCCTATCCCGGCTCTCCGTGCGCGCTGGTCGCTGACGACCGCAACCCACATGGAGAGACACATGTCCATTGAAGCATCCCTTGAACGCATGGCCGTCGCGCTTGAGCGACTGGTCGAGCTGGCTGGCGCCACTAGCACAGAAGCGCCCGCGGAAGAGCCCAAGCCTGCGCCCGTCAAGAAAAAGAAGGCCGCGAAGAAGGAGCCCGAGGCACCGGAGAAGAACGTGACCGAGGCCGACGTGCGCACGGCGATCACCAAGGTCATCCGCGAGAAGTCGCAGGAGGACGCGAAGAATCTTCTCGCTGCCGTCGGCGCCGAGAAGATGTCCGAGGTCCCCGCCGAGAAGTACGGCGAGCTGCACGAGGCAGCGATGTCGCTGCTCGCGGCGTGAGCGGCTCCCACCACAAGCTCTGGTCACCGAGCGCGAGCGCGCGGTGGTCGGAGTGCACGGCGTCCGTGAATCTCCTGAAGGACGTGGTCGACAAGCCCACGGTCTACTCAGCGGAGGGCACGCTCGCGCACGAGGTGCTTGACGCGCTGCTGTCGGATGGACACTTCGACGACTACCCGGTGGGCATGGTCCGAGACATCGACGGCTTCGACATCTCGGTCACCCAGGAGATGCACGACTGTGCGATTGCCGCACGCAACTACATCCTCATGTACATCACCACGCTGCGGCTGAACGAGGCCCGGGTGAACATCGACCTCTCGATCCGCAATGGCGACGGCGAGCTGGTGCTCCTGCAGCAGACCAGTGGCACCACCGACGTGAACGGCGTCCCGGATGACCCTGAAGACCTGACGCTTCACGTCTTCGACTACAAGTATGGCCAGGGCCGTCCGGTCTACGCCAAGCGCAACACTCAGCTCGCGCTCTACGGGCTTGGCGTCCTCGACACTTTCGGCTTCTTCTGGGAGAGACCCTTCAAGCAGGTGGCGCTGCACATCATCCAGCCCCGGCACGCCATCGCGTCGAAGCAGGAGCCCTGGGTGCTCACCATCGACGAGCTGGAAGAGATGCGTCGGCATTTCTCTGTGCGTGCTCACGAGTCCCAGGTCGACCCGCAGTTCCGCCCTGGCTTGAAGACGTGCGAATGGTGCGCCCTGAAGGCGACCTGCGAGGCGCTCGCTGCGCACAACGCCGAGCTGCTGGACAACGACTTCGAGGACCTCGAAGCGACCAACGACAGCTTCACGGCAGAGCACCTCGCACGCATCAAGGCGCAGGCGCCGCTGATTCGTGAGTGGCTGAACGCGGTCGACGAGGAGGTGCTGCGCCGGCTGGAGCACGGCGGCCTTGTACCGGGCTTTAAGCTCGTCGAGGGCCGCCGAGGCAACCGTACCTGGAGCGATGCCGACGAGGTACAGGCGATCCTCACCGCCGCCCGCGCCGGCGACAGCATGTGGGAACACAAGCTGGTGACGCCTACGCAGGCCGAGAAGCGCCTATCGAAGGGACGGTGGGCGAAGGTGAAGGAGTACATCACCCGGGCCCCTGGGAAGCCTGCTGTGGTGCCTGAGGACGACCCTCGCCCGGCACTGGGCAGCAACGACTACGAAGACCTCGATGAGAGCGCGCTGCTCTCGTAACACTGGAGAAACCGATGAGTGAACAGTTTGGAAAAGTGCGGCTGAAGAATGCCCGTCTCGCGTTCTCGAACATCTTCGAAGCGAGGGCCTTCCAGCCTGACCAGGACCCGGCCTTCTCGTGCCTGTTTCTGATGGAGAAGGGCAGCGATGCGCACAAGGCGCTGAGCAGCACCATCAAGGACGTGGTCGCGGCGAAGTGGAAGGAGCAGCCCAAGGGTCTCAAGCTCTGCCTGCGGCCCGGCTCGGAGAAGGACGGCTACGACGGCTTCACCGACGAGATGGTCTTCACCTCGGCGCGGTCGAAGACCCGGCCCGAAACCCGCGACCGCCGCGGCCGACCGAGCGCGAGAGAGGACGGCCTCTTCTACTCGGGCTGCGTGGTCAACGGCATCGTGCGTGTCTGGGCGCAGGACAACCAGTACGGCAAGCGAATTAACTGCGAGCTGCTGGGTGTCCAGTTCGTGCGCGACGGTACGCCTTACGGTGGGGGCGGCGTCGGTGCCACCGACGCCGACTTCGAGGACCTCGGCGACGAGGAAGAGGCCGTCGTCGCCAGCGGAGCTGACGACGAAGACGACCTGCTCGGATGACCACTCTCTGGCTTGACCTGGAGACGTTCTGCATGGACGCCGACCTCCCCGAGGTCGGCGTCCACCACTACGCCGAGCTGGACTCCTTCCCGATCCTCTTCGCCTACGCCTACGACGATGAGCCCGCCCAGGTCTGGCAGTGTGAGCGGGAGCCGATGCCGGACGGGCTCGGGGCCGCCCTCGATGAGGCCTACGAGCTGGTGGCGCACAACGCTGCCTTCGACCGGACCATCCTGGAACATCACCGGCTGGTTGTTCCAAACCTCGACCGCTGGACCTGCACGATGGCGATGGCGCTATCGCTTAGCTTGCCCGCTGGACTGGGTCAGCTATGCCGGGCACTCCGGGTGCCCGAGGACGAGGCGAAGCTGGCGAAGGGCAATCGGCTCGTACACAAGTTCTGCAAGCCCCGCCGCCCGAGCAAGAAGGATTCTCGCACCCGGTGGACCTGGGAGAACGCGCCCGAGGACTGGGAGCTGTTCGTGACCTACGCCCGGATGGACGTCGAGGCGATGCGGGCCTGCTACCGGAAGATGCCCGGCTACAACTTCGAGCGCCGGGTCTGGAACATGGACCAGCGGATGAACGACCGCGGCTTCGCGGTCGACCGACAATTGTGCACTGCAGCATGGGCCGTCGCTGAGCAGGAGCAGAAGCGGCTGGAGGAGCGCATGATCTGGGCGACCGATGCAGCGGTGACGAAGACCACCCAGGTGTCCCGTATCAAGGCCTGGGCGGCCTCGCAGGGCGTTGAACTGGACTCCCTGGCCCGTGACACCCTTGAGGGTGTCCTGAGGCGTCCTGGGCTGCCTGAGGGCGTCAGGGACGTCCTCACGGCCCGCCTGGAAGCCAGCAGAGCGACCGCCGCGAAGTACACGACCCTGTTTGACGGCACCAGCTTCGATGGCCGGGCCCGGGGCTGCTTCCAGTACGCCGGCGCCGGCCAGACGATGCGCTGGGCCGGGCGCCGCTTCCAGCCGCAGAACCTCTTCCGGCCGGTAGTCGACTGTCACCAGTCGGTAGAGGCCCTCCTGGCTGCTCGTGGGAGCCCCTACGTCGTCGAAATGCTGTGGGGCCCTACGCCTACCCTTGATGTGGTTGCCAGCGCTGTCAGGGGCGCTCTGGTGGCGCCTGAGGGCCGGAGCCTGTCGGTGTGGGACCTCTCCCAGATCGAGGCCCGCATCACCTTCTGGTACGCCCGCAGCGAGCGCATGTTGGAAGCCTTCGCCGACCCCGAGCGAGACCCCTACCTGGAGACCGCCCAGGGGATCGGCGCCGGTCAGCACCGCCAGCTCGGGAAGGCGCTCGTGCTCGCCTGTGGCTTCGGCATGGGCGGGACGGTCTTTGCCCAGACCGCCGCCAAGGCGCCGTACAACATCGATATGTCGGAGGAACAAGGCACCGAGTACGTCTACGACTGGCGCTCGGCGAATCCCGAGGTGCCGACCCTGTGGAAGGACGTCGAGCGGCTGTCCAAGCACGCCATCGTGAAAGAGACCCGGATGCGGCACAAGCCCACCGGCCTCATCTTCGCGTGGGAGGTCCTCGCCGGCGACCGGGGCTGCCTCACGATCCAGCTCCCGAGCGGGCACCGGTTGGTGTACTGGGACGCTGAGTTTCACGAGGACGACCGCGGCGGCCACATCACTTACACCCGCTTCGGTGACGGCATGATCCCGGGCTACCACATCTGGGGCGGCGGCTTCGTCGAGAACGTCGTCCAGGCGACGGCGAGGCACATCATGGCGGGCGCGCTGCTGCGCACCGAAGAGTTCGCCGACGTCGTCGGGACCGTGCACGACGAGGGCATCGCCGAGTGTGACGACGAGGACCTGGACGAGGTGCACCGGAAGATGGGCGAAGCGTTCGAGCGCGTGCCGAAGTGGGGCACGCTCCCCGAGAACGGCCCGACGTTGCCGCTGGCGGCGGAGGGCTACACCACGAAGCGCTACCGCAAGTGAAGCCCTTTAATCATCGCGAGACCGCGGTCGAGCGCCACCTCTACGACAAGGTGCGCGGCCTCGGTGGGTGGAGCATCAAGCTCTTTCCCTTCGCGATGGTGGGACTGCCTGACCGGATGGTGCTGCTGCCCGGTGCGCTCGTCTATTTCATCGAACTGAAGCGTGCACAGGGCGGACGTCAGCGCGCCGCGCAGCAGCGCTGGCGTGAGCGACTTCGAGAGCTTGGCTTCTTCTGCGAGTTCGTTAGCGGGAAGGACGAAGTCGACCGCTTCATCCAAACTGTGATACAATGTCATCCCGAGCTGGAGGAGACATGAAGTACACACCGCACCCATACCAGGAGCGCGCAACGCAGGCCATCCTGGACAACGACCGCATCGCATTGTGGATGGAGATGGGCCTCGGCAAGACCGTCGCCACCGCCACGGCCATCGCTGAGCTGATGGACCGGTGCGAGCTGACGCGCACGCTGGTGGTTGCACCGCTTCGCGTGTGCGAGCACGTCTGGCCGAACGAGTTTGAGAAGTGGAATCACCTGCGCCGCATCCCGGTGCGCGCTATCCGCGGCACCGCCAAGGAGCGCGCCAAGATGCTGCGCGACGACTTCGTCGGCGTCGAGTGCATCAACTACGAGCTGCTGAGCTGGCTCATCGAAGAGCTGTACGACCGCAAAGAGCGGCAGATGGCGTGGCCCTGGGAGATGGTCGTACTCGATGAGAGCAGCAAGCTCAAGGCGGTGAACACCCGCCGCTTCCGTGCGCTGCGTCTGCGGATGCCGCGCAACGGTCGCATGGTGCAGCTCACGGGTTCGCCGGCGCCGCAGGGACTGCTCGACATCTGGGCACCCATGTTCCTGCTCGACAGCGGCGCACGGCTTGAGACCACCTTCACGCGCTACCGCGAGACCTACTTCCGCCAGGACTACACCGGTTGGAAGTGGACGCCGGCGGTGTGGGCGCCCGAGGTGATCCACAAGAAGGTCGACGACATCGCGGTCTCGATGCGTTCGCGTGACTACCTCGACCTGCCGGAGAGGGTTGCCAACGTTGTCAGCGTCGACCTGCCGTTGCACGACCGTGCGAAGTACCGTGAGCTGGAAGACGAGATGTTCCTCAAGCTCAGGACCGGCCACGTCGAAGCAATGAATGCGGCGGTGCTGGTGGGCAAGACCGCGCAGTTCGCCAATGGTGCGATGTACGTCAACGGCAGCGACGCCTGGGAAGAGGTGCACTCGTGCAAGGTCGAGGCGCTCAAGGACATCGTCGAAGAGGCTGCCGGCGAGTCGGTGATGGTGGCATACACCTACAAGTCAGACCTTGCGCGGCTGCGCAAGGCCTTTCCACAGGGCATCGAGCTGCGCGATGAGAAGGACGTGGTCGAACGCTGGAACGCAGGCGATGTGCCGCTACTCTTCATCCACCCGGCCAGCGCCGGGCACGGCCTGAACCTGCAGGAAGGCGGACGCATCCTGGTGTGGTTCGGCATCCCCTGGAGCTATGACCTCTACAGCCAGACCAACGCACGGATCGACCGCCAAGGTCAGACCCGTCGTCCGTTTGTGCATCACATCGTGACGAGCAACACCATCGACGAGCGCATCATGGTCGCGCTGCGCGACAAGCGTGCGGTGCAGGATGTGCTGATGGAGGCATTGAAGGAGAGAACGGTTTATGAGCAGACGAATGACAATGCGCGAGCAGTTGCTTGCCAGTGAAGCAGATGCCCAGGCCGAACGCATTCGGTTGAAGGAGCGCATCCGCGAGCTTAAGGCTGAGCGGGACGGATTCATCGCCGAATGTGCGCGGCTGGCGCAGGAGCGTGACCGGCTGCGGGAGGCGATAGAGCGACACCGGGATAGCTACGGCGACCAGCTTACTGAATACGACGCTGAGCTATACCAAGTCCTGGCCGGAGAGGGAGAGTGAAAGCATGGCTCTGGCGTCTGCGCTACCTCTTCTACCGTTGGCTGGGACTTGCCCCTGGGACGCTAGTGCTGAACGGGCTTTACATGCACATCAACGATCCCTTCGTCGTGGGCGCGCTGTGGCGTGGTGAGTGTTACTGCCGGATCAAGGCCAACCCGGGGAACGTGGACGAGATCTGCAAGGCCGCGCGCTACGCGGGATACACCGCCGAGGTGGTACCGGCGCACCCGGAGCACCGGGCAATCATCGAGCACAGCGGTGGGTCACTGGTGGTGGTGATGAACTGCCACCTCGACACGAGGAGCAGGAACAATGACTAGCGCACTGAAGAAACAGGTAGGCGGTGACCACTACAAGCTGCTGGCAGTTCAGCCAGTCGAGTACATTCACCTCAACCAGCTCGGGTTTATCGAGGGCAGCGTCGTGAAGTACGTCACCCGATGGCGACTGAAAGAGGGCGTGAGCGACCTGAAGAAGGCGCGACACTTCCTCGACATGCTGATTGAGATGGAGGAGGCAGACAGTCAGTCGTGAGGCGCAGGGATGTACTGCGGCCTCCAGGCTTCCGTCGGCGGGGTGTACTTGGGGTCACGCTGCATGATCCAGCTTTCCAAGCCACGGATGCGCTGACGCACTTGCGTTGGCGGGATCGTTTGGTCCCGCTCCGACAGCAATAGCAACATCTCACGGCGTAGCTCGGCTCGCAGCTCAGCCATCTCACGCCTATGTTGCTCAACCATATGACGCGCCTGCGTACCAGTGTAGGGGTCGGGCCTCGTGAATGTGGGCGCCAGCAACGGCAGCGCGCCGTCGAGGGCAGTGGCGCCTAGCAACGCAAAGACGATGATTCTCCACGACGGAGGAGCATTTCCGTTCACGGCATTGACCTGCGTTGGTGCTTCTGGGTCCATGTCGTTCACGGTCTAGCACAGTTCGTTGTAACAAACTGTGAAGAATTGCCTATTTTTTCGCAGCGTTTGGGATTAAGTACACCAGGAATGGGCTCAGCACGACCGCTACCTGGGAAACCAATTCCTCGCCCACCTCAAGCCCGTAGTACGCTGCGATGGCGCATATCACCGCTGCCCAGGCTTTGCTGTAGTGCGTCATGTTCATCGTGTATCTCCTGGTGGGACTGGCCGGTCAACGTCCGAGCCGGTGTAGCCGCACAGGGCCTTCCACGAGGCCCACATCTCGTCGCTGACAGCGTAGGAGCGCATCACCGAGCCCACAGATGCCCCGCGGCAGATCCACAGCTCAGCGGCGCCCAGGGAGGTGTCGTAGGCATCAGCGGCCTGCTCGATGCGCGGGGCGAAGCCCGTGCAGCCGGTCAGTGCCAGTGCAGTCAGAGCTGCAGCAAGTCGAGCACGGTTCCGAGTACACACATTCCGAGGACTACCCATAGGCACCTCTCGACGTTGATTTCAATCGATGTCGTTAAAGAATCGATGCGCGTCGTCTTCGTAGACAGGCTCTTTGTACTTTGCCCACGAGGTCTCGCGATGTACCGCGGGGGTGAGGTAGTGGAGACTGTTCTTGGTCCGGTCATCTTCAACTCCCATGTCGACCGCTTCGAGCACCGCCCGATGCGCGAGACGGAACCACCGGTCGCTCAGGTCAACCCGCAACAGCTTGTGGTAGTTCGGGTCCTGCGGAAGCCAGCAGGAGAACTGCCAGGGCTCCGTGACCACGCCCATGAGTGTGACCTCGCGCCGATGCCGGGCGTTGACCCGGTTCACCATAACCCGGGCGACGTTCACCATCGCCTCGTAGGTATGGCCCCGGGCCTCAGCCCAGACGGTGCGGGCGGCGGCATCGAGGTCCGCCGGCGTCATATTCACAGGACCCGCTCCAGCTCCACCAGGGTCAGGGTATCGTCCGCAAGCAGGTTCGTTGCCTCTGCTACGGCGGCGGCCTCGATGGCTTTGTCCATGATGCGGTCGATGCCCTGCCCCATCGCGCTGCGGTCGTTGTCGCGGATGGCAAGCAGGAGCGCCTGTTGGTCCTGGGGGTCTGCCCCTGTCAACGCTGACAGGGTCTGTGCGCCGGTCAGCTCCGAGCGGATCTTGTGGCGCAGCCGCACCGCCAGCATCGTGATCAGTTCAGCCTTGGTTGCCATGTCAGGTCACCCAGTTCGTGGTTGATTCGGTCTGCTCCACCCAGATTCCGGACGCCTCGGTCTGCTCTACCCAGAAGGCCCCCGAGATGGTCGGGGTGACGATGCCGGCGGTGTCGGTCTCTGATGCAACCACCACCACGATTGTCTCGTCGGTGGGGACACTCGGGGTAATCGTACCAGCCGCATCGGTCTCAGTTGCGCCGACCACCGTGAGGCTGGCGGCGCCGGCCACCGGGGTGACGCTGGCGGCGGCGTCGGTCTCAGTGACGCCGCCGATGGAGACCGTGAAGGCGCTGGATGCGCCCACGGAGGCCGCTGTATCGGTCTCAGAGGCCCCAACGACGCCAACCGAGGCCACCCCCGCGGTCGGGGTCGATGTCCCGGCTGTGTCGCTCTCAGTGGCTCCTGTGACCGATACGGTGGCGGTGCCCGCCACCGGGGTGACCGTCCCGGCAGTATTGGTCTCGACCGCGCCGGTGACGGTGACGCTCTGGGGCGTTGCCGCCTCCGCGCCATAGGTCGTGTCGTTGACCTGGATCGTGAGGCTGGCGAAGGTGCTGTCGTTGACCCTGGGCCCGTCGGTATCGTTGACCTCCCAGGTGGAGGCAGCGCCGGTCCCGACAGCGCCGGCCGTGTCGGTCTCTGTGGCACCGGTGACAGAGACCGTGACGGTGCCGGCGGTCGGGGTGACGATGCTGGCGCTATCTGCTTCCGTCGCGCCGGTGACACTGACGGTAGCGGTTCCGGCGGTCGCAGTTACCGCAGCGGCAGTATCGGTCTCAGTGACGCCGGTGACGCTGACGGTAGCGGCACCGGCAGTCGCAGTGACCGCTGCCGCACTGTCAGTCTCGGTGGCACCTGTGACGACGACCGTTTGCGGCGAGGGACCGGAGGCGACGTTCTCGATAAGAAACGACCCGATGACCGGGTACGGCAGCAGGTTCGGCCCCGCGATGGGAACCGGATACTGCTGGTTGACGCGGTAGAACGTCGAGGGGCTGGACTGGTTGTTGTGCTCGTAGGCGGCCCAGGCGGCGATATTTTCAGGCAGCGATTTGCGCAGCCGTGGCTCGTCAATAAGCCCGTCAAAGTGCGTACTGGTTGGTACCTGCTCACCGAAATACAACAGGTCGCTACTGTCATAGCTTCCGCTGTGAGACGTGAGCGACCCGGAACCCTCCGACGAACCGTTGATATACAGATCGAGGTTGCCGCCGCGGTCAGCAAACATGCAAACGTGGTACCACGTTGCGGTTGATAGTGCGCTACTACTGACTGCAACGCGGCTTGTTCCGTTGCCGACAACAGCCTGAACCGCATCGCCAGATACTGTGCGAAGCAAATACCCCGGCGAGCCGTTATCATCAGCGCCCTTGTGGACGATGCCGCCGGTGTTTACAAAAGACTCGGGATTTATCCAGCACGAAAAAGTGAAGTCGCCTGTGCCAACATCAAGCTCCGCGTGGTCGCCCACATTGACCCGGCTTGAAGCCGTTGACTCAAAGTCGAGCGCGTTTCCTATCTGGCCCGCTTTGCTATCACCCGCAACTAAGCCGCCCGTCGTGCCGTCACGGCCATTGCCGGTACTGTTGACCATCTGCGGCGCTGTGCCAGATGGGTCTTCTTCAAAATGCCAAACACCCCCGACGTAGTCCGACCACACCGCATTCCGCCCGAACTGCTCCGTCGGCCCGTAGGCAGCACCGCCCTGCGTGTGGATGCTGAAGTTGGTCGTGTCCGTCGAGCTAATCGACGGCACCTTGACCCAGATTTCACCGGTCTTGTTGACGAGGTCGAGCGACACCACCTCACGCGCGATCTCGTTGCCGCTCTGGTCATAGCAGCGGATGTCGCCGCCGTCAGCGTTGACCGTTGCCCAAAAGCTGTCCCACTGGTCGTCGCCGTTCGGTGACAGCAGCACCGGGAAGTCGGTCAGCGCGGAGTTTGCCGCAGGCAGCGTGATGATAGCGACGCGCTGGCCGTCCTTGGTCGGGTCTACGCTGTTGGCGAAGTACCAGTTGCCGGGGTCGGACTGGTTGGCGTGTTCGTAGCTGATCCAGTCGGCAGAAAGCTCGTCGGTGCGGAAGCGCACCTCATCGAAAGTGCCAGCAAACGGTCGAATG
>JAAUYE010044860.1_pt1 | contig 21221 bp, 21 predicted proteins | sample 7278081 | NCBI WGS metagenome assembly JAAUYE01 (sample SAMN14350131, study PRJNA611818) | marine sediment metagenome | isolation source: surface marine sediment (0.6m) | place: French Polynesia: Moorea | collected 2018-08
GACGAACCTTTCTGGATCGCACACCCCAGCAATCACCCATTTTACCTGAAAGACAAAATATCTCGCGCCGACCTGGAACGGACAGAGCTATTGCTGCTCTCGGAGGGGCATTGCCTGGCACAGCAGGTCATGGACCTGTGCCACCTCGGACAACGCGAGCAGCAGGGAGAACAGGCCGATTTACAGGCGGCCAGCCTGGAAACCCTGCTGCAGCTGGTCGGCGCCGGTTTCGGTTCTACCCTGGTGCCGGCACTGGCAATGCGCGGTTCCTGGACTACCGGTAGCGGTGTCGTGGCTCGCCAGCTCGATTTCCGCGATGCCTATCGCCGCGTGTCGCTGGTATTGAGGAAAAGTTTCCCGCGGAAAAGCGCCTTGTCCGCGTTCGCCGGCGTGGTCCTGCAGAACCTGCCCAACACCGTGTTTGCCCTGAAAAACGGGAAACGAGTCAAAGTAAAGTCGCAATAGACCCGGTTTCGCATACAGATAGCGCGGTCCGAAGCTGCGATCCCTGCTGGCTCTAGCTCGATTCAGGTTTCTTGAAATCGACGATACGGGTGGTTGCGCCATCGTCCGCGTAAACCGGCAGGTCCGGATTCTGCTTACCAGCCAGTTCGCGTTCACGCGCCGAGATCAACGCGAAACAGTCGCGAATATCCTCGATCGTGTTGGGTGACAGCGGGTTGGGCCTGCCGGGTGCCGGGGTTACGTCCCGCACCACGCTCGCCAGAACCTTGCGCACCCGTATCAGGATACGATGTTCGAGGGTCAGTTCTTGATCTGGCTGGTCTTGATCGGACACTCTGCTAATCCATTTATTCAACTACTATTGGCTCGACGAGCAATCGCCTGGCCGGTAAAACGACAAGCATGCACTAATCAGAGCATTAAATATCTATCCTTCTAGGTATAGAATGGAAGCCTCGACCATGGTGCTAGATGCTGTCGTGTCGATAAAAACGACGCCGGCTATCGTGCAACGAACCATCAATCAGGATTACGCCAACAAGGCCATGTCAGCCGAAATACCATGCAGTTTCGAAAAAGCCCTGGTCTCCGGTGCGAATAAATGCGCCCAGGCCCGGCGCGTGGAGATCGGTGAACGCATCGTTTGCCTGTGCCGCTCCCCCGAAGCCGCACGACGCTGCGAACGCTATCTTTCCCTGCTGCGGCAAAACGCTCGATTCGTGTTCCGGCAAATCCGCAGCGCTGATTCGATACTGTCCAACTACCAGGAGCTCTGCCTGCAATGCGGCGGGCTGCAGGGACTCTCGGTGATAAACCGTGACGCGCAGGAAAACGGCAAGCACGACGTCAGTATCCTGCTGCAAACGGCCCAGGACCAGTATGGAGATTTCGAGGATATTCCCATGGACCAGATCGTTCCCCGCATTGCGGCCTACAATCCCAGGCCCCACAGGAAACGAAAATAGGAACTACTCGGACTCCATCCTGGCCTGCTGCTTGACGGCACGCAGGCGTTCACGGTACTTGCCGCGTGCCAACTCCTGCATGTCCTCGACCGGGTCACTCTCGTCGACGATTTCACGACCCAGTAGCGTCTCGATAGCGTCTTCCAGGGTTACGATGCCCGCGGTCTGGCCAAACTCGTCTTCGACCAGGAACAGGTGCGCCTGGTTCTTGATGAACTTGTCCAGCAAATGCTGTACCGGCAGCTTTTCCGGGACTCGCATGATTGGCTTGGCAGCCTGGCTTATTGGGTCTGCACCATGTCCCGCGCGTTCGGCTTCGTACAGGTCGACGCGCAACACCTTGCCGGTAATATCGTCGATATCGCTGCCGTAAATCGGCATACGCGAGAAATTCCTGGTTGCAGGATTTTCGAGCGCTTCGCTAACGCTCAAGGTCTGCGGCAACATGTGCACCACGGTGCGCGGCGTCAACACTTGCTCGGTCGTAATTTCACGCAAATTCAGAATGTTGGACAGGTACTCGTTCTCCTGCGAAATCAGCGCACCGTCTTTCTTGCCCAGCGACAGCATTGCGATTATCTCGTCGCGCGTGACTTCATTCTCGCGCTTGCGCGCGAACAGGCGAGTCAGGCGGGTGGCCAGCCACACCAGTGGATAAACCAGTTTTACCAGCCAGCTGATTATGATCGCGGAAGGCATGGCAAGCGGCCGCCAGAAAGTGGCCCCGAGCGTTTTCGGAATGATCTCCGAGAAATACAGGATCGCCAGCGTCAGTAAAACCGCAATCAGCGTCTCCCATTGCGCCCCGAAAAGCTGTAATGCCTGCGAACCGACCCCGACCGCGCCCATGGTGTGGGCGAAGGTGTTCAGAATCAGAATGCTGGCGAGAGATTCGTCGAGACGGTCGCGCAGGCGATTGAGCCTGGCGCCGGCGCGCGGACGCTCGTTCGCCAGGTTTTCCGCGAAACTGGGGGTAATCGACAACAGCACCGCTTCCAGGATCGAGCACAGAAACGATACCCCGATCGCGATCGCGAGATAGACGATAAGTAATGTCATCGATGCCTAAGTCTGGGACCTTATCGGGATTTCAACCCGATGTTAGAGGATTATGCCACCCGGGCTTGTGCAATTCTCCCGCGGAGTATACCAGTATTGGCAGGTCGCTCTAGCTGCAATATCGAAGTCGAGACGCCGCCCGGTTCAGCCGCACAAGCGCGCATCCACAAGCCTTTCATTACTTCGGTTTATTCGAATATTTATGGTTATTTATTCGACTTTAACAGTAGAGTTCCGCCCATATACTAATTCACAACTGGCTGATACCAGGTTTCACAGAACTGACCGGAGAACAATCATGAAAGATATCGAAGGTGTGTACAAGGTCGAATTACTCGGGCCATACGGCTGGGAGAATTTCTCTACCGCGTTCATGCAGGACGGTGATTTCCGCAGCGCAAGCGCCGATCATTTCACCGCTGGACACTACGAGGTAAACGGCGAAAGCTTCACCATGACGGGCAATCTGACCCAGTTTGTCGAACATCGCCCGCTGTTTGGCGAGAAACGGATACAAGGACTACCCATTAACTTCAGGGGAAAAATCGAAAAGGGTACGATCGACGGTGAAGCAAAGACTGAGGGCGGAAAAAAGTACTCTCTCCGATTTCGCTTCAATAGACTGCCAGTTTTAAACTAAACTAACGGGGGCCGGCTCTTTGCTCGTGGAATAGAATGAAGATGGTTCAACAAACCAAAAGCCTGGCCCCGATTTGTAACTACTGCGTTTGACTTCTATGACCCGTAAATCGTCTCCACTGACCGACCTGTTAGTAAGCATTGTCATCCCATCGATTATTTTGATGAAGTTCAGTGATGCCGACGACCTGGGCGCGCGGGGCGCCCTGATCGTTGCGCTGGCGTTCCCCGTAACCCTCGGTCTATACGAACTGATTCGCTTCAGGATCACTAACTATATCGCCCTGCTGGGATTGATCAGCGTGTTGCTGACCGGCGGTATCGGTCTGCTGGAACTGGATGCCCGATGGCTGGCGGTCAAAGAAGCGGCGATTCCTGCCCTGCTGGGTATCGCGGTCCTGGTTTCGATCCAACTGCGTCGCCCGTTGATCAAACTAATGTTGTATAACCCGAAGATTTTCGACACCGAGAAAATTACCGGCATTCTCAGCGAGCGGGGCCATCTCGAAACATTTGAAAACCGCCTGCTGAACGCGACTTATTTTCTGAGCGCAACTTTCTTCTTTTCGGCAACGATGAACTACCTGCTGGCCACCTGGATTGTCACCAGCCCGTCGGGCAGCACGGCATTCAACGAGGAACTCGGGCGACTGACCCTGCTTAGTTACCCCGTAATAGCGATTCCGTCGATGGTCATGATGTTGCTCATTTTCTACTTCCTGTGGCGTAGCGCGCATACCCTGACCGGTCTGAAGCTGGAGGAAATGCTGGCCCCTTCACTCTCGGACGGCAAATAAAGATTCTCGAGGCCATCACAGTGGTCCGGGAATGAAACCTCTGGCCGACGACTTCACGGCTTACGCGCAAAGCAGGCTGCCGCTTGCGGGGCGCACGCAAAAACAATCATCACGGGCTTAAACGTATTAAATTTGCATTTCCCCCGGCTTAGGGCATATTGGTCGGGCGTTCAGGCAATCGCTGCTGCATTGGTTGCAATTGATCCAGAACAATTATCCCTGGATATTTTTTTGCGATGATTACCTGCGATCGATCACATTAAATGGATTGATCACTCAACAAAGAAACTTTATTGGTTATTTTGGCGGGCTTCATTAGCATGTGCCCGTTGAAGTTTACGATACCGGAGCTCTCATGTTCACCAGTCCCTTTTACGATTTGTTAGGTTTCCTGTCTCCCGCCACGATGCAGCTCTATGTCATTGCCATGTTCCTGGCAGTGGTCGGCGGTACTATCATCGACGTTATTCACAAGAAGAGCGCCCAGTACTTCTTCGAGAACGCTCAGAAAGCGCAGAAAGCCGCGAAACGCACCGTAACCGGCGGTGAAAAGGCCTCACTGGCTATTTCCACCCTGGCTAACGAGGTCCTGACTTCCTCCGAGTTCCACAATCAAAAACGCCGCTTGTCGCACCTGTTGACGATGTACGGATTTATCATTTTCGTCGTCACGACGGCGACGATGATTTTCGGATACCCGACGCCTGCCGACGCCGCTCCCGGGCTGCTGGTGGCTCTGTGGCACATCGGCGCACTGATGATCTGTGTCGGCGGTTACTGGTTCTGGTTCTCTATTCGCTGCGACGTGAATTCCGAGGGCAAACCCTGGTATATCCTGGTGCGGGCCGACCTGTTCGTGCTGTCGCTGCTGATGACGGCGACCTTTGCCCTGCTCTGGTCCGTCACGCGTGGCGCCGGCGCCTTCAACCTGCTGCTTTTCGTGATTTTCATCGCGGCTTCCACCACCCTGTTTTGCACCGTGCTCTGGTCAAAGTTTGCCCACATGTTCTTCAAGCCCGCGGCCGCCTACCAGAAAAAGATCACCAAGGCGGATGGTTCGCAAGAGAATCTGCCCGACCTGGGCGACCTGGCCGACCCCGCCGTGCAGGCCAGATATCCCGATATCCCGACCTACATGGGTGACAATCCGGCCTACATGGGGCTTGGAATCAAGCGCGAATCTCCGGACCATTACTAAAGCTGTAATAGCCCATTAATTGAATAGTTGATCAAATAAAAGCTGATTAAGAAGAAAGAGGAATATTATGCCCACATTTGTCTATATGACTCGTTGCGATGGTTGCGGATACTGCGTTGATATCTGCCCTTCGGACATCATGCACATCGATCCGACCCTGCGCCGCGCATACAACATCGAGCCAAACATGTGCTGGGAGTGTTACTCCTGCGTCAAGGCCTGCCCGCACAACGCGATTGACGTTCGCGGTTATGCTGACTTCGCCCCGCTGGGCCACTCGGTGCGAGTGATCCGTGACGAGGAAAAGGGGGTCATCGCGTGGCGCATCAAGTCCCGCAACGGCGAAACCGACCTGAATTTGCTGGCGCCGATCACGACCAAACCCTGGGGCAAGCACATACCGAAGCTGGCCGATGCGCCCGAACCCAGCCAGGAAATGCGCGACAGCCAGTTGTTATACAGCGAGCCGAAATACGTGCGCATGGACGACGGTGATTTACACACGCTGGAATCCAACGGTCTCAAACTGAAAGCGGGGGTTGCCTACTAATGCCTAAGACAATCGTAGAAGATAATATCGATATCCTGGTCGCAGGTGCTGGCCTCGGCGGTACCGGCGCGGCTTTCGAGGCGCGCTACTGGGGAAAGAACAAGAAGATCGTTATCGCTGAAAAAGCCAACATCGACCGTTCCGGTGCCGTGGCGCAGGGGCTGTACGCGATCAACTGTTACATGGGAACCCGTTTCGGTGAAAACAACCCGGAAGACCACGTTCGCTACGCACGCATCGACCTGATGGGCATGGTGCGCGAAGACCTGCTGTTCGATATGGCGCGTCACGTGGACTCGACGGTGCACCAGTTCGAAGAGTGGGGCCTGCCGATCATGCGCGACCCCAAGACCGGCGCCTATCAGCGCGAAGGTCGCTGGCAGATCATGATTCATGGCGAATCCTACAAGCCGATCGTGGCCGAGGCCGCGAAGAAGTCGGCCGACAAGGTGTTCAACCGTATCTGTGTTACCCACCTGCTGATGGACGACGCCAAGGAAAATCGTGTCGCCGGTGCTGTCGGCTTCAACGTTCGTACCGGTGACTACCACGTATTCAAGTCCAAGGCCGTTATCGTCGGCGCCGGTGGCGCATCCAACATCTTCAGGCCGCGTTCGGTCGGTGAGGGTGCAGGCCGCGTCTGGTACGCACCGTGGTCATCGGGTTCGGCTTACGGCCTGATGATCCAGGCGGGTGCCAAGATGACCCAGATGGAAAACCGTATCGTGCTGGCACGATTCAAGGACGGCTACGGACCGGTTGGCGCCTACTTCCTGCACCTGAAGACTTACACTCAAAACTGTAACGGCGAAGAGTACGAATCGAAGTGGTTCCCCGACCTGCAAAAAATGGTCGGCAAGGAATACCTGGATCCGGAAGTTTCGCACCTGACCCATCGGCCGATACCGACCTGCCTGCGCAACCACGCGCTGATCTCCGAGGTAAATGCCGGCCGCGGCCCGATCCACATGGTTACGATGGAAGCCTTCCAGGATCCGCACCTCGAAGAGATCGGCTGGCACAACTTCCTCGGCATGACCGTCGGACAGGCCGTATTGTGGGCCGCAACCGATGTCAATCCGAAGTACGAGAACCCGGAACTGACGACTTCCGAGCCCTACGTCATGGGTTCGCATGCGACCGGTAGTGGCGCCTGGTGCTCCGGTCCGGAAGATCTGTCTCCGCCCGAGTACTTCTGGGGCTATAACCGTATGACCACCGTCGAAGGCCTGTTCGGCGCCGGCGACGCCGTCGGCGGCACGCCGCACGCATTCTCCTCGGGTTCGTTTACCGAGGGCCGCCTGGCTGCCAAGGCCGCCTGTAAGTACATCGACGACGGCAAGGCCGAGGGTATTCGTGTTTCCCAGGAGCAGATCGAGCGCCGCAAGGCGGAGATCTTCAAGCCGATGGAACATTACAAGGTTTACCGCAACGAGATCGTTGCCGGTACCGTGAACCCGAACTACATCAATCCGCGCCAGGGCCTGGATCGACTGCAGAAGCTGATGGACGAGTACGCCGGTGGTGCCACGGTTAACTACATGACCAACGACAAGCTTTTGCACATCGGTCTGAAGAAGTTGAAGCTGCTCGAAGAAGACCTCGAGAAGGTTGCCGCGAAGGACATCCACGAACTGCTGCGTGCCTGGGAGCTGAAACATCGTCACCTGGCTTCCGAGTCCGTGGTGCAGCATACGCTGTTCCGCAAGGAAACCCGCTGGCCGGGTTACTACTACCGCGGCGATGCGCTGAAACTGGATGACGAGAACTGGCACGTACTGACCGTGTCCCGTCGCGATCCGGAGACCGGCGAATACACCATGGAAAAAGCGCCGTGCTATCACATCGTGGACGACGAGCAATCCGCCGAGGTTGCCTGACCATCCGCGGTGATGTTGCAGGACGGTAGCAGCTAAACGCCGGGCCGGGCCTGAACCGGCCCCGGTGATAATTGCACCAGACCATTCGGGGAGACATCGCCAACGACTCCCCGGTTTGAAATGGATCAACAGAACTGTTGATCCATTTTTCATACAACGTTGCTGTCTGCTAAAATCCCTGTCCCCTCGGGGAACCGGGGTTTCGACGACTGATAGTTGTTTATTCCAGCGAGCTGTTATGAATATTATTGACAAGACCGATGAAGAGCTTCAGGAGATCGCTTTTGCCCTGTGGGACGACCTGATCAAGTACTCGAACAAGGGGCAGTACGGCAAGTTCATCCGCAACTTTTCTTATGACCTGTTGCTCGGTCTCAACGAGGTCGAAGTCGGCAAACAATTCGTCAAGAGCGAATTGACCCGAAACCTTTCGCCCGAGTACGATTTTCTTGGTTTTATCCGTCGCGGCGAGCACGTGACCTGCCTGTTCAGGGTGCGCAGCACCAAGAAGGAAGGCGAATGGATGGGGCGCATGGTCATCGGTTATGAAAGAGGCGAAGTCAAGATTTTTGCCGCCGCCATTTTCTAAAGGTTAAGTAGAAATGAGTAAAGAGATAATTGAAGACGGCAAGTATGTCGAGCTAACTTACAAGGTGATCGACCAGAAATCCGGTGCCGTACTGACTCAGGTGGAGTTCCCGCTCGGATACGTGCACGGCACGAACGAGATACTGGCGCCCGCGGTCATGGCGGAGCTGGAGGGAAAAACAGCCGGCGAGGTGATAGAAGTGCCCATCGACTGCAACCAGATTTACGGACCGCGTGACGAGTCCCTGGTGATTACCGATCGACTGCAAAACGTTCCCGAAGAATACCATGAGGTCGGCATGTCTATCCTGATGGAGAACGACCGGGGGCAAACCAAGACTTTCCTGGTGACACGGGTCGATAAAACATCGATTACGATCGATGGCAACAATCCGCTGTGTGGACGCGAGGTCATCTTTCGCCTGGAGATATTGCTGGTTCGCGATGCGACCGACGAAGAGATCCAGTATGGCGGCAAGGTCGAACAAGGACCCGATGTCGAAGGCGCCACCCAGGTACCCATTCAATAGTCAATCCGGTTTCGAGAGAGTCATGCCTGAACAAACGGTATTAGCCGAGGGCGAAGAATGTCGCTTCTGTCTATCCAAACCCGGCCGTCGCAACATGATCTGGGGAAAATACGGCTTCGCCGCCTGGGACCGGCATCCGGCAAGTCCGGGACATTTCCTCGTCATCCCGTACCGACATTTTTCCGACTACTTCGATATCACTGACGAGGAACGCGAAGAGCTGTGGCAGCTTGTCGCCGAAGGAAAGAAAATGGCCGACGAGGAGTATCACCCCGATGGGTACAATATCGGCATCAACGTCGGTCTCTGGGCCGGACAGTCGATACCTCATCTGCATATCCACGTCATTCCGCGCTACCAGGGAGACGTGGAAAATCCCAAAGGCGGGGTACGCGGCGTCATTCCCCACAATAAACTATACGAGTTCAACCCGGACTAAACCGCCGTACACGGGCCAGGACCGGTGGTGGCAGAATCTCACCCAAAAAAACTGGCGAGGATCTAATCCTCGCCAGTTTTCTCGTTACGCTTTGTTACGCGCTCGGCCTTGCGGGTCGGCGCGACTGAATCGGCTCAGGGACGTTTGGGCGTCTCGTATTCGGCCTCTTTCTGGAAGGGCTCCCAGACGGTTTCATAACCGACGAAGCCCTTTTCATTGGCCTTCATCTGGCGGGTAACAACATAGCGTGCTTTACCCTCGGGAACCTCGGGTCGGGTTTTCTTCTGTTCGCTCATAAATCACCTGTGCTCATCGAATAACTGCTGATTTTCATCCGGCATAGCTTCGCTCGGGACCTGTTTGTCCACGCCATCCAGGATTATAAATACGGTTTTTCCAGGGCGTGAATTGTATCAATAAACACGCCAAAACTCCCATAAGTCATTTTTATGTGCTGAACATCGAATTGAATGAGTTTTGCGATTTGTGCATCAGGCTTCAAATCGTCATAATCGCCAGAAATCGCAATAGTTTCAAACAGATACATTGGTGACCATGAAACTCGTACAAAAGCAGTTTTTAAAAGGCAGCACGGAATTCGAAATCGCCGACGACGTGGTTAACGTTCGATTCAAAACTCCGTTCAAAGAAGAAAAAACGACCGTGGTGCTGACCATATTAAACCCCGAGCCCGTGGTGAATGAACCCTACCTCGAGTTTCATAGCCGCGTTAAATGTGGCCCGCTGATGTCGCTGTTGATAGATAAACCTAACGCTGAAGAATTTAACGCCTTTGTCGATGAGCTGAAACAACGAGCCCGCCAGGAATACAATGCCTTTGCCGGGATCAAGGCTGGCGCCGTGCCCGAGGGCCTGGCCGCGAACGTTTACGAAGAACCGCCGGAATTCGACGAGCCGGGTAAGAATCGAAGCGGGAAAAACAGGAAGCCGGTTCGCGTCGCGGACATCGACGCATCGATCCAGATGCTGGAGCAACACCTGGATGCCGACGAGATCAAACCGGTACTCTCTGCCCTGGAAGCGCTAAAAGCGGAACCCGAAAACGAGTCTTCTTATAGTCAGCTGGTGAAGGCATTCGACGACCTGGGACCGCGACAAGGCGCTGTTTTGACCTACGCACCCTATGTCGGCATTCTGCTGTCCGACGACCCGTTCGGATACTAGCAACTTCATACTTTTATCCACGTGATCTTATAACTATCAAGACCTGCCCCGGGTTTTTTGTCCCGCGGCGCAAACCGTAGGATTACTGTAAAACCTGGGGAATCAGTTCCTGGTATGGCCGATAGCCTTCTATTTTTTCGCCATTACTCTTCAGCAATGCCGGGGTGCCGCTGATTCCAATCTTGTTACCGGCAAGATAACCGCGATCGATCATCGACGCAGCGGCGCAATCACCCGCAGGCAAGCCGTCGAAACGCTCATTCTTGGCATCGGTCATTGCCTGGTTGCGATCTTCGGCGCACCAGACGGATTTCAGGTGCTGGTACCCTGGTCCCCTGCTGCCGCCGCGGGCATAGGGGAAATAGCGAACCGTGATTCCGGCTTCCTGCAACTTTTCTATTTCGTTGTGCAATTTCTGACAATAGGGGCAGGAGGTATCGGTGAATACGTTCAGCGTCGCCCGGGACTCGCCCCTGGCGGCGAATACCACCAGGTCGGCATCATCGAACCCGGATAGCGTCTCGACCGTTGCCACCCGGCGAGACAACTCGGTTAAATTGCGACCGTCCTCGAGGTCGATCAGGTCACCCATCAGCGCATACTTCCCGCCGTCGAGCAGGTAAACGTAACGATTCCCGACCTGTACCTGCCAGACGTCCTCGATCGAGGTTTCCGAAACATCGTCGATCTGGGCGTTGCCGATTCGTTGCCGTAAAAGCTTTGTGATAGGTCGCTTTGACGCGACGACAATATCGTTTAGCGACGGCAGCTCCGAGGTTTCGAATCGACCCGACCAGCGCTGGTAAATTTCGTCCGGCCACTTCGACTGGAAAAACGCGATTATGCTGTCGATTTGTGCGGCGTCGAGTGTATCCTCGAATCCCGGCATGACACCGCCCAGCTTTTTCCCACCCTCACGTATCGTGCGGCGCAGCAGGTCCAGGTCGTGGTGCCAGGTATGCGCGCTACCGTTTAGCGGCGGTGGCGGATAATTGCCGTTGGCATCGGTTTGCTTCCAATTAGGCGTGGCCTCGCCATTTTGCCCGTGACAGGCGGCACAGTTCTGGCGAAATAATTCTTTACCCTGGGCAACCTGATCATCGCTATACCAACGCGCTTTTTCCGCCGCCAACGCCTGACCGCCGATCACCAACGCTATCAGCAGCAATAATTTTCCAAATTTCATCATCTATTACCCGTTCCCGGCAGGAATCCGATATTGATTGCCAGCAGGTACTGCATTGCTGTTGTTCCGCGAACCAAATTGTTTTTCGCGAACCCCAAGGGGATCTTTTCACATGATTAGTCAGACAAATCAAAGTTAGCACAGTTCGGAGATTTGTGGCAGATCGCCGATCCCTTTGCTTTTACGCCTGAAACAATGTGCGAAATCCGGCACGATGGATTGATTAATTGACTCGGATCAAATTAAATCAGCAATGCTACTTGAGCCTGTAGTGTCTACAGGCTTTAGACTATGACAAATTTCAGATGGACCAGGTCATGGACGTTAACGAAAGCAAACCCGAGACAGACAAGTTAATCGATCCCGTTTGCGGGATGACGGTTACCGCAGCCAGCGAACACCGGTTTCGCTTCGAAGCGGTGGACTATTTCTTTTGCTGCGACGGCTGCCGGCAAAAATTCAGTACCGATCCGGCCGGCTATCTTAGCGGCGAGGCCCAGGCCGCCGCCGCGGTGCCCGTGCCCGGCGCTTTGTACATTTGTCCGATGTGCCCCGAAGTCGAGGAGGACCACCCCGCCAGTTGCCCGAGCTGCGGCATGGCGCTGGAGGTATCCGGCCCTCCCCTGCCTACCACCCGAACCGAATACACCTGTCCGATGCACCCGGAGATCGTGCAGGACCAGCCCGGCGATTGCCCCAAATGCGGCATGGCGTTGGAGCCGCGCACCGTAGAAGTGGAGGAGAAAAACGAAGAGTTGATCGACATGAGCCGCCGATTCTGGGTTGGCCTGGCGTTCTCGTTGCCGGTTTTCGCGCTGACCATGTTAGCCGATCTCGCGCCGTCGCTGCTGCCGCAGTTCCTGTCGATGAAAACCGTGCAGTGGATCGGATTCCTGCTGACGGCGCCCGTGGTTCTTTGGTGCGGCCTGCCATTTTTTGCCCGCGGCTGGATGTCGATCAAGACTCGCAACCTCAACATGTTTACGCTAATCGCGATCGGCGTCGGGGTCGCCTTCGGCTACAGTATCGTGGCGCTGCTGCTGCCCGGTGTGTTTCCACCGAGCATGCTGCATGGCGATACAGTGCCGGTTTACTTTGAAGCGGCGGCGGTGATAACAACGCTGGTGTTGCTGGGCCAGGTGCTCGAATTGCGTGCCCGCAGTCACACCAATGCGGCTATCAAGCTTCTGCTCGGGCTTGCGCCCAACACGGCCCGCATCGTGCGCGATGACGGCAGCGAGGAAGACGTGGCGCTGGAGCAGGTCAAGCCGGGTGACATTTTACGCGTCAGACCCGGCGAGAAGGTACCGGTGGACGGGATTGCCACCAGCGGCGACAGCGCGGTGGACGAGTCGATGGTCACCGGCGAACCGATACCGGTAGCGAAAGCGGCCGGCGACAGCCTGATCGGAGCTACCATTAACGGTAGCGGCAGCCTGTTGATGCGTGCCGAAAAGGTTGGCGCCGATACGCTGCTCGCCCAAATCGTGCTCATGGTGAGCGAAGCGCAACGCTCGCGTGCGCCGATCCAGAGACTGGCCGACGTGGTCGCCGGTTACTTCGTGCCCGCGGTAGTGCTGATCGCCGCAGTCACGATGATCGCCTGGGGATTCGTCGGTCCCGAACCCCGGCTCGCCTACGCCATCATCAACGGCGTCGCGGTCTTGATCATCGCCTGCCCCTGCGCGCTCGGCCTGGCAACGCCGATGTCGATCATGGTCGGCACCGGCAAGGGTGCGACGCTCGGGGTATTGATCAAGAACGCCGAAGCACTGGAGGTGATGGAGAAGATCGACACCCTGGTGGTGGACAAGACCGGCACGCTAACCGAGGGTAAACCGCGGCTGGTTGGCATCGAAGTTGAACAAGGTTTCGACGAAAGCCAGGTCCTGCGGCTTGCGGCGAGCCTCGAGCGCGCGAGCGAGCATCCGCTGGCGGAAGCCATCGTAGCGGGCGCCCGCGAACGCGACATCGAGCTCTCCGACACCGATCGATTCAGTTCTATCACCGGCCAGGGCGTTAGCGGCGAAGTCGACGGGCAAGCCGTTGCGCTCGGCAACCTGGCATTGATGCAGGCGCTGGGTATCGAAGTTGGCTCTATTGCATCGCAGGCCGAATCCGGACGTGCTCAGGGACATACGGTTATGCATGTCGCGCTCGACGGCCGCTCCGCCGGGTTAATCTCGGTCGCTGATCCGATCAAACCATCGACCCCTGACGCGATAAAAAATCTGCACCATGAGGGAGTCGAAATCGTCATGCTGACCGGCGACAACCAGACCAGCGCGCGGGCCGTCGCCGAGCGGCTCGGCATCGATCGCGTGGAAGCCGAGGTATCCCCCGATAAAAAAGCCGAAATCGTCAAACGACTGCAGGACGAGGGACGGCTGGTTGCCATGGCCGGAGATGGAATCAACGATGCCCCTGCCCTGGCGCAGGCCCATGTCGGTATCGCCATGGGCACCGGCACCGATATCGCGATGGAGAGCGCCGGCGTGACACTGGTGAAGGGAGATTTGCGCGGTATCGTCAGGGCCCGACGCCTGAGCCGGGCGACCATGCGTAATATTCGGCAAAACCTGTTTTTCGCCTTTGTTTACAACTCGCTCGGGGTGCCGATCGCGGCCGGCGTGCTGTACCCGTTTTTCGGCCTGTTGCTGTCTCCGATGATTGCCGCCGCGGCGATGAGCTTCAGCTCGGTATCGGTGATCAGCAATGCGTTGCGACTGCGCAGAACACGTATCTAGTCCGAGCGCGATACGAAAACGACGCCAGAACGGTAACCCAGGACGGTTGCGGCCGTCGACGGCTTGCTCGTTTCTTACCGACCGCTTCTACTCGAACGCAAGATTCATTATCATCGGATGATAATTATCGATTGGAGTAAGAATTGAAGACCGCGATATTTCGTAAAGCCATTTTGCTTGTCACGCTGGTTACGCTCGTCAGCTGCGCGACAAACCCGGTTACCGGGCGCAAACAGCTCATGCTGATTTCCGAGGATAAGGCGATCACGGCTTCCCGGGAAGCCTACACCAAGATGCTCGCGCCGCTGGACGAAGACGGTTTGATAGACAGCAACCCGAAGATGACGCAAAGAGTCCATCAGATTACCGCGAAACTGGTGGCGCAGGCGATCAAGTACCGCCCCGAGACGGAGGATTGGGAGTGGCGCGTGAAGGTGATCGAGGAACCCGAAACCGTTAACGCGTTCTGCATGGCGGGCGGCAAGATGGCGATTTACTCGGGTCTGATCCAGAAGCTCGAGGCCAGCGATGATGAACTGGCACAGGTCATGGGGCATGAGATTGCGCACGCGCTATCCGCACATACCTCGGAGAAGATGTCGATAGCACTGGCCACGAGTGTCGCGGCGACCACTTTCGCGATCACCCAGGATAGACCTGGAGTTGCCCTGGCGGGGGCGTCCCTCGCCGCGGCGCTGGCGATCAAGCTGCCCGGAAGCCGCCTGGCGGAATCGGAAGCAGACGAAATCGGCATCGAGCTCGCGGCGCGCGCCGGTTACGATCCCCGTGCCGCCGTTACGCTGTGGCAAAAAATGGCCAAAGCCTCGGGCAACGACAGTGAGTTCGATTTTTTCAGCACGCATCCAGCACCCAAGAAAAGGATGGACAAACTGAACAGGCTGGTGCCGAAAATGATGCCGTATTACGAGGCGAAAGGAGAGCGGCCGGTCTATCCTTTGGAAACCGATTAAATGACCCGGCGACTGCTCTCGCTGCCGCCGCCGTCCTCGAATTACGCACTCTCGCGCTCTGCTGAAGTCTTGTAAGCCAGGTACTTGCGCTGCGTGGCAATGTGGTCCGCCAGGAACTTCGCGTCGTGCCAAACGCCCCAGATGAAAGAAGACCCGCGCCGCGATTGCCAGGGCAGTCCCAGGAAATAGATTCCGGGCTCGGCTGAAATTCCGCGCTGATGTTTCGGTTTGCCCTGTTCGTCGAACGCATCGACCTGCAACCAGCTGTAATCAACCGCAAAGCCTGTTGCCCAGATGATCGAGCTTACTCCAGCCTCCGCCAGATCCAACGCCAGGATGGGTTCGGTCACGCACTCGGGATCCGGCTCGATTATGCGCGCTTCAGGCTCTTCCGGGAGGTCGAGACCGTTGCGGGCAACATAGGCGTCGGCCTCGTCCAGCACCGACAGGTAGTTCGCATCCCCTTGCGCAAGATTATCCGCCAGATCCTTCGCGAAGCGCATCAGACCGTCCTGGAACGACTCGGTACGACCAACAAGCAGCATCCCCTGCGCGGCGAGGCGCCGAAAGTCGACCGTCTGCCCGCCATGGGCACCGCTTACCGAGATCGTGACATGTTCCGTTCCCGGCCCAGGGGCTGCGGCGTCCCACTTTCCGAGGACTCCCAGCCACCAGACGAAGTCGCGCCCGCGGTAGCTCCGGGGGGGACGGTCGTGCGGGCCCACCGAGAGGTAAACACGCTTGTTCGCTCGCAGGAGTTCGTCCGCGATCTGCCCGCCGGAAGACCCAGCCCCGACCACCAGCACCGCGCCCTCGGGCAATTGTTCGGGATTGCGGTAGGCGTTGGAATGGATCTGCATGACTCCCGCATCTTCGGGCACCACGGCCGGGATCACAGGGCGCTGGAAAGGCCCGGTGGCGGCAACCACGCTGTTGGCTTCGATCACGCCGTCGGACGTTTCGACCCGGAAGCCGGGGCGCCCAACATTCTTTCGCACCTCCTTTACCTCAACGCCGCAGCGGATGGGCGCAGCGATCTTTTCCGCGTACTCGACAAAATAATCCGCCACCTGCTCCTTGGGAGCAAAAGCATCCGGATCGAGATCGGAGAACTCCATGCCCGGAAACCGATCGTGCCAGGCGGGTCCATTGGCAACCAGGGAGTCCCATCTTTCCGTGCGCCAGCGTTCCGCGATTCGGTAGCGCTCCAGCACGAGGTGAGCTATGCCGCAGTTACTCAGATGTTCACTCATAGCCAGACCGGCCTGGCCGCCGCCGACAACGAGCGTCTCTACTTTTTCAATTGACATCACTGGCTCCTATTCTGGCTTTCCAGGAATCCCGGCAGGTCTCACCCGCCAAACACCGTCAACATTATCACCCACGTGCCGGACTTCAATAAATTATTCGTTTTCGATCAATTGAATCAGAAATATCGAATCAAGAGGGCCGCGCGTTGCCCTGCCCGGGCCAGGCTGCGTTAGGGCTATCTTCGATGCTGATTCTACAATCGCTGCGGCCGGGTATCGGCTAAACCAGGCTCAAAACAGCATCTTTTAGCAATTCGCACAACGGGATGACGTTGCTGTCATGACTCACGCTGTCCGTACTCCATATGTTGCGCACACCTGCCCGCATCAACTGCTGTTTGGCGTCATCGTCAAGCAACGCGTGGGTAACCAGCACATCTACCTGACGGACATTACCAGCGAGACATCCTTTGATCGCTTCCAGCAAGGTATGTCCGCTGCTCGCCACATCGTCGACGATTACGACGTCGCGGCCGCGCAAATCGATCCCGGGCAAGGTAATCTCGACCTCGCGATCTCCGCTCCGCAGTTTTTCACAAACCCCGTATTCCCATTTACTCGGCTTTGCGACGGCGCCAACCCATTGCTCAGCTTCGCTGTCCGGCCCCAGCAATAACGGGTTCTGCAGGCGCTCAGCCAGAAATTCGGCCATCAGGGCGGTGGCGCTCAGCGTCAGCGTGCGCGTGGTCGGAATCACCTGCTCCAGGTGCTGGATACGGTGGAGGTGCGGGTCGACGGTGATCAAATTGTCGAACAGGTCGGCCAGGAAGCCTCCGACGATACGCTGGCTGACGGCCTCGCCCGGCTGGAACGCCTTGTCCTGGCGCATGTAACAGAGGTAAGGGGCGACCAGGGTGACAACCCTGGCACCCAGCTCCCGCGCGGTTTTTACAGCCAGCAATAGCTCCAGTAATTTTTCATTCGGGTGGTCGAGACTACGGCAAAAAATTACATGCCCGGGAAGGCTCGATGGCAGGGTTATTTTGTTTTCACCATCGGGAAAACGATGCCTTTTCACGATATGGCAAGGCATTCCAAGCGCCTCGGCCAGCGCCGCTGCCTGCTCTTGATAATCATCGAAACCGAGTAACACTAAAATTCCACGAAGGCTTTGGGTATCTGGCTTTCTTTCCCGACCAGGTAACCGGGATTACGCTCACTCAATGACCGCGCAAACTTAAAGTCAGCGGGATACACCGCGTGAATGCGATACAGCGGCTCGCCCTTCTCGACCTTATCGCCTAACTTTTTAAACAGGTCTACACCCGCACCCTTGTCCATGGGCGCGCCGGCGAACCGGGCAATACGCGCCAGTTGTAAATTATCGATATCGACGACCACGCCGCCAGAGGGCGACAGCAGGTCATGCGTCAATCGGCCCAGTTCGAAATCTTCGCTTTGAACACCCTGGGCATTGATAATGTTATTCATCATTTCCAGGGCTCGACCCGAATCCAGTATGTCGCGGGCGATTGCATAACCGTTCCCGCCTCGAACATCGGGATCGAACTCGAGCACACGCCCCGCGAGGCGCAGGGCCTTTTGTCGCAGATCGTTTGGCATGTCGGGGGAATTTTGCAGCACCCGCATTACGTCGCGGGCTTCCAGTAACGGGCCGATGCCGAAGCCAACGGGTTGCCGGCCATCCGTTATGACTACCTCCAGGTGAAGGCCGAGTTGATCACCCACGTATTCGAACAGTTTCCTCAGCCGCTGTGCCTGTCGCATGTGACGCACTTTTGCGGTGGGCCCGACGGGAATGTCGATTAGCAGATGCGTCGAACCCGCCGACAGTTTTTTGGACAGAATCGAGGCCACCATTTGCCCGAGGGAATCGATACCGAGAGGCCTCTCTACCGCGATCATAATATCGTCCGCTGGCGACAACCGCGCCGTCCCGCCCCAGGCCAGGCAGGCCCTGTGCCGGCGCACGATGTCATGCAGCTTCTTGATATCCAGATCCACGTCTGCCAGGACTTCCATGGTATCCGCGGTGCCGGCCGGTGAAGTGATGGCTCGACTCGAGGTCTTGGGAATCAACATGCCATGCGCAGCGACAATCGGCACTACCAGCATCGAGGTGCGGTTGCCGGGAATGCCACCGATACAATGCTTGTCCGCCACCAGCGATTCGTCCCAGTCCAGTCGCTCACCGACTTCCAGCATGGCTCGCGTCAGGTAGAACACTTCGTCACGGTCCATGTCGGTCTGCCCCGATGCGACAAGAAAAGCGGCGATTTCCGTCTTCGAATAACGCCGGTCCGTGATGTCACTGATGATATCGCGATAATCCTGTTGATCTAGCCGCGCACCGGCGATCTTAAGTCGTACCGCGTCCATCGACACGGGTGGTTCGGCATGCTCGATATTGAGCATGTGTCCCTCTTCCAGACCGAGCTTGACGAAGGCCTCTTCAGATAGCCCGAGGTCGTTGGGCGTCACGATATCGGCATCGTCGACAACGTTCAGCACCGCGAGAATTCGCCGACCGTCGGCGCAAATCTCTACCTTGGATAACGCCTGAAAGCCCTCGGCTCGATAAACCTCGCACTCACGATGCAGGTAAGCGACGTTTTCCCGATAGGTATCGATTCCGAGGCGACGCAGCTTGAGGGTTTCCTTTACGACTTTCGATTTGGTTGCTTTGGCCATGGATTACAATTTCGAATCGATCAAGAGAATCACCACGACAAGAGTATCGTCTGTATCCGTGCAGAAACAAGCATTTGAAGAGAACATGAATTTCCTCAAGGAGTTTTGATATTGCTCAATAAATGGTGGATCGGCCTGTTATTACTGGAGCCCCTTACAATCGGTATTTCCGATTATTTAAATTGAAATAAACGATTTTACCTATTTATCTCCAGATCCGATACTACGCACACTTTTTCAAACAACACAACTTTTTGCAACCGATAGACAGGAGAATCACCATGTCAAACAATCATGAAGGCCAGGCAGTACCCCAGGTAATTTTCAGAACCCGTCGTGAACACGAATGGGTTAACGTCACCACGGACGAAATCTTCAAAGACAAGACGGTCGTGGTATTTTCGCTCCCGGGTGCATTCACCCCGACCTGCTCTTCCACTCACGTACCGCGCTACAACCAGCTTGCACCCGTCTTCAAGCAGCACGGCGTGGATGAGATCGTTTGTATCTCGGTAAACGACGCTTTCGTTATGAACGAGTGGCAGCGCGAACAGCACGCCGACAACCTGACTTTTCTGCCGGACGGAAACGGACACTTCAGCGCGGGCATGGGAATGCTGGTCGACAAGGAAGAACTCGGCTTCGGCAAGCGCTCATGGCGCTACTCGATGCTGGTCAAAAATGGCATTGTCGAAAAAATGTTCGTCGAGCCGGATCTCCCGGGTGACCCCTTCGAAGTCTCCGACGCCGACACCATGCTGGCCCACATCGCGCCGCACGCGGCCAAGCCCAGGGACGTGACCGTCTTCACCCGCGAGGGCTGCGAGTTTTGCGTCCGTGCCAAGGGCATTCTGCGCGACGCCGGTATGCAGTTCGAAGAGCTGGTACTTAATCGCGACTACAGCGAAGCGAGCCTGCGGGCTGTCGCGGGTCAGTCGACCGTTCCCCAGGTATTCGTCGATGGCGCTTGCATCGGCGGATCAGATGACCTGGAAAGCTACCTGGCAAAAGCAATCGCGGCATAGGTTCGGCTTTCCCAATGAATTGCGGGCGGCGCTCGTCAAGGCCGCCCGCAATCGGATTTCAAGGAGTAAACAATGTTTCAGCAAGCTTACGATCTTATCGTTATCGGCGGCGGCAGCGGCGGCCTTGCCGTCGCGGAGACGGCGGCCCAAATGGGTAAAAAAGTTGCCGTCATCGAGAATCGCAAACTGGGCGGTACCTGCGTCAATAACGGCTGTGTCCCCAAAAAAGTCATGTGGTATGCCGCCAACCTGGCGCATGCGGCCGACGATGCGAATGCATGCGGCATTCCAACGACGAGAGGTAAAACCGACTGGGAAAAGCTGGTAGCCGGACGCGAGCGTTACATCGAGAAAATCAACGCCTACTGGGACAGCTACATTGACGACAGCGGCATCGATCGTATCCAGGGCTTTGGCCGCTTCGTCGACCCTCGTACGGTCGAGGTCGGGGGCCAGCACTACCGCGCCGAGTACATCGTTATCGCCACCGGAGGCCAGCCCATCGTGCCGCCGGTGCCCGGCGCCGAACTGGGAATCACGTCAGACGGCTTTTTCGAACTGGCTCGGCAACCCGAACGCGTGGCCGTCATTGGCGGTGGCTACATCGGGGTCGAGCTCAGCGGAATGCTGCAATCGCTGGGATCCGAGGTTACGCTGATGGCCATGGAAGACCGACTCCTGGAGCGCTTCGATTCGATGATCAGCACCACGCTGGAGCAGGAGATGCGTCAGCAGGGCATCCAACTACGAACCGGCTTCACGGTGACCAGTTTGCAACAGGACGCAGAGGGGCTCACCGTAAACGGCATCGGCGGCGACTCGGACAGCGGCTTCGACAGCGTGATATGGGCGGTAGGCCGGCGTGGTAATATCGATGGACTCAACCTCGAGGCCGCCGGTATCGAGACCCGGCCTGGCGGCATTATCGCAGTCGACGAGTACGAGTACACCGGCATTGCAGGCATTCACGCGATCGGCGACATCAACGGCAAAACCTCGCTAACCCCGGTCGCGATCTCGGCCGGACGAAAACTC
>JAAUYE010001215.1_pt1 | contig 21172 bp, 4 predicted proteins | sample 7278081 | NCBI WGS metagenome assembly JAAUYE01 (sample SAMN14350131, study PRJNA611818) | marine sediment metagenome | isolation source: surface marine sediment (0.6m) | place: French Polynesia: Moorea | collected 2018-08
CTACGGAGGAGACGTGACCGTCCGCATCAAGGTGCGGTTGAAGGGTTACAGGTTCTTCCGGACGATATCAACGATCACCTCTACAGGGCTGAACGCCGGTGTCGCGCTGGATGATAATACTATTGTGGACTTACCATAGGAGACAGAAATGCCAATCTCAGACGACTGGATTTTTGATTACGCCAACAAAGTGATTCAGCACGTCGACGGCGTGCTGTCTTACGATGGCGGCACCACGGGCCAGGCAGCCGTGGGCGATTACGTGATCGGCGGCACCTCGGGTGCTATCGGTAAAGTAATCTCGCGCACAGGTACTGCTGCCTCGGGAACTTACACACTGACCAACGTGAAGGGGTTATTCCAAGACAACGAAGCGATCGAGCTTCTGTCGACGGTGGCCTTCGACGCAGTCACTGCCGGCAACGGCGGCTTCAAGGTCGGCGACACCATCGTCGATCAGGTTACCGGATCGGTTGTCGTTCGGGCCATCGAGTACAATACCGATGGCGCCGGCGGCGGCCAGATCTGGGGCGATACCTTCACCGCCTTCACCGACAACAGCCAGCTCGATATCTCGGGCGGCCAGGCTGATGTTGCTGATGCCGACACCGTTACCGCGAACACGGATAACGATACGGCCATCGACACGGCCCTGGTCAACGGTACGCTGGCCGTGCCGGGAACCGCGAACACCAACGATTGCGTCATCATCCACTTCGATGCCGGCACCCTGGGAGCGCAGATCCCAGAGCAGGCCATCGTCGAGGACGCAACCACCGGCGCCATCGCCCTGGTCGAGCAGTACTACGGCTCCACCGATGGCACCACCGGTTCGCTGCGACTGGTCGACTACAACTCGACCGGCGCGTTCACTGACAACAACACGCTGCGCTGCGATCAGGTCATCGCCTACGACGGTCAGGTGGCCGGCGAGGTATTCTCGGTTGGCGACGTCGTCGTCGGTGCAACCTCGGGCGCCACCGGTCGCGTGTTGTTCGATACCGGAACCGAACTGATCCTCGCGGACGAGTCCGGTACATGGACGAACAACGAGAACCTGCAGGTCGGCGGCGTAACCATCGCACTTGCCAATGGCACCAACACCACGCTCAACGTGGCGACCATCGACATTCCCGAGGGCATCCGCACCGAGCAGCGCCCGAACGCTGTCGGCGGCTCTGTCGGCCAGGGTGGTATTTTCGCCTCGGGCGACTCGCTCAACATCGTGCGCAAGTTCAACAGCTTCTACACCTACAGTCAGGACACGTTCGACGAACTGACCCAGTTGGACGATGATGAAGCTGTCGAGGCCTTCGGTCGTGGCACCTCGTACGCGCTGACCTTTAGCTGGCGCTTCGAGGAAAACACCGAGGTCGGGGCTTTCCGCTTCCTGCGACAGGGCGGTGTGCGCGATACCACCAACGCCAACATCTGGGCCAACCCGCAAACGGTGGGCGCGCAGAACAAGATCACCGACACCGCATTCGACTACAGCTCGGCCCAGCCCTATAAGCAGCCGCAACTCTACGTCGAGCGCGACGGTGCGAAGATCGATAGCTGGTGGCTCGAAGGCAACATCGACATCCTGCTGCGCACCAAGACCAGGAACGACCCGCGTTACATCGATCCGGTGACGCCTGGCCTGGGGCAGTTGATTCCAGGCGGCGATCCCGCGGTCAACGGCTCGTACACGATCTTCAACCGCGAGTTCCATGTATCGACCTACGATGCGACGCAAGGCCCAGCCGGCGCCGAGGGCGTTAACACCATCGCCCTGGGTACGCAGCCTGACGTGGCTGCAGACCGGAACCCGAACGGCACTCACACGATGAACTACACCGGTGGCTCTGCTGCCGCGCTGATTGTGGGCGAGGAGTTCTACACCACCGCCGGCAACAGCCAGAAGGTGGGCATCGTCGTCAGCGACACCGGCGGCGTGGGTGCAACCGGTACGCTCGAGTACGTGCTGAAGTCTGGCACCAACTTCGTCAACACCGATAGCTGCACCGGCGCCATCTCGGGCAAGACCTTCACGGCTCCGACCCCGACCAACGTGGTCGCCGGCTACGGTTCCGACATTCGCTTCAACGTCTGCGAGATTGCGCTCACGCCTTCGGGTGGCACCGGTATCACCGGCACCTTCATCCCTGGCGAGGGCGTCACCCAGGCCGTGACCGGCGCGACCGGTTACGTGGTGGCTGCCGATGGCAACACGCTGTACGTCGAGAAGAACAACGCCACGGCGTTCTCCGGCGACAACGATGTCACCGGCGATGTCAGCTCGGCCAGCTGGGATGCCGGCACCGGCGCGACCTACCCGTCGGCTGTCACGTTCAACGCGGATCTCAACAACGGCGAGGGTTCGCAGCCTTATGCTGGCTCGGTTGGCGCGAACATCGCGAACACCGGGGCCGAGACCATCCAGAACGTCTACCAGTGGTCGAAGTACCAGGCCGCAGCCGAGCAGGCCGCCCTGTCGGTCGCGGGACCAGGCACCGCTGGCGTTGACGACGCATCGACGCTTGGCCAGATCTACCGCAGGCTGAAGAACGCCTACACCGAGATCAAGCCGGGTAACCCCTTCGGGCCGTTCACCGGTTCGATGGCGTTTGCTCAGGGCTGGTTCCTCGACACCGGCTACATCGCTGCCGCGGACATCCGGAGTTTCACCGTCGTCGACGATAACGGGGTTACCCGCGCGCCGCCGAACCTGCAGTCACTCACCATCTCGGGCGTGGCCGCCGGCTGGCGTGTGGCAGCGTTCCGCTCCACGGGTGTCGGTAATACCGCCATCCTGCGGAACGAGTTCGACGTGGGTACGGTCGGTGCCGGCAACAACCAGGCTGCGAACAGCACGATCCTGGTCGGTGCCAACAACCGCACCGTCGGGCCTCTGCCGGCAGACGTTCCGGATACGGGCGTCCTGTACGTGCTGGACCCGAACGACACCGGCAACTACCTGCAGTTCCCGTACTCGAGCGTGAACCGCACCACCAACATCTTCACGCTGACCTCTGGCACGATTGGAGATGTGACGGGTGGCCAGGATCTCACCCTCGACGATAACGTGCATGTCGCGTTCATCAGGGAGCAGGCAGCCGGCGCTACGGTAAGCAACACCATTCAGTACGTGGCTAACATCCCGATTGTGTATGTGGGCCGGCTGAAGGGCTATGATCCATTCCGAGGTACTGGTGAGTTTGTCAACACCGGCGCGACGCTGCCGGTTAACCAGACCGACGATACCATCGTAGATCTGCCGTAGTGACTGAGCGTTCTGACATCACCGTTGACTGGGGGCTGTCACCTCGTTTGATCGAGGTGGCACTCCCGTCGACGGAGTTATCCAACCAGGACGCGCACGACACGCTGAACAGCAACACCCTGCAGGCGGGGATGTCTGACGACTCGCTCGAGAACCTCGACGACGACGTCATCATCTCCAGCGCCGGCAAGGAGAACCTGGGCGGCGGCACCGAGGTGGGCATCACCTCCACATATCAGAACGCCCAGGTTGCCTTCGGGCGCACGGATCCACGCAGCACCACGGTCGACACGGTAACCACTGCTGGCACCAACCAGGTGATCTGCCTCGCGGCCACGTTCCAGACGGACGGTGTGCAGCGTGGCGACTGGGTTATCAACTGGACAGACCAGAGTGTGACCGAAGTCCTCGAGGTCATCAGCCAGACCACCTTGCGGGTACGCACTCCGAGCGGTGTGGCTGCAGCGACCGACGACTTCGCGGTCAACGACGTCATCAGCGTATGGGAAGTATCCGAGTGCAGCCTGGTCGGCGGTAACCACGTCGCGGTCGACAATGTGCCGGCGAACATCAACCCGCTGTTCACGACCTTCGGTCGGTTCGCGACCCGCACCTCCGCGGCATCAGCGACGACCTCGAACCAGGACAGCCTGAACTTCGCCACCTACCAGGGCAAGATCACCATCGATACCGTAGGCGGTAGCGCTGGCACGACATTTCCGATTGGCACCGAAGAGTCCCCGGTCAATAACCTGGCCGACGCGCAGACCATTGCCAACTCGACCGGCATCAGGGTGCTGTTCTTCAAAAGCGCCTACACGTTCCTGGCAACTGACAACATCGATGAGTATACGATTCGAGGCGAAGGCCCGAGCTTGACGGTCATCACCCTGACCGCCGGCGTCTCGAGCGAACGCACCCAGTTCGAGAACTGCGAGTTGACCGGTGATGTGGGTGGCGCGATCAACGTCATCAACTGCCACTGCGAGGACATCACCAACGTCGGCAGCGCCCTGTACGAGACCGAGTTTCGCAGATGCCTGCTTGAGCCTGGAACCGTGTTCCAGCTCTCCTCGACTCCTGGGTTGCGCAATATCCACATACGGGATTGCGACTCCGGATCTCCTGGCGACACGCCGGTCATCTTGGATTACAACAGCGCCGACGTGGGCATGACCGTCCGCAAGTACGCCGGCGGCCTGCGCTTTCAGAACATCACCACCGCCGAAGAGATCTCGATTGACGGCGACGGTCACATCACGGTTGATGCGTCCTGCACCGCCGGCAACATGGCGTTGCGCGGGGATCTGCGCTACACCAACAACGGCACCGGCACGTTCACCCTGGTCGACCAGACGACGGCCAGGACGGTCTGGGAGCAGGAGGTCGAGACCGGTCTCACCGCCGAGGAACTGATGCGCGTCATCACCGCGGCAGTCGCCGGCAAGGCCTCGGGGCTGGATATCCTGAACCCTGTCTACCGCGACGTGAACGACACCAAGGATCGTATCACCGCCACGACCGATGCGTCTGGTAACCGCTCCGCGGTGACGCTCAATGTGGTTAAGTAATGTTCGGGACATCTTACTGGGGAGGAAGCTACTACGGGCCAACCTACTGGGGGCCGGGGGTGGACGTCGAGGTTACCCGACCGCAACCGCCATGGTGGCGAGCGCCTGATGATTTATATGATCAAGCCTTACGCGAGGACGAGGAACTGATTATGATCTGTCAGGCATTCATAGAGGTTATCCGATGTCGCTGAAGGACTGTATCAAGAAGGCCGGCAACGCCACCGTACTGGTCGGCGGGAACAAGATCCGCTGGCTGAACGATAACGACAAGGCATTCCTCGAGCGTGAGCTCGCCGACGGTAAGTCCGACGAGCAGGCGCTGCAGGCTCTCGATCAGGCGGTCGCTGCCGAGATTGATCTGCTGGTCGGTCAAATCGAGGCGCTGGGTATAGAAATGGATACCCAGGAGGTCGGCGACCGCAAGGCAATTGACGCCGAGGCCGACAAGAAGTGGGCGAAGTGGAAGCCGGATGTCACCAGCACCGGCAAGGTCATGGGCGCTCCTGGGTGGGTGAACCGCTCCGACGATCCCGCTGCCGCACTGCGCAAACTCGAGCGCGAGCTCCGCAATCGGCTGCGCGAGGGTGAGACTGGCCGCTACTGGTACGAGGAGTCGGCACGGCGAATCATGGATCTGGTCAATAACGATATCGTCCTGGCCGAGAAGTTCATCCAGATCATAGCCATCTACTCCCCCCAGGCCGACGTGCAGGGCAACACCGGTTTCGCGGTAAAGGCCTGGAACCAGTGGAAGAACAACGAGCCGATTGACGTCAAGACCGGCAACCAGGATGCGAAGGCCACCGACGTCTTGTACAACAACAAGCCCTACGCTGGGCGCAAGACCAACTCGTTCTACCAGAACCTGATGTATGAGCTGGTGGCTCAAAACCCCAAGGCCAAGATGATCCTGTCGCTCGACCAGGAGATCATCGACACCCTGGACAAGCCAGCGACCATCGACCTCTGGATGTTTCGGGCATTTGGGTTCGACAACGAGAGCGCCGGGGATGACAAGGGTGGCGGCGCTTACTCTTTTAGCGAGAACTACCTGCGCCGGATCACGGCCCGACTGAACCTGCAACGCGCACCTGGGGATCCGCGCTGGACCCCGCACCAGGTGCAGGCCGCAATCTGGTCTGCGATGAAGGCTCGGTACGAGACGAAATGGGTAAAGGACTCCACCAACCGCGAGTCAGTGCGCAAGGGATACTCGATTCGCCAGGGCAAGAACAAGTTTACTCGCAAGAGCGGGGCCGAGAATAAGCGGAAGCACAACGCTATCTGGCGAAAGTGGGCGATGAAGGTCACCGCTGCCGAGGCCAAGCTGGCGGCTGAGACGACGTCGGCAAGCTACGAAACATTCCTTGACCAGATGACTCAGTCGCTGTCGTGGGAGGTTATGCCGGCGGCTGACCTGAAACTGGACATCAACAATGCCAGCCCAGAGGTCAAGCGCCAGTTCATGCGGGAAGCATTAGCTGTGCTTATCGATTCTGACGGAAGCGACATGCTGGCCAAGCAGCTCGGTCTCCCGCTCAATTATGTGCGAACTGGTATCGGAGCCTGGAAGGGCGAGGTCAACCAGAATGTCATGTCGCACCTGCTGCCGACCAAGGCCGAGGGAGAGTTCGATTTCGCGCAGGCCCAGGCCTATGCCCAGGCAATCCAGTACATTTTCAAGCAGGCCGTCGTGCCGGTGATGCGCACGGATCCGCGCCCATTCAACAGCCAGAAAGCCCGCGATGCGCAGAAGTATCGAGTGATCAAGCCTGACGGTAAAACGCTGGCCAGATCAGTCACCGACGATCGAGACAAGGCGCTGGCCATGGCCGAGGCAAAAGGCGAGGGCTACTACGCGAAAGGCGGTCCAATGTCCCGTGGGACGACGTTCACATTTCGGGATAATCTCACCGAAGAGCAGCTCGAAAATGTGGTAAAATCTCTATCTGAGATATTCGAGGATGTTGGTTTTTCTCAGGTGGCGCCGAACCAGATCGCCATCGTCAATTACCGAAACGACAATGGCATCCCCGAGTTGTCCGACGAGGCCTTCGTTGAGGCGATGGAAGAAGTGCTTCCCGCCCTCGAAGATATGGGCGCCATCAAGGCGCAGACTTTCTGGAGCCAGAGCAATGAGAATCAAAAAGCAAATTGGGCAGACCCGGAGACGGGCGAGCGGCTTATCGTTTCAGGAAGCCTCGAAGGACGACCCGATCTTCAAGCGTGGATTCGTGATCGGGGACAGGCGTTTGAAGAGGTCATTGAGAGGTATTCTGGGCAAAGACTCCGTGAACGTGAGTTAGAATCCCGAGACGTCGAGCATCTCTCCCAGCTCACCGGCTATCACGCCAGCTCCATAGAGGAATTTGAAGGCGGCAGGATGTCGACCGACTATGTCGGTTCATCTGTCGGCACCGGCATGTTCAACTTCGGCTGGGGTCTTTACTTTTCCTCCGTCCCTGAAGGCGGCGAACGCTACCGAGTACAGTTCGAGGAGCTGCGCGGCGTCCCTGGTTCATTGTGGCAAGCCGACATGCAAATCGAGGAGCACGAGCTGCTCGACTGGGACAGGCCGCTTGGCCGTCAGGATCCGCGCATGGTTCGGCTCCTCGACAATATCGCAGAGGGTGGCCACCAGTACTACGATAACCTCGGGTTCACTGCTGGCGACTTCTACAAGATGCTGGCCAAGAACCTACCTGGCGGCGACAAGGAAGCCTCGCTTACCCTGTTGGATTTCGGTATCAAGGGGATTCGATTTCAGACCCCGGGCCGTCCAGATTGGAAAGCACCCGAGTTCAACTATGTCGTTTTCGACGATACCCTGATCGACGAGATAGACCGCCTCAAGCAGGTCAGCGTTTACTACTCGGCGCTGACTCGAGCGGCCAAAGGCCTGAAGCAGAACAAAGGCACTGGCCAACAGATGCTGCAGCTCATCAAGAAATCCCCTGGCGTCAAGCCCGAGGAGATTGACTGGCTCGGTCTCGAAGAGTTCCTGGGTGATCGCCGTGGCGTCACCAAGCAGGAGGTCATCGACTTTGTCGAGCAGGGCGGCGTCAGGGTGGACGAGGTATTGCTCGGTGCCGACTCTCGCCTCCCTCGGCTGATGGAGGACGAGGCACGACCGGCAGGCGATGCTATCGATATCCTGACCGACGAGTACGTTGACTGGGCTGTGGGCGAGGGATTCACCGAAGACGAGACTGGCGATGCTACCGAGATGCTCATGCGCGATGACATCACCCAGGAGCAGCGCCGCTGGCTTAATGATTTTATCGACCGCTGGGAAGCCGCCCAGGAAATTCAGGATACCCTGCTCCAAGCGGAGGCTGCTCGCGCCACCGATCCGGGCGGCTACAGCGTTATCCCGCAAGTTCCGGAGGCCGGCGTCCCGTTCTTCGTCGAGGGGTGGCGCTATCAGTACATGCCCAACGGCACCATCACCGATGGTGATCAGACCTGGCAGAACTTCTACGACTTCACCAGTCAATGGGTAAATGATGAAGCCGACCAGACCGCCATGAACGAGCTGCACGGCGCGATTCGCCACTGGGTTTATAACGATGTATTCATCGACGAGATCACCGAGGAGAATCGTGAGGACGAGGACGAGGAGCTGGGTTTCCGGTGGGTGACCGATGCGGATATGGGCGAGACCTTTGCTACCCGTCGCGAGGCTGAGCAGGATGTCTGGGACGAGATGGAGTCCATGCAGTCTGATATTGGCGACCCCGATGACTCTTATGATGAAGCCGCAACAGCACCGCAACCTTCCGAGCAAGCGCCCGATACGCCTCGAGCGGGGCCGGCGCGGTGGAGCGAGTACGCGCTGCCTGGGGGGCAGAACTACCGCGAACTCTTACTGACCTTTCCCGATACCAGCCGCGGAGCGTTCAACAGTGGCCACTGGCCCATCACCAATATCCTCGCAAATATCCGGTTCAATGAGCGCGAGGTGAACGGTGAGCGCGTCCTGTTCATCGAGGAGATTCAGTCCGACTGGCACCAGAAGGGGCGCAAGCTCGGCTACCAGGGAGTGCCGGCCACGCCTGCCAAGGTGCGCGAGATTTTGCTCAAAGAGTTCGGGCAGCAGGGCGAGGCGCAGTTCGAGATCTGGGGGCCGACGCTGGTCGACTACTTCAACGAGACCGACGAGTCCAAGCGCGGCGATCTGGTAATTGATGGGGGCTGGCGTGAGCAGGACGTCGAGCGCCTGCACAAAGCCGCCAGGGAATATCGAATCAGCAATATCGCCGACGCGCCGTTCAAGAAGACCTGGCCCATGCTGGCCATGAAACGGATGATCCGTTGGGCGGCTGAGAACAACTTCGACCGCGTGTCGTGGACGACCGGTGAGCAGCAGCTCGACCGCTGGCCGCAGAAGCGCAAGCGCATCAACAAGGCGCGGGTGACGCCGCTACGGGGCAATCGCTGGAGCCTGCAGGGGTTTTCAGGCAGCAGCATGATCGAAGAAAGGACGGTCACCTACGACGTGCTCGAAATGCTCTTGGGTGAGGATCTGGCAAGGCAGGGAGTGAACGGTCCACCAGGGCGGCAGGATCAGATCGAAGAGCTGAACGCCAGCATGATGGTTCTCGATGACCGCATCAAAGAAATCATCCTGCCGCTGCAGCCAAACGACCAGGACGAAATGACGTGGATGATCAATGCCATCCAGGCCGTGCGCGATGGACGGCAGTCCACGTTCCGCGAGCTTGGCGATTCACAATGGCGAGACCTGATCTATCACGTCGAGGAGCGCGACTCGATATTCAGCGAGTGGGTGGAGCTGGACTCCGGGGCCACCATGCTCGAAAACATCGAGGTGGATCTCGGCGCCCGTTCGATGATCGGCTTCTACGACGAGATGCTGGTCACCAATACCAACAAGTATCTGAAGAAATACAAGTCGCGTGTCCAGAGCGCCCCGCTAAGAGATCCCAGAACCACGGTTCGCCGGCAGCGCCGAGCGCCGCCGCCGTCGGATAACCAACTCACCGTAGTAACAACGCCAACGGCAGGGGCGGTCTCTAACATCACCGGCGAGATCCTTGATGGCCAGTTACCTTGGGCCAGCAACGAGATAGGTCGGGTTATCTTCTCGAGCGAGACCGCCGTCGATAGTTTCTTCGATGCCGTCCGCGCTGGTGACATCGAGACCACCGCGCAGGATGGCGACCTGCGGCTGGCCAACGCGCGTTCGTTCCTGGGTGGCGCACCCGAAATCATCCCGATTGCCGAGGCCGAGGAGCGCACCGGCATGGAGTTGGATCCTACTGACGATCCTGACGCCATGGGCGTTATCTATCCGGGCGGTTTTCACGCCGCTTACTACCCGCCAGGCACTGAAGAGGGCGGCGAAGAGGGCCGCTACGAGGCCATCATCGACCGTGACGTTTTCGGCTCTTCCTCGCTCGAGGAGGCCGAGCAGATCTGGGGTGCCTACATGGCGATGTGGATTGACAGCGAGGGTATAGACGAGGACGTTCACACGTTCTATATGACCGTCCCCAATGATCGTGACGACTGGCGCACGGGTGCGCAGGCTGCCTGGCTCGAATCGCTGGAGAACGGCGACATTGATCGCGCGGTCGATGAGCGTGGCGGCAGGGTAACCTGGGAGGAGCGCGGATCATTCGGCATGTACCATACACCGGCGTTCATGAGCGAGGTGCAGGATAGTGTGCCGGCGATATTCGACCTGATTACAGACTTCCAGCTCGACTGGGAAAATGCCGAGATCTTGGATCAGGTCAGCCCCGACGAGTTCCTGCTTCGGTTGCCGATAACCTACGAAACCAGCGATGGCTATTTCCGCGGCAACATTCTGATCGATGCAGATACGAACAAGGAAGCGGGTGACCAAGCTGACATCCGTGGCGAGAGCCTGGACGAGTCCGAAGAGATCCCGCCGCCGGTTGACCGCTACGAGGTACCAGCCGATATCATCCAGCAGGTGCGCGCCGAGCGCGCTCCCGAACTCGGCGAAGAGGTTTACTTCTGGGACCAGGCCACCGCCGAACCTTACCCGCTCGAGGATTATCGTGACGACGTCGACCGCAACCAGGCCGACTACATGGACTACCGTGTGCCAGTGCTGACGCTCGTCGATACCGAGTACCGCTACGGCTGGCTCGATATCGCGGTGCGTGACGGGCAGGTCGTACACCAGTGGATTAGCGAGGACATCGGCGAAGACCAGATGCTTTCGCACCTGTACATGCTTTATATGCGCGGCACGGAGATGTTCGAGACCGGAACCCCGGAGTCGATCGAGGCGCTGAACGAGTTTGCCGAGATGGCCGACGCGCACTACAACCTGACCCGAGATCACGGCCTGCAACCCGAGAATGAATACGCGGACATGTGGGGAATGATCATGGAGGCGGTCTCGCAGCGCCCCGCACCCGTGGACGAAGAGCAGGAAGCCCAAACCTTTAGTGGCACGATCACTGGGCTGAACGAGGCGCAGCTCAGTAATATTCAGACCGCCGTTGCCGAGGCTGTCGAGGAAACTGCCAACGACATGGGGGTCGCAGAGAACTACGTCTGGGATAACTTTGCCGACATTGGCCAGGACGATGACGGCAACATCCGTTTTGATGGCATCACGCAGGTATGGATGGATCTACTCAACGCCGAGCTGGAGGCCGCGCCCACCGCGCAATTGCAGATGGACGAAGCCACAGAACAAGCGCAGGCCGACGCCGAAATGGCAGCGCTTGGTGCCGCCATCGGGATCCAGCCGACCGCCCAGCGGCAGGCGATCCCTGGCATGATCCGCGCAGAGTTCGAGGATCAATACGGCGACGGCTATCGCCACGTCTACTGGGAAGATGCTTACATAATCGACGGGCCTGACGCAAACGGCTTTGCAACTTGGGTTGTTCTGACCGAGATGCCTGGAGGCTACGTCACGCAGACCCAGTTGAGAATAGGCGCCGACGACACCTGGTCTCGCACCATGTTCACCCGCAACCCGTTCGACATCTCGCCTGCCGATCTCGATATCGCAATTCGGCAATTTGCCAGTGGCGCTATGAGCATGCAGGAGTTCAACGAAGAGTTCGGCGCCGACATCCTGACCGATGATAACTGGGATGACATCCTGGGTGAGAACGAGCAGGAACTGGCCGACCCCGGAACCTACCTGAGTGCGGTTAACAGGGTTGTGAGACGCGCGGAAGAAGTGGAAAGGCAAGAAATGGCTGGACCAGGGACAGCGCCAGCAGCGCCGACGGGGCCGATGGTCGAGCCGGTGCCGCCAGCAAACGATGCGTTCTGGAGAAATCGTCTTGACGACGAAGATTGGCTCGGCGCTACAGTCTGGCCTGCAGTGGAGGAGTACACCGCCGGTAATATCACCGACGAAGAGTTCATGGAAGAGATCGACATGATGCGAGGCATGGCGCCGGCAATGCCTGACTTGGAAACAGGTAACGCCAACGCGATGGACTCCGAGCAATTCAACTATATTGTCCAGGGCAACTACGAAAATATAGTCAACTGGCTCGGAGAAGTTCGGCAAGGTACTGCCGACCTGACCGGCGTCAACATGTACCAGCCGCCAGCGCGGCCCGAGTACGAAGAGATCACTACTGTCGAGCGGCCCGAGGACATCCCGCAGGTTCACTCCTTCCCTGTCACCCAGGAGCTGCGCGAGATGGCAATGGAGGGGCAGGCTCTGTTTCAGGAGCGCGAAGAGACTGAGCGAGGACGCTACTACCCGGACCTCTCCGGGGAAAGAATCATCCAGCTCCTGAACGCATCAGACCTGTCGACCTTCCTGCACGAGTCGTCCCACTTCTTCCTCGACATGCAAATGGTCTGGGCGAAAAAGTATCGGATCATGACCCCGACTCAGGTAGCTATCTTGGAATGGTTGGGCGTGAATCGTTTCGAGGATATCACGCGCGAACATCACGAGAGGTGGGCCGAAACATTCGAGGTCTACCTGATGGACGGCAAGTCGCCGAGCCAGAAACTGCGTCGCGCCTTCGCCGCCTACAAGAAGTGGCTCAAAGTTATTTACCGCCAGCTTGGCCTGGAGGATCCCAGGCTGCAGCGCGCCCAGCTCGACGATCAGGCGCGAGAGATCTTCGACCGCCTCCTGGCCACCGAGGACGAGATAGAGATTGCAGCCGAGACGCCAGAGTTTCGGGCGATGTATCAGTCGCTCGAGGAATCAGGAATGACCGAGCAGGGCTGGGCCGAGTACCAGGCTCGTGCCGCCCGTGCGAAAGAGACCGCCGAGATCGATATCGACGAGCAGGTCATGAAGGAATACAAGCGCATGAAATCCACTCAGTGGCGGCAAGAGAAGAAGCCGCTGATCGAGGAGGAGAAACAGCGCCTGCAGGCCGAGCCTATCTACCAGTTGATGTCAGACCTTACAGTGGTCAAGGATGAGAACGGCGAAGTTGTGTCTGATGCCCGCATGGACTGGCATGCACTACGCGAGGCTGTCGGCGAGATACCACGGGGCAAGTGGATTGGGAAGGCGGTCGGCGGCGGCATCGACCCCGCGCAATACGCCGAGGCTTATGGTTTCGCCTCGGTTCAAGATATGTACAACAAGGTCAACAACGCGCCGACCCTGAACCAGGCAGCCGACCAGGCAGCCGAGGGCCGGATGATTCAGAAGTATGGCGATATCCTGCGCGACGGATCCCTGGAGCAGGAAGTCCGCGAGGCCATGCTCAACGAAGACCAGGCGCAACTGGTGCTGATGGAGCTTCGATCAGCGAGGAAGTCAGAGGGCTGGATGGGTGAACTGGGCCAGCGACCACAGACCAAGATCAACCGCCAGCTCATGAAGGCCGAGGCCGAAGAGATCATCGGCGACATGGTGTACAAACAGATCAGGCCAACCAAGTATTACAACGCCATGATCAAGTACGCGCAGAAAGCGGCCAGGGGCGAGGACACTACCCAGTCAAAGCTGATGCAGCTCTCGAACCATTACCTGTACAAGGCGGCGCTCGAGATCAAGGAGCGCATGACCAAGGACCGCGCGAAGATCCGGGCCGTGCAGACCAGGCAGTACAAGGCAGTCGACGTGGCGCCCGAGTATATCGAGGCAATGAAGATGCTTGCCCTGGCCTATGACCTGCGCACCAACCCCGAGGAGCGGATCCGCTACACCAATGCGGTGCTTGATTTCTACGAGGGCCAGCGCCAGGATCCAGAGACAGGCCTCGATAACATCGCGATGATGGATCCCCAACTGGCCCTGGCCTACGCTTACCGACAGGAACACAAAACGCTCGACGGGTACGCGCTACCAACCTTCGACGAGCTGAAGGCTGACGACCTGAACGGAATCGTGCAAATGCTGGAACACCTCCGGTTTGTCGGTGGCGGGATTGCCGGCGAGGGGAAGGCCGACGTGCAGACACTGCGCGAACAGGGCATGCAATCAATCGAGGAAAACGGTGGAAAGGATTACAAGATCCAGCGCGATGCGCCGCCGCGAGATTCGGACGAGATGCGGCTGACTATCTCAAACCTTTTCCACTCGCTGACCTCGATACCGAATATGATCAGGCGCCTGGATGGATTCAAGGACGGCGGCTGGGCTGCCGAGCATATCTTGAAACCGCTGTCTGACGCCTACGGTCGGGCGCTTACCCTGCAGCGCGAAATGCATGACAGGCTCGATGATCACATGGGCAACGTATCCAGGGTCGGCCTGTCGCGAAGAGACGCCACCGAGTACCAGACCGAGGCGGGCGAGACGGTGGCCTTCAGCTCAGAGGCGAAATTCATGATGGCCCTGTACTGGGGAACCGAGAGCTCGCGGCAAGCGATCATGGACGGTCACAACCTGACCGAAAACGACGTGATGGGTATGCTGCGCACGCTCACGCCAGAGCAGCTTGAACTGGTCAACGCAGTCTGGGCGATGAACGAGAGCCGCTGGCCGATGCTGCAGGAGGCCACCAAGAAACGATTTGGTGTCGCGCCTCCGAAGCTGAAGCCGACCCCGTTCATGGTCAATGGCGTCCAGATGACTGGCGGCCATATGCAATTGTTCTATGACTCTCGTCGCGTGGAGCTGAGCCAGGAACGCCAGAACGCAATGCGCAATGCCGCGGTCGTGCCAGCCAGGGCCGGCAGCACAATTGCCCGAGTCGGATCCGGCGGTGCGCCGGTGCTGCTCGACATCCACAACATCACGCGCTCAGTCGACGACGCAGTGCAGATGATCGCCTTCAGCGAGACAGGCAAGTACCTGGCCGACATCCTGAACAACAAGGCTTTCGCTGCGCAAATCGAGAAGAAGCACGGGCCAGAGTTCTATCGCAACCTGGTTGAGGCCATCGATGCGGTTACCGCGAACAACGTCCACGTCGAGAGCAACAAGGGCTGGGCCAAGCTCAGCCGATGGATGCGCGGCAACGCCACGATGATGATCCTCGCCTACTCGATCCGCAACGTGACGCAGCAGCTTGGCGCTCTGCCCCTGGCTATCGAGGAGGTCAACCCGCTTCGCTTCGCCCAGGCCTCGAGCGTGATGCTTCAGGATCCCAAGGGGATGGCGACGACGATCAACTCGTTCTCGCCGTTCATGCAGAATCGCGCCCAGCTCGTCAACCGCGAAGCGCGCGAATACATGCGCAAGATGATGGCCACCAGCAAAGGCCGCGCAATGTGGGAAGGGTTCAAGTCCCGCGGCTTCATGCTGCAGACAATGGTCGACGCGACTATTGCTTATCCCACCTGGTGGGCCAAGTACCAGAAGGGGATGGATGATCACGGCGATCACGACCGCGCGGTCATCGAGGCTGACAGGGCCGTGGGCGAGTCGGTTGGATCAGGCTCTGACCTTCACCTCGGTCGAATCATGCAGGGCAACCAAGGCGAGTTTGTTAAGACGCTTACGGTCTTTGGGTCATGGTTCAACGCCTACCATCAACGGCTGTACAGATCTTCGAAAGGGTTTACCAGCTTCCTGAATGCGCGGTTCTTTATGGACGGCATTTTGCTGCCGATCATCGTCGCGAATATCTCGCAGGCCTTGATCTTGGATACGCCAGACGAGGAAGAGGAGTGGTACGAGTGGGCGGCTCAAAACACTTTTGACTTTCTGATCGGTACGCTCCCTGGGTTCCGAGACATTGCGGCACAGGTCAAGGGCTACAGCCCGACGGCGCCACTGTATAACCTGTTCTCCGCACCCGTAAAACTTGGCCAAACCGTCGGCACCTTCATGGAGGGCGATACCTCCAAGGTGAAACTGGTCGAGGACGTAGGCCGAACCCTGTCGTCGATCCGGGCGCTGCCTGGGTCAGGCAACATATGGCGCTCACTCGACTACATCGACTCCTACATGCAAGGCAACGAGGAGGGAGATTTCAACCCATATCAAATGCTTGTCGAAGGCGCCGACAAGAATCAGTGAGGTAATTCATGGTCAGCTCAATAGTATCAAGGTTAGGAAACGCTCCCGAGGAAGGGATCAAGGCACCGTGCCGAGTAGCCACGACCGCCAACATCACGCTGTCTGGCCACCAGACTATCAACGGGGTGTTGACCACTGACAACGATCGAGTGTTGGTCAAGGATCAAACCCTGCTCCCCGAGAACGGCATCTACATCGCGTCTCAAAATGCCTGGGAGCGAGCCCCGGACTTCGAGAAGGCCGACGATGTCTTCAACGGGGTGCTGGTCGTGGACGAGGAAACGAGACTGCTATACCAGATAGACTACGTCGGCCTCACCTACGACCCAGGGGTAAGCGACGTTACGTTCACCCTGTTTGCCCCTGGCGGCACTATCTCGGGTTCAATCACGGACAATCAGGTCGCCGTGGGCGCGGCCACTGCCGACGACATAGAGGGAAGCGGCGCCCTTACTTTTGACAGCGCCCTGGTCCAGTTGAAAATGGATGGAGACCTTCCTCGGTTCGATACGAATTATTCAACAGGCGCGTTAGACGCGAAGTATTGGCGGTTTTCTTGGGGTACCAGCTTTACTGGTCGGATTTTTGATGATGCAGTGGCGAACTTCTATGATTGGCTCGACATTGTTCGCAGCGGCACGGGCGCGGGTGTGCAGGTTGATACCATCGCCTTCACCGCCGCCAGCAATCTGACGATCAACAGCAATCTAGTAATCACAGATGCCGCCCCTCAGTTCATTGTCATCGAGAGCGATGCGGTGCTCGATGAAAAGCGATGGGATGTAGTTGCCGTATCTGGCCAGCTTCGTTATCGCATAGTCAATGACGCCAACTCGGCCGGCGTTGATTACATGCTGGTTGACCGAACGGCCAATGTCCTCGACGGGGTGACCTTCCCGACTGACGTTTCCGTGACTGGTGCGCTTACGACCTCTGCCAGTACCATTACCCGTGCTGGTCTCAACATTCCAGAGGGAACGGCACCAACTACTCCTGCCGATGGTGATGTGTGGGTGACTGCTGCCGGCGCATTCAATGCTCGGCTGAATGGTGTAACCGTCGACCTCGCCTCTTCTGGCGGCGGCGTGGCTGGGTCGGACACTCAGGTTCAGTTCAACAATGCTGGGTCGTTTGGCGCCAGCTCCAACCTGACGTGGAACGACAACACCCTGACCGTAACCTCGAGCGCTGCCGATGCGGTTTACGGATCGACAACCAATGCCAGCTCGGCTGGCGTGTACGGGCTAAGCCCCGCGACAACCGTTGCTGGCAATGGGGTGAGGGGTGCGCGCCAAGGCACTGGTACAGGCGCTGGCGTCCTGGGTGAGGCGCTTGCGGACTCAGGGCAATACGGCGTCCACGGTATCGCTCGCGCCTCTGCGACCACAGTCAAAACCGGCTACGGCGTCGTCGCCGAGCACCAGGAAGATGGCGGGATCCCGCTGCGCATCATACCGGATACCGCTGATACCGAGCCGCTGACCACTTCGATTGCTGCTGGCTCGATATTCATCCCGAATGGCGGCAACGAGGCGATGATATATCTGGACGGGCGGTGGGCCGACCTGGCAAAGCGAGAGCTTTTGAATGTTTCGCCAAACATTGCGGCATATGATTTGGTAGGCAACGGCAGCCTGAATCTTCCCACTGGCTGCGTCCGGGTAGTGATTCACTTCTACGACCTCGGCACCAACGGCACGTCGCCGATGATCTGGCAATTAGAGGACAGCACCTCTTTGAAGACATCGCTTTACCAGTCGAAGGGCTACCAGAACACCACGCACTATGGCACAAGCGGCTCGGCCAACGATGGGTTTAGGCTGCACAACACCAATGCCTCGGGCCGCTTTTGCACTGGCTTTATCATTCTGCAGCGAAGATCCACAACATCAAACGTCTGGATGGCCAGTTGGCAGACCACTTCGAGCAACAGCAGCAATGCGACCTACGGCAACGGTAATATCTTTATGTCGGGTGACCTCACTGACATACGCCTTACAACCCAGGGCGGCACGGACAGCTTCAACGCTGGGCAGCTCACCGTCCATGCGGAGAGGTTCTGATGACCAGTGCATACCAGTCGAGAATAGGGGCGGCCCCGGAAGAGGGCATCAAGGCTCCGGTCGTTACGGCGACCACGGTCAACATTGTGCTGTCGGGGGTGCAGACTTTCACGGTCAACACCCGAGTCCTGGTTCGAGCGCAAACCGACGACACCGAGAACGGGATCTACATTGTAAAGCCCGACGCCTGGGAGAGGGCAACCGACATGAACCTGTCCGACGACGTCATCAACGGGCAGCTCGTCGTCGCTTCCGACACCAGAGTTATCTACCAGATTGCGGTAGCCGGGGACTGGACCCCCGATGCCACCAGCATCAACTTCATTGAATTCTCCGCGGCAAGCTCAGTCGCCGAGCTGACCGACGTCGACCTGACCGGCCTGGTCGGTGGCCAGGTTCTGGCCTACAACGATGTGTCGGGAAACTGGGAGGTGAGCAACCGGACTGTAGTTGCCTGGGGTTCGATCACTGGAACGCTCAGTGATCAGACCGACCTTCAGACCGCGCTCGACGCCAAGATCGGAGGCTCGATCACCGACAATCAGATTGCGGTAGGCGCGGCAACCGCTAACCAGGTCGAAGGCGGCGCCACGCTGACCTACGATGCCACCTATCTCAAAATGGATGACGTGGCCCCGTTCGGCCTGATGCTGACCAATACCAGCAGTGGATCAAACGCCAAGAAATTCTCGTTCGATAATTACCTCGGCATCGCTGGTATCCGGTTCTGGAATGATCTCGAATCCTCCCCCACAGAACTGGTCACCTACCAGAGATCAGGCACCACCGCGACCACAATATCGCACCAAGGCAATCGGTTTGTTTTCTTCCCTGACAGTACCGATAACGGCTTTGATATTAACCATAACGTCCTTGAACTTGGAAGTCCGCTCAGTGGGGGCAACGCTCGCATATCAAACCCGCTTACCAACGCCACGCTGCGTCTACAGGGTGGGCAGCTGAACTTTGGTTCTTATGTACAACTAAACGGAAGCGCGGCCACCAACGCAAATGATTTTTCCATAGGTCACGGATCGAACCTTGAAATTATCTCTTACGACTACGGAACCGGATTACTATCTCTGAGATCCGGTGGTGGTACTCCGGCAACAGCAGTACAGATTGATTCGTCCCAGCACGTTACGTTCCTTGAGAAAGTGATCTTCGATGCCAGTACCACGGCAGACCCCAGCTTCAACATACCCGAGGGTGTAGCACCCACAACCCCGGCTGACGGCGATGTTTGGATTACTGCAGCGGGTGAGTTCTTCGCTCGTCTAAACGGGGTTAGCGTTGATCTTGCTGCTGGTGGCGGCGCATTCACGCTCGACGCTCAAGATAACCTGTTCGCTGGTGTCAATGCCGGTGCCTCACTTGCTGCAGGCGGTACGCATAATTTCCTCGCGGGAGAGAACGCTGGTGATGCGATCACCACTGGCGACCATAATATCTGTATCGGTCTGGACGCCGGAACAAATGTTGGCACCGCTTCCTATAACGTATTTATCGGTTTCAATTCCGGCCTGGTCAGTACGGCAGTTAACGGCCAGAACACTTTTATCGGTAGTCGCTCTGGTACTCGAGCAAGCTCGGCTATCAACACCGTCATCATCGGTGACCAAGCGGGTACTTCCATTACCACAGGTCAGCGCAATATTGCCATAGGCCAAGGGGCTGCGGCTAACGGCACTGGCAACGCCGGAGACGATAACGTCTTCATCGGATCAGGCGTAGCCAACGATCCCGCGATGAACAACGCCAACGATAATACGGTGGTTGGTAATGCTGCGCTGAACGACCTGACCACTGGTGATGGTAACGTGGTTATGGGTTACCTCGCTGGTAACGGTATAGACGCTGGTGGCTTCAACGTCATCATCGGCTATCAGGCCGGCCCGACGACGAACCAATCGAACCAGCTGTTCATTGACGACAACCAAACCGATACCCCGCTGATCGGCGGTAACTTCGCTACCCGCGTGGCGAGCCTGGGTACGATGGACTTCGATGCCGATCAGGTGATCGGGGTCGGCCAGGATAACTTCGTCCTGACCTATGACAACAGTACCGGGCTGATCAGCCTTGAGGCGGCTGCTGGCGGCGGCATCGGCGGCTCAATTACTGATAACCAAATAGCTGTAGGCGCGACCACGGCGAACAATATCGAGGGGTCTGCCAATCTTACGTTTGTTGCCGGGGCAGGGATATTCGAAGTGCTTGGCACCCAGCCCTACTACCGCCTTGGCGACACAGACGCAACCGCCACCAATCAAAATTTCGGATTCAGATCATCTAGCGGAGAGTTCTCACTACAGTTAGGTACTGATGACTGGACCGGCACTTTTACTGCACTGTCCTTAACTCGTTCAGGACAGTCTCCTACACAATGGTTGTTCAGGGGTGATGAGGTTTTCCTGGCAACCACTGGGGGTACGCTAACATTTCAAGAGGGTGCTACACCGTCATTAGCAGGGTCCACCACAGGCATAGGAAAGCTCTGGGTCAGGAACGACACGCCCAACTCACTGATCTTCACCGACGATGCGGGAACCGATTACGATCTGACCGCCAGCGGCGGTATCGGCGGCTCTATTACGGACAATCAAGTCGCAGTCGGCGCAACGACTGCTAACAATATTGAGGGTTCGGCTGCCCTGGAGTTTGATACTGCGTTTGACGCGCTTACGATTGGCGATGCCGCAAGCGGCAATGCCAGTGTGATCATTGATACCAGCGCGACAGGCAATCCCCAGGTATCGCTCAGGCAATCTGGTACGGCCCGGGGAACCATCAGCTGGGTCGATGCCTCCACTGCATTAGAGCTAGATGCTGTTGAAACCGCGGCCACGATATTGCTTCA
>JAAUYE010067474.1_pt1 | contig 21167 bp, 20 predicted proteins | sample 7278081 | NCBI WGS metagenome assembly JAAUYE01 (sample SAMN14350131, study PRJNA611818) | marine sediment metagenome | isolation source: surface marine sediment (0.6m) | place: French Polynesia: Moorea | collected 2018-08
CGCCGCTGGAGACCACCGGGGCGCCGCCGGCGGTATCGCCGCCCGGATCGATGAGCTGTAAAAAGCTGTCGGCCGGCATCAGCTCCGACTGATCGTCCTCGGGAGCGCTGGCATAGGTGAATTTGACCATGCTGCTTTCCGCGAGCATCTGGATCGCTTCACCGGCTTCTCCCGAGCGGCAGTGCAGGCGCGTCAGCTGTCCCCGGGAAAAACGCAGGAAAATCGAGCGGTTGTTTTCGGTCAGTATCGTCAGCAGGCCGGTTTCGTCGTTGCCGGTGATCTGGTTCAACTGCTCGATCAGTTTTGCCTTGGGAACGAATTGAGCCATGGCGCTAGAATCCGCCCCGCATCCGCGGCAGGCGCGCGTGCCTGTTGTTGCGCTGTGTAGTTACCATGTCGTCGAATACCGCGCCGGACTCGAAATCAATGCGCCGCTTTCATGTCCTTGATGCGCTTCATTATGATCGAAACGCTGGTGCGCATACGCTCGAATGCCTGGGCCACGTCCTGAATTTCGTCGTCCGAGTTTACCGTAATCGTGCGCGAAGTATCACCCTTGCTGACCGAATCCGCCAGCTCGCGCAGGTCGAGCAGCGGCTGCGTAATCGCTTTCGACAGCATACCGGCGACGAATACGGCGAGAATGAACACGATTACGACGACGATCGCGAGAATGACGACCATCTGCTGTTTCGACGATTGCAGGCTGTTCTGTACCGTCGACAATCCCTGGATCGGCGCCAGCGCGATCGATTCGGGCTGCTGCACGATGACCGACCAGTTGAATCCGGGAAAGCGCGTCACCACGGTGCGGTATAACTCGGGGCCGGCCGACTTGGCGTAACCGAGAACGTTGCCCTGGCCGATCACGTAACCCCGCGCCCGCGTGGAAAAGACTTCCTGGATCGCCGGATCGGTACTTTTACGCAGGTTGACCGAATCCACCATGATACGGTCTTTGGCATGCTTGCTGCTGGTCTCGGCGAGCAGCAGCCCGCCGCTGCTGATGACCGAAACCGAGCCGCCCTGGATGTCGCGCGCACCGTTGTCGGCGACCTCCTGGATCAGGCTGACCCCGAGCACCGCCTTCATCACGCCGAGGCTGCGACCCGAGGCCGGATCGTCGATGCGCACCGAGATATCTATCGACCAGATGCCGGCGGATTCGTCGAACTCGACTTCACCGACCGAGATACCGTTTTCCCAGGCGGTCTTCCACCAGTTTTCGTCGCGCTGGACGAAATCCGACGTGGGGTTGGTCAGGGCCGTGTTGAAACCGTACTTGTCGGTAAAGAAAACCTCGCCGAAATGCGTCGAGCGCCGGATTTGCTGGATCAGGAAACGGTCCGCCGCCGGCGAGACGTTGAGGCTTTTGCGCTGGGAAAAACGTGCCTCGATATCGTCGATCGGCATCTCGACCAGGCCTTCCCGCTGGTGCCTGTCGCTGGCTGATTTCGCCGCTCGAATGATGATCGGAGCCGAGGCCCAGACCACGACGTCGGAAATTCGCTCGAGCATGAAGGCGTCGAGCTGGCTCACGATGCGCGCCGAGGTCGTGCTCAGATTGTTACCCACGATCGAGTCCAGCAGTTCGTTGCGGCTCTTGTCGAGTTGCTGGTTGGCGCTCGAGGTCAGCTGGTTCAGGCTAAACCAGGCAAAGGCGCCGACCAGGATGACCGGCACGATTCCGATGAACAGCGTGCGGTTGGTAATCTTGCCGCGCAGGCTCTTGGTGTAGGGTCGTTTTTCCATGATTCGGACTCGCTGCGGCGTTGGCACTGCCGGGCCGCGGTTAAATTCTGTCAATGGATACGCATTTTACGACCCGGCTACAATCCAGTCGAAATCCGTATCAGGCTTCTTAAAATACTTTAAATTCAGCTAGATATCATGTTCTTATCAAGTGGTTTTTTAGCAATACGCGGACGGAAAAGTAAATATCTCACTATTTCCTGATAAATATAGACTATTGCCGGGTCGGCGTGGGTCCAATCGATGGGAAAGTGCGAAATAGCTTTTCTGTCGCGATTTGCCGTAGAATCGGGGCAAACGACAAGAATTATCCAGTGCCCGAGTATTTTGAGACCGCATGGATTTGATCCTCGCCATCGCCTGTGCCTTGATCGCGGCCGCCAGCGCGCCGCTGTTTCTGGCCTGGATGCGCCGCTTCAGAAGATTTCAGCATCGCCAAAGATCGGCCAGGAGTTTCGCCGAACTGGAGCGAGAATACCGCCAGCTCGAACCCTGGGTAACGCTGCTGACGATGGCTTTGCTTGCGTTGATCGCCTATCCGCTCTGGCTCGCTCTCGAATCGATTTACCATGGCCAGCTGGCGACGCTGCCGAAGGCGCGTTTCCTGCTCGCGTTGCCGCAGGTAATGTGGCTGCTGCCGGCGCTGTTCGTGGCCCTGTTCGCGGCCATGCTGCTGCTGCGTTATCTGCTGACGCGGAGCCTCGGGCGCCGGCGTTATGCCGAATTCGTCGAATATAACGACCGCAAGTTTCGGATCGACAGCTGGCGCCTGTTTTATTACCTCGGCGCCGTGCTGTTGCCCCTGTGCCTGGTGTTGACGTTCATGGCCTTCGACAGTTACGCGCGCATCGACGACGAGGGTATCGCGGTCAACGAATTTCTCGGCTATGGCGAAAAGTTTTATCGTTTCGATGAAATCGAGGCGATCATGCATGTCGGCGACGAGGCCGCGCCGCGGGGGCAGCAGGGGGATTTTCCGCACTACGTCATCCGCTTTCGCGGCGGCGACGATTTCGATCTTTACCGCTCGGCGCTGGGGCTCGATCGCGACCAGCAGGATGCGGTTATCGACTACCTGCAGGCGGTTACCGACCTCAGGGTCGTGCGCGCGGATCCCGAATCGGTTTGAGCGCTGGCGGCAGTCTGCCGCGGCGGCAGGCGACGCGGGGCGCGAGATACGGCACAATGTTCCGCGACGAAACCGCAGCTTGCCCGATCCCGAGCCGGTACCTGGCAAATCCCGCGGGCGGGAAAACGAAATGCAGGAAATCAGGACCATGAAAAAATTCGCCAAGGTCACCGGCAGCGCGGTGAACCTGCGGCATCGACGCCAGCGAAGCCGACGATGAAATCACGCCGTTTCATTCAATGCGATGTATTTACCCCGACGCCGACGCTCGGCAACGGCCTCGCCGTGGTAGTCGATGCCGACGGCCTGGATACGCTGCAGATGCAGCGTTTCGCCGCCTGGACCAATCTGGCCGAAACCACGTTTTTGCTGCCGCCGCTGGAGGATGGCGCCGATTACCGGGTGCGGATATTTACGCCGCGGCGCGAAATGCCGTTCGCCGGGCATCCGACGCTGGGCAGCTGCGCGGCCTGGCTTTATTGCGGCGGCCGGCCGGCGCGCGCCGACCTGGTGCGCCAGGAGTGCGCTATCGGCATTGTCGAGATCGACATCGGCAGGCCGGAACTGCCGGCATTTATCGCGCCGCCGACGCAAATCAGACCGATGGCGCCGGACAGCCGAGACGCGATCTGCGCGGCCCTCGGCCTTTCTCCGGCGCAGATTTTACGCACCGCCGAGCTCGACAACGGCCCGGTATTCCAGGCCATGCAGCTCGACTCGACGGCATCGGTGCTCGCGCTCGACGCGCAGCGCGTGCGCTGGCCCGGGTTTCGCTCGCTGGGATTCATCGGCGCGCACGAGGCCGGCGCCGAATGCGCCTTCGAGGTGCGCCACCTGGCGCCGTCCAGCGGGATGCTCGAGGATCCGATCACCGGTTCGCTCAATTCGGCGCTGGCCCATTGGCTGCAGGCCGAAGGCCTGCTCGGCACTGGCTATACCGCGGCGCAGGGGACGTCGATCGAGCGGCAGGGGCGGGTGACGGTAATGCCCGGCGCCGACGGCCGGATCCGGATCGGTGGCCAAACTCACATTTTAATCGACGGCAAGGCGGTACTGTAGTCGGATGCTAGAGCTCTGGGGACGCGCCAACGCGTACAACGTGCAAAAGGTTTTATGGCTGCTGCGCGAACTCGGTCTCGAGTTTGTCCATCACGATATCGGCAGCAGTCCGGGCGATCTCGAAAGCCGGGAGTTCCTCGCGCTGAATCCGCATGCGCGGATTCCGGTGATCAGCGACGCCGGCAGCGTTATCTGGGAATCGAACACGATTTTACGCTATCTCGCGGCGCGCTACGGCCGGGCGCCGATGTGGTCAGAGGATCCCGCCACGCGCTCCGAGGCGGAGCGCTGGATGGACTGGGAGCTCACCAAGCTGCAGCCGGACTTTATCGATCTGTTCTGGTCTTACTACCGGACGCCGGCGGCGCGGCGTGATGCCGGCCGCATCGAAGCCGCGCGCGAGCGCTGCGCGGCGCACATGCTCATGCTGGAGCGACAGCTCGACGACAACGATTTCCTGACCGGCGATGCGCTAGGCCTGGCCGATATCTGCTGCGCGGTGTGTCTTTACCGTTATTTCGAAATGGGCCTCGACTGCGAGCGGCCGCCGGCGCTGATGCGCTGGTATCGAAACCTGCGGCAGCGCGAGGCTTACCGGCGCACGGTTATGCTAGCCTTCGGCGACCTGGAGGGGCGGCTGGAATTTTGATCGGGTAGCGGGTCAGATACGAATGCGCAATGCTCGCGCGCAACGGCCGCGCCCGTCGCGGCTACTAGCCGGAAACGGTAACGGAAATTTTTATGCAATACCGCAACATGGAGATTGGCGATTACGATGCAATGATGGCGCTGTGGCGCGCCTGTGACGGGTTGTTGCTGCGCGCCGCCGACAGCCGTGACGGCATCGAAAAATATCTGCGGCGCAACCCGGGATTGAGCTTCGTAGCGCTGGACCGGGACGCGACCCTGGTCGGTACGATCATGGCCGGGCACGACGGCCGGCGCGGTTATATCCAGCACGTCGCGGTCGCCGCGGCCAGACGCCGTTGCGGTATTGCGAGCCGGCTGGTAGCGTTGAGCCTCGACGCGTTGAAGCGCGAGGGTATCGTCAAGGCCCACGTCCACGTCGCGACGGACAACGGGCTCGGGCGAGACTACTGGGCGCGGCGCGGTTTTGTGCACAGGGAGGAAATCGAACTGTACTCCTTCATCAATGGCGGCGATGCAAATGTCTGAAACGAAGATCGCCAGCCTCGATCCGGATACGCCGGAGGCGCGCGAACTGATCGCCGCGTCGGATGCGTTCTACGTCGACCTGTATCCCGCCGAAAGCAACCATCTCGAGTCCGTCGCCGACCTGCGGCGGCCCAATGTTCTGTTCGTCGGCTGCTGGCTCGGGGACGAACTGGTCGGCACCGGCGGCGCCAAGATCATGCGGGACGACGGGTGTTACGCCGAAATAAAGCGCGTATTCGTTCTCGACCGGCATCGCGGCCGGGGATTATCGCGCCGGATCATGGAATACCTGGAAAACGAACTGCGGCGCCGCGGCATCGAGCTGCTGCGGCTGGAAACCGGAGTAAAGCAGCCCGAGGCGCTCGGCCTGTATCGCAAACTCGGTTACCATGAGCGCGGGCCTTTCGGCGCCTACCGGGCCGATCCTCTAAGCGTATTCATGGAAAAAAACACCGTGGCGGAGCGCTAATTTCATGCAGACCCGAATCGCACTGGTAGGCGATTACGACAGCACCGTACTGGCGCACCAGGCGGTGCCGAGAGCGATCGAGCTGGCCGCGCTGGCGGCGGCGCTTCCCGCCGAAACGGTCTGGATAAGCAGCGACGAACTCGGCGCCGACAGCCTCGAGGGTTTCGATGCGCTGTGGTGCGTGCCGCTGAGCCCGTATCGAAATCCGGCCGCGGTGATCGCCGCAATCGAACAGGCGCGTGTTGCCGATTTGCCTTTTCTCGGCACCTGTGCCGGATACCAGCACGCGTTGATCGAATATGCGCGAAACGTTCTCGGCTACGGCGGCGCCGACAGTCTCGAAAACGACCCGGATGCGCCAATGCCGGTAATCACCGCGCTGCCCTGCCGTCTCGCCGACGAGAGCGAAGCGGTTTCCCTGGTCCAGGGCAGCCGCTTGCGGGAAGTTTATCAAAGCGGCAAAATCGTCGAGAAATACAATTGCGGTTACGGCTTCAATCCCGACTATTTGCCGCTGTTCGCGAATTCCGGTTTGCGCTTTTCAGGTTTCGACGACAAGGGCGCGCCGCGCGCTTTCGAGTTGCCGACGGCGCGCTTTTTCATCGGTACCGCGTTTCAGCCTGAGCGGTCGGCCTTGCAGCAGGTCACCCATCCTCTGATTGTCGCGTTTTTAATCGCAGCAGGGTAATCCAGATGTTACAGGCCGAGATGTACAAGGTGGGCACGATGGGCAGCGGCTTTCTCGCGATCATGGCGCATCCGTCGATGGAGGACGATGCCGCCGCGTCGATCACGAATATCGCGCGGCTCAATATCAGGCTGGTGGTATCCCTGCTCGAGCCGGCCGAGGCGCGGCGCCTCAGCCTGGAAGCCGAGCGTTCCGTGGTCAAGGCCCACGGCATGGAGTTCGTCTCCTTCCCGATTCCCGATATGGGAGTGCCGCCGTCGGTGGACGATTTCGCGCGCCTGACCTACCACCTGTTCAAGCAGGTCAACGTCGGCTTCAACACCCTGGTGCACTGCCGCGCCGGTATCGGCCGTTCCGGCCTGTTCAGCGCCGGGGTTTTGCTGCACGTCGGGATGAATCCGGACGAGGCTTTCGATTACGTATCGAAGATGCGCGGCCTGCGCGTGCCGGAAACGCCCGAACAGGAGCAGTGGCTGCACAATAATTATGACGTCATCGTGGCCAAGCCCGGTTATTGACGATTTGTCGGCCGGATGAATCTCGCGCTCGAATATTTCGCCGATAATCCGATTATCGACGAGCTGGTGTGCTGGCCGCCGCGCAGGCGCAGAATCAAAACGATACGCGCCGCGAGCGCCCTGTTCCGACCGCCTTTCATCGAAATCGAACTGGAAGACGGCGAACTGATCCACCGGCATTTCGAACGCCTGTCCTTCGCTACCCACTGGGCCGAGGCCTGCGTCATCCTCGGCGCGATTACAGGCATCGAACTGGTCAGCGAATTCGAGCTGCCGCCGCTGGCGGATGCCGAGGGTCTGCGCCAGCGCGTACTCGAGGCGCGTGACGAATGTATCGACGAAACCAATCCCATGTTCGACCAGGGCATGTACGAACAATTCCTGATGCAGTACGGGCTCGACTGCAAGGATTTACCCAGGGATACCGAGGACCGCCTCGCGCGCGCCAGCGCCGCGCTGGAATCCCGGTCGTGATCGCGGACGTGGCTGGTGCCTGACCCGGGTACCCTGCTCACGGTCATACTGGCGCTGATCCTTGCCGGGGCGGTCAAGGGTCTGGTCGGTTTCGGTATCCAGGTGGTGGCGCTGGCGATCCTGACGCTGGCGCTGGACCTGCTGACGGCGATGGCGATTATGCTGGCGCCGACCATCGCGACCAATATCTGGCAGGCCCTGCAGGGCGCCGCGACACTGGAGCTGCTCAGGCGCCTGTGGCTTTTTCTGGCCTCGGTGTTTAGCGCCGTATTCGTCGGCGCGCTGGCCCTGACCCGCGTCGAGCTGCCGTGGCTTACCGCGTTACTCGGCTCGGTGCTGGTCGGTTACGCCGCGCTCGGTTTGTCCGGCTTTCGCTTCAGCGTGGCCGCGCGTGCCGAATCGGCGCTGGGCCTGCTCTTCGGCGGCGCCAACGGTCTGGTCATGGGTATGACCGGATCGTCGGTAGTGCCCGGCACGCTGTATCTGCAGGCGCTGGGGCTCGGGCGCGATGCGCTGGTGCAGGCGATGGGTATGCTTTACATGGTTGCGGCGCTGGGTCTGGCGCTGGCAATGTCGTCTTATCGGCTGCTCAGCCTGGAACTCGGCCTGGCCTCGCTGTGCGCGGTGCCGCCGGCGCTGGCAGGCGTTTGGATCGGTGGCCGCATCCGCCAGTACCTCGGTGAGCAACGGTTTCAGCAAATCTTTTTCAGCGGGCTGCTGCTGCTCGGAACTTACGTAATTTACCAGTCGATGTCGTGACGCCGCTCAGATCAGCAGCAGGCGCAGGCCGATGCCCCACATGACGAGGCCGATCAGAAAATCGAGGACACGCCAGGCGCGCACCTGCGCGAACAGCGGCCGCAGCAGGCGCGCACCGTAGCCGAGCGAGAAAAAGAAAACAAAGGATGCCGACATCGCGCCGGCGCCGAAGTAAGCGGCGCGGTTGCCGAACTGGGTCGATACCGAACCCAGCAGGACCACGGTGTCGAGGTATACGTGCGGATTGAGCCAGGTGAAGGCGAGACAGGTCAGCGCCGTCTGCCAGGCGCCGTTGCCGCCGGCCGCGCTCGGCTCGAGACCTTGCTGCAGCCGAAATGCGTTACGCAAGCTGAACAGCCCGTAGCCGAACAGGAACAGCGCGCCGCCGTAACGCGCCAGGCCGACCACGCCGGGGAAGGATGCCACCAGCACGTGGAAGCCGCTTACCCCGATCAGGATCAGTAGCGCGTCCGAGACCGCGCAAATCAGGCAGACCAGGAACACGTGTTCGCCCTTGAGACCCTGCCTCAGCACGAAGGCGTTTTGCGCGCCGATGGCGAGAATCAACGAGAGCCCGAGCGAAAAACCGAATAACAGTGCGTCCATTGATCAGAAAAGCAACGAGATTGCAGCATTCGCGCATGTTAAGGCAGCAGTGGCAAAAGCCCGAGATATTTCTTGACCTTGCCGTGCTCGCGGTTTGCGCAGAAAGCTTATCCGGTATTGCGCAGGCCGGCGGCAATCGCGTTGATCGAGCTCAGCAGCGCCGCCTGCCACTGCAGGCGGTCGGCTTCCGGCGCGTTCTCGTCGCGATACTTGCGCAGCAGTTCGACCTGCAGATAGGCCAGCGGATCGAGATAAGGATCGCGCCGGGTCAGCGACAGCGTCAGTACCGGATCGTTGGCGAGCAGCTTGTCGATAGCGGAAATCCGCAGCACCGCGTCGATGCTGATACGGTTTTCGCGTTCGATCATGCCGAAGATTTTTTCGGCCAGCGATCCATCCTCGCATAACTGGCTGTACTCGAGCGCGATGCGCATGTCGGACTTGAACAGCGACATCTGCAGGTTGCTGATCATCGCGGTGAAAAACGGCCACTCGCGGTTCATTTCGCGCAAACGCTCGATACGGCCGGGATCGTCGCCGCACCACGAGTCGATTGCGGAGCCGACGCCATACCAGGCCGGCATCATCGTGCGCGACATGCTCCAGCCGAAAACCCACGGGATTGCGCGCACCGACGACTTCGACATCTCGCCCTTGCGCCGGTGCGACGGGCGCGAGCCGATGTTCATCAGGCCGATTTCGCTGACCGGCGTGCACTGGTAAAAATATTCGAAGAAACCCTCGGTGTCGTCGGTCAGCTCGCGATAGGCCCGCTCGGACAGGTCCGACAGTTCCTGCATGGCGTTCAGGTAGGGTTCGAAATTATCCTGCTGTCGCCGCATCGAAACCAGGCTCGCCTTCATCAGCCCGGTAATACCCACCGCGAGCTCGTAGTTGGCGGTTTCCTCGTTGCCGTACTTGTGCGACAGGACCTCGCCCTGTTCGGTGAACTTGATCTGGCCGAGCACCGTGTTCGGCGGCTGCGACAGGATCGCCTGGTGGCTGGGACCGCCGCCGCGGGTGATCGTACCGCCGCGGCCGTGGAAAATACGGCAATGCAGACCGTGCTCGGCGCTAATCGCGACGATTTTTTGCTGCGCCTGGTACAGCCCCCAGGCGGCCGACATGATGCCGCCGTCCTTGCACGAGTCGGAGTAACCCAGCATGACTTCCTGGTAGCCGCCGCTGGTTTCCAGCAGCGACCTGTAGGCCGAATTCGCGAACAGGGCTGCGAGCACCTCGTCGATGCGCCCGAGGTCGTCGATGGTCTCGAACAGCGGTGCGATTTCAATCTCGCAAAACCAGCCGTCGCCGGTTCTACCGGCGAGCCCGCAGAGATATCCGAGGTACATGACCTCCATCACGTGGCTCGCCTGGTGGGTCATCGAAATCACGTAACTGCCGATGCAGCGGCGGCCGAGGAGGGCGCGCATCGCCCCGATCATGTCGAATACTTCGAGCGTCTGCCGGGTGTCGTCACCGAGCTGCTTCGGGTCGATTTCGGCGGCGGATTTCCCGGCGATCAGCCCGGCCAGCAGCGCGACACGCCCGTCTTCGTCCAGGCTGGCGTAGTCGACGCCGCGCTGCAGCTGCAGGATTTCTGAAACCGCGGCGGTGTGGCGCGACGATTCCTGGCGGATGTCGAGTGAAACCAGGTGAAAACCGAAGGTTTCGGCGATGCGGATTGCATCCTGCAAATCGCCGTTGGCCTGCGCGTAATCGCCATGGCTGATCAGCGAATCGCGGATCGAGTACAAATCGTCGAGGAACTCCTGCAGGTCGCGGTAGCCATGATCCGCGTCCGGTGTTTCCAGCGCGCGCATTTGATTGCGAATGACGGCAAGATTCTTTTCCAGGCGGTGGTGCATGTAGTAGAGCTTGCGCCGGTAGATTTCATCCTCGAACTGGTCGCGGCGCCGATCGAATGCCTCGATTCCCATGGCCTCGTCGCGGGCGAGGCGCTCGAGGAAAGCCTGGTTGGGCTCGAACCAGCGCGTCGACATGGTCAGCGCCTGGGTCAGGGCGTAAATCCGCCTGACGTGCTCGCCGATCGCTTCCTCGGCCTGCATCAGCAGCGCCGTGCGCGTGGTTTCGGTGGTCACGAAGGGATTGCCGTCGCGGTCGCCGCCGATCCAGGAGCCGAACTGGATGAAGCTCGGGACGCTGACCACCGGGCGGCCGATCTCGTTTTCGCCGTAGTGCTTGATCACCGCGCGCTCGAGGTGGCGGTAATCGATCTCGACCGCGTCGAACAGGCTGCGCTGGAAATAGTGCAGCCCCATCTTGATTTCGTCGGCGACGCTGGGTTTGCTCGCGCGCACTTCGTTGGTCAGCCACAGGGACTCGATTTGCAGCTGCAGCGCCTCGACCAGGTCGTCGTGCTCGGACTGGCCCAGCCGCGGGTCGGTGAGCCGGTCGATAATTTTGAACACTTCGCGCTGGTGATGCATGATCGTGCGCCGGCGCGACTCGGTCGGGTGCGCGGTAAACACCGGGATGTAGCGCAGGCTGTCGAACAATTGCTGCAGCTGCTCGCGGTCGACGCCGTCTTCGCGGAATTCCTCGAGCGTGTGGTTGAACGATCCGATCCAGCCGGCGCTGCCGTGCTCCTGCACCGAAATTCGCCGCAGGCGGTGCAGAAAATCCTCTTCGGCGAGGTTGACCAGGTTGAAATAAATCGCGAAAGCGCGAATCACCTGGTTGATCGCGCCGGGACTGAGGCCCGAAATCAGCTGCAGCAGCTGCTGGCGCCGCGGTTCGCTGTCGCGCTTGCGTAACTGGATGAATCCGGTGCGCAGCGATTCGACCGCGTGGAACACCTCAGGGCTTTCGTGTTTGAGCAGCACGTTGCCGATCAGCTTGCCCAGCAGCTTTACCCGCGAACGCAGCTCTTTATCCGATTTGGCATGAAAACTGACGCTGTGAATGCTCATTGACCTGTTCCGCCCGAGATTAGGCCGATAATACTAAAGCGGCGCGCCTGCTTTGTCGCGTTCCGCGCCGCCAGGCGCCCCGACGATTCTTTTTGGTGCGTGCGGCGCTGGTATCGCGGGGCCCGCTGCGGTATAAAGCCCGCCATGCTGTTATATGCTCCGGAATCCGTATACAAACTCGACCAGGCCGCGGTCGCGATCGACGGCTTCAGTGAAATCGAGCTGATGCAGCGCGCCGGCCGTAGCGTCTGGCGCGAGCTGTCGACGCGCTGGCCCGGCCTTGCCGTGCTGACCGTTTTTGCCGGTTCCGGCAATAACGGCGGCGATGCCTTCGTGGTTGCGCTGAGCGCACTCGAACGGGGCGTGGACGTACAGCTGCTGGTGCAGGGCGACCTCGGCAAACAGTCCGCCACGTCGGAACATTTCAGGCAATTATACGAACGCGCCGGCGGGCGTTTCGAATCCTGGCAGGGACAGGAGCTGCGGGGCGACGTCATCGTCGACGGACTGCTCGGCATCGGTCTGCAGCGCGGGCTGGATGCCGACTGGCAGGGCCTGATCGAAAGCATTAATCGCCACCCGGGGGCGCGGGTCGCGATCGACATTCCGTCGGGGCTCAACGGGCTCACCGGTAACCCGCAGCCGGTGGCGGTGCGGGCCGATCTCACGGTGACTTTCATCGGCCGCAAGTCGGGCCTGTTTCTCGCCGACGGACCGGACTACTGCGGTGAGTTGCTGTTCGAGGATCTCGGCGTCTCCAGCCGGGCCCGCGCCGGTGTCGAGGCCCAGCTCGAGGTTGCCGACGGCTGCGATCTGCCGCCGACGCGGCTGAAAAACACGCATAAGAATCATTACGGCAACCTCCTTATCGTCGGTGGCGACGAGGGCATGAGCGGCGCGGTAACCCTGGCCGCGCGCGCCGCGCTGCGCAGCGGCGCCGGTCTGGTCAACGCGCTGGTACACCCGGACTGCCGCGCCAACCTGGCCGCGTTTCCGGAAATCATGGTGCGCGGCTGGGATGCGCTCGAACAAAAAATTGAAGCGGCCAGCGTTATCGTCGTCGGCCCCGGACTCGGCGATGGCGACGGCGCCGCCCGCTGCCTCGAAGTCCTGGCCCGTGCGAAACTGCCGATGATCGTCGACGCGAGCGCGCTCCGGGCCGATTTCCTCGACGCGCTCGACTCCGACCAGGTCGTCATCACGCCGCATCCGGGTGAGGCCGCGGCCCTGCTGCAAACCGGCGCGGCGGCGATTCAGGGCGATCGCTTCGACGCCTGCACCCGCCTGGCGGAGCGGTTCGGCGCGACCGCGGTACTAAAAGGTTCGGGCAGCCTGATTGCGGCTCGAGGCGAGCGCTGCCTGCTCAACCGGCGCGGCCATGCGGGCATGGCCAGCGCCGGCATGGGCGACGTCCTCAGCGGCATCATCGGTGCGCTGGTCGGTCAGGGCATGCCGGTTTTCGCCGCGGCGCGCGCCGGGGTCCTGATCCATGCGCTCGGCGCGGAAGGCTTTTGTCGCCAGGGGGACGCCATCGGCCTGATCGCGAGCGACGTGATCGAAGCCATACCGGCGGTGATCGCCGATTTGCGCGCGGCGGGATGACGGCAGCTTGCTGATTCGCGACGAAACCGCAATGCGCGCGCTCGGCGCCAGGCTGATCGAAGCCTGCGACCGGGGAGGGGTGATCACGCTGCGCGGCGAACTCGGTACCGGTAAAACCACGCTGGTCCGCGGTGCGCTCGAGGCCGCCGGCATCGACGGCGCGATTCGCAGCCCGACCTACACCCTGGTCGAACTTTACCCGCTCGAAAAATACAGCGTCGCGCACTTCGATTTATATCGGCTCGGCGATGCCGAGGAACTCGAATTTCTCGGCTTCCGCGACTACCTGAATGCCGAAACCCTGTGCTTCATCGAGTGGCCCGAGCGCGCCGAGGCGATGCTGCAGGCGGTCGATCTCGAGGTTCGCATCGACTACGACCCGGGCGGTCGCCGCGTCGTAATTTCGGGTCTGACCGAATGGGGTAAATCGCTGGCGGCGCATCTGGACTGACGGATTTACTCGAGATTCTTCATATATATTTGAGAAACAGGCACTATCTCGTTAATAAATATAGAAATATTGTTGATTTTTTGTCGGCGATTTACTATAAATACGTCCCAGGTAAGGGTAATAACAAGCTAATCCGATGGCCTCTATCTCAAAAGCCAGGCGTAAATTTTTGCAACGCGTTAGCCGTTACGGCTTGAGCCTCGCGCTGCTCTCGGGTGCAAGACCGGCGTTTGCCGGTTCGCGCACGGCGCTCACCGGTATTCGAATTTCGCAGTCTGCCGACGATCACACCCGGGTCGTATTCGACCTGACCGGCGAGTTCGAACACCGCCTGTTCACGCTCGCCGATCCGCATCGCGTCGTCGTCGACCTGCATCATACCCGCCAGAGCCAGGCGATCGACATCAGCCGCCGGACCACCAACCTGATGAGCGGTGTACGCTCTGCGAGCAAGGACGGCGGCCGCCTGCGCGTTGTGCTCGACCTCGAGGGCAAGGTGCGCCCGCGCAGTTTCGAACTGAAGCCCGACGGCAAGGCCGGCCATCGGCTGGTGATCGACCTGCACGCCACCGAGCTCGACCCGACGCCGATCGTGACCAGCCAGCAGCAGCGCAACCAGCGCAAGAAACAATTCGTTATCGCGCTCGATCCGGGTCACGGTGGGCGCGATCCCGGCGCCATCGGCAAACACGGTACGCGCGAAAAAGACGTTGCGCTGTCGGTGGCGAAAAAAATGAAAACCCTGATCAACCGCACGCCGGGGTACCGCGCAATGCTGACCCGCGAGGGCGATCGTTTCGTTTCGCTGCGCAACCGGGTCAAGAAGGCGCGCGAGGCCGAGGCCGACATATTTGTCTCGCTGCACGCCGACTCCTTCCGCAGCCCGAACGTCAAGGGGGCCTCGGTGTACGCGCTGTCCCTCAACGGCGCCAGCTCGGAAGCCGCGCGCTGGATGGCGGAAAAGGAAAACGCCTCGGATTTGATCGGCGGGATCAGCCTCGACGACAAGGACGACCTGATCAAGTCGGTACTGCTCGACCTGTCGCAAAGCGCGACTATTCAGGACAGCCTCGAACTCGGTTCGAACGTGCTGAGCCACATCGGCAAGGTTTCGAAGCTCAACAACAAAAAGGTGCAGCAGGCCGGATTCGCGGTGCTGAAGGCACCCGATATGCCGTCGATCCTGATCGAAACCGCGTTTTTGTCGAATCCGGGCGAGGAAAAGAAGCTGCGCAACCCGAAACATCAGCAAAAGCTCGCCAGGGCGGTTTTTTCGGGCATCAGAAAGCACCTCAAAACGCGCCAGGTTTAATCCCGTTGCGTTGAATTCACCGGTCGCGGCGCGTGTCCGCCGACCGGCATTCGGCGCCGAACTGCGAGTTCGCCGCGATAGCGCATTATCGTAATCCCCGAAGCCGAGTTTTCTGTTATTCTCTGCCGCGTCCCAGCTTTGCTCCGCAGGCGCCGCGCGATGAACAAACTTGACCAGCTGAAATCCATGACCCAGGTGGTTGCCGACACCGGCGATCTCGACGCCATCGTCCAGTATCAGCCCGAGGATGCGACCACTAATCCCTCGCTGTTGCTGAAAGCCGCCGATCTGCCGCGCTATCAGCCGCTGCTCGACGACGCGCAGCGCTGGGGGCGGGAGCAGGGCGGCAGCCCGGCTTCGCGCGCCGCGGCGGCCTGCGATTACCTCGCGGTCAGCATCGGCCTCGAAATCCAGAATATCGTGCCCGGGCGGGTGTCCACCGAGGTCGACGCGCGCCTTTCGTTCGACCGCGACGCCACCATCGCGCGCGCGCGCCGGCTAATCGATCTCTACGAAAGCCGAGGCAGTAATCGCAACCGCGTGCTGATCAAGATTGCATCGACCTGGGAAGGTATCCAGGCCGCGCGCGAGCTCGAAAAGGAAAGTATCAACTGCAACCTGACCCTGTTGTTCAGCTTCGCCCAGGCGGTGGCCTGCGCCGAGGCCGGCGTTTACCTGATCTCGCCGTTCGTCGGCCGCATTCTGGACTGGCACCTGGCGGCCAGCGGCAAGCAGCAGATCGCGCCGCACGAGGACCCCGGCGTGCAGTCCGTCACGAAAATCTACCGCTACTATAAACACCACGGATATTCCACCGTGGTTATGGGCGCCAGCTTCCGCAATACCGGCGAAATCGAACAGCTCGCGGGTTGCGACCGCCTGACCATCAGCCCGCAGCTAATGCAGCAACTGGCGGCCGATGATGCCATTCTGCCGCGGCGCCTCGACCCGGAGCAGACCAGCGACAGCCCGCAGCGGCTCGAGCTCGATGAAAAGGCCTTTCGCTGGATGATGAACGAGGACGCCATGGCGACGGAAAAACTCGCCGAGGGTATCCGCCTGTTTACGCGCGACCAGGAAAAGCTCGAATCGCGGCTGGTAGCCTGAAACCGTCTTGGCCAGAATCCATACCCTGCCTTCGCACCTGATCAACCAGATCGCCGCCGGCGAAGTCGTCGAGCGGCCGGCCTCGGTGGTCAAGGAACTGGTCGAAAACAGCCTCGACGCCGGCGCCGGTTCGATTACGATCGAGATCGAGGCCGGCGGCACGCGCCTGATCCGGGTCAGCGACGATGGCTGCGGCATCGACCGCGACGAACTCGCCAGCGCGCTGTCGCGTCACGCCACGAGCAAGATCGGCAGCCTCGAGGACCTCGAAAATATCGCCTCGCTCGGTTTCCGCGGCGAGGCCCTGCCGAGTATCGCGTCGGTGTCGCGGCTGGAGCTGAGCTCGCGCCTGCAGGATGCCGAACATGCGTGGAAAATCGCCGCGCGCAAGGACCGCGATCCGGTTCCCGACGCGCTGGCGCAGGGCACGCGGGTCGAGGTACACGAATTATTTTACAACGTGCCCGCGCGCAAAAAGTTTCTGCGCACCGAAACCACCGAGTACAAGCACATCGAAAGCCTGTTCAAGAGCCTCGCGCTGAGCCATCCGGAGGTCGGCTTCCGCCTGGTCCACAATCAAAAGGTGATTTACCAGCTGCCGTCGGTACGCAGCGCCGCCGAGCAGCAGCGGCGGCTGGCGACGCTGCTGGGACGGCAGTTCGCCGACAGCCTGGTCGAGATCGACGTCAGCGTCGACGCCATGCGCCTGCACGGCTGGGTTGCGCTGCCGACCTTCAACCGCAGCCAGGCCGATATGCAGTATTTTTTCGTCAACCGGCGGCTGGTGCGCGACAAGCTCGTCGCCCACGCGGTACGCCAGGCGTACCAGGACGTTTTGTTCCATGGCCGCCATCCCGCCTACGTGTTGTCGCTGGAGATGGACCCGCGCGAGCTCGACGTCAACGTGCACCCGCAAAAGCACGAGGTGCGCTTTCGCAACTCGCGCGGGGTGCACGATTTCCTGTTCCGCAGCCTGCACCAGGCGCTGGCCGAGGTGCAGCCCGAGCAGCAAATCGAGTCGCCCGGTTTCGCCCTCGATCAATCCACGCCCACGCGCGCGGCCGCGCCGCTGCAGGGCGGGCTGCATTTACCGCCGCGGGCGGCGGCGGATCGATCCGGCGCCGTGCGCGAGCGGCTCGAAGCTTACGGCGCCCTGCTCGCCAGCGACGAGGCGGTCGAGATCCCCGCGGCGGACGCGGCGCAGGTCGTGCCGCCATTGGGATTCGCGCTGGCGCAGCTGAAAGGCATTTACATCCTGGCCGAAAACAGCGACGGCCTGATCGTGGTCGATATGCATGCCGCGCACGAACGTATCGTTTACGAACGGCTGAAGCAGAACGCCGCCGCCGAGGACGTCATCGCGCTGCCGCTGCTGGTGCCGATTACCTTCAGCGTCAGCCAGGCCGAGGCCGACCTGGTCGACGAAAACCGGGACTTTTTCAGTCATCTCGGTTTCAGCGTCGAGCGCCTGGGACCGGAGCAGCTGCGCCTGCGCGCGATCCCGGCCCTGTTGAAAAACGCCGACAGCGAACAATTGCTGCGCGACGTGCTCGCCGATTTGCAGGCGCACGGCGACTCGGCGCGCATCCAGGAGTATCAAAACGAGCTGCTCGGGACCATGGCCTGCCACGCATCGGTGCGCGCCAACCGGCTGCTGTCGCTGGACGAGATGAATGCGCTGTTGCGCGATATCGAAAGCACCGAACGCAGCGGCCAGTGCAATCACGGCCGCCCGACCTGGAAACAGATGAGCCTGGACCAGCTCGACAAGCTGTTTTTGCGCGGCCAGTAACATGCCGGCGCCGCCAGTCCTGTGCCTGATGGGGGCGACCGCCACCGGTAAAACCGATCTCGCGCTCGAGATCGCGCGGCGCTTCGAAGTTGAAATCGTCAGCGTCGATTCGGCGCTGGTATACCGCGGCATGGATATCGGCACGGCCAAGCCGACGCCGCGGCAGCGCGCCGAAGTGGTGCATCATTTGATCGACATCATCGACCCCGCGGAACAGTTTTCGGCCTGGGATTTCGTCCGTGAATGCGAGCGGCTGGTCCGCGAAATCGACGCGCGCGGCGCGCTGCCGCTGCTGGCCGGCGGCACCATGCTTTACTACCACGCCTTCGAAAACGGTCTCAATCGCCTGCCCGAGGCCGACGCAACCCTGCGCAGGGAACTGGATCGGCAGGGCCGGGCGCAGGGCTGGCCGGCGCTGCATGCGCGCCTCGCCGAAGTCGATCCGCAAAGCGCCGCCCGCATCAAGCCGACCGACGCGCAGCGCATTCAGCGCGCGCTGGAGGTGTTCGAGCTCGCCGGGCAGCCGCTGTCGCAGCTGCAGCAGCGGGAGGTCACGGGGTACGCGGGCGCGGTCGGGAAAATCATTCTCGACGCGCCCGATCGGGCCGCTTTGCATCAGCGCATCGAATCCCGTTTCAGGCAAATGCTCGAGACCGGCTTCATCGACGAGGTTGCGGCGCTGCGCGCGCGCGGCGACCTGTCGCTCGATTTGCCGTCGATGCGCTGCGTCGGCTACCGCCAGATCTGGCGTTACCTCGATGGCGAATGCAGCCGCGAGGCAATGATAGACCAGGGCATCGCGGCGACCCGGCAGCTCGCCAAGCGCCAGCTGACCTGGCTGCGCAAGCAGCCGCGCGAACGGCGCTTCGATTGCCTGAATTACCGTAAAGATGATATATTCCGGCTGGTCGAGGCCGTAGTTTCGCGGCCCGGACCGGAACGAAATTGAACGAACGGAATCATAGACTCTGCCTTGAATATTTCGATGTCGATGGCAGATTTACAATAATAAATTGATGGAGTACTGATTATGTCCAAAGGGCAAATGCTACAAGAACCCTATCTGAACGCATTACGCAGAGAGCATGTTCCTGTCTCGATCTTCCTGGTCAACGGCATCAAGCTGCAGGGTCAGATCGAATCCTTCGACCAGTTTGTCGTGCTGTTGAAGAACAATGTCAGCCAGATGGTATACAAGCACGCCATTTCCACGATCGTGCCGGCGCGTAACGTCCACATCGACCACCCGCACCAGGACGACGGCGAGGGTAATCGTTAAGGTGTCGCCGCGGGCATGACCAGGACCGGAGGTCTCGTTGTTCGAATTTGAGCGGCCGCGGGGAGGTGAGCGAGCACTTCTGGTCCATATCAATTTTCCGCATCAGACCGATCAGGACGATCTGGACGAATTCGTCGAGCTGGTTCGCTCGGCCGGTGTCGAGGATGTCGATATCATCGTCGGTAGCCGGCAGCAGGCCTCCCCGCGCAGTTTTATCGGCAAGGGCAAGCTCGAGGAACTGGCCGGGCTGGTCGCGGCGCATGAAGTCGACGTGGTGTTGTTCAACCATGCCCTGACGCCGTCGCAGGAACGCAATCTCGAATCCCAGCTCAAGTGCCGGGTACTCGATCGCACCGGGCTGATCCTCGATATCTTCGCCCAGCGCGCGCAATCCCATGAAGGCAAGCTGCAGGTAGAGCTGGCCCAGCTCAAGCATTTGTCGACGCGGCTGGTGCGCGGCTGGACGCACCTCGAGCGGCAGAAGGGCGGTATCGGCCTGCGCGGGCCCGGCGAAACCCAGCTCGAAACCGACCGGCGCCTGCTCGGCAAGCGCATCAAGTACCTCAACAACCGGCTGCTCAAGGTTGCCCGCCAGCGCGAGCAGGGGCGGCAGGCGCGCACCCGCGCCGACATTCCCACCGTATCGCTGGTCGGATATACCAATGCCGGCAAGTCGACGCTGTTCAACGCGCTCACCGATGCGTCGGTATACGCGGCCGATCAGCTTTTCGCCACGCTCGACCCGACCCTGCGCAAGCTGGGGCTGTCGCCGCAGCAGAACGTCATCCTGGCCGACACGGTCGGGTTTATTCGCCACCTGCCGCACGACCTGGTGGCGGCATTTCGCGCCACGCTGCAGGAAACCCGCGAGGCGGACCTGATCCTGCACGTGGTCGACGCCGCCGACGACAATCGCCAGGACAAGATCGAGGCGGTCAACCGGGTGCTCGACGAGGTCGGCGCCGGCGACGTGCCGCAGCTCATGGTGTATAACAAGATCGACCTGCTCGGACTCGAACCCCGGATCGATCTCGATGCGCAGGAATCCGCCTGGCGCATCTGGCTGTCCGCCCGCGAGCGCAGCGGATTCGAAGAGCTGCTGGCCTGCCTGCGCGACCGCTTTTGCGAACAAAGCGCGCTGTACCGGCTGCGGCTCGAAGCCAGTGAAGGCCAGATCCGCGCCTATCTGTTCGAAGCGGGTGCGATCGAGAGCGAAAAATTCGAAAATAATGGCGAAATCAGCTTGAAACTGCGCCTGACGCCCGCATTATTGACGCGTCTGAATCGAAAATACGCATTATCGCAGGATCGCTTGCAGATACAGGCTGATACGCTTGCAGGAGCTGCCTGAAAGCCTTTACAATCCGCTCTCCTTGCTCGCCCGCAGCCCACTGATCTTAAATTTCATATTCGGAGTTAACTATGCCCTGGAATGAACCGGGTAAAGACAAAGACCCATGGGGCCAACGTAACAACGACGGTCCGCCCGACCTCGACGAACTGTTCAAGAACCTGAAGGACAAGTTCGGCGGCGTGCTCGGCGGCGGCGGCAAGGGCCGCATCCCGAAAGTACCCAGCGGCTCCGGCAACATGACCGGCGTGGTCGGCTTCGTCATCGTCGCCCTGCTGGTCGTCTGGGCGCTGACCGGCATCTACATCGTCGATGAAGGCTGGCGCGGGGTCGAAACCCGCTTCGGTGAGCGCACCGTGGTGACCCAGGCCGGTCCGCACTGGCATATCCCGTATCCGATCGAGGACGTCGAACTGATCAACGTCGAGGATATCCGTAACGCGCGCAAGAATTCGAAAATGCTGACCTCGGACGAAAATATTGTCGTCATGAGTATCGAAATCCAGTACAACGTCAAGGATGCGCAGGCCTTTGCCTTCGATGTGCGCGATCCGGACCTGACCCTCGAGCAGACCGCGGAAACCGCGATCCGCGAAGTGGTCGGTAACAACGACATGGACCTGATCATCACCGAGGGCCGCGCCGTCGTCGGCAGCGCGACCAAGGAAATCATGCAGGAGATCCTCGACTACTATAATACCGGCATCAAC
>JAAUYE010041843.1_pt1 | contig 21144 bp, 21 predicted proteins | sample 7278081 | NCBI WGS metagenome assembly JAAUYE01 (sample SAMN14350131, study PRJNA611818) | marine sediment metagenome | isolation source: surface marine sediment (0.6m) | place: French Polynesia: Moorea | collected 2018-08
CCTCGGGGCGCACTGAGATGAGCGAAGAGCAGAACAAGTCCAGCGAAGAGCGCAAGAAAGCCAGCGGCTATCACGGCGGCGGTGTCGAGACGGTGATCTCGGTCGACGAGGTTGCGCGCCAGGCGGCGGCCATCGCGGAGGAAATCACGCTCGATCAGCTCGACGCGCTCGCCAACAACGATCCGTTCGTGCAGATCAACAACCTGGTCGCCGGTTACGGCCAGATGGAAATCCTGCATAACCTGAACCTGCGCGTGGCCAAGGCGCAGTCGCTATGCCTGATCGGTCCCAATGGTGCCGGCAAGTCGACGATTTTGCACGCGATTTTCGGTTTCAACCGGATTTTTTCGGGCAATATCGAAATCGGCAGCGGCACCGGCAAACACGATATCACCCGATTGACGCCGAACCAGAAGCTGGCGCAGGCCGGCATTGCCTATATCCTGCAGGACAAATCGATATTCCCCGGCATGACCGTCGAGGAAAACCTGTGGATGGGTGGATTCCTCAAGGACCGTCCGCAGGAAGCCAAGGAGGCGGCGGAAAAAGTGTTCGACAAGTATTCCCGCCTCGCCGACCGGCGCAAGCACAAGGCCGGCGTTCTGTCAGGCGGAGAGCGTCGCTTGCTGGAGATTTCGCGGGCGCTGGTCATGAATCCCGAGGTGTTGCTGGTCGACGAGCCCTCGATCGGTCTCGAGCCGCGTTTCATCGACATGGTGTTCGAAATTCTCGACGACCTGCAGAACACCGAGGGCAAGACCATCATCATGGTCGAGCAAAACGCCAAGAAGGGGCTCGAGTTTGCCGATATCGGTTACGTGCTGGTTTCGGGCGAACTCGCTATCGCCGGCAAGGGCGACGATTTGCTGAAGAATCCCAAGGTGGGCGAGCTGTTTCTCGGCGGTTAGAAAGCGGCGTCATTGCGACGTCCGCTCGGTGCGCCAGCCCCGAGATGTCGGACTACCCAATCTAATTTGCGTTAATGGATGCCGGGTCGGGGCCCGGCATGACAAGCGAGGTGAATGATATCCATGACTTCCTATCGAATAGCTGTGATTCCAGGCGACGGCATCGGCAACGAGGTCGTGCCGGAAGGGCTCAAGGTGCTCGATACGCTAGCGCCGCGATTCGGCATTAGCTTTGATTACTCGCATTTCGACTGGAGCTGTGAGCGCTACCTCGAAACCGGCGCGATGATGCCGGAGGATGGCATCGAGCAGTTGTCGAAATTCGACGCGATATTTCTCGGTGCCGTGGGATTTCCGACCGTGCTCGATCACGTCTCCCTGTGGGGCCTGCTGATTCCGATTCGGCGCGAATTTCAGCAATACATCAACCTGCGCCCGGTACGACTGTTCGAGGGCATGCAGTGCCCGCTAGCCGGTAAAGAAGCGGGCGATATCGATTTTTACGTGGTGCGTGAAAACAACGAGGGTGAATACTCGAATATCGGCGGGCGCATGTTTGCGGGAACCGAGGACGAGATGGCGATGCAGCAATCGATCTTCACGCGTAAAGGCACCGACCGGGTGTTGCGATACGCCTTCGAGCTGGCCATGTCGCGGCCGCGCAAGCGCCTGACCTCGGCCACCAAGTCCAACGGTATTATCCATACCATGCCCTACTGGGACGAGCGCGTCGCGGCGATGGCGGTGAACTATCCGGAAATCGACGTCGACAAGTATCACATCGATATCCTGGTGTCGCATTTCGTCAACCGCCCGGAAATTTTCGATGTCGTGGTCGGCTCCAACCTGTTCGGCGACATCTTGTCCGATCTCGGTCCCGGGGTCACCGGCACCATCGGCATCGCGCCGTCCGCCAATATAAATCCCGAGGGCGATTTTCCGTCGATGTTCGAGCCGGTACACGGCTCGGCGCCGGATATTGCCGGGCAGGGCATCGCCAACCCGATCGGGCAGATCTGGTCCGCGGCGATGATGCTGCAGCACCTCGGTCACCAGGATGCGCACGACGCCATCGTCAGCGCCATCGAGGACGTCATTCGCGAGCGCGACAGCCTGACCGCCGACATGGGCGGAACCTCCAGCTGCAGCGACTGCGGCTCCGCCGTTGCCGCCCGCCTCTCCTGAGCAAATTCTACTGCGAGCAATAATGCCGGGCTAGCTGGCGAGCAGGATCAGGATGATGGAGGCCGTGATCAGCGCGATGCCGGCGATTTCGAGCCGCGTCACCTTTTCGCGAAAAAACAGCAGGGTTGCGATAAACGTGAAAACCAGCTCGATTTGTCCGAGCGCGCGCACGTAGGTTGCGTTTTGCAGCGTGAAAGCGCTGAACCAGCCGATCGAAGCCAGCCCGCCGCTGAGCCCGACCAGCGTCGCGGGGCGCCAGTGCCGCACTACCTGTTGCAGCTGACCGGGTTCACGCAACCCGATCAGTAGTCCCATGATCGCGATTTGCAGGAGCAGCACGATTAACAGCGTAAAAGAAGCCGCCAGCGTGAAACTGTCGAGCTCCAGCGACAGCGAGGCCGCGCGGAACAGCACCACGCTCATGCCGAGCCAGGCGGCGCAGGCGAGCCCGATCAGGGTCGGCAGTCGCCATAGTCCCTGTAACAGGGATTTGATATCGAGGTGAGACTGGCCGGCGCTGAGAATGATCAGTCCGACCGCGCTCATGGCGATTGCCATGGTCACCGCCGGCGTCAACGCGTCGCCGAGTAACAGCAGCCCGAAGATTGCAACCATGACGGTTTCGAGTTTGGAGATCGTGGTGCCGACGGCAAAATTGTGAAACGAAAACAGCCATAACAGGAACACCGTGAACATGATCTGGCAGATACCTCCAGCCAGCGCGTAAAATATGAAGACGCCGTTGGCTTCCGGCAATGCATGGCCCTCGTAAACGATGACCCCGAGAAAGTAAATCAGCGCCAGCGGCCAGGCGAAAAGGAAGCGCACGTAGGCCGCGCCCAGGGTCGACAACTTGCCCTGCAAATGTTTTTGCATCGCCGAACGGATGTTCTGAAAGAACGCCGCGGCGATCGTCAGTGGGATCCATAACTCCATAAGCGACAAGTGTATCCGAAAAGCCGTCATTGCGGCCCACGAGCCGCAATCCATTTCAGATCGTCCTGCTGGTGCCGTGAAAGTGCGATCCCCATGGTTTGGTAAAGGGACAATCGGCTGGATGGATGCCAGGACGTTGCCCGGCATGACGCCAGTTTATTGTCGCCGCCGATTGTGGGTGTATTTATGTAATGTGATGGTAGTTGCTATCATGCCGTCATTCTCGAGGAGACTAGACAGTGCCCGAACACCAGCTTGCGCAATTGAACATCGCGAAAATGAAATACGGATACGACGATCCCGAACTGGCCGATTTCGTTGCCGCCCTCGATGACATCAACGCGCTGGCCGATGAATCTCCCGGCTTCGTCTGGCGCCTGCAAATCGACGAGAGCGACGCTACCGCGAGCGAATTCTTCGGCCCCGATTGCCTGGTCAACATGAGCCTCTGGGAGGACGTCGAGTCGCTGCGCGATTACGCTTTTCGCTCGGCGCACAAAGACGTGCTGGCGCGGCGTAAAGAATGGTTCGATCGCATGGACCAGGCTTACTCGGTGTTGTGGTGGGTTCCGGCCGGGACTATCCCGACGCTGGAACAGGCCGCCACCAGGCTCGACAGTTTGCGCAGGCTCGGGCCGACCGCAAAGGCCTTCACTTTCAAACAGCCTTTCGACCCGGAGTAAAACTGACTCTAATGCTATTGACGCGAAACCTTGTCGTCGCGCTGATAGCGACAGTCATCTCTTTCAGTACGCTCTATATTCCGCAACCGATGCTGCCGCTGCTGGCCGAGTACTTCGGCGTGTCGGCCGGCGAGGCGGGCCTGCTGATGACGGTAGCAATGCTGCCGCTGGCTTTCGCGCCGGTGGTATACGGTTACTTCCTGCAGGCGGTGCCGGCCAGGCTGATGCTGATGATCGCGCTCAGTTTGCTGACGCTAAACCAGGTCTGCTTCTACTTCGCCGATGAATTCTGGCACCTGGTTGGCTTGCGACTGATGCAGGGATTCCTATTGCCGGCGATATTCACGGCCTTGATGACCTACTGTGCGAGCATGGTGCCCGCTGCGATGGTGCGTCGAGCGATGGGATTTTACATCGGCGCAACCATCCTCGGCGGCTTTGGCGGGCGGCTGGCTGGCGGCGTTTTTGCCAGCCTGCTGGACTGGCGCAGTGCCTTCGTCGTCATGGGCCTGCTGCAATTAGTGCCATTACTGTTGCTGCTCAAGGTCGAATCCGACGCCGATATCAACTTTGCGCGACTCGACAGCCGGAGTATTTCGCGGGTGTTAGCGAACCCTGGTTACCGCCTCATGTTTGTCGCCCTGGCCACGGTATTTTTCGTGTTTTCGGGCATATTGAACAACGTGCCTTTCCATCTGCGGGATATCGATCCGGGAGCCACGCCGTTCATCATTTCCATGCTTTACCTGGGCTACCTGGTGGGAGCACCGGTCTCTTTTTTCAGCGAATCTATCAGTCGGGTATGCGGCGACGAGCGCCGGGGCCTGCTGCTGGGGCTCGTGGTACACGCTGGCGGGCTGGTGATGTTGCTGTTTGTTGCATTCCAGGGACTGGTGGTGACGATGTTTTTCCTGGCCGCGGGTTTTTTTCTGATTCACGCCCTGCTGTCGGGACTGGCCAATCACCTGGCGCGCGAACACAAGGGAGTGGTCAACGGCTTATACGTCTCGATCTATTATCTCAGCGGAGCGCTCGGGTCCTGGCTGCCGGGTTACCTGTACGAGGGCCTGGGCTGGCACGGCATGATAGTCGTGTTCACGCTGATCCTCGCGATTTGCGCCTGGAGTATCAGCCGCTTCCAGCCTAAAACGATCTGAACGCTCCGGCACGTCTGACAGACCGGGTCCCCGTCTTGCCTTTCCCGTGACAGTCAGGCGGTAGATACCGGACCAGTGATATCTTCCTCCAGATCGACCTCCGCGGCGGCTTCCTGGATCAACTCCTCGTGCGAGGACAGCAAGGCCTTGGCGCAGCTAACCAGGTTCTTCAAGGTGTCATCGACATAGTTAAAATCGTTCAACAACGAAGTCGCCATTTCCGGAGTAATGCGCTGGTCCCGCAATACTTCCGAGATGTGTGTATTCAACTCGTCGTGCGAGGTTTTAATCTCCTTGCGCATCTTCTTAAGATCGCGCACCGCGAGTGCGTGATCGATATCATCTTCTTCCCGAACTTCGTAAATTTCGCGCAGCAGTAACGCTATCTGGTAGCGCAGACGGTTGTATTCATCGCGAATGTGCTCATTGTCGGACAACATGTACCTGGTCGCATTCTTACGCAAGTGCTTTATGTGCTTGACGCTCTCCACGATTTCGGTCGCGGCGTTGCGCAAACGGAACATCTCCTCGGCAAAAACGCTCGGTATCTCGGTCTGCGAGCGTGAAATAAACTCGACGATGGCGCCGTAAAGAACCTTGACCTTGGTCTCGTAAACTTCGTCCAGATCGAAGTCATGAACTTCGCGGTCGGCATCGATGGTTTTCTTCAGGTCTTCGGATTCCAGGATTTCTCGGCGATGCAAATTCATGCCATGGGCAATTACTTCGAAAGCCGAGTCGAACAAGTGCCAGACTTCCAGCTTCACCGCTTTCAGCACGGTTTCGGGAAACTCGAACGCGGCATCGTTGAGGTACCTGGGTTCGGCCGCGGTGAGCGCTTTTTCCGGGAGATACCTGACCAGGTTATCGGCCAGCCGATAGATAAACGGCACCATAACCACCACGCCTGTCAAATTGAAAAGGGTATGAAACACCGCCAGTTTCATCGTGTAATTATCGCTGGCAATGCCGACCTTGCTACTAACCGTATCCACGGCCCAGACAAACTGGCTGATAAACACGATCGCGATCACCCCGGTAACCACGTTGAAAATCAGGTGCGCGCCGGCCAGCCGTTTGCCCTGCACGTTAGCGCTCAGCGCGCCGATTATCGCGGTTATCGTCGTACCCACGTTGGCACCGATAGCGAGTGCCAGCCCGTTTTCGTAGGTAATCTGCCCGGCGGCGAGCGCGGTCAAGATCAACACCAGTGTTGCGTGGCTGGATTGCATCACCACGGTCGCGGCGGCGCCGATGCCGGCAAACAGGAACAACCCGGGATATCCGGCAACCGCCAGCGAGGCGAGGTCAAAACTGTCCTTGAAGGCTTCAAAGCCTTCTTTCATATAGTGGATGCCCAGAAACAGGAAGCCGAGCCCGGCAAGGACCGAGCCGATGCCTTTCAGGTACTTCGATTTCTGAAACGCCAGCACGATCCCGAACACCAGCATCGGCATGGCATAGGCGGAAATCTTGACCTTGAGACCAAAGGCGGCCACCAGCCAGGCGCCGGTCGTGGTCCCGATGTTGGCGCCGAATATGATACCGATACCGGCAACCAGGGTGACCAGTCCCGCGCTGATAAAGGAAATCGTGATGACCGAAACCAGCGAGCTGGATTGCATGATCGTGGTCGAGACTACGCCGAAGAGCAGGCTTTTCCAGGTTTTGTCGGTGGTTTTTTGTAACAGTTTTTCGAGAAAACCGCCGGTGAACGCCTTGAAGCCTTCTTCAAGAAACAACATGCCGAACAGAAATATGGCGACTCCGGCGGCAATTTCCTTGAAGTCGGGGCTGACCCAGAAGCCGTAGGCGAGTATCAGCAAAATGCTGGGGAGCAGTATTTTTTTTAGCATCGCTACCTCCTTTGGTCGGTATTACATACCTTTTTTTATCGGGTTACAGCGCGAAGTTTCCTTATTGTTAGTGACTATCTCCGTAATCCAGTATCTTTGCCTGAATGCCTTCTCTGAGGCGGTTTGTTTTCGAGTCCGTAACGGTTTTGTCCGTCAATGGTACCACAGATGTGGCCGAGGCCGGGTTTAGCTCGCGGCAGCGGAGGTCGCAGGCGCCAGCGGAGCGAGCGAGCGCAATCTCGAATCGGGATTGTTCTTGCTGCCGCCGGGGCTTAACATAATCGGTCTGAACCGAGGTTCGAAGGCATCGTCCCGGTTTCGGAAACATCGAAATACCGGCACCGGCGGATGATCTTCGCCGGCTATGGAGCGCTGTTTATTGCGCGGCGGGTCGAGAACTTTGCTGAAAATGGTGGTAACAGGATCGGAGCGAAAATGAAAAAAAGTAGCAAGACAGCCTTCATGGCGGCGCCGGACTACGGCCATTCGCTATCCGGTTTTACCGTCAACCTGCTGAGTACCGACTTGCCGCGCGCGCTTACTTTTCAACGCGACGTGCTGCGGGCTGAAATCCTGCACGACGATGAAGACCTGTTGATCGTTCGGGGTTACGGCAGCAACTGGATGCTGCATGCCGACCATACCTACGACAAGCATCCACTGCTGGCCGATACGCAAGACGAAACCCGGCGCGGCGCCGGCGTCGAACTGCGCCTGCACGGCTGCGATCCCGATGGCGCCGCCGGACGCGCTCAAGAGCACGGATTCAGTGTGCTGGATGGGCCGCGCGACCAGCCCGATCACGGCCTGCGCGAGGCTCATATCGTCGACGCCGACGGTTACGTCTGGGTGCCGGACGTTCCGGTCTGAAGCATCGGGCTGCGCGCTAACCCGGTCCGATGCGGGACAAGAAGGATATCCGGATATTTTTTGCGCTGTGGCCCGATGCGGATCTGCGCAAGCGACTATCGCGTACCGCCCGCATGATGCCGCTAGCGTCCCCGGGGCGGCGGGTGCCGGATCACAACCTGCACCTGACGCTGCATTTCGTCGGCAACGTTTTTTTCGACGAGCTCGACTGCCTGCAGCAAGCGGCGCGGCAGCTGGTGGCGCCGCGCTTCGAACTGGCCGTCGATCGTCACGGCCATTTTCCCAAACCCCGGGTCGCCTGGCTGGGCTGCAGCGAAGTTCCCGAGGTGCTGCAGACGCTGCATCGCGAGCTCGGAGAGTACCTGCAACCCTGCGGCTATCGCCCGGAAAAACGACGCTATAGCCCGCATGTTACGATCGCCCGCAAAGTAAAAAACGCGCCAACGATGCAATCGTTTGAGCCATTACGCTGGAAAGTGGATAATTTCGTGCTGATCGAATCGCGCGCCGTCGATGGCGGCGTCAAATACGAGGTAATCGAGACCTATCCGCTGAAATGAATGACGAAGACAGGTTCAAATTGCCACCCGAGGTGCAGCAGCAACTGACGCGGCGCTCGGACGCCAGGGGCCTGGCGCAGCTTGGCGCGCACCTGGCGATGCTGATTTTTGCAGGGCTTGCGCTCAGCGCGACCCGCGACAGCCTGCTGCTGCTGATGACGCTGCCGCTATACGGCGCGATTCTCATTTTCCTGTTTGCGCCGCTGCATGAAACCATACACTTCACCGTTTTCAGGACGCGCCGGCTCAACAACCTGGTTGCGGCGCCGATCGGGTTCCTGCTATTGATTCCATTTCAGAACTTCCGCGTGTTTCACTATGCGCATCACCGTCATACGCAAAATCCGGAACTAGATCCCGAGCTGATCGACATGCGGCCGCTGATGCGCAACCACTACTGGCTGTATCTCAGCGGTCTGCCGACCTGGTGGCAAAGCCTGTCGTCGATCTGGGCGCACGCCACGGGCCGGGTCGACGAGCCCTACATCGAGGAACGCCATCACGCGGCGATTATTACCGAGGCGCGTTTGCACCTCGGCGGCTACGCGCTGTTGGCGTTGGTCAGCCTGCTGGCGTCGAGCGGCTTCCTGTGGTGGTACTGGATACTGCCGGCGTTGATCGGCCAGCCGCTGCTGCGACTGTACCTGCTGGCGGAACACAGCGGCTGCGATTTCAGCGACAACATGCTGGAAAATTCGCGCACCACCTACACCGTGCCGTGGCTCAACTTCCTGGCATGGAACATGCCTTACCACGCCGAGCATCATTACCTCGCCTCGGTGCCGTTTCACGCGCTGCCGGCGCTGCACGCTTACACCGGGCAGCGGGTCAAGCACAAGGGTGACGGCTATTACCAGGTTAACCGCGAGATCGCGGCTCAGCAGTGAGCCTTGATGAATTCGGCGATTTCGCCGATCGATTGCCTGGCCTCGGGGATCGGGTAAAACTCGAACACGTGCCACAACCCTTCCCAGACGCGTAAATCGCAGTCGACGCCGGCGCTGCGCAGCCGTTGCGCCAGGCGCAGGCACTGGCTCATAAGCAGGTCGCGGCTGCCGGTCGTGATTATGGTCGGCGGCAATCCCGCCATATCGCCGTGTAGCGGCGAAATCCCCGGATCGTCGAGCGCCTGCCCGCTGGCGTGCCAGCTGGCGGCCAGGTCGACCCACGCATTGTTGAGCGACGGATCGCGTTCATCGTTAAACCGGTGGCTGTCGCCCTGGTTGGCGAGATCGCACCACGGAGAAAGCAGCGCGGCGCAGGCCGGCATCATCAGGCCGTTGTCGCGAATCTGCTGCAGCAGCGCGAGCGCCTGGTTGCCGCCGGCCGATTCACCGGCGATCGCGATGCGCGACGCGCCATAGACGTCGAGCATCACCGGGTATACCTGCCGCATGTCCTGCTGTGGCTCGGGGTAGGGGTGTTCCGGCGATAAACGGTAGTCGACCATGACGATCCGGGCCGCGCAATGCTTTGCCAGCGGGAGGGCGATGACAAGGTCTTCGTAGGTACTGCCACCAACATAACCGCCGCCATAGGCGTACTGAATGCAGGGTCCATGGCTTTGCGACCATCCCGATGGCGTCACCTGCTTGCAGGGTATGCCGGCGACTTCGATATCGCTGATTTCACCGTCAAACCCGGCCAATGCCTGTTCGACATTTGGCGCGTATCCCGCGCGCGTATCGATACGATACTGCGCCAGCGTTTCCAGGCTCGGAACGGTGAGCCCGGCGGCTCTAAGTTCGGAAATGACCGCCTTGGCCTGCGCGCTGATATCGGCCTTGCGCGCCATCAGTCCAGGACTCGGCCGAGATCAGTGATCAGGTCTTCGCTATTCTCGAGCCCGACCGACAGCCGGAACACGCCGGCCCCGGCCGCGTCGCGGTACTTGTCGAGTTCGGCGCCTTCGAGACGGTAGGACGAATCGATCAGGTCGTCGGTTTGCATCAGGTAGACCAGGCTGCGGTGATGGCCGAGCGATACTGCGTAATGCACCACCTCGAGTTGCTGCATCATGCGTGCGGCCAATTGTTTCGGGTCCGCTGTGCGGAAGCTGATCATGCCGGAAAAATTGTCCATCTGACTCCTCGCGAGCGCATGTTGCGGGTGCGACTCGAGTCCCGGGTAGAGGACTTTTTCGACCTTGTCGTGGTCCTCGAGGAAGCGCGCCAGTGCGAGCGCGTTTTCCTGGTGGCAGCGCATGCGCAGCGGCAGTGTCGCCATGCCGCGCATGATCAGCCAGGCGTTGAACGGGCTGATGACGCCGCCGTAGTGCACCAGCGCCTCGCCGCGTAAAGCGCCAAGCAGCGCCTGGCTGCCGCAAACCGAGCCGCCCATGGCGTCGCCGTGACCGCCGATGTACTTGGTCAGCGAATGCACCACCAGGTCGGCACCCAGGGTCAGGGGCCGGGTCGCGATCGGCGATGCGAAGGTCGAATCGACCGCCAGCAACGCGTCTTGCGCATGTGCGATCGCGGCGGCGCCGCCGATGTCGGAGATGCGCAGCAGCGGATTGGATGGCGTCTCCAGCCAGACCATGCGGGTGTTATCGCGCATCGCGTTCTCGATGTTGCCGAGCTCCGATGTATCGACCGGGGTAACCTCGATACCGAGCCGGGTCAGCGTATCGCGCGCGAACTCGGCGGTGCCCGGATAATTGGTGTTGCTGATCACGAGATGATCGCCCTGGCTCAGATGCGACAGCAACACCGCGGCGCTCGCGGCCATGCCGGAGGCAAACGCGATGCAGGCTTCTGCCTGTTCGAGAATAGCCAGTTTTTGCTCGAGCTGCTGTGTGGTCGGATTGTTCCAGCGGGTATAAACGAACGGTGAATCGCTCGTCAGGTTATTGGCCGAAAAGCTGACCTCCTCGTCGACCACGAAAGTGCTCGACATCACCAGGCTCGGTGCCGACGCACCGCTGGCCGAATCGGGGGTTTCCCCGGCATGGATTGACAGCGTTTGTAATCCCTTGTCGGATGTCGATTTTAATGTCATGGAACCGGCCCTGAGACGAAAGCGACATTAGTAAAGCCGATCGCTATCAAAGTCAATCGAGGTCAGCTTCGGTAAACTTGAAGCAGCGTGTCGAAGAGGCGAATTTTATTCGAACCCGGGTTTTCGCTATATTGCTGTTTTTTGGGACGATAGTGCGATGATTCTGAGCGACGAGCAAAAGACGTTCTTCGAACAGCAGGGTTACCTGCTGGTCGAAAACGCGGTAAGCGCCGAACAACTGGCCGCCCTGCGCAAGCAGTTCGCGGACTGGCTCGAGGACAGCAGGGGGCACGACGAGGCCTACGGCGAAACCGTCGACGGTCGCGCGCGCTTCGATCTCGAACCCGGTCACAGCGCCGAGAAACCCGCGCTGCGCCGAATTAACGCGCCGACCGATATCTCGGAGGATTATTACCGGGTGATGCGCGATAGCAGGATGACAGATTGCGTCGCGGAACTGATCGGCCCCGGCATCAAGTACCACCACAGCAAGGTCAATTCCAAGCTGCCAGGCGCCGCGACCGCGGTCAAATGGCACCAGGACTTTCCGTTCACGCCGCACAGTAACGACGACCTGATTACCGCGTTACTAATGGTCGACGAAGTAACGGATGAAAACGGCCCGTTGCAGGTCGTGCCGGGATCGCACAAGGGTGAAATATACGACTTGTGGCACGACGGGGTGTTCACCGGCGCGGTTGACGACGAGGTCACGCGTTATTGCCTCGAGCATGCGGTGACCTGTACCGGCAAGGCGGGATCGCTGTGCCTGATGCACACGCGCCTGCTGCACGGCTCGGCGCCCAACCTGTCGTCGCAGCCGCGTACGCTGTTCATCACGGTTTACTCGGCGGAGGACGCCATTCCCTGTTCACCGAACCCGGTGCCGAATCGTCACCAGGGGGAAGTCGTGCGGGGTGAGATCAGCGGACATATTCGCAGTACGCCGTTCGACATTCCGATGCCGCAAATGCCGAAGACGGCCTCGTTCTTCGATCAGCAGGCCCAGGGCTAGCCGGGAAATCCTGTCGCGAGACAGGAATGATCGACTATCGATGCGGTCGACCAGTCGCTCGAGAGGCCTTATCCCGCGGTATTCTGCATCGGTTCGGACAGAAAGTTCTCGAGTAACCGTTCCGGGTTGAAAATATCGACCGCGGGAGGCTCGAAGCTCTTGTGGCGGTAACCATTGGAGCCGATAGGCTCGTACGACTCGATGATTTCATCGCGCCGCTCGACCAGGTCCTTGATGGCGACGACCAGAGCCTCGAGATCGGCCCGGGTGGTGTACAGCCCAAGGCTGGCGCGCGCCATACCGCGCTTGCGCTCGACGTCGGCTTCGGCGTTGGGCGCGTCCGGATCGATATCCATTTCCCACAGCTCGCGTTTCAGCAACTCGCGCACGTAAGGGTGGGCGCAAAAGCAGCCGTTGCGAACCTGGATGTTGTGGTAATCGTTGAGTGCGGCCGCGGTCAGGCCATGGTCGAAGCCCTTGATGTTGAAGGTCAAAGTTCCGGTGCGCGGAATTTCGGCAGGATCAGGGCCGTAAAGCGTTACGCCGTCAATCTTCGACATCTCCTGCCAGGCGTAATCGATCAGTCCGATCTCTTTTTCGCGCACATTGTCCATGCCGACCCGGGTCAGCAGGTTGAGCACGGCACCGAGCGTGATCGCGCCGACGATGTTGGGCGTGCCGGCCTCTTCCCGGTCGGGCAGGGTTGCGGTCGGCATATACTCGGCGATGTAAACGTCATCGACCATGCCGCCGCCCAGTTCGGCCGGCTTGATCGCGTTGAGCAAATCATTTTTTGCGATTACCGCGCCCGGCGATCCCGGGGCGTAAATCTTGTGCCCGGAAAACACCAGCACGTCGATATCGGCGTCATCCATGCTGACCGGCGCGTGCGCGATCATCTGCGAGGCGTCGACGAGCAGGTAGGCGCCCACCGCGTGCACCATGCGCGCGACGTCGGCCAGCGGGGTAATCGCGCCGGAAACGTTGCTCGCGCCGGTAACCGCGATGTAATTAATGCGATCGCCGTACTCGTCGACGATGGCCTGCAGTTTGTCCATGTCGAGCGCACCGTAGCGCTCGAATTCTCCAAGGCAGGGAATATGCACGACCTGCGAGGTATGATGGCGATGCGGCAAATCGTTGGAATGATGTTCCATTTCCGAAACCAGTACCACGTCGCGCTCCGGGCGCGCGCGCGACAGGCTGGCGGCCATGCGGTTGAACCCCGCGGTGGCGCCGCTGCCGGCAAAAAAACTGCAGTAGTTTTCCGGGCTGGCGTCGACGAACTCGAGTACCTTTTCGTGTGCCCACTCGAACGCCTGAGATGCGCCGCGTGCCGCGTAGTGTAGGTCGGAGTGGGTGCTGGCGTAGTGTTCGAGAAATTCGTGACCGACCTCGTAGGCCGGTCCCATCATCAACGTGGATGCCGCCGAATCCAGGTAGATGCGCGGGCCACGTCCGCCGTCGACGGTTGGATACTCGGTATCACGCCCAATAAATTTAGCCTGCAGGCTGGCCAGTAGCTCGGAATTACTCATCGGGTTTAATTGTCAGACAAAAGAGACATTGTCGCATAAATCGGGCGCTTGGCAACCGTTTGCAACGTCTGAAATCCGGCGCTCCCGATCCAGCCGTTAAAGTCGCAAGATCGCATCGATGGCGCCCAGGTTCGAGTATCAGGTAGCGCTGTTCGGGTAATGTTCGGCCCAGTAGCGCGCCAGGTCGTTGCGCCGGCATACCCACACGCGATCGTGTTGCTGCAGGTAGTCGAGAAACCGGTAAAGACTGCCAATGCGCCCTGGGCGTCCGATCAGGCGTGCGTGCAGGCCTACGGTCATCATTTTCGGCTGGCTTTCACCTTCGGCGTACAGGGTATCGAAACTATCCTTAAGATAGGTGAAGAATTCGTCGGCCAGCTGGTAGTCGCTCTCGCCGCGGCCGAATTTGGAATCGTTGGTGTCGAGCGAGTAGGGAATCAGCAATAGCTCGGGATAATCAAGCGACCAGTAGGGCAGGTCGTCGTTGTAAACATCGGAGTCATAAAGAAAGTTGCCGGCCTCCGAGACCAGCTTGCGGGTGTTCATCGATGGCAGGCCAGCGTAATAACCCAGCGGTGCCTCACCGGTTAGCTCGCGCACCTGCTCGATACTGTTGCGAATAAATTCCCGCTCCTGGGATTCGTCGAGATCGTAGTAGTCGAACCAGCGCCAGCCGTGAGGTTGCAGATCGAACCCGGCGTCTATCATCGCCTGCAGCGCATGTGGATTCTGCCAGCCGGCGAGGCCGACCAGGTTGACGGTGGCCTGCAGGCCGCGGTCCTCAAACGCCTTGAGCAGCCGCCAGTAGCCGACACGAGAACCATACTCGTAACTCGACTCGATATTCAGATCGCGGCCACCGATGCGGGCTTTCACGTCAACATCGGAAAGGCGTACCTCGGAACGATCGTCGCCGTTCAACACGCACAGTTCGCCGCCTTCCTCGTAGTTGATGCAGAAGTTCACGGCAATGCGCGCCTCGTCGGGCCAGACCACTTCCGGTGGCTGGTTTGCATAGCCTACGAAATCGCGTACTGGTTTAAAGCCGTCTTTCATGTTGCCTGCCCGATCCGGCATATCGCCTTGTATGCCGATTGTTTCCAGTATCAAAGCGTCATTTATATTCAATACCCGCTCCGAGATCAATCGAATTGGCCGACCGTTCGTCGAAAAGTCTCGATAGCGTCCACAATAGCTGGCCGCCGAGGCCGCTTCCGGGCTTGAGGCTCTGTCGATCAGGCTTTATCCTAGCGATTCCTCTGACTTCGGGGTATTGAAATGGATGATCCAACCCGCCGTAAGCTGATCCTCGGTATGATGGCGTTACCGGTATCGGGCGTTGCCGCGGCCGCGATTCGCACTCCTTCGGCCTCCGAGGGCCCCTTTTACCCAACGCCAGCGATGCGCTATGACGATGTCGACAATGACCTGGTCAGGATCACCGGCGAGGTCGAGCGAGCCGGCGGCGAAGTCGTGCGGCTAAGCGGGCGGGTGCTCGACGGTAACGGCAATCCGCTGCCTGCGGCGCGGGTCGAAATCTGGCAGTGCGACGTCGGTGGGCGCTACCTGCATCGAGGCGATCGCGGGTCGAAGCCGCGCGACCGTGCCTTCCAGGGTTTCGGTCACGACGTGACCGGTGCCGACGGGGGTTACGCTTTTCGCACGATCAGGCCGGTGATCTACCCTGGTCGAACCCCGCATATACATGTCAAGGTGCTTCTCGGTAATCGTGAACGGCTGACCACCCAGTTTTACCTGCCGGATCATCCCGCTAATGCCAGCGACTGGTTGTACCAGCGTATTCCCGTTGAGCTGCGGGAACGGGTAACGATGAATTTCGTTGCGACCGATGGAGAACCGGCGGCCAGTTTAGATCTCGTCATCTAGCCGCTTGATCCTCGCCCGGGGCTGGTCGGTAGAATCCCCCGCTCAGGGCCAGAACAGGTAATCATCTGGATCGCCCGGATCGCTCGATAACACTACAACGACGGCGACCAGGATTGCCAGCAGCGCGATCAGGGCAACCAGCAGCTGGTGCCAGCGATAGTGTCGGCTCGACGAAACGTCATGTGGATTCAACCTGCGATAAATTACGAGCCAGACGCCGATACTGGCCAGCAGCAGTATGAAAAGCGCATTGACGGTAAACTCCACCCAATCCATCGGATTATCGGTCTCCGAGCAAGAAAGGAATGCTCTGTACCAGACCGGTGACAGTTAGAGCCGGGTGATCGATGCGATTGGGATGCATGGAATTGCTGACCTGGATATTGCCTGACAGGTTAACTAAAAAATAAGCGGACTGCATGTTTTTCGGGGTTAGAATACGGGTTGTATTTCGAACGAGAGTCCCCGGTGCAAAAGCCAGTCGAACTCATCAGGTCCGTCATCGAGCGCGGTCGGCCGCTGCTGCTGGACGGTGGTGTCGGCAGTGAACTCGACAGGCGAGGCTTCGATATTTCCTCGCCGTTGTGGAGCGCGGAGATGATACTGCAGCAGCCCGAGGCTTTAAGCGCGCTGCATCGCGAGTACCTGGATGCGGGTGCACAATGTATTACGACCGCCAGCTACCAGGCCAGTGTCGACGGATTGCGTGCCCGTGGCATGAGCCTGAGCGAAATCGAATCCGTGTTCCGGGTATCGGTCGAGCTTGCCTGCAGCGCGCGCGACGAATTCCTGCGGGATAGGCCTGACGCCGATTTTCAACCGTTGGTTGCGGCCAGCGTCGGCCCCTATGGCGCCTACCTGGCCGACGGTTCCGAGTATCGCGGTAACTACGGGGTTAGCGACGAACGGCTGCGCGATTTTCACCGGCAGCGCCTGCATTGGCTCGATCGAAGCGCCGCCGACCTGATCGCCTGTGAAACTATTCCTGATTTGCAGGAGGCGAGGGTGTTGAGCCAGCTGCTGGCTTCGAGCTCCACGCCGGCCTGGGTCAGTTTTTGCTGCCGGGACGCGGAACGCCTGCACGACGGTCATTCATTGCGGTCCGCGCTTGCGCTTTTTACCGACCTGCCGCAGGTTTTCGCGTTGGGCGTCAACTGCTGTGCGCCGCAGTTGGTTGAGCCGCTGATCGAGAATATTGCCGACTGCGGTACCGGCAAGCTGATTGTGGTTTACCCGAATTCGGGTCAACAGTATGATGCGGCAAGCAAACACTGGGGCGGTGAAAACGATCTGCGGCAGTGGGCCGCGCAGGCCGAGCGCTGGTATCGGGCCGGCGCCCGCATTATTGGCGGCTGCTGCTGCGTTGGCCCGGAATATATACGAGAACTGGCGTCGAGAAACTCATGGCATTGTTAATCGATATCAAGCATCCCGACTGGATGAAGGATGACGAGCTGCGCAGCGAACTGCTCGGCTATTACCCCGAGGCCGATATCCGCATCGGCGCTGACCCCGGTAACCCCGCGGAAATCGAGATGCTAACCGTTAGCGCCTACCATCCTGGCGAGGCCCTGCGCTACCCCAACCTGCAAGTGATCCAGAAGACCGGTGCCGGGGTTAACAACATACTCGCCGACGAAGACTTGCCGGAATCGATCCAGGTCGTGCGCCTGCAAACCGATACTTCGGGGGCCGAGATGGCCGAGTACGCGCTCGCCTACGTGCTGCAGGAGCAGCGTCACCTGCGCCATTATCATCAACAGCAGTCGCGTTCGCGGTGGATTTCCTACCCGCCCCGACGAGCCGCTGATGCCAGGGTGGCGGTACTTGGCCTCGGCCGTATCGGCCAACTGGTGGCGCGGCGTTTCGTAGACAATGGCTTCCAGGTTTCGGGCTGGAGCCGCGGCCTGAAGGACCTCGAGGGGGTCGATTGCCATGCCGGAAGCGCCGGATTGCAGGCAACGCTTGCGGCTGCGGATTACGTGGTCTCGGTGTTGCCGTCGACCGGTGAAACGCGGAATATGTTCGACCGGGAGCTGTTTGCGCGGTTCAAGCCGTCGGCATTTTTCATCAATGTCGGGCGCGGTGACCTGGTCGATGAACCGGAATTGATAGCGGCGCTCGACGATAAACTGCTTGCCGGCGCCGTTCTCGATGTCATGTCGACCGAGCCCCTGCCGCCGGAAAGCCCGCTATGGCTGCACCCGGGGGTGCAGCTGACGCCGCACGTTTCCGGCTATCACCTGGGGGATGCCGTTGCCGACATCGCCGAAAATTATCGGCGCCTGCAAAACGGGGAGCCCTTGCTGAATCCGGTTGACCGCGAGTTGGGTTACTAGCCTTGAGCGCCGCCACCACACTGCAACAAAAAATCCGCGATGCGATTCCGCTCAGCGATGCGATGCAGTTCAGCATCGATGCGCTCGGTATGGACGCGATCGAGGTCAGCGCCCCGCTACCGCCGAATGTCAATATTCACGGCACCGGCTTCGCTGGCAGTATCTACTCGGTTGCGGTACTAACCGGCTGGGCCCTATGTACTCATATCCTCGAGCAGAACGGGGTCGCGGCCGAACTGGTGGTGGCGCAGGCTGAAATTCGCTACCGCGCCCCCGTCACCGGTGATTTGCGTTGCGCGACCCGCGTCGACGCCGCCGACCGCGCCGCCTTTCTGGAAGGTATTCGAGACCAGGGTAAGGGGATATTGCTGCTGAATATCGACGTTGGCAGTCGCCCCGAGGCCGTCCTGCAGGGGACTTATTGCGCAATTGCCCGATCCTAGGCGGGTTTTCCCCGGGCCGCCGCTGTCACGATCGAAACAATCGGGCCCGATGGCGCTGCGGCAGTAGTTGCCGAGGCCGCATGCGAACCGATTTCGGCTACAGCCAGCGGCGGACCTGGCGTTTGTATTCGAGGTAATGCTCGCCGAATTTTTTCTCGAGATAGGTTTCCTCGCGACTGATGACCAGTCGCTCCAGCAGGGGCTTCAATAGAGTGACGCTGGCCACCACCCACCAGCTGTTCAGGACCAGGCCGGCGCCCACCGTGGCGATGCAAAAAGACAGGTAGATCGGGTTACGGCTGAAGCGGTAGACCCCCTTGCGGATGATTGCGGTGGTCGGATGCCAGGGCTCGACGTGGGTTTTGGCCGCGAAAAAATGGGCCAGGGCAATCAGCGCGATCAATAGCGCAATCGCGATAATCGCGATGCCGGTCCCCAGCAATGCGTCACCGGCAACGATCGGCAAGGGTTTGAGCAGGTTGGCCAGCCAGGCGCAGGCGACCGTGGCCAATACCAGCAACGGGGGTGGAAACTTGAGCCCGGGTCCGCGTTTATCTTCGGTCGTCATGCCGAGGATAGTACAACAGATCAGCTGCCTTTAGGGCGACCCTTGGGTAATTGCGAGGCGCGACGTCCGCTGAGTTTCTCGATTTTGTGCACGAAGCGGGTGTCGCCCAGGGCCCAGCCCTTGATCGTGCTCTCGCTAATCAGCGACGCGGTCTCGTCGCTGATCTTCTGTTTGAACAACGCGCGGTAAGCGCGGGCGCGCTCCTTGTGATTCGCTCCCAGTTTCTGGTATTCCCGATGCGGAGTGATCATTTCGTCGTCTTTCCCCAGCGCGTTATAGGCATAACTGCTCCACGGGTAGTCGCGCGGGCTCTTGCTCAAACCGGCGCGCACCGGGTTGGATTCGATATAGCGGCTGCAGGTCAGCAGGTACTGCTTTTCGTCGAGCACGGTGGCACGGTAGCGCCCCTCCCACAGGGTACCGCTGCCTTCGTAGGATTCGTTGAAATACTGGACGTAGTTGCGCCCGATAGACTGTATCGTTCTCGAGATGCTGTCGCTGCGGCCCGGGGTCGCCAGTATATGGATGTGGTCCGGCAACAGCGCGTAGGCGTGAATTTTCAGCCCGTAGTTATAGGCTGCCGCATCGAGGCAATCGTGATAGTACTGGTAGTCCTGCTCTTCGAAAAAGACCTGTCGTAAGTCGCGACCGAGTTGAATAATATGCTGAGTCTGGTTGGTTATTGTGTATCTGGGTAATCTGGCCATGTAAATGCTCGTTAACTGCCAATACCGCAATTTTAACAATATTGGTACACTGTCCCCTAATTGTTAAAAACAATCGTAAGTTGCAATTAAAAACCCCTAAAGGTGATCTCGCGGGATTGTAATTTCATCCCAGCTGCGCTCGTGCACCAGCTCCTCATCCTCGTAGGCGCGCAGCGTTGCCCTGATGAAAAAGTTGTCGGCGTCGCAGCGAAATTCGCTTTCGGCCTCGGTGTGGATCGACCAGTCGCCGCGTCGCATCCAGCAGGAGTAGCGGCTTTCGGCGCGATAACTGAGGGGATCGTCGACGGCGATGGTCCAGCGCTCGTCGTGCCGATGGCGGGTGCACAGACCGTGCCCCGGTATTTCGATCTCGCCGCTGTCGTCGATGACGCGATAGTGCGATTCACCGGTCTGAAAGTTGCGTTCGACCCAGCGCCGGCTTAGTTCCGGCTGGTGCATTTTATACTCCGGCAAAGGATTTTCGTCCGCGGGCTCGGGCATTTGATAAGCATCGACCCCGGCGCGCACGGGCAGCTCGATAAAGGCATCCTGGCCGAGATTAATGGTCGCGGTTACTCGCTCCGGTGGCGGCATGATCATGGGCCAGTAGCTGGTCGAGATAGCTACCCGCATCTTATGGCCGCGCATGAAGCGATAGCCACACTCGTTGAGATCGATTTCAATCGCTGCGGTCCGGCCCGGCACCATTGGCTCGGGGCTCTCGTTACCGTTGCGATGGGCCAGGTTTAGTACGCCCCAACTTACTCGCGATACCTCGCCGCTCGGATGAATGTCGTTCAGCCGCACCGCAATATTGCCCAGCGGCTTGTCGATCGCGAGCTTCAGCCGCAGCTTGGGGCGGCCGAGAATCTCTATCGGTTGCTGCAGTTTGCCGCTGTCGAACACCAGCGACCCGGAATCGTCGTGGCGCTGATCGCCAGCCATTTCGCCATCCGCCTTGAGCGGAAAAAACTCGCCACAGCCGCTGCCGCAGTCCTGCGGCGAACTCAGCGTCTTTTGCCGGCTGCGGCCGGGGATGTCCAGTAGTTGCCGGTTGGGCGCCAGGTAATAATATCGGCTGCGGGTCTCGGGAGCCGGCAGGGCCTGCTCGGCAACCCAGCGGCCAGGCTGGAATTCATATTTTAGCAGGGGCCTGGCGTCCTCCAGGATATAGGCGCGGTAGGCAGGCAATTGCTCGACCCCGTTATCCTTGCCCTTGAGCCATTTATCCCACCAGGCGATCGCCTCGCCAAGAAAATCGACGCGCGGCTTCGGCCAGGCAAAATGCGGATACTGGTGAATCCATGGGCCGTTGATGGCCTTGGAATTAGCAAGATGGGTGGCCCCGGCGGGTGGCGCATTGATATATCCGTCCGCCCAACCGGAGATCAAAAGCGCCGGAATTTTGACGTTTTCATAGTTTTCGCTTATCGATCCGTGCTTCCAGTAGTCATTTTTCCGTTGATTTGCGAGCCAGGTTGCTAATGGAAAC
>JAAUYE010024019.1_pt1 | contig 21070 bp, 26 predicted proteins | sample 7278081 | NCBI WGS metagenome assembly JAAUYE01 (sample SAMN14350131, study PRJNA611818) | marine sediment metagenome | isolation source: surface marine sediment (0.6m) | place: French Polynesia: Moorea | collected 2018-08
ACTGCTGCCCGACTGGGCGCAGTCTCTCGGCATGATCATGTCGCTGATCCTGCTGGCGCCGTCCTGGGGCGGCATGATCAACGGCATCATGACCCTGTCCGGCGCCTGGCATAAACTGCGCACCGGCCCGATCCTGAAGTTCCTGATCGTTTCCCTGTCCTTCTACGGCATGTCGACCTTCGAGGGTCCGATGATGTCGATCAAGACGGTCAATTCGCTGTCGCACTTCACCGACTGGACCATCGGCCACGTGCACTCAGGCGCGCTGGGCTGGGTCGCCCTGGTGTCGATGGGCGCCATGTATTACCTGATTCCGCGGCTGTTCGGCCGCGAGCTCTACAGCCTCAAGCTGGTCGAGGTGCATTTCTGGACCTCGACCATCGGCATCGTGCTCTACATTTCATCGATGTGGGTCGCCGGCATCATGCAGGGCCTGATGTGGCGCGCGGTCAATGCCGACGGCACGCTGACCTACAGCTTCGTCGAAAGCGTGCAGGCGCTGCACCCCTACTACATCGTGCGCACCCTCGGCGGAGCCTTCTTCCTGCTCGGCGCGGTGGTCATGGCGTACAACCTGTGGCGCAGTATCGCCGACGCGAAACCCGTCGAAGTCGAAATTCCCGAACCGGCAAGCGCCCACTGAGTAGCGAGATAAAACAATGGCATCAGCACACGATAAAGTCGAAAGAAACATAGGCCTGATGATCATCCTGATCATCTTCGTGATATCCATTGGCGGCCTGGTCCAGATCGTCCCGCTGTTCTTTCAGGATTCGCTGACCGAACCGGTCGCGGGATTGAAGCCTTATTCGCCGCTGCGGCTCGAGGGGCGCGACATCTACGTCCGCGAAGGCTGCTACGTCTGTCATTCGCAGATGGTTCGCCCGTTCCGCGCCGAAACCGAACGCTACGGCCACTACTCGGTGGCGGGCGAATACATTTACGATCGCCCGTTCCAGTGGGGGTCGAAGCGCACCGGTCCCGACCTGCATCGCGTCGGCGGCCGCTACAGCGACGAATGGCACCGCGTGCACCTGATCAATCCGCGCGACGTCGTACCCGAGTCGATCATGCCCGGGTACCCCTGGCTCGAGGAAAACGAGCTCGACGGCGGCGACATCCAGGACAAGATGGAAACCCTGCGTACACTGGGCGTGCCCTATACCGACGCCGAGATCGAGTCCGCCCCCGCGGCGCTGGAAGGCAAAACCGAAATGGACGCGATCATCGCTTACATGCAGGGCCTGGGCGTCCACGTCAAGCTGAGGAAATAAGCATGAGTATTACTTTCATCCAGTCGATCTGGACCATCGTCATCATGGTTACTTTCCTCGGTATCGTCGCCTGGGCTTACAGCGGCAAACGCAAGAAGGATTTCGACGAGGCGGCGCGCCTGCCGTTCGACGACGAGCCCCCGGTCGATAACAACAAACCTGCTTCGGAGTAGATTCATGGCCGATTTTAATAGCGAATTCTGGCACTGGTATATCGCGATTTTGACCGTCATCAGCATACTCGCCTGCGTATGGCTGATTCGCTGGATGACCTCGGACTTCGAAAAGAAAGACGAGGTCGAAACCACCGGACACGTCTGGGACGGCGATCTGACCGAACTCAACAACCCGCTGCCGCGCTGGTGGCTGGGGCTGTTCTACATCACCCTCGCTTTCGGCGGCTTCTACCTGCTGCTGTTTCCGGGCCTCGGCAGTTTCTCCGGATTTCTCGATTGGACCTCGAAGGGACAGTACGAGGAAGAAGTTACGGCCGTGGAAGCCCGGGTCGGCCCGCTGTTCGAGCGCTACCAGCAAACCGCGGTACTCGATTTGATCCAGGACGACGAAGCGCTGAAGATCGGCGAGCGTCTCTACCTGAACTACTGCGCGACCTGTCACGGTTCGGACGCGCGCGGCGCGCGCGGTTTTCCGAATCTGCGCGACGGTGACTGGCAGTGGGGCGGCGATCCAGACAGCATCAAGGCCACGCTGCTGAACGGCAGAATCGCGGTAATGCCGTCCTGGGAAGCCGCGCTCGGCGGCGAAGCCGGGGTCAACGAGGTTACCCAGTACCTGCTGCGCCTGTCGAACCGGGCGACCATCGACGAACTCGCGGACAAGGGCAAGGCCAAGTACGACATGTTCTGCGTCGCCTGCCACGGTCCCGAGGGCAAGGGCAATCCCGCCCTGGGCGCGCCCAACCTGACCGACGACGTCTGGCTTTACGGCGGCTCGATCACGCGCATCAACGAATCGCTGATCAAGGGCCGTGCGGGTCAAATGCCGGCTTTCGGAGAATTTCTCGGCGAGGCCAAGGTGCACCTGCTCACGGCTTACGTCTACGCCCTCAGCCAGGCGGAGTAATCGCCATACGGAGTTTGGCGATACGGAGTTATGGCGTTACCGATACCGGAAAAAATCCCGTTCATCCAGCAGGCGATCTCGGTACTGTGGCCGTCCTTCGCCATCGCGATTGTCGCTACCGGGATTTTTTTCTCCGCCTTCGATCCGCGCGACCTGGTTCCGTTCGGTCTCGATATCGACATCAGCCCGCTGGCGGCCTATAGCATCGGCTTTTTCATCTTCTGGCTGCTGGCCATCCTGTCCAGCATCGGTACGCTGTATTTCACCATCTCCAACTGCCGCTTCCTGAACAAGCAGGGCTCTTGAGCGTTTGACGGCAGGAACGGTCATGGCGACGCAAAAATCGGAAACCGCGGAACACGAGCTCTACGCGGCGCACAAGAAAATCTATCCGCGCGAGGTCAGCGGCACCTTCGCGCGCCTGCGCGTCATTTCCATCGTCGGCCTGCTCGGGATTTATTACATCATGCCGCTGGTGCAATGGGACGGCCGCCAGGCAATCCTGTTCGACCTGCCGGCACGCAAGTTTTACCTGTTCGGCCTGACCCTGTGGCCGCAGGATTTCATCTACCTCGCGGCGCTGCTGATTCTCGCCGGGCTGTCGCTGTTCTTTTTCACCGCGCTGCTGGGACGCGTCTGGTGCGGTTACGCTTGCCCGCAAACCGTCTGGACCGAGGCTTATTTGTGGATGGAGCGCAAGATCGAGGGCAACCGCTCGCGCCGCATGAAACTGGACAAGGGACCGAATACGGCGGCCAAGATTCGCACCAAGATCATCAAGCACAGCGTCTGGATCCTGTTCTCGCTGTGGACCGGGTTTACCTTCGTCGCCTACTTCACGCCGATCGACGTCCTCGGCAACAAGCTGGTTACCGGCAGCCTCGGCGGCTGGGAAACCTTCTGGATCCTGTTTTACAGTTTCGCCACCTACGGCAACGCCGGCTTCATGCGCGAGCAGGTGTGCCTGTACATGTGCCCCTACGCGCGTTTCCAGAGCGCGATGTTCGACGCGGATACGCTGATCGTCGCCTACCACCCCGAGCGCGGCGAGCCGCGCGGTTCGCGCCGCCGCGGCAGCAATCCGCAGGAGCTCGGGCTCGGCGACTGCATCGATTGCAACGTGTGCGTGCAGGTCTGTCCCACCGGCATCGACATCCGCGACGGCCTGCAATACGAGTGTATCGCCTGCTCGGCCTGCATCGACGCCTGCGACGAAATCATGGACAAGATGAAGTACCCGCGCGGCCTGATCCGCTACACCACGGAAAACTCGGCGCTCGGCAAAAGGCAACACATCGTCCGCCCGCGCATCCTGGTCTATGCCGCCATTTTGCTGACCCTGTGCACCCTGGTCGGGGTCAACCTGGCGCAGCGGATACCGCTGGAACTCGACGTCATCCGCGATCGCAATACGCTTTACCGCGAAACCCGCGACGGCCTGATCGAAAACGTCTATACGCTTAAAATCCTGAACATGGACGAAGTCGAGCATCGCTACATACTGACCGCGGACGGCATCGACGGATTGAAACTGGAACTCGACCAGGACGAAATCAGGGTCCCCGCCGGCACCGTGTATCAGCTGATCGCGCGCATCCAGGCGGATGAATTCAACATGAGCGGCCGCAGCGATACGATATACTTCAATCTACAGGCCGCCGACGCCAACCATTTGAAAACCACCGAAGAGGCTCGCTTCGTCGGGCCGGGGAAAAACTGATGAATATCGGCCAAACCGAATCTCGCAGCTGGAAACAGGAACCGCTGGTATGGCTGCTGATCGCAATACCGTTCACCGCGGTGATCATGGGCGTGGTCATGCTGACGCTGGCGATCCAGTCCTACTCGGGACTCGTGGTCGACGACTATTACAAGAAGGGCAAGCAGATCAACCGGGTTATCGCGCGCGACAAGTTCGCCTGGGAACTCGGTCTCGCGGCCGGTCTGACCCTGGACCAGGGCCGCATCGAGGTCCGTTTCGATCCGTCGGTTAGCCACGTTCCCGGGGATCGGATCGAGCTCAGCCTGGTGCACGCGACCCGCCCCGGCCTCGACCAGCAGCTGCTGCTCGAGCGCGGCGATACGCGCCCTTACCGCGGCCAAATGCAACTGACCGGCGAGGGCCGCTGGAACGTAGCGCTGCAAACCGCGGACTGGCGTATCACCGGTTCGCTACACTACCCGCAGCAAAACCAGATCCGCCTGCAGCCGAATTACAGCCCCGAGTAAACGTGATACCCGCCGAGCTCAGTTTTGGCGCCGCCGTCATCGTCGGCCTGCTCGGCTCCAGTCACTGCATCGGCATGTGCGGCGGCATCGTCTCGGCGCTGACCATGGGCGTCGACGATCGTATCGGCCAGCGGCCGCGCTCGATGTTCGCCTACCACCTCGGCTATAACGGCGGCCGCATCGCGAGTTACGTCCTCGTCGGCTTGCTCGCCGGAGCGGCCGGCGCCGGCCTCGTCCGGCTCGGCGTGAGCCCGCTGGCCGGAAAACTGTTCGCGTCGGCTTTCATGATTGCGCTCGGCCTTTACCTCGCCAACTGGTGGCGCGGTCTCGCCGTGCTGGAACGGCTCGGCCAGCGCCTGTGGCGCCATATCCAGCCGCTGGGTCAGCGCCTGTTTCCGATCCGCAATCCGGGACAGGCGTTCCTGCTGGGCATGCTGTGGGGATGGCTGCCCTGCGGCCTGGTCTATGCCGTGGTGGCGTGGGCGCTGACCACGGGCGACACCTGGCAGGCGGCGCTGCTGATGCTGGGTTTCGGTATCGGTACGCTGCCGGCCCTGCTGATCGCCGGCAACGCGTTCCACTACGTCAGTACATGGATCAAATCCCCGCTGGTCAGAACCGGTGCGGGGATTTTGCTTATCGGTTTCGGGGTTTACAGCGGTGTTGCCGGGTTAACCCGGCAACACCAGCAACATCACACCGCTTTCAGCCCGGCGGAGGCCTCGGGCGCCTTGCTGCATCCGGAAACGGCGTCGACGCGGACTCCGGCAATTTTGCGCAGGGTTTCGTGATCGAGAATCTCGACCTCGCGCCGATTAACCTGTAACACGCCGCATTCCTGGAAGCGGGTCAGCGTGCGGCTGACGGTTTCGACCGCAAGCCCGAGGTAACAGCCGATATCCTGGCGCGACATCGACAGCAGGAACGCGCTCGCCGAGTAACCGCGCGACCAGTAACGGCTGGCCAGGTCGTCGAGAAAACTGGCGATACGACCATCGGCATCCTTGCGTGCGAGCATCAAGACCAGGTTGTGATCGCGCTGCAGCTGCTCGGCGGTAATGCGTAACAGGTTCCAGCCCTGCGACTTGTCGGCGAGGTAGGCATGCGGAAACCGGCACAGCGACGTGGTTTCCAGCGTAATCGCCGACGACATGCGCTTGTCGGCATCGCTGGTGTCCAGCCCGAATACGTCTCCCGGCAGGTAAAAGCCGAGCACCTGCTCTTCGCCATCCTCGGTCACCATGTAACTTTTGATCGATCCGCTGCGCACGATGAAAAAGGCGTCGGAATCCTCGCCCTCGCGAAATACGTGCTCACCCTTGCGGCTAATACGCTTGGACTGCTTCAGGTGATCGCTGATTCCCGGGTTGTTGAGTAGTTGCATTCCCAGACAGCCGCCACGCGGTTCACAAACGTGGCATTCATGCGGCAAGTGGCAGGTTTGAGCTTGATTTTGCATGTTGACTCCCCTTTTCCCATTAATTCTGACTGTAAGTTTGCCGCTTGACGTCCGCGGCTGCCATCGGGGTTTTCCTGATGGGCATATAGGGGCTTTCCAGATACCATTAGCGCCAGTTTCGAGCCCGGGATGCAGCACGAGTGATTCGACGTCAGCCTTTTAACCAGCTTTTCCTGATCATGGCCGCGGCCGCGCTGCTGGTAAGCGCAATATCGATCCTCAGTCTCTACCATACCGCGATCGAGCAGCACCGCCTGCGCCTGGTGGAAACGGTCAAGAGCCAGGCGCGCCTGATCGAGTCGATCGCCCAGTTCGACAGTCTCGACAGCGACGGCGACGATCCGCGGCTGGTGCTCGAGTCGACGCTGGAAAAAGTCGCCGCGGCGCATAACGAATTCGAGGGCTTCGGCGACACCGGCGAATTCACCCTGGCGCAGCGGGAGGGCGACCAGATCGTCTTCATCCTGACCCGGCGTCACCTGACATCCGAAACGCCGCGCCCGATCCCGTTTGCCGGCGAATGGGCCGAACCGACGCGGCGCGCGCTTTCGGGCGAATCCGGCGTGCTGATCGGGCTCGACTACCGCGGCGCCGAGGTGCTCGCGGCCTACGAACCGGTATCGCTGCTCGATCTGAGCCTGGTCGCGAAAATAAACACCAGCGAAATCCGGCGCCCGTTCATTCGCGCCGGAATTGTTTCCATCCTGGTCGCGATGCTCGTGATTTTTATCGCCAGCCGCGTATTTTTCAGGATTTCACGGCCGCTCGAGGAGGCGATCGACCAGCAGGCCGAAACCTTTCGCACCCTGGCGCAAACCTCGCGCGAAGGCATCGTGCTGGCGGATACCGATGGCGAAATCAATTTCGTCAACCCGGCGGTGGAAAAGCTGTTCGGCTACCGTCCCGGCGAATTGCTGGGGCAAAACGTCAGCCGCCTGATGCCGCGGGAGTACAGCAGCCGGCACGATACCTATCTGAAAAACTACCTGCAGAGCGGAATCCCCAGGATCATCGGTTCCGGACGCCAGCTCACCGCGATGCGCAAGGACGGTTCGCGCTTCCCGATTTACCTGTCGATCGGCGATATCCGGACCAGCCACAAGCGCCTGTTCGCGGGCGTTATCGTGGACGTCAGCGAACAGCAGCAGCTGCAGCGCGAAATCCTCGAGATTCCGGTCAGCGAGCAGCGCCGCATCGGCCAGGAACTCCACGACGGCCTCGGTCAGCAGCTGACCGGGCTCGGGCTGCTTGCCACCAGCCTGGTCAACAAGGCGAGCAAACCCGAGCACGAACTCGCGACCAGGCTCGCGGCCGGCCTGCAGGAGGCCATTGCCCAGGTGCGCGCGCTGTCGCGCGGCCTGATGCCGGTCGATATCGATGCCGAGGGTTTGATCAATTCACTGGAGACCATGATCGAGAACATGCGCGTGCACAGCGACATCGATATCGAACTGGACGTGCGCGAGCGGGTTCGCATAACCGACAACAGCAGCGCGCTGCACCTGTTTCGGATCGCCCAGGAAGCGCTCAACAACGCAATCAAGCACGCCGGGGCGAAGCACATCGAGGTCAGCGTGGGCCGCGACGGCGAGCGCGGCTGCCTGAGCGTGCGCGACGACGGCATCGGCATCGCGCCGCGCTCGCAAAAAACGCCCGGTCTCGGCCTGCGTATCATGAAGCACCGCTGCGGCCTGATCGACGCCGAACTGAAAATCGATGCATCGGGTACTGAAGGAACGGAAATAAAATGTTATTTTCCGATTGAAAATACTTCCGTTTCGAAAGCATGACCAGAATTCTGATTGTCGACGACCACCCGCTGGTGCGCTCCGGCTTCGCGCAGCTGATCGGCGATTGCCCCGATCTCGAGGTTTGCGGCGAGGCCGGCAACATGTCGGAAGCGCTGCAACAGATCGAGGCCAGCAATCCCGATCTCGCGATTATCGATTTGTCGCTCGCCGGCGGCAGCGGGCTGGACCTGATCGAACGCATCAAGTCGCGCAACGGGAAAATCCTGATGCTGGTGGCGTCGATGCATGACGAAACCCTGTACGCGGAGCGCGTGCTCGCCGCCGGCGCGCGCGGTTACATCAACAAGCAGGAGGCGCAGGACCGGATCATCCAGGCGATTCGCCAGGTTCTGAGCGGCAAGGTTTACCTGAGCCAGCAAATGACCGACCGGCTGCTGTCGGGCATGGTCGACGCCAACCAGGATAAACGCGATATCGACAGCCTGTCGAACCGCGAGCTGCAGGTGTTCGAGCTGATCGGCCGGGGGGTAGCCACCAGCCAGATGGCGGAACAGCTTAACCTGAGCGTCAAGACCATCGAAACCCACCAGGCGCACATCAAGAAAAAGCTCGGGCTCGGCTCGGCTCACGAACTGAACCAGCGCGCGATTCGCTGGGTCATGGAGGAAACCGGCTGAGCGCGGCGGCCCGAAGCCGGTTTTTGATCCGCGTCAAAACCCGAAATCGGCGTCTTTGTATTATTCGACCAGATTCTACTCAACGAGGAGAAACTGATGAGCAAACAAATCTGGAATCCCTTCGAGGAATTCGAAAACATGCTGGAACGTTATAGTAAGAGCGGCGCCAGTAATATCGGCAAACAGTTGAATACCGACATGAGTTTCGCCGACTGGTCGCCATCGGTCGATATCGAGGAAGAAGACGACAAGTACCTGATCAAGGCCGATCTGCCGGGCGTCGAGAAGGAAAATATCGACGTCAAACTGGAAAACGGCGTGCTCAGCATTCGCGGCGAGAAAACCACCGAAAGCGAGACCGGCAAGGGCACCAAGCGCCACCGTACCGAACGTTTTCACGGCACTTTCGCGCGCAGTTTCACCCTGCCGGATGCGGTCAAGGCCGACCAGGTGAAAGCGTCTTACAAGGATGGCGTGCTGTCACTGGTGATACCGAAACAGGACGAGGTCAAACCCAAATCGATCGACATCAAGGTCAGCTAGCTGCAGCGACAGCTCCGAAACAGAGGCGGCATAACCCGGTTATGCCGCTTTTTTTTTGGCCCGCGCCCGGGCATGCGGCAAGCGGCCGACGGACGGGGAATTTCGCTTGATTCGGCGCCCGGGATCGGTATTTTTGCATAACAGGAGCCCGGGCGGGGCCGATTCCGGCTTTGACGCATGTCAATACCGGAGCGGTTTAACTCGCGCATCATGAAATAAACCTACAGTGGAACGAGTCATGGAAATCAAGAATATTTTGTTACATCTCGATCACAGCAGCGGTTGCTCTAACCGTCTCGATATCGCTTTTGCACTGGCGCGAGAGAATGATGCCAGCATTAGCGGTCTGTTCGTGGTGCCGGACTACGTCGTACCGTCATATGTCGAGGCCCAGATCAGCGTCGACCTGATTACCGACGTGACCGAGAAAGCGATTGCACGCGCGGAAGAAGCCCTGGTCGGCTATCGCCAACGCGCCGCCGACGCCGGGGTCGAAATGAAAGCCGACGTGGTCGAAGGCCAGGTTATCCCGATCCTGCGCGAACATACCAAGTACACCGACCTGCTGCTGCTCGGACAGGACAACCCGGAAGACCCGGACAACGCAAGTTACGGCCTCGCCGATGCGTTACTGTTCGAGGGCGCCTGCGCCTGCATGGTGGTGCCGCACAGCGGCAAGCTGGAGGTGCCGGGCAAACGCATCCTGCTGACCTGGAACGCGAGCCGCGAATCGGCGCGCGCGCTGCGCGAAGCGCTGTCGATGCTGCAGCGCGCCGAGACCGTGGTGGTGCTGTCTTCCGAGCCCGACGACGGCGACACCGAGGTCGCGCGCGGGCATCCGCACGCGCAGGAACTGGCGCGCTTTCTCGAATCGCACGGCATCGAATCGGTGTCCAGCGGCATCGCCGACGTCGACCTCAGCCCCAGCGACGCGATCCTCGGCCAGGCCGCCGACATGAACGCCGATTTGATCGTCATGGGGGCCTACGGCCACACGCGTCTGCGTGAAATCATTCTCGGCGGGGTGACGCGCGACCTGCTGAAACAGTCCCCGATACCGCTTTTACTCGCGCACTAACCTCGAAACCGCATCAGTCCGGCCGGGTTTCGGCCTGCTGCGCGAAAAAAGAGGCGCCGCGGGGAATCTCCGGTGTGTGCATGACAAAAGGCGTGGCGCGGATTCGGCCCGGATCGCGGCCATGCACGATGCGCCCGGCGTAGCGGCTCGGCACCGCGCAGGGCGCCAGCGGCACCGCGTCGGCGGCGGTCAGGGTTGCAATATAGAGCGTGCGCGGGCGCGTGCTCCAGTTTTCCGCCGAGGCATGCAGCGCACGCACATGCATCAGGCACAGGCTGCCGGCAGGCCCGGTGCACTCGACCGCGTCGGTTTCGCAGGCCGCGGCGACCTCGTCGGCGACCGCGCCGGTAAAGACTTCGTCCCGCCACAGCGAATACAACGGCCCGCGGTGCGAGCCCGGCACCACGCGCAGCGGCCCGAGTTCGGAATCGATGTCGTCGAAAAACAGGATCGCGGTCAGGCAATCGTCGTTGCTGTGCGGATCGAAGGTGAAATCCTGGTGCCACTTCACCCGGGTGCCGCTGCCGGGCAGCTTGCTGTTGATCTTGGCGTGGTGAAAGCGCAGGTTTTCGCCGAGCAGATCGACGGCCGCGTCGATCATCGGGCCGCCGTCGAGCAGCCCGAGAAACTCGTCCGCAATCTCTTCCGGCGACGCAACCCGGCGCAGCGCGGGTGCGGCCGCCGTATGCCCGGGCTCGACATCGAAGCGCGGGCGCCCGTCCGACATTTCGCCGAAGGGCCCCGCATGCTGCCGCGACTCGTCGATCCAGCGCCGCAGACGCTCGCGCAGCGGCGCCAGCCGTGATTCTGAATATGCCGCTTCGACCAGGACGAAGCCGCGCTGGTGGAATTCCGAGATTTGAGCATTGGATAACATGAGGGTCTATTCTAGCGCTGAATGTCGAATTTTTCGCCAGGCGAAAAATTCGACAGAATCGACTCGGAGTAAAAATTAGCTTCGCTAATTTTTACTCCGAGTCGGTTTGGCAATCATTGTTCGGGGATTAGTAGGCGCGGCGCTGACGCGCGCCGTGGTAAAGGATATCGGCCCAGTTGCGGTTGGCCCTGTCGCGCTGGCCGATGGCGGCCGCGTCCATGTCGGCGCGCGGCCGCTCGAGCCGGATCACGCCGCCATGCCGGCAGTTGCCGCGCGCCGGCAGCCAGTAATTCTCGCCGATGGTTTGACGGCCGCCGCTGGCGACATAGGCCTGCAGCGCGAAGCCCACGCGCCGCCGCGCGCTGCGGTTCGGTAACGACCCGTGTATGACCCGGGCATGGTGCAGCGACATTTGCCCGGGCCGCAGAATCAAATCGACCTTTGCCGATTCGTCGATGCCGGCAATTTGCTGGCCGCGGGTCAGGATATTGTCGTCGGCGAAGGTTTCCTCGTGGCGCTGCACCGGATCGACATGGCTGCCCGGAATCATGCTCATGCAGCCCGACTCGAGGTTGCTCGGCGTCAGCGCAATCCACGGGGTAACGTAATCATGCGGCTCCAGACCGGCGTAGGTCGCATCCTGGTGCCAGCTGACGAAATGCGGGCTGGCCGGCTCCTTGATAAACAGCACGCTGCCCCACAGCGAAAAGTCGGGGCCGATCAGATCCTCGACCGCATCGAGCACGCGCGGATGAAAAGCCAGTTCGTCGAGACAGGTCAGCACGAGGTGCGGATTGTTTCGGTTTTCCGCGTTGAAGTGCTGCGGATAACGCGCCTCCGCTGCCTCCAGCCGCTGCAGGCAGGCCGCGGCCTCTGCTTCGTCGATAACGTCTACCGGCGCCAGGAAACCCTGCTCGTGGTAATCCCGGATTTGCCGTTCGGTCAGGAGTTTACCCATAAACGCCGCGCACTCATGGTCATTGGGAATGGACAGATAGTAGCGTAAACTCGGGCGCCTAAAAACGTTTTGGTGGCAAAATTACGCGATGCAAAAACTGAACAAGGAAACGCTGCTGCGGATGCGCGACGAACTCGGCGGATATCCCTGGCAGGATGACGAACTCGAGGAACTGGTAGATCCGAAGCTCGGTATCATTACCGGCTTCCAGGCGCTGCTCGAGCAGCTCGAAACCCTGCGCAGGATCGATCTCGATGCGATTCCGCCCGCCGGCGACATCGAAAACCGATGAGCGCGGCGCCGGCCTTCGCGCCGATCACCGAACTCGCCGCGCGCCTGCGCCGGGGCGAGTTCGACGCGCTGGAGCTGGTCGAAATCTTCGCCGAGCGAATCGAGGCCCACGGCGATACCAGCCGCGCTTTCATTTCGCTCGATCTCGACGGCGCGCGCGAGCGCGCCAGGGCCACGCGAATCGAGGCCGGCGATTCGTTACTGAAAGGCATTCCCTACGCCTGCAAGGACCTGTTCGACGTCAGCGGCGTGGCCACCACGGGCGGCTCGCGCGTGCTGCAGGATAACGTTGCCGCGCGCGACGCCGAGGTCGTGCGGCGGCTCGCGCACGCGGGCGCCAATTTCCTCGGCAAGACCAACCTGCACGAGTTCGCCTACGGCGCCACCGGCGAAAACGAAATTTACGGCACCTGCCCGAATCCCTACGACCGGCAGCGGCTCGCCGGGGGCTCGAGCAGCGGCTCGGCGGCGGCGCTCGGTTTCGGTCTTTGCGCCGCGACGCTCGGCACGGATACCGGCGGCTCGGTGCGCGCGCCGGCGGCGCTGTGCGGACTGGTCGGTTTCAAACCTACCTTCGGTCGCGTCAGCACCGAAGGCGTAATTCCCTTTTCATGGAGCCTCGACCACGTCGGTACGATGACGCGCAGCGCCGCCGATGCCGCACTGCTGTTCGAAGCGATGGCGGAGGATTTTCGGCCCCCGGCAAAACCGCGCCTCGACGAGCTGGCTATCGGCATCCCCGAATCTTTCTTTTTCGAACGCTGCGACGGCGAAATTCTCGACGCGCTGGAAGCGCTCAAGGCCCTGCTCGGCCGCAGCGGCGCCCGCATCGAAACCGTCGCCGTGCCGTCGATGGAATTTACCCGCACGGTGTCGCTGACCGTGCAAATGCCCGAAGCGCTGTCCTACCACAACCGCTTTCTCGACACGCGCGGCGAGCTTTACAGCCCGGATTTCCGCGCCGGCCTTGCCCTCGGGCAAAACCTGCTGGCCGAACAATACGTTCGCGCCAGGCGATTCATCGAAAGTTATCGGCGCGGACTGAACGCCGTTTTCGCCGAAGTGGACGTTCTACTGACGCCGGCAACCCCGGTGGTCGCACCCGAGATCGGCGCGGTCGAGATCAGCGTGGACGGCATCAGCGAACCCGCCGGCAATGCGATTACCCGCTACACGTCGTTTTTCAACATGACCGGACATCCGGCAATTACGCTGCCCTGCGGCCTGCACCGGAGCGGTCTTCCGATTGGCGCGCAGCTCGTCGGCCGCCATTTTGCCGACGAAGCCCTGCTCGAAACCGCGCGGCTGATCGAACAAAAACTCGGGTTCGAGCCGGCGCCGCCCGTGCTTTGATACGCCGCCCGGCCGCGCCACTGATTTTCGCCTACTGTTTCATCTTTTTGGCCGCGTCGAAACAGTCGTCGCGCCATAAGCAACCGGCCTGATCGCAGTAACCCGCGGCGGCGGTGGCGAAACAGTCGAAATTGCCTTCGACACGCTGAATTTCATGGATCAGCCTGATCTTGCTCAGGCGGCCGGCTTTGACACCGTAGTCTTTCGCGATCACGCGAATTTCCTGCATGTTCATCTCAGATACCCTCTGGAACCTCTAACCGGATCAGGAGTTCGTTGGCCGAGCCCCTGAAGTTTCAAACAATTGGATACTGCCGTGGCAAAGTTACCGACTGATTTACCTCGAGACAAAATTCGAGGTTCAGCGCCCGGGATCGCCCCAAAAAAATGCAAAATCGAGACTAGAAAGGCTAATAATGATCCAGGTTAGTGCTTCCGCCGATAAAGTAGCCGAGCGACTGCTCGGGCCGAAGGAATTCGCGTTGACGAAGATGTACTCGGACTGCGTCAGGACAGCGCTTCGGGTTGTAAAAAGGATTCAGCCAGAGGCTCTATTGCCGTGGTTAGCCATCGACAGATGCGCCGCACAGTTACCCGTGTTTTTAGCATAGAGGCTGTTGTAAGGCGCGTCCTTACCGCAGTAGAAATCCCGGTAACCGATGATGTTCAGCAAAGGATCCTTCGATTTTGCGCCGACCTTTGGATAGTCGGTGAAGTATCCGGCCTCGCAGCCCCAGCTCAGCATCATCCTGCCCTTGAACTCCTTGCCGGCGTAACGCGCGGTCGCCAGGGCTACAGGAATCGGCCAGCAGCAGCCTCCTGGATTACTGGCCATAGGCAATTACCAGATATTTGTAATATGTGACTCCGGGCTTGATCTTGTTCACAACAATTCTGAGCTGACCTGAATATCCTGTCTTTTTGGTCAAAGAGCCGTAGGCAAATCCATACCAGATAAGGATGGTAGTTTTTCAATCAAAAAATCATCCAGGATACCGATGAGCAGGAAAGAATATAAAGTACTTCGGTGCCGATCTGTTACCGAACTCGAGGATCAAATAAATTATTACGAAGCAAAGGGATGGGCTCGCACCGGACGCACGGATGTATTCGATGGTATGCATGTCCATACTATCGGCATCGCGAAAGAGACCGACGAGACAGAGGAGATAACAAGACCATCAAGCTAATATCGAAGCACTTGCCACGCTTGCCATCTCTCAACAACGGACGCTTGTCAGCTTCCCTCAAACAGCAACCATCGGCCAATAAAAGACGCCCGGATCTTTCGAAACACCGCTTTCGGTTCCAATGATATTTTCCAAAACTAAGCTTCAGGATCGTGGTGCCGGCGCAGTACGCGCAACCGACTGAAGAATTCATCTCGATCTACATGGCACTGCCTGATGTGCCGGTTTCCATTAAACGCAGTGCGGGCATGTAAAACCCGATGATTATCCATCACCGCGGCTTGCCCCGACTCTAATCGATAAGTCACACAGGCCTCTGGGTCATAGATCAGTGTCAGCATTGCCCGGAGTGCCTGGTAAACTGCTTCGATTAGATTTTCGTTCGTATCGAGGGGCGCCATGGTTCGCTCGTTGATATGTACTGCCTGGATTTCACCATGATTGTTCAGCCCGATTGCGGGCCAACTAGCCGATAATGCCACATCGTCCACTTCGTCTTTCAGGAATCTTCGGTGAGGTATTGGAACCCGGCACAACAAATCAAAAAGCTCCTTGTTTTCAGACCGCAATCTTTCTGCGGCATTGAATCCGTCGACCAGGATTGATGCGCCTTCCCCACATTCGCTGGCACGCAGGCAATGCATCATGAACAGGCCGGGTATCGGGTCACGAAATAATTCATCGTTGTGGGGTCGAATGGCATGCGCTGTTTGCGCCAGGATGCGTTGGTTTGGCGTGGCTATCAGGTCGAATACGCGTCCGTAATGAGTTTGCCGAATGAACCCGAAAACATCTGCCAGCCGTTCGATTTCGTCCTCCAGCGTGGGAACGCCGTTTAAAATCGCAAATCCGTAGTCGTTGATGTGTTGGAACATCTGAAGGCGATGCGGCTCATCGGTGACAACTCGATCGTAATCCCATTCAGGGATTTTACCGTTAAGTGATGAGTCCCATAGAACTGGTTGCTGGCGCCGCTCCGCGAGAGACTCTTTTGAATAACAATTCGCGCGTAACCAGCCCGCTGAGCAGGTGGTTAAATGACCGTCCTCGGCCCACCGAATCAGCAACGCTCCGGAAGGGTCAATGGATACTGCGTGGGGAGTAATTTCCGGATCGATGCTACCTAGTTCCAGATACCGGTGTCCACCGCTACGGTCACCGCACTGCGAGCAAGAACAATTGTCTCGCAACCAGATATGATGGAAAACGCTGCGACGCCCGTCGCTCCAGACGATATTGATACTGCGCTGTCGCCTTTCTATTTTTTCAATCGAGGGGTGTCGCTCAGGCGAAGATTCATTTAGGGGAGAGATGTTCAAATATACAGTCTAGGCGCTATACAAAACCTGATAAAAGTGTATCTGAAAAGTTAAAGGCTGTCCGGTAAAGAGTTTAGTCAGCTAGAGGCACTCAGAAGTCAGTCACGATACGATTTACGCGGGCGTCTGCTTTTTTATTCAGGAAAATTCGCGGTTGGGCTTTACCTTTGCGAGCGATTCGAACCAGCACGTCAAGTTTAAAGCCTGATTCCATTCGCCCGAATTTCGGATAAGTAATCCCCGCCAGCGATCAACCGGCAACGACCCGCGGCCATAAAAATGCGCGTCGGTAACCCGGCTTAAAAAATGTCTAGTTTGAAGACAAAACGGAACAGGTAGATTTCGTAGTAGATCACCATAATGTATCCCAGGCAAAATACCTGCAGTAAATGCTCTACGCTGAAAGACCCGATAAATTTACGTCGCGCCGCGACCACCAGGATTACCAGCGAGAAAGACGTGATACCGATCTTGCTCGCCAGGAAAACATCGATACCCTGCTCCAGCATCGAGGCCATGACCGCATTTGCTTCGGATGCGCCGGCATTCAACAAGTTGAGCGTAAACAGCGCATCGGTGCAGCTGAGCAGCAAAATACACAGGGACAAGTAGAGAATGCGCGGTTCGTGCCAGTCAACCAGGAACAGGTGTTCATCGGTTGCGCGTCGATTGCCCCGACGCCGCGGCCGGAAATTACCGTACACGAAAGCACGAAGAACGCTTTTGCGCCGACTTTCCTCGCGACGTCGTTCAACCGGCGGCTCGTACGCTGGTTCGCTGCCGATTGCCGATTGCGCGAGGCCGGGATTTAACACCCGGGCCGATACGGCCGTCTGCGGATTGTCTGCTTCTGTTCGGCCGGAGCCGGAATGCTGCACCATGAAAAGTTCTTTTTATATGTCCTCACTTCGTTGGGATATCTTACGCGGAAGGCAAACCCGGATAATTGAACCAGTTACCATTTTCGTCGTTTCAAGCGATCCACGTCTCATCGCAACGACGCTGATTATGAAGGGCGCTTGCTACTCGACAATTGCGCCTATATCCCGTCCTGCAGCAGGCGCTGTATCACGAGCGACATATCGGTCTCGGTAAAACCCTCGGCCGCGGTCAGCGAACTGCTCAGGTTGGCCGCGGCCGGCGATGCCTTCGATTCCGCCCGCAGCAGCTCGAGCGCCGCGCCGCCGCCGGCGAGCAGGTCGCGCATAACCGCCGGGCTCAGCATGCCGGCGCTTTCCAGCACCGGGCACTGCGCGATATTGTGCAGGGCGGTCAACAGCTTGGGGCCGATGAACTGCGGCGGCATACCACCCTGGTTGAGCCTTACCAGGCGTTCGGCGGTGTCGGTGTAAAAGTCGAGAAACGAATTCCCGCTCTCGAACATTAAAAAAGCGTTGTGCACCTTGGGATAAACGCGCAGACGACCTTCGGGGTCTCGCTGAACCCAGACTTCACGGCCGAGCGCATAATCGGTATCGGGCAAGTCGAAGCCGTGCGGCCGGAAAACGAGAAAATCGGCATCGCACCAGACTACCCGCCTGTAACCGTCGGCGAGCCCCTGCTGCAGGCTTCTAAGCCGGCCCAGGTCGGTGGCGATAACCGGCTGGGCGCGTGTCTTTTCGCGCAGTTCGGCATCGACGGCCGCGAACAGCTCATCCCCCAGCCAGCGGTAGTCGAAGCCGCGCGCGCCGGCCCAGTCCCGCACCGAGTCGATGCAGGTCTGCAGCCAGGCGAACGGTAAAGGTTCGCGATGGGACTGGATTATCAGGGTCGAGTCCATAAATTTAGCGCTTAACTCGTGCTCGCGAGCTTAACATGATAAGTTTGCCGCGTTTGCTCGCGGCCTGGAGGATAATCGATGGCGAACCCGACTATTGCGAATAACAGCCCGGTAAAAGTGGCGCTGGAAAAAGACAAAAAATATTACTTCTGCGTGTGCGGCAAAAGCGCAAGGCAGCCGTTTTGCGACGGCAGCCACAAGGACACCGAATTCAGCCCGATGGCGTTCAGCTGCGACGAAAGCAAGGATTACTGGCTGTGCCAGTGCAAGTACAGCGGCAACAAGCCCTTTTGCGACGGCAGCCACAAGAACTTCGGCGACGACCAGGTCGGCAGCCAGCCCGACTAGCGCCGGCAGTTTACCCGCACAGCCGCGGACGGCCGCCGTCACTGGCGCTGCGGCCGTAAACCATGCGTTCGATGCCCGCCCAGTAGGCCGCCGCCTCGCACATCGGGCAGGGCTTCGACGACGAGTACAGCCTGCACCCGCCGAGGTCGCGGCTGCCGAGACGTCGCGCGGCGTCGCGGATCGCCTCCATCTCCGCATGCGCGGTGGGATCGCGCCTGCGTAACACGCGGCTCGGCGCCTGTCCGACGATTATGCCGTCGCGTACGATCACCGCGCCGTAGCCCTGGTCGCCGTCGTCGAGGGCCTGGCGCTGCATGACGAAAGCACGTTCGATGAATGCCGCGCCGGTTTTTTGCACCGGCTGCAGAATGTTCTCGTCCGCTGCGGCCACTAGCGTCGGTGCGCTCGCGACCAGCGGCGCCGCGGCCAGCGCCTGGATTAGTCCGCGCCTTTTTTTATCCGTGATTTCAACCATTTGTCATTCTCCTCACCGAATTGCCGAAGTTTATCACCACCTCGGGGAAAACCCGCTTGTGTGCGGCAAGGGCAAGGACATAAAATACCCGGCTCGTTAATTCTACCTGGAGAAAACCATGGGTGAATGTCCGGTTTGCGCGGCCGAAATCGAGCTGGCCGACGATGCAATGGCGGGCGAACTGCTGGTCTGCGACGACTGCGGCGCCGAGCTCGAGCTGATTAATACCGACCCGGTCGAGCTGGCCGAGGCGCCGTCGGCCGAGGAGGACTGGGGGCAGTGAGAATCGGCCTGCTGCATTCGCTGATTCGCAAGGAAGAAAAACTGCTGATCGAGGCGTTTCACCGGCGCGACGTCGACCCGGTGATGATCGACGACCGCAAGCTGGTAATGGATTTTCACCGCGCCCCCGAAATCGATATCCTGGTCGAACGCTCGATCAACCATTCCCGCGCGCTGCACGCGCTGCGCCTGTTCGAAAGCGCCGGCGTACCCTGCGTCAACTCGCACAAGGTGGCGCAGATTTGCGGCGACAAGCTGCTCACCACCGCGGCGCTGAAGGACGCCGGCGTACCGCAGCCCGAGTGCCGGGTCGCCTTCACCGAGGAGTCCGCGCTCGATGCGATCGAGGAACTGGGCTACCCGGTGGTGCTGAAGCCGGCGGTCGGTTCCTGGGGCCGCCTGCTGTCCAAGATCAACGACCGCGACGCGGCGGAAACCGTGCTCGAGCACAAGACCGTGCTCGGCAGCTACCATCACTCGATTTTCTACATCCAGCAGTACGTCGAAAAGCAGGGCCGCGACATCCGCAGCTTCGTCGTCGGCGACGACTGTATCGCCGCGATCTACCGCAGCTCGGAGCACTGGATTACCAACACCGCGCGCGGCGCCACCGCGAGCAAGTGCGAGGTCACGCCCGCGGTGGCCGAGATTTCGCTGGCCGCGGCGAAGGCCGTCGGCGGCGGCGTGGTCGCGGTCGACCTGTTCGAATGCGACGGCGGCCTGCTGGTCAACGAAGTCAATTACACGATGGAGTTCCGCAACAGCATCGATACCACCGGCGTCGATATCCCGCAGGTGGTCGCGGATTACGTCATCGGCCGGGTACGACCATGATCGGCGTATCGATCGTCGGCGGTTCCGGTTATACCGGCGGCGATTTGCTGCGTATCCTGCTGTTCCATCCCGGGGTCGAAATCAGGCAGGTTACCTCCGAGCGCCACGCCGGCAAGCTGGTGTCGAGCCTGCACCCGAACCTGCGCAAGATCTGCAAATACAAGTTCGTGCCGATCGGCGAACTCGAAGAATGCGACGTCTTGTTCCTGTGCCTGCCGCATGGACAGATGATGACCCGGATCAGCGAATTCGAGAATCTCGCCGAAACCCTGATCGACCTGTCCGCCGATTTCCGCCTCGGTGACGCGGCGGCCTACGAAACCTGGTACGGCAAATCCCACGCCTGTCCCGACCGGCTCGGCAGTTTCGTCTACGGCATCGCCGAGCTGCACCGCGACTCGCTGCGAGGCGCAAGGCGCATTGCCGGCGCCGGCTGCAACGCGACCGCGACGATCCTGGCGCTGCACCCGCTGTACCGCGCGGGCCTGGTCGAATCCGCCGTGGTCGAAGTCAAGGCCGGCTCCAGCCAGGGCGGCAACGCGGTCAGCGAAGGCAGCCATCATCCCGAGCGCAGCGGCGCGGTGCGCTCGTACAAGCCGACCGCGCACCGCCATCTCGGCGAGATCGAGCAGGAACTCGGCGCCGGCAACCTGCATTTTTCGGCCACGTCGATCGAGATGGTGCGCGGCATCCTCGCTACCTGCCACGTCTTCCTGAAGCAAAACCTGGAAGAAAAGGACATCTGGAAACTCTACCGCGGCGCCTACGGCGACGAACCCTTTATCCGTATCGTCAAGGAACGCAGCGGCATCCATCGCTACCCCGAACCGAAAATTCTCGCCGGCAGCAACTACTGCGATATCGGCTTCGAACGCGATCCGCTGTCGAACCGACTGGTCGTAATCAGCGCGCTCGACAACCTGATGAAGGGCGCGGCCGGGCAAGCCGTGCAGGCTTTCAACCTCGCGCGCGGCTTCGACGAAACCACCGGCCTCGAATTCCCCGGCCTTCACCCCTGATCCGAATGTGCCGGATTCTCTACGCGCGCGGTGCGACCGAGTTCGAAATCGGCGAGCTGCTCGACGCCTTCGCCGGAATATCGCGCGACAGCCGCGAGTATCAGGGCCACGGCTGGGGCTGCGCCTGGCTCGAGGACGGCGCCTGGCGGCATTACCACGACATATCCCCGATCTGGGAAGACGACGCTCGCCCGGCTGGCCGCACTCGCCTGCTGCTGGCGCATGCGCGCAGCGCGTTCCGCGACGAGGG
>JAAUYE010183198.1_pt1 | contig 21044 bp, 15 predicted proteins | sample 7278081 | NCBI WGS metagenome assembly JAAUYE01 (sample SAMN14350131, study PRJNA611818) | marine sediment metagenome | isolation source: surface marine sediment (0.6m) | place: French Polynesia: Moorea | collected 2018-08
TCTGCACGTCACAGTTCAGGCAGCGCTCCACCTCCTCGAGCGTCTGCTCAGGGGTGAAACCGAGTTCCACCTCGATATCGAGCTTCTTGAAGCGTTCCTTGAGATCGACGTGCGGCACGAGCTGCCGGGCTACGCCATCGTAGTTGTTGGAGTAACTCCATTCGTGCATGCCCATCTTCTGCGACGACAGGTTCAGTCCCATGGGCAAACGGTCATTGATGTCTTCGCCCTGGCAATACTTGTGTATCGAGATAGCCGCCTGATGGCCGTGTTCGACCGCCCAGATGATGTTTTTCGGCCCGAACGCGGAGTCGCCCCCGAAGAAGACGCCTTCCCGGCCGCTCATCATCGTGGTCTCATCGACGACGGGGCATTCCCACTTGTCAAACTCGAGTCCGAGATCACGCTCGATCCAGGGAAACGCGTTGTCCTGGCCGATTGCCAGCACGACGTCGTCGCAGGGGATGATCTTCTCGCCGGTAACGCGGCCCCGGTCAATCTGCCCCTGCTCGTCGACCTGGTACTCCATCAACTCGAACTTCATGCCAACCAGCTTGCCGCTGTCGTAGACGAACTCCTTGGGCGAATGGTTTACCAGGATCTCGACCTGCTCTTCCTCGGCATCCTCCAGTTCCCAGTCCGATGCCTTGAAGAATCCGCGCGGCTTGCGCGCCATGACCTTGACGTCCCTGGCGCCGAGCCTGAGCGACGTGCGGCAGCAGTCCATCGCGGTATTGCCGACGCCAATGATGAGTACGCGCTCGCCGATCGTATCGATGTGCTCGAAGGCAACCGACTCGAGCCACTCGATACCGATGTGAATGCGGTCCGAATCGTAGCGGCCCGGAATCTCCAGATTCTTGCCGCGCGGCGCACCGGTGCCGACGAAGACGGCATCGTAGTTTTCTTCGAGCAGCTCCTCGAGACTCTCTATCGGATGATTCAGCTTGAGGTCGACACCCATATCGAGGATGTACCCGATCTCCTCATCGAGAACGTTCGGCGGCAGACGGAACCGCGGAATATTCGTCCGCATCAATCCGCCAGTCGTATCGAGCGCCTCGAATATGGTCACGTCGTAGCCAAGGGGACGAAGATCGTTTGCCACGGTGAGAGAAGCGCAACCGGCGCCTATCAGTGCAACGCGCTTGCCATTATTCTGCACAGGAGGCTTGGGCAGACGATCCCTTATGTCGTCACGATGATCGGCCGCTACACGCTTGAGCCGGCAGATCGCGACCGGCTTGTCCTCGACGCGGCCGCGGCGACAGGCCGGCTCGCACGGGCGATCACACACTCTTCCGAGGATGCCCGGAAATACGTTTGACTTTCGGTTTTCCATGTACGCATCGCTGAACTGCCCCTGGGCAATCATGCGAATGTACGCGGGAACGTCGGTATGGGCGGGACAACCCCACTGGCAGTCAACGACTTTGTGAAAATAATCGGGATTGGCGGTATCTGTTGGCTTCATTCCGATGACTAACCAGCGCAGTCCCTCTTGTCCGGCACTTCGTTGAGTCGCTTAAGGGGCGCTAGCATAACGGGATCGGGCGGAAAGTAAACAGTTTGTGCGCGCCTTACCGTGCTCGCTGAAATTCGAGTCGTCGACCGGCAATGGCTCCTGTAAGAACACCGTCCCGATACACGACTTCGCCGTTGACAATCGTAGTATCGATGGATGCCGAAAATTCATGTCCCTCGAATGGGGACCACTGACATTTGCAAAGCAGGTTGCTGTCACTCACTTTGTACGGCGTGGCAGGATCGACAATCACCAGATCGGCAAACCAGCCTTCACGCACGTATCCACGATCCGTCACACCAAACAGGTCGGAAGGTGCGTGACTCACTCGGTCAACCAGCAGCTCTATGCTGATCTCGTCCTGCGCCACCAGGTCAAAAAGGGTCAGCATTGCATGCTGCACCAGCGGCAGACCGGCCGGGGCCTTGAAATAGGTCGCCGATTTCTCCTCGATGGTATGTGGCGCATGATCGGTCGCAATGATATCGATTCGTCCTTCGTTCAGTGCAGCCAGCAGGGCTCTCCTGTCCTGCGCGCTCTTTATTGCCGGATTGCACTTGATTCGGGTGCCGAGTTCCTCGTAACGGGTTTCGTCGAACCAGAGATGGTGGACGCACACCTCCGCGGTGATTCGCTTCTCCGAACGGTGGGCCGTGGAGAACAGCGGCATCTCGATCGCAGTCGTCAGGTGCAGGATGTGCAGCAGCGCATCGTGACGGCGCGCAAGATCGACGGCCATACTGGATGACATCAGGCAGGCCTCTGCCGATCGGATCCTGGGATGTTCGCCAAGCGGCACGTCTTCGCCGAATCGCTCGCGCGCTCGTTTCTCGTTATCCCAGATGGTTGGTGAATGCTCGCAATGCGTCACGACGATGATCGGCGAATGCTTGAACAGGCTGTCGAGAACCTCGGGATCATCGACGAGCATGTCGCCGGTCGACGCTCCCATGAATGCTTTTACGCCGCAGGCTTCGCCCACCTCGAGCGCCTTGACCTCTTCGATATTGCCGTTGGTGGCGCCGAGGTAAAAACCGTAGTTTGCGGTGCAGCGATCTGCCGCAATCGCGTATTTTTCCCTCAGCACCTCTCGCGTGGTTGTCTGCGGATTGACATTCGGCATATCCATGAAGCTTGTGATTCCGCCGGCCGCCGCAGCCGCCGATTCTGTCGCGAGGTCGCCCTTATGGGTCATGCCTGGCTCGCGGAAGTGCACCTGGTCATCGATCATCCCGGGCAATAAATACTTGCCCGCCGCATCGACGAGCTCCGCTCCCTCCGGCAACGACAGTCCCGAATCGATCCTGGCGATCCGGTCACCGTCGATCAGAACGTCCGCGTCGCGGACCTGTCCCTCGTTGACGAGCCGGGCGTTTGCTATCAGGAGCTTGCTCAAAAAGAAATCCTTAAGTCAGGTTAATGGACAGAATCCACGGTTGCTCGCGTGCATTATGAAAGGGTCAGGCGTTTATTACCATGGCGCTCTTCTTTACGGACCGCCGTCGGGTGTGCGATAACCGCAGCATCGCTTGAAGCCGCGGGAACCAATGAGCCCTGACGATTACCTGGAATTGATTCGTACAGCGAAGGTCTACGACGTTGCGCAAATATCGGCGCTGGAACCGGCCGTTGGTCTGTCGAATCGTCTCAACAACCGGGTCCTGATGAAACGCGAGGACCTGCAGCCCGTGTTCTCGTTCAAGCTGCGCGGCGCCTACAACAGGATCGCGACGCTTGCGGCTGATGAGCTCGAGCGGGGTGTAATCTGCAGCTCGGCCGGCAATCATGCGCAGGGGGTTGCGCTGGCTGCCGGGAAGCTCGGCGTTCGAGCGATGATCGTCATGCCGGTGACGACTGCGAAAATCAAGACGGACGCCGTCCGCGCGCTAGGCGGCGAAGTGGTCCTCTATGGGGATGCCTATGACGACGCCTATGCCCGGGCGATTGAACTGTCGCAGCAGGAGGGCATGGTCTTCATCCATCCTTTCGACGATCCGTACGTCATTGCGGGGCAGGGCACCATCGGTGTCGAAATCCTGGAGCAGGCGGAAAAGAATATCGACGCCATCTTCGTACCGATCGGCGGCGGCGGACTGATCGCCGGAATCGCTACCTACGTCAAGCAGGAACGACCCGATATCCGCATCGTTGGCGTAGAGCCCGAGGACTCCGCCGCGATGAAGCTGTCGCTGGAAGCAGGAGAACCGGTAACGCTTGATCACGTCGGCATTTTCGCAGACGGCGTAGCCGTTCGGCGCGTCGGCGACGAAACCTTTCGCCTGTGCCGGCAGTTCGTCGACGAAGTGATCACGGTCGGTACGGACCAGATCTGTGCCGGCATCCGCGACATTTTCGAGGACACGCGTTCGATTGTGGAGCCCGCCGGTGGTCTCAGCGTTGCGGGCGTCAAGAAGTACGTCGCGGAGCACGGCATCGTCGGCCAGACGCTGGTGACCATCAACTGCGGTGCCAACGTTAACTTCGACCGGCTCCGGCATATCGCCGAACGCGCCGCCGTCGGTGAGCAGACCGAGATGCTGCTCGCGGCTGAGATTCCGGAAGAACCCGGTAGCTTCCGCCGATTCTGCGAAACGATCGGTCGACGGGGAATCACCGAATTCAACTACCGGTATTCGGACGAAAAGAAGGCGCATATCTTTGTCGGCGTCCAGCTCAGCGACGGCATCACGGAACGCCAGTTCCTGATAGAAAAGCTGCGTGCCGCCGGTTTTCCTGTCGAAGACCTGAGCGACAATGAAATGGCGAAGCTGCATGTTCGGCACATGGTGGGCGGACGCTCCCCGGCGATCGAAAACGAACGTCTGTTCCGCTTTGAATTCCCGGAACGGCCCGGGGCGCTGCTGGATTTTCTGAACGCGATTGGCACCGAGTGGAATATAAGCCTGTTTCATTACCGGAATCACGGCTCCGACTATGGGCGCATTCTGGCCGGTATCGATGTGCCGCAGGAAGAGACGGATGACCTGGAGGCCCACCTGGCTGAACTGGGCTATCCGCACTGGGAAGAGAGCGACAATCCAGCGTACACGATGTTCCTGTCCTGACAAATCGCGCCAAAATACAGCCTGGCTGCGACTATTTCAGCGACTCGCGCATCTAACCGTTACAGACAATAACTGCCGGGAAGCCATGATGAAATTAAAGACACGCACTCTTCTCTTATGGGTCGCTCTGGTCGCGGGTGCCGCGATTGCGGGCGAAGAACGACAGACTCGAATCGAGATAGTTGTCGATGATGACACGACAGGCGCGCAGTCATTCGTTTTCGACAGTAAAGACGCGGGCTTCGACCTGCAAAGCCTCGTCGTGGGCGAAACTCGTACGCTGACTGACCGGCACGGAAATACGGCCGATATTCGGCGCACCGATGACGGCTTCGAATTTGATGTGAACGGCAAGACGATCGACCTTGTCGGCGCGCCGCATGACGGCGAGCACGGCGCGCATACGCTCGAATTGCTTGTCGACAACGCCGATTCGGATGTCGCTACGGTCGAGGACATCAGAACCGTCAGAGTAATTGATTCAGATGGCGCAGATAGCGTGACGGTTATTTCCGGGGGCAAAATTGATTCGGCAACGCGCGAGCGAATCCGTGAAGCTCTGCAGGCTTCCGGTCAGAATAACGAGGTACGCTTCATCGATAACAGTGAATTCGGCGGCGACGCGCACAACACGACGCGTGGCGATCGCCAGGTTCGCATCATCAAACGAGAGACTACCGTGACAGACTAAATACCCCTTATGCGGTTTGTTTCGTAGCGACTGGCGGTGGCGTCGTGCCACCGCCTTTTTTGTCACCACATTTCTCGCATGCGTGCATGTATGTCGATACGGGTGCTGGACACGCTGCGGAGCCGCCCTGCTTCCGGTGCCGGGCTACCGCGGAATGCCTTCTCCATCGTCGCCAGCAGCTTGTCCGACATGAAGCGGCTGCGCGATCCATAAACATGCTTGTCGCCGTCGCGGCGCTGCTGCGTAACGTGGTAGCGCAGCGGCGCAACCAGCGACAAAGACTGCCTGGCACGCGTCATCGCCACGTAAAGAAGGCGCCGCTCCTCGTCGATCATCGCGGGCTTACCCGTCGCAAACTCTGACGGGAAATTACCGTCCGACACGTTCAGGATGAAGACCGACTGCCATTCCTGGCCCTTCGCCGAATGCACGGTGGACAGGACCAGGTAATCCTCGTCCAGCAGCGGATCGCCAGCCAGGTCGCCGGCGGCGCTCGGCGGGTCCAGGGTGAGCTCTGTCAGGAAACGCTCGCGTGTCGGGTAACGCCCGGAAATCTGTTCAAGCTGCTCCAGATCGGCTTCGCGGGTGTCGAGTCCATCATAGATGCGTTCCAGGTGTGGCTGGTACCAGCGCCGCGCCTGCGTCAGCTGCACCTGCCATCCGCGGTCGTCCAGCTCTGCTGTTGCGAGTCCTTCCAGGAGGCTGCAGAAGGCGGGCCATTCTTCAGCTGCCGCCGCCGGCGGGCGGCATTGGCGTAACGAGGTAAAGAGATGATCGGAGGCGGCCAATTGCTCGAAACAGCGCGCCGCGTTCGCCGGGCCCATGCCGGGCAGCAATTTCAGCACGCGAAAAGCGGCGACTTCATTCTTCGGATTTTCAGCCCACTTCAAAATCGATAACAGGTCTTTGACGTGCGCCGCCTCCAGGAATTTCAGTCCGCCGTACTTCACATACGGGATGTTGCGGCGCACGAGCTCGAGCTCGAGGCGATCGCTGTGATGCGATCCCCGAAACAGGACGGCTTGCTCTTTGAGCTGTAGGCCGCGCTCACGATTCTTGAGGATCTCGGTAACGACGTACTCGGCCTCCGCGTCACCGTCTTCGACGGTAACGTACAGCGGTTTGCAGCCGTCCGACCGGTCCGAGAAAAGGTTTTTCCGGTACTGCCGGTCACTTTCTGCGATCAGGCAGTTTGCACTATCGAGTATCGGTTGCGTCGAGCGATAGTTCTGCTCGAGCGTGATGACCTGTGCGCTCGGAATGTACTGATCAGGAAACCCGAGGATGTTCTCGACCTCGGCCGCACGGAATGAATAAATCGACTGTGCGTCATCGCCGACGACGGTAACGCCATCGCCATCGGGCTTGAGCGCGTTTATGATCTCGGCCTGTACACGATTCGTGTCCTGGTATTCATCCACCAGGATATGGTCGAACCACGAACCGATCTCGTCCGCGAATTCCTTTTCGGCAACGAGGTGGCGCCAGTACAACAACAGGTCGTCATAATCCAGCGCCTGGCTTTGCTGCTTGCGCACAACGTAGTGCCTGAATAATTCGCCGAGCTCGTCGACCCAGTCGCTGCACCATGGGTACGTTTCTTCCAGCGTCTGCGACAGCGTCTTTTCCGTGTTCACGCAGCGCGAGTAAATCGCAAGACAGGTGTCCTTCTTGGGAAATCGACGCGCAGCTCGTGTCAATTTCTGTTCATGACGTACGACGTCCATGATGTCGGCCGCATCCCCCCTATCCAGAACGGAAAAGCCGGGGTCCAGTCCCAGGTTGTGGGCATAGCGACGCAGCAGTCGATTCGCCACCGAGTGAAATGTGCCCGACCAGGGCAGCCGGCCGGCCGGCAACGGCGACGGCCGTTTGTCCGAAGCAGACGCACGAACGATCGATTCGACGCGCCGCGTCATTTCCTGCGCCGCCCGTCGTGTGAACGTGAGCAACAGGAGCCGTTCGACGCTGACTCCCGACATCAGCAGGTATGCCACCCTGTGCGCCAGCGTCATGGTCTTGCCGGTGCCGGCGCCGGCAATGACCAGGAGCGGACCGGCAGAGACGCCGCGATCGGCGCTGACCTCGCCGTACTCGGCCGCAAGCCGTTGCGACGTGTTGAGGATGTCCATCGGGTCCTTCTGCTGCAGGGCCTGTTGCACGCTCGCCTCCGTAAAAGTCTGTATTTTTATACAGTACTGGATGCATTTACAAGGTCGGCAACAGGAATTCCTCGATTGCTTTCGCCAGGTCACCGGGCGTTTCGAAGTGCAGCATATGACCGCCACCCTCGATCACGACCCGCCGGTCGTGTGGAAAGGAATGCGGAGTCGCATCGCCGAGGCGCAGGAAGCGGCTCTCGCTTCCCACGATCAATAGCGCTTCGGCGGTAATGGCGCGCCAGCAGGCCTCCGCCTCTCCGCGGCGGTAGAGGACCGGGTTAGGCAGCTTGTGCCGCGGATCCGCGCGCAATCGCACAATGCCGTCCGGCCCCTGATTCGCCCATTCGCCGGCCACAAACGCGGATTCTGCGATTCCCATCAGTGGATGTCGCTTTGCGATGCGATCGGCCAGCGCGCTCAGATCGTCGTAATCGGAGAACTGCTGCTCTTCATTCATCGCCTCGATCCACGCACGATAGCGCGCCGGCGCATCATCCGGATTCGAATCTTTTAGACCGAAACCCTCGATGTTGACGAATGCCCGAACCCGCTCCGGCATTGTTCCCGCATACAGTGCTCCCACGTTGGCGCCCATGCTGTGGCCAATGAGCCGAACCGGATCATCAGGCGAGATTTCCGCCAGCAACACGTGCAGATCGGCAAGATAGTCGGGAAACCAGTAGCTGCTGCATTCGTTGGAGGACCGGCCAAAGCCGCGCCAGTCCGGAGCCACCACTCGCCACTCGGCCTGCAACGCATCGACGACAAACTGGAATGTCGATCCAGTATCACCCCAGCCGTGCAGGTAGACGAACAAAGGCGCGGTCGGGCTTCCCCATTCGTGGATACAATAATTGACGCCCCGGACGGACATCCGGTGCTCATTGCGCGGCACTCTCGGCCGGTAAACTTCGTTGGCTGGCATACCTCAATATTTGCACAACATTGCCGGCTCGTGCATCGGCCCTGGCAATGCGGAATTCATAAGCACTACGCTTTTCATCGTCATGTCGTGTATAAACAGGCTCAACAATACAAACCTGTAGTTCGACCCACCTGAAGATAGACTGAATGACCTTCGAAATCGCACTGGTCCTTGGAATCCTGGCAATTTCGCTGGTCCTCTTTATCAGTGAAGTCATTCGCATGGACCTTGTCGCGCTGCTGGTTCTCGGCGCGCTCGCCGTCACGGGCCTCGTAGACTCTTCGCAGGCATTCGCCGGCTTCAGCAACAGCGCAGTCATCACGGTCTGGGCCATGTTTATCCTGAGCGAGGGCCTGACACGCACCGGCATCGCGGACATCATCGGGCGACAGGTAATGCGCATCGGGGGAAAGCGCGAGATTCCGATGATCCTCGTCATCATGATCACCGGTGCAGTGCTCTCGGCTTTCATGAACAACATCGGCGTGGCCGCGCTCATGCTGCCGGTTGTTGTAGGCGTTGCCCGTCGCACGCGTATTGCCGCATCGCGGCTACTGATGCCGCTCGCTTACTCCACGCTGCTAGGCGGCCTCATGACGCTCATCGGCACACCGCCAAACCTGCTGATCAGCGAATCCATGGCGCAGAGCGGAATCCGGCCGTTCGAACTGTTCGATTTTACGCCGCTGGGCGGCGCCGTTATGCTGATCGGCGTGCTGTTCGTCGCGCTCGCCGGGCGGTTTCTGCTGCCAACGACTCACGGTGAGCGCGACAAGCACGTCAGTCAACGTAGCCTGCGCGCACGTTACAAGTTGCAGGAACGCACGTTCATGCTACGCGTTCCGCGAGATTCGATACTGGTCGGAAAGTCGCTTGCCGACAGCCGGATCGGGGCATCGACGGGCCTCATTATTCTCTCTCTGCTTCGGGGCGGCCGCAGCGAGACCTTGCCGAGTCGACAGACGATCATTCAGGGCGGGGACGGAATTCTCGTGCAGGGGCGCATCGATCAGTTTCGCGAGCTGCAGCGCTGGAGCGATCTCGTCATCGAACGTGAGGCGCCGGTCCTGAAGTCGATGGTCGCCTCGAAAGTCGTCTATGCATCGGTGACGCTGGCGGAAGGATCGCCGGTGGTTTCGGAGCTCGTGCGGCACGCCGCATTTCGATCCCGGTTCGACGTTGCCGTGGTGGGTATATTGCGACGCGATGGCTATCGCCTGACCAACCTCGCGTATGTGCCGCTTCGCGCAAACGACAAGGTGATGGTGCAGGGCGAAATCGAGGCGATCGAGCAGCTGGATAAGTTTCCCGACTTCACCGACGTCGAGATCTTCACGCCGGAACAGCTCGCCGAAAAATACCATGCCGACGAACGCATGTTTGTCGTCAGGCTGCCGAAGCACAGCGGGCTCGTCGACGAAACGCTGGGCAAGAGCCGCCTCGCAGAGGTCTTCGACTTCCGGGTGCTTGCCGTGTTCCGCGACGGCGAGCTCAAGGTGATGCCGCGCGGCGATGAGGTCCTTGCCGGCGGCGACCTGCTTCTGATCGAGGGGCAGCACAGTGACCTCGACGTGCTGCGCGGCCTGCAGGAACTGGAAATCGATAGCAAGGTGCCGGCAAATGTTTCCGCCTTTGAATCCGAGCGCCTGACGTTGATGGACGCAACGCTGGACCCGCGCAGCAGCCTTGCGGGAAGTTCCGTTGGCGAACTCAATTTCCGGGAGCGTTACGGTATCGAGCTCGCGGGAATATGGCGCGAGGGCGAAACGATTGGTACAGACCTCGCCGACGAACGCCTCCAGGTGGGTGACGCGTTGTTGCTGCTGGGCCCGCGCGACCGCTTGCAGCTGCTGTCGTCGGACCCCGATTTCCTGATCCTCACACCGCTCGGGCAGGAACCGCCCGATACCCGGCGCGCCCCGCTGGCGGCGGCAATAATGCTGGCCGTGGTTGTCACCGTCATGCTCGGCTATGCGCCCATCTCTATTTCAGCGGTCATCGGCGGGACAATCATGGTGCTGACCGGATGCCTGAACATGGAGCAGGCATATCGCGCGATCGACTGGCGGGCGATATTCCTGATCGCCGGCATGCTGCCGCTGGGAACTGCGATGCAGGACACGGGAGCCGCCACTTACCTGGCGGACCAGGTCATGCAGCTGCTTGGCGACGCGGGGCCGTGGCCGGTGATCATGGGCCTTTACATCCTGACGGCGATGGCAACGATGATTATTCCGACGGCTGCGCTGGTTGTACTGATGTCTCCCATCGTACTGTCTGCGATGTCGGACATGGGCCTGTCGCCGGAGACCGCGATGATGGCGGTCGCGATGGCCGCGTCCGCCAGTTTCACGAGCCCTATCTCGCACCCGGCTAACATTCTCGTCATGGGCCCGGGCGGCTACCGATTTGTCGATTACCTGAAAGTCGGCGTGCCGCTGACAATCGTGGTCTTCATAACCGTCATGGTCTTGTTACCGATTATGTGGCCACTGACCCCTGCGCTTTAGGACCCCGGCAATGGAAGAGCAGCGGATCGAGGAGTAACGTGTGACCAACAATGTCGTGATTGCAGGCGCAGGCCATGCCGCCGGTCAGGCGGTGATGACACTGCGCCAGGAAAAGTTCGCGGGCCAGATCGTACTCATCGGAGACGAACCCTACCTTCCCTACCAGCGGCCGCCGCTGTCCAAGAGCTTCCTTGCGGGCAAGATGCCGGGAGAGCGCCTCTACCTGAAGCCGGCAAGTTTCTACGACGACCCCGGGATCGTCCTGAGACTGAACACGAGGATCACGGCTATCGATCCCGGCCAAAAATTGCTGGCGATCGGCGACGGCGACGAAATCCAATATGATCGCCTCATCCTGTCGCTCGGGTCCCGCGCGAGGCCGCTGCCGATCGACGGTATCGATCTCGAGCATGTGCATTACCTGCGCACCATCACGGATGTCGAGGCCATCCGCGCTGAGCTTGACGTCGGGCGGCGCCTCGTCGTTATCGGCGCGGGTTATATCGGGCTGGAAGTCGCCGCCGTTGCGCGCCAGCTGGGTCTCGATGTGACCGTCGTAGAGATGGCCGATCGCGTCATGAGTCGGGTCGTATCGCCCGAAATATCCGACTTCTATCAGATCGAACACACCAATCACGGCGTGAAGCTCCGGCTCGCCACCGGCGTCAAGGCACTCCATGGCAAGAAGCGCGTCAGGCAGGTGGAACTCGATGACGGTGAGCTCATTGCAGCAGACTTCGTAGTCGTCGGCGTTGGAATCCTGCCCAATACTGAACTCGCAGAGCAGGCAGGCCTTGACGTCGATGACGGCATCGTCGTTGACGAGCGCTGCCGGAGCAGCGATCCGGACATCTATGCGATCGGCGACTGCACATCTCACCCTAACGGCATCTATGATCGCCGCCTGCGACTCGAGTCAGTACACAATGCGCTGGAGCAGGCGAAAACCGCGGCCCGGAACCTCTGTGGAATAGATACTGAATACTGCCAGGTACCCTGGTTCTGGTCGGACCAGTACGACCTGAAGCTGCAGATCGCGGGCCTGTCCGAGGGATACGATGACGTCGTGATTCGCGGCAACCCCGCCGAGAGATCCTTTTCCTGCCTTTATCTCAAGGACAGCCGACTTATTGCTCTGGACGCGGTCAACTCCGCAAGAGACTTCATGCAGGCGAAGTCACTGATCGCCGCAGGTAAGGTATTACCGGCCGACCGACTGGCGGACCCGCACATTACCTTGAAGGACCTGTCTGCTGACGCCTGACTTCCGCCCGGCATTATTCTTCCGGGGTTGCTGTCTCGATACCGTCAATAACCTCGGGCAGCTCGATAAGAAGCCGACCTTCTGCAGAAATAGGCCCGCTGTCAGCTGAATAGGCACGTGCCGTGAGCGATTCGACGCCCAGCATTTTCAGGCCCCGCAGTGAGCCGACGCCGCCGGTCACCGCGGCGGTGCCCAGTGGTTCGGGCCCGGCCGTCAGGTCGCCGATCCAGTTGCCCCTCCACTCGTTCGCGCCACTGCGGTACGCCGGCACCGCGACATCGCGAAGGAATGTCCAGTAGTTCTCGGATTGTTCCATGAACAGGCTTCCGCGCTCGGGCATGTACACGTACCAAACGCTGTCGACCAGCGCCTCGCCGCTCAGCAATCGTGTGCGTTCTGATTGCGAGGAGAACTTGATGCCGATGCCGGCGGTCTGGCCGCGAGCGTCTCGCATAACCGTGGCCGTCGCGCTCGTCTTGCGTATGGGTGCTTCCCACAGTTGCAGGACCTTCTCGGGAAACGGCTGCTTGCGCGAGTCACCATTGTTCGTAAAAACGATCGCGTCGGAGGGTACGGTCGAGTAATTCAGCGTAATCAGTTCCGAATCCGTCACCGCGAGTGGAGAAATCCCCCGATCTACGACGAACGGGTTGTAGACCATCGCTACGGCGAACAGCGCCGCGCCGGAAAGAAGACCAAGGACCAGGGCAACCAGGTATTTCATCAGATCGCTTCCGGCTTGCCGGCGAACGTCGTGACCAGCTCGATGCGCCCGGCGGGCGCATCTTCGTCACCGCTGGTATCCGGAATCCAGCGCTCGGTCATGAATCCACCGAGCCGACCGAATTCACGCGACCCCGCCCGAAACTCTCCCTTGCGATAGCCGCCGTCGAGTGCATCGGGCTGCATATTGATATACACGGAGCCGCGTGCCGGCAGGTGCAACACCCATTCGATCACATCTTCAGTCCCGTCTTTAGCCGCAGTTCTCGCCGCAACACCGATAACGCTGTCGCGTGAATCTCGGATCTTGAACAATTCGACACGAACGCCCTGAAGTATCGGATCGATCGGCCACGTCATGCCCTCTGGCAGCGGTGTGCCGCTTCCCGGTGCACCGACCAGGATCCGGTCCATGGGCACATTGACATGGAATGCCTCCACGTTCCTGCCATTGGGCCCAACGGAGACAATCGACGCCTCGCGATGCTGATCGACTACCGGGTACATGTGCAGGAATGCGGCGGCGCCGATGACGCCGAGCAGGATTCCAGCGATAAATGTCTTCAACAAAACAGTTCCACCTGGCAACACAGGCAAGCCAAAACCAGTCGTAGGCGCCAAGTTTAGTTAAATTGCCGCGGTGGTCACACCGGATGACCCGGTTTTTGTGACGGAGCGCACAACAATGGGTCCGTGACGCTCGAAAATCGCGGCGGCGGCGATTCATGCGCGCTTCCCCCGGATTGCGGAGTCCCAGTACACTTCGGATGTTCGGAAAACCCGAGGCCAGGAAAGAAGCGTAATGAGCACCCCTATATGCCTGTGGTCTGGTCCTCGAAATGTCTCCACCGCGCTGATGTACAGCTTCGCAGAACGGCCGGATATCCGCGTTGTCGATGAGCCCTTGTACGGGCACTACCTGCTTGTCAGCGGGGCCGACCACCCGGCAAGGGACACAATCATGCGGTCCATGCGTTGCGACGGCAATGCTGTCATGCGTGAACTCATCGAGCGTCAGCGACTGGATTCGACCCGTCGGTTTTTTCTGAAGCACATGGCGCATCACCTGGTCGACCTCGACCTCGATTTTCTCAGGGAGACCAGCAACATCTTCCTGATCCGCGATCCCCGCGAGATGCTGCCGTCACTCACGATCCAGCTTCCCCGCGCGACGCTCAGGGACACCGGCCTGAAGCGTCAGTGGGAACTCTTCGAAAGTCTCCGCAGTGCGGGGCAACACCCGGCGGTCCTGGACTCGCGGGAACTGTTGCGGGACCCGCCTGGGATCCTCAGGCAGCTGTGCGAGCATCTCGAAATTCCTTTCGATCCCGGCATGCTCAGCTGGGAAGCGGGGCCGCGGGACGAGGACGGCATCTGGGCGCCGCATTGGTACCATGCGGTGCATCGAAGCACGGGGTTCGCGCCCTACCGGGCGAAGCAGGGTTTTCCGGAGCACTTGCGGCCGCTGCTTGACGAGTGCAAACCCTGGTATGAAAGATTGTTTGAACAGGCTCTCATCAACGGTGCCGCCCCACGGAGTGACGTCAAGTGAACGTAGTTGACCCGCGAAACGCCGATATTGTGGTTTACGTTAATGGACAACTGAGGCCTCGATCCGAGGCTTCAGTGTCGGTCTTCGACAGTGTCGTTCAAGGTGGGGACGCCGTTTGGGAAGGTTTACGCGTCTATAACGGACGCATCGCTGAGCTGGACGGGCACCTGCGGCGCTTGCAGGACTCGGCCAGGGCGCTGATGTTCTCGGATGTGCCTTCGCGCGACGACGTTCGCACAGCGATCTTCGATACGCTGGAAGCCAACGGCATGCGCGATAACGCGCATATTCGCCTGACGCTCACGCGCGGCGAGAAAGTAACGTCGGGGATGAATCCGCGATTCAATCAGTCAGGATGCACGCTCATCGTTCTTGCCGAGTGGAAACCGCCGGTGTATTCCGACAGCGGGATTCGTGTCATTACGGCATCAACCCGACGTAACACGCCACAATGCCTCGATTCGAAAATTCATCACAATAATCTGCTCAACAACATCCTCGCGGCTATCGAGGCGAACGTTGCCGGTGTAGACAGCGCGATCATGCTGGATATCGACGGCTTCGTTTCGGAAACCAATGACACCAATCTGTTCATCGTCAAGGAGGAGGTCATCCTGACGCCTCATGCCGACAGCTGCTTGCCCGGCCTCACCCGAAAAATGATCCTCGACATCTGTAACGAGCAGGGCATTCGCGCCGTTGAGCGCAGGCTATCACTGACAGACGTCTACACTGCGGATGAGGTTTTTACGACTGGCACCATGGGCGAGCTGACCCCGGTGCTGGAGGCTGACGGTCGAATCATCGGTGACGGCAGGGCCGGCCCGATGACTGCCAGGCTGCAAGACCTGCATCGCGACTACGCTTTTGAAAACGGCTCGCCCCTGCCGTTCTGATCAAAAGTTCAGGAAATACCGCTGCAGATACTCATCCAGCGAAATATCGTCCGACGCCTCGACTTCGCGCTGGCGCCGCAGCGAATCGGCAGCCTCCCGCTCGAAAACGCGCCGCCGATTTTCGTCCAGCGCCGTAATCGCTTTGAAGTAATCGCTATGGCGCCTGGCCAGATCGACTCCGAACTCAAAAAAGCTGCTGCGCGTCTCCTCCAGATCGGCAAGCAACCGTGCTGAAGGCGATTGTTCGGCGTCATCGACTATTTCCTGCATCAGGCGGACCGAGTCAGCATAGCTGCCGCCGGCCTCAAGCCGATCGATTACCTCGGCGACGGCGGACACTTTTGTGAGGATTTCACCGGCCCATGCGCGCAGAGTGACAGGCCGTCCGTCTCTGAACAGTCGGAAGTCGGGGTCGCGCCCGCTCTTCGCCGTGCCGACGTGATTGCCATTGAGCTCCCTGAGTCCGTGATCGTCGAGGTACGGGCTTTCCTCCAGCAGGCAGTAGATCAGGAACGCCTCGATAAAGCGCATCGTATTTTGATTGATGCCGGCCGGATCAAAGGGATTGATGTCGAGGGATCGGATTTCGACATACTCGATGCCGGCGCGGCGCAGCGCCGCGGTCGGCTGTTCGCCCGATCGTGCAACGCGCTTGGGGCGTACCGGCGAGTAGAATTCGTTCTCGATCTGAAGCAGGTTTGCATTTAACTGCCTGTGCCTGCCATCGACTTTGACACCGATCTTCTCGTACGCGGGCTCGGGCGTGGCAATCGCGCGGCTCAGGTCACGAATGTACTCATCCAGGCTGTTCAGTGAAATATTGATCTTCGACTGGTTCTGGTTACTGTAGCCCAGGTCACTCATCCGCAGCGACGTCGCATACGGTTCGAAATAGGTGTCGGCGTTGAGCGATTTCAATCCCGACACCGCTCCACCGGTAAACGATTTACATACTGCGGGAGAAGCGCCAAACAGATACAGGACCAGCCAGCCCATTCGGCGAAAATTGCGTATGAGATTGAGATACTGGGCGGATCGAAAATCTTCCAGTCCGTCCTCGATACCGAAAGTTTCGCGATAGGCGGGCCAGAACTCTGCCGGCAGGGAGTAATTGAAATGCACGCCGGCGATGACCTGCATCTGACGGCCATAGCGGTAGCCCAGGCCGCGACGATAGATCGTCTTCATGCGACCGACGTTCGACGAGCCGTACCGGGCCAACGGTATACCGACGTCTTCCGGTATCTGGCACGGCATACTCGCCGACCAGAGAAGTTCGTCGTCGATCTGCGCGTAGGTAAACTGGTGAATATCGCACAGACACTGCAACGCCTCCCATGTCGTCGCGAAAGCCGGTGTCACGAATTCCAGCAGTGCCTCCGAGAAGTCGGTCGTAATGTATCGATTGGTCAATGCGGACCCGAGCGCTGTCGGATGTCCTCTCGACGACAGGAACCCGTCGCGGTCCACACGCAGCGATTCCTTCTCGACCCCCTTCAGGCCACCGAGTAACGACTCAGCGTTCCAGGCAGCGATTACGGCCAGGCGTTTATCGAATCGCTGCGTCAATGTGGATCCTTCGGAAATAGCTCACAACGCGGAGCCCGCATTCATTTTTACCATAACCATGGCGTTCCCGTCTGGCTTCAGTCTGCGCGGAACATACCGGGAGACATTATTCTTGCCCGACGCTCCACATGCTGCTCCAGTTTGTTATTCTGCTATAACCCTGCTGACAGTGTAATCGGCTTTGACGTGAAGACAGCCCTGACAGCTAAAAGGCTTCGAATCAAGCTCGCGATGTCGCTGCTGCTCGTCCTTATCGGCGCGACGCCCGCGCACGCGTTCCGTTGTGGCAACAAGATAGTCATTGAAGATATGCACGAACAGCAGGTCCTGAGCGTTTGCGGCGAACCTGCGTCGATCCGTCACCTTGGCTACACGATACATGGCGGGAGGGTACCCAGGAACCGCGGGTTCTTATTTGACGGTTCCGGATGGCGTGATGCCGACTACAATTACTACGCTCAGGAAGTCGCCATCACCGAGTATATTTATAATTTCGGCCCTCGCAAATTCATGCGGCGACTGATATTCGAAGGCGGTTTCCTTGTTTCGATCGAATCGATCGGCTACGGCTATCACGAACACGGGAAATGATCGGCGTATCGGCGTTGTGACCTGTCTCGCCGACAGCCGGAAGCCACGCTCGATACTGTCCGTTATGATCAGATCCAACCACTACCTGGAGCAACGTGCATGAGTGAACCCAAGCTGCGACGCCTTCGCGACCGCACTTCGGGAGCGGCGACGCTTATCAATGAGGGCTGCAAGATCACCGGTTTGATCAGTGGAGTCGGCGATTTCCTGATCAGCGGCGAAATCGACGGCGATTGCGACATCAGCGGCACGGTGACCGTGGCGAGCGAGGGCATCTGGCGCGGAACACTGAAAGCCGATGCCGTAATCGTCTCCGGTCAACTGGAGGGGGACATCGTCGCGGCGGGCAAGGTCGAGATTTCGGCCTCCGCAAAGATCGTCGGGACCGTAAGCGGCGAGGCCATCGCGGTCGCCGAGGGCGCCGTGGTCGAGGGCGCTATGAAGACCAGGAGCCAGGCGGAGCCAACGGAATTCGTGGAGAAGCGGGCACCCCAAGAGTAGTCGATTGGGCGCGTGCCCGGAAACCGCATCACAGCTTTTCCAGCCTGCTTTTCCGGCCACTGTTTCCAGATTGGAAATTTTTGCCTTTCGGGTCGAAATGCTACACTGCCGCATGGGTAAAGGCCGAATTAAAAAAAAACAATGATCGGCAAGCGTTTTCCACGAGTCTGGGTAGTGACGGCAGCCCTGAGCGTTGCCGCTGCCGGCTTGATGTTGACCCTGTTTTACGCTCAATACATGTGGCTCGCTGGGCAGATCGTATCGACGAGCACGGAGCGGCATTACTCCGTGATGAAAAGCAGTTTTGAGCGTCGCGCACGATCGAAAATGCGCGGCATTGCCGACGCCTTGTCTCTGGACCCTGTCACCGATGACGCCGCTGCAGTTCGGGAAACGCTGCGACGTGCAATCGACGCCGACGCCATCCTGACCGGCATTCGATTCACCCGGCAATCGGGAGAGACCTGGGAGGCGGGGCACTTGCCGGAGCTGCGTGATAGTCGTGCGACAAGCTGGCTGACTGATCGCCTGCTGATTTCGTATCCGGTCATCAAGGACGATAGCCAGATTGGTCATCTCAGCGGATCATTCGATCTTAGCGATCTGCAGTCTGACAACGAGTTATTCGGGCAACAGTTGGCGACCAGCGAAATTCAGAATCGACATGCCAGTTACTTGTGGATTGTTGGCGCTACGGTCGCGATGTTGATCCTGGGTGGCTGCATCGTGTGGCTGATCGTCCGACGCCAGTCCCGACGCATCGAACAGTTGAAAATCCAGGCGGAGAAACTCCGCGATGCGGATTTTGGCGAGCCATTGGAGGAAACCCGCGACGACGATATCGGCGAGCTTGCCGCGATGTTCAACGAAATGCGCGACAGGCTAAGAAAGACCACGATCTCGAGAGACTACGTCGACAGCATCCTTTCCGGCATGAATGAAGCCATTATCGTTACAGAGGATGATGGCCGAATACAGCGAATCAACACCGCTACAACGCACCTTCTGGGATATAGTCAGGACGATCTTCTCGGTACACCGATCGACCTGCTCGTTAACGCCAGCAAGGGCGGCAAGTTGAGCGACCACATCCCGTCTGGGTTGCCGAAAGAAGCGGCTCTCGTTTCCCGCGACGGCGAAACCATTCCCATTTCCTATACCTGCTCGCTGGTAAAAGGAAGTGACGGAACAACGATGAATCGTATTTATGCGGCACAGAACATCACCGAGCGAAGACGGGCCGAGAAGAGGATTCGCTATCTTGCCCGAATCGACGCGCTGACAAAACTACCCAACCGAATGCAGTTTCAGCATCTGCTGCAGCGCAGCATCGCGCGGGCACGCAGAGCCGGAAAATCACTCTGTCTGTTCTATGTCGATGTTGATCATTTCAAGGAAATCAACGACACGTTTGGACACCTCGCCGGCGACACTACGCTGGAGACTGTTGCCGAGCGTCTGGGCGCGTTGCTTCCCAGTGATTCGATCATCGGCCGACTCGCCGGTGACGAATTTGCCGTCATGGTCGATAAGCTGGGCCCCAGTGAATCCGGCATGAAATCAACGCAAGAACTCGCACAGACGATGCTCAACCGTCTTGCGGATCCGTTTTTCGTTCAAGGACACGAAGTGTTCATGACGGCCAGTATGGGTATCGCCTTCTATCCCAGGGATGCGGCTAACGTCATCGACCTGATTCGCAATGCAGACGCGGCCCTGTATCACGCGAAAAAGAATGGCGGCAACGACTATTCATTCTACAAACCGCAGATGAACGAGGCGTCCGTGGACCGGCTCATGACCAAGAGCAAACTGAAGCGGTCTTTCGAACGGGACGAGCTGCTCGTTCATTATCAGCCGAAATACAACCTCGAGACAGGCGAGGTCTTCGGGGCCGAAGCGCTGGTCCGGTGGGAGCTCCCGGAGCGTGGCCTGGTGCTGCCTTCGGATTTCATACCCATCGCTGAAGAAACCAGCCTGATCATCGAAATCGGCGAGTGGGTTTTGGACAAGGTCTGCGAGGACTTTCGTTTATGGCAGAAGACGGTGTCTTCTCCGGGCCGAGTGTCCATAAATCTCTCGCTCAAGCAGCTCCGGCAGTTGAGTTTTATCAACCGCATCAGCTCGATTCTGCGCGGCTACGAAATATCACCGACGTCGCTCGAGCTCGAAATCACCGAGACAACGCTGATGGAAAACCCATCCCGGACGATCAAGATACTGGATCAGCTTTACGGGCTGGGATTACATCTGGCCATCGACGATTTTGGCACCGGCTATTCGTCGCTGAGCGCGCTGCAACAGTTCCCGATAAGCACCCTGAAAATCGATCAGTCTTTCGTCCGCGACATCGCGACGAATCCGGACGACGCTGTCATCGTGGATACGATCATTCAGATGGGGCGAAACTTGAATATGGACGTCGTTGCCGAAGGCGTTGAAGAAGAAGCTCAGCTTGTGTTCCTGCAGGAACATGGCTGCACCTACGCGCAGGGACTCCTCTTCGGTGATCCGATGAGCTCCGATAATTACCTGGAATTACTGCTCGCGCAGGCGGACGGCACCGACTCTTTTCGTGCGCTTTTCGCCTAGGATTCCCGCTGTTTTCCGCTTCGGTTTACGGCAGACAGATTATGGAATATTGCGTCCAACTCATTGTTTTTTCTCTCGTTCTGCCTCCTTCCGGATCGGCTGGGCGATTCGGTGTTGCACCGAATCCAACCTAGCCGGTAGAGTAAATGTCCTCTTAGCCTGACCAAGTGGGCCCTATGAACAAGATTTTTAAATCCGCTATTTGTGCTGTATTCGTTTTTGGCTCGTCGCTGGCAGTCGCTTGCGACTACCCGCATCGTGCGGATGTGCCTGACGGATCGACGGCGACCAAGGAAGAGATGATTGCCGGTCAGCGCGGCGTCAAAGCATATATGAGCGCCATGGAGGGTTACCTCTCCTGTATAGAAGCCGCGGAACAGGAAACCGTCGCGGCCACCGGTGACATGGACGAAGACGCGAAACAGCAGCGAATCGACATGTTTAACAAGAAGTACAACGCGGCGGTCGATGAGATGAA
>JAAUYE010009634.1_pt1 | contig 21012 bp, 18 predicted proteins | sample 7278081 | NCBI WGS metagenome assembly JAAUYE01 (sample SAMN14350131, study PRJNA611818) | marine sediment metagenome | isolation source: surface marine sediment (0.6m) | place: French Polynesia: Moorea | collected 2018-08
GTCGAACGTGGGCACCCCCGCTTCGTGGAATGCCAGCATGGCACGCACGTGCACGGCCATGGACTTCACCGCCGCGGCCACGACCGCGTCAGGATTCGACTCGCGCTGTTCGAGCCACTCCTCGACGGTCCAGCCGATCGGCAGGTAGCCATTGGCCGGGTCGTGCGCGGACGTCTGGTCGGTCACCGCGTCGGGCCGCACGCCGCGCCTGACCAGCTCCGGGAGGATCTCGGCCGCGTTGCCCAGCAGGCCGACCGACACCGGCTTCCGGTCGGCGACGGACTGCTCGACCATCGCGAGCGCTTCGTCCGTGTCGTCGGTGCTCGTATCCAGATACCCCGTGTCGATCCGTTTCTCGATTCGATCCGCCTGGCACTCGATCGCGAGCATCGACGCGCCGGCCATCGTTGCCGCCAGCGGCTGCGCGCCGCCCATGCCGCCGAGCCCGGCCGTCAGTATCCAGCGCCCGGCCAGGTCGCCGGCGTAATGCTGGCGCCCCATCTCGGCGAAGGTCTCGTAGGTGCCCTGCACGATGCCCTGGCTGCCGATGTAGATCCACGAACCCGCCGTCATCTGCCCGAACATCATCAGGCCCTTGCGATCGAGCTCGCGGAAGTGCTTCCAGTTCGCCCACGCCGGGACGATGTTCGAGTTCGCGATCAGCACGCGCGGCGCATCTGCGTGCGTGCGGAACACGCCGACCGGCTTGCCGGACTGCACCAGCAGGGTCTCGTCCTCGCCGAGCACCCGCAGGCATTCGACGATCGCGTCGAAGCACTCCCAGTTGCGGGCCGCCTTGCCGATGCCGCCGTAGACGACCAGGTCCTGCGGCCTTTCCGCCACGTCCGGGTCGAGATTGTTCATCAGCATGCGCAGCGGCGCCTCGGTGAGCCAGCTCTTCGCAGACAGCTCGGTTCCGACCGGCGCCTTGATGACACGGGGTTTGTTCATCGTTCCAGTTTCTCCAGTTGCACGACGCCCTCGGACGCCGATTTCGTTGTTCCGGGAGGCGTGTAGTGCCCCGTCAATTCGTAGCGGCTGCCCGGGTGGTGCAAGCGCGCAAAGGTCACGGCGCGGCCGTGCGCCCAGGTGCGCCGAATGACGACCAGGCAGGGTTCGCGTTCCGGCATCTGCAGCTGCCGCCGCACCGCCGCGTTGGGTAGCTGCGCGCGCACGACCTGCTCGGCTTCCTGCAGGGGCGCGATCGCGGTCAGGTACGCGCTGGGCGTCACCGCGCGGAAGTCCTGCGAGCCGCACTCGGGCGCGAAATCGGCGAGCACGTGGCGGTCTTCCACCTGGATCGGCTTGCCGTTCTCGTAGTGCACCAGCAACAGGTGGAATACATCGCTGCCCTGCGCAACGTGCAGCGCCTTCGCGACCTCACCGCGGGCGTGCTGGCGTGACTTGCGCAACACGTCGCAGGTGTGTCGGTGACCGCGCTGAATGATCTCGTCGGCGATGTTCTGCACTTCGAGCATGTGCGAGCGCGAACGAAAATCCGACACGTACGTGCCGCGGCCCGCGATGCGCTCGACGTAACCTTCGTCGGTCAGTTCGCGGAGCGCGCGATTGGCGGTCATGCGGGAGACCTGCATGCGCTCGACCAGTTCGTTTTCGGACGGCACCCGGTCGTGCGGACCGAGCTCGCCCGAGGAGATCTGCCTGATGATCAGGTCCTTGAGCTGCTGGTAGCGCGGCTTGTTCGTGTCGCTCATCGCTTCGCTCCCAGGGCCGACATCGCCGCACGGAAAGCGGCCCGCGTGTCGGCCCCCGCGCGATGCTCGCCGTCCGCGACCAGCCAATGGCCGTGCACCATCACGCCCTCGATGGGCAGCCGGTAGCCGGAGAACACCAGCGCGTCGAGGCGCGACTCGTCGCCGTGCCCCGTGAGCATCGGGTCGTCGTCGTAGAGCGCAACGAGGTCGGCGGGGGCGCCGCGTGCCAGGCCCGCGGTCGCCTGACCGCTCGCCTGTGCTCCGCCCTCGACCGCACGTTCGAACAGTTCGCGCCCGACATGTGCCGTGCGGAAGGCCGTGACGTTGCGGGTCTGCGTCACCAGCCGCTGCCCGTATTCGAGCCAGCGCAGCTCCTCGAACGGATTGATCGATACGTGGCTGTCCGAGCCGATGGCGAGCCTGCCGCCGTGACCGAGGTAGTCCGCGAGCGGGAACAGCCCGTCACCGAGGTTCGCCTCGGTGCTCGGGCAAACACAGACGACGGCGCCGGAGGCGGCGAGGCTCTGCGATTCGTCGGCATCCATGTGCGTCGCGTGCACGAGGCACCACCGCTCGTCGACGCCGACGGTTTCGAGCAGCCAGCGCACAGGGCGCCGCTCGTAGGCCGCCAGGCACTGGTCGACCTCGCGCTGCTGTTCGGCGATGTGCAGGTGGATGGGGCCTCCGGTCCTCTGCCCCGCCTCGGCGATGGCGGCAAGCGACTCCGCGCTGACCGCGCGCAGGCTGTGCGCACCGATACCGACGCCGAGGGTCGCCGAGCACATTTCGCTCGCCGTTGCGTGGTGCTCGAGGAATTGCTCGAGCGCCAGCGCGAACAATTTCTGCGGCCCCTCGGGCTCGGCCGCGTGAAAGCCGGCGCGCTCATACAACACGGGGACGTAGGTGAGCCGGATCCCGGACTCGCGCGCCGCGTCGACCAGCGCGTCGAACATCTGCATGCCCGCCCGTTGCGTGGCCGGGTCACGGTGCAGGTAGTGGAACTCGACGACGCCCGTGTAACCGCTCTGCAGCATCTCCGTGTACGCCTGGCAGGCGATCGCGCGCAGCAGTGCCGGGTCCAGCGACGCCGCGAGGCGGTACATCCGCTCGCGCCAGGTCCAGAAATTGTCCTGGCCCGCCGGCGACCGCTCCTCCGTGCGGCCGGCCAGTGCCCGCTGGAACGCATGGCTGTGGGCGTTGCAGAGCCCCGGGATGATGCACCCGGCCGGGACCGCCGCCGCGTCCGGCGCGGCAGCCGGCAGGACCTCCTCGATGAGCCCGTCGCGCACCCGCAGCAGGACGTCGTCGGCCCAGCCGTCCGGTAACAGCGCTTTCCTGGCGAAGATCGAGATCATCGGGTCGTCCTGAAGTTGTATATACAGGCTAGTCCATGCTAGGTTGCTTTGCAATTGCGGAGACACTGATGGCCGACTGGGACTTGCTGCTGACCGACGCCCGCATCGCGACGATGCGGCAGGGTGCGCCGGATTACGGCACGCTCGAAGCGGGCGCGATCGCCATCGCCGGCGGGATGATCGACTGGGTCGGCGCCGCAGAGGACCTCCCCGCCGGACGGGCGGCAGATACACGATCGCTCGACGGACGCTGGGTGACGCCCGCGCTGATCGACTGCCACACCCACCTCGTTTTCGGCGGTGAGCGCGCCGGCGAATATGAGCGGCGGCTGCAGGGCGTCAGCTACGAAGACATCGCCGCCGAGGGCGGCGGTATCCTTTCCACCGTGCGCGCGACCCGCGTCGCCAGCGAAGAACAGCTCTACGCGGCTGCCCTGCCCCGGCTGCGGGCCCTCGCACGCGAAGGCGTGGCAACGGTCGAGATCAAGTCGGGCTACGGGCTCGACCTCGACAACGAACTCAAGATGCTGCGGGTCGCTCGCCGGCTCGGCGAAACCTCCGGTCTCAGCGTCCGCACGACGCTGCTCGCCGCTCATACCGTCCCGCCCGAGTTCGCCGGGGGGGCGGACGCATACATCGACTTCATCATCGACGAGATCCTGCCGGCCGCGGCGAACGAAGATCTCGCGGACGCGGTCGATGCCTACTGCGAGTCCATCGCGTTCGACGCGGACCAGGTCGAGCGATTGTTCAAGCGCGCACGCGACCTGGGCCTGCGGGTCAAGCTCCACGCCGACCAGCTCAGCGACAGCGGCGGCGCGGAACTCGCGGCACGCTTCGGCGCGCTCTCCGCGGACCACCTGGAGTACACGTCACAGGACGGCGTAACGGCGCTCGCCGGGTCGGGCACGGCCGCGGTCCTGTTGCCGGGGGCCTACCTGACCCTCAATGAAGAGCAGAAACCGCCCGTGGGCGAACTCCGGAGCGGCGGCGTGCCGATCGCGCTCGCAACCGACTGCAATCCCGGTACCTCGCCGCTCGCCTCGATCCACTTCGCCATGGGGCTCGGGTCGAGGCTGTTCGGGCTGACGCCCGAGGAATGCCTCGCGGGCGTAACCCGCGAGGCGGCACGCGCGCTCGGGCTGGGCCACGACCGCGGCACCCTCGAGAGTGGCAAGCGGGCTGACCTCGCTGCCTGGGACTTCGATCATCCGCGGCAGCTCGCGTACTGGCTCGGCGAACAGCCGTTGTCAGAATTGCTGGTCGCGGGCCGCCCCGTCGACCGGGCTTCGTAACCGGCACCGCGGCCGCAGCATGAACCCGACTCCCGGCGCACGACGGAGCTTCATCCTTACGCTTGGTCTGCTGACCGCCACGGCGGCCCTGACCATCGACATGAGCCTGCCTGCGATTCCGGACATGGTGGCGTCGCTGGCGACCACGTTACCGAGGGGCCAGCTCATCGTCGGTGCGTTCATGCTCGGCATGGCCTGTGGCCAGATCCCGGCCGGCCTGTTCTCCGATCGCCTCGGCAGGCTGCCGGTGCTCTACGCGGGCATGAGCCTGTTCGCCATCGCCGCGACCGTCGCAACGCTTGCGCAAAGCATCGACGTGATGCTGGCCGCGCGTTTCGTGCAGGGATTCGGCGGCGCCTCGGCCGTGGTGCTGTCGCGCGCCATCGTCCGCGATATCTCGAGCGGCAAGGAGGCCGCGAAACTGATGTCGCTGATGACGATGATCTTCACCGTCGCGCCCGTGGTCGCGCCCACGATCGGCGCGCTGCTGGTGGCGCAGTGGGGCTGGAGGGCTCCGTTCGCGGCCATCGCCATCGGCGGCATGCTGATACTTGCCGGCGTGCGCAGCAACCTGGTCGAAACCCACACGCCGAACCCGGACGGGCACCCGCTGCGGCAGCTGCAAAGCAGCTTCGCTGAATTCTTCAGCCACCGGCAGAGCATCTTCGGGCTGCTGCTGATCGTCGTCCCACCGGCGGGTTTCATGTCGGTGATCGCGGTGTCCGCCGCGCTGGCTGTCGAGATCTACGGCTTCTCGGTGCAGGCGTATGGCCTGCTGTTCGCCTGTGCGGGCCTGTCGATCCTCGCGGGCTCGATCATCAATCGCCTGCTGGTGACGCGCCTCGAGATCGTGCCGCTCATCGGCATCGGCATCTCGATGATGACGCTGGCGTCGCTGCAGCTACTGCTTGCGGCGTGGATGGGCAGTGCACCCTTCGCCTGGGTGTGGGGCTGCATCTGCCTGTTCTTCTTCGCGGTGCCCATCGTGCTTGCCAACGCAATGGTGCTCGCGCTCGACCCCCTGCCGAGCATCGCCGGCGTCGCCTCGTCGATCATCGGCACAATCCAGAACGTCGTCGGCGCGTCGGGCGCGATACTCGGCGCATCGATTTACGACGGCACCATGCGAAACACCGTGGTCATCATCGGCGGCGCAGGCATGGTGATGCTGGTGATCTTCCTGTTGCGGCCGCTGATCTGCGGCGGCCCGATCGTGCACCGCCAGGAGGAGTTGGTCCGGGACTGACGGACTAGATGATCTCGGCCTTGGCGCGCAGGCTTTCCCAGTCACCGGTTCGTTCGGCCTGGAGAACACGCTCGTACATTTCACCGAGCGAGCGGTTCACGTCTTCAATCATCGCGTCAAAGCGCTGATCGCCCCTCAGACTGACGAGAAAGGGGTCCTGTTCGAGGGACCAGATATCCGTCAGGATCGGCTCCAGAAAGCCATCGTCGATGAGGGATCGGAGCGCGCCCAGCGCATCGTCCTTGCGGCCCAGCAACGCGAGAATCCGAACCTCCTGGATGCCCAGCCCGAACCAGCCGAGGCGCGGCTGCTCCCGCACGACCGGCAGCGCCGCCAGCAGCAGTTTCTGCGCATAAGCTCTGTCCCCCTCGCGCTGGCTGATATAGGCAAGCCGGATGATCGACGGAATGGTGAACTTGTCGACCTGCAGTTCCGTGTCCTCCCGGAGTATCGGCTCGTCGATGAATACGAATTCCCGCGCTCGTTCGTAGTCGCCCAGCAGTAGCGCAACCTGCGCGGCTGCGCCCGCGGGGAACTGGTTGACCTCGCTGGGCTCTGCGCTGTCGAGCGTCGCGGAGAAGAAATCCAGTGCGCCCCGGAAATCGGCGTCGAGGAGCAGTAAGAAGCCCTCTACGTATTTTGCGAAAGGATGATCTTCGGGCAGGATCTTCACAAGTTCCGCTGCTCTGTCAAAGTCGCCGAAGGCCACGAACATGCGGACATTGAACAACTCGGGTAGCTGGTCCCCACTCAGCTCAGCCGCCCGTTCTGTCCATGCCATGGACTCGTCGAGACGACCGAGGCCAGCCAGGTGCAGGGCAAGGAACTGGCGCGGTATCGGCCATTCGGGATGAATCTGCATCGCCTCGAGCCAGAGACGGATTGCCTCGTCATTCTTGCCGCGCTGTGCATACAGGGTTGGCAGGTTGGTGTAGGGAATGCGGCCCAGCGGGTCGAGCTCCATCGACCGCTGAAACAACTCGATCGCCTCGTCGTCCCTTTCTTCCCCATCACGTAGCGAGGCAAACCACATGTAGGCACTGGCATGGTTCGGGTTCAGTTCGATGGCGCGGCGAAACGCCGCCTCCGCCTCGATGTTGCCGTTGCCTATCCGTGTTTCCTGCCAGGCCTTGCTTTCGAGCAAACCTTTGACGGCATAGGCGTCCGCAAGGTCCGGATCCAGTTCGAGTGCCTTCTCGAGGTTGGTGCGTGCTATTTCGTAAGCTTCCGCCCGCGGCAGCGCCTGGTGGTTGTTTTCGAGCAGGAGCACACTTTCCGCCAGTCCCGCGTAGGCAGCCGCGTAACCGGGGTCGTATTCGATCGCTTGCTCGAAGTTCTCCCGTGCCGCCTGTAGTGTCTCGAAGCGCCTCAGAGACAGGTTGTCGCGCCCCGTCACATAGGCGCTGTACGCGCGCAAGTCGGCCGTCGGTCGCGTCGCGATCCGCACCTGTTCGTCCGGCGTCAGCGTCGTCTCCAGCGCCGAGGCGATCGCCGCCGAGATCTCACTCTGGATCGCAAAGATGTTCTGTGCCGTCAGCTGCCGGTCGTAGCTTTGCGCCCAGATATTGACGTCGTTCTCCGCGTCGACCAGCTGTACGTTGATCCGCACGTTGTCGCCGACACGTTGCACCGACCCCTGCAGCACCGAATTCACCGCCAGCTCTTCGCCAATCTGGCGCACGTTCTTCGTGGTGTTCCGGTACTCCATGACCGACGCGCGCGAGATCACCTTGCAGGACCCGATGCTCGAGAGCTGCGTGAGGATGTCGCCGTGAATGCCGTCCGCGAACACCGCGTTGTCCGGCTCGTTGCTGAGGCTCGTGAACGGCAGCACCGCGATTGCCGGCTTCTCCGCGACAGGGGCCTGGACTGCCTCTTCACCATTTCGGATGCCGGTCACGTTGAACGTGATGGACACGCCGAGCGCGATCGCGAGCAGGCCGATGATCAGGAAGTTCATCGTCGACTTCGATCGCCGGTCCGCTCGCTCGGTGCGTTCGGTGTCGCGGTCGAGCTTCACGCCCTCCGGCGTAATCTCGAAGATCCACGCCAGCACCACGGCGATGAAAAATCCGACCAGGACGACGATCACGTAGACCTGGAACACGCCCTCCGTCGCACCGAAGGTCGGCAACAGCACCGACCCGGCCTCGATGATGATCCAGGCGACGAGTGCGTAGGCGGCGGCAACGCGCAGCACGTTCCGGCGGCGAAGTTCTGATAGGAAAGACGGCATCGGGCGGATTATATGCGAAATCGGGAGCGCCATATCGCCGCCGCTCGCAAACAGCGGCGGATTACGGCAGCTCTGTCAGGACCTCGTCGAGGCCCTTGCGCTTCTGCTCGGGCGTGATCTTCGGGTAGCCGTACCACAACAGGCCGGCGACGAATGCCGCGTCGGAATCGATACCGACGATGTCGAAAAATCGCTCGTCGCGGGTGATATCGCCGGTCGTCCACTTGCTGCCGACGCCGGCTTTCCAGAGGTAGAGCATGAAATTCTGGATCGCCGCCGAGCACGCGGCGTAGTCCTCTCGCTCCCGCAACGGGTCGTCCGAGCGCCGGCAGGTGACCACAATCCAGCCCGGCTTCTCGGACCACTTCTCGCGCTTGAACGCCGCCGCCTCGGGCCCTTTCTTCGCCGTAACGATGTCGTAACACAGGTCGAGACAGCGCCCCACGGTCGCGCGGCCGAGGAGGTAGAAATGCCACGGTTCGGTGACGTGGTGATTCGGCGCCCAGGTGGCAGCTTCGACGGCTTCCCGAACAAGCGGCTCGGGTACCGGCGTCTGCAGATACAGGTTGATCGTGCGGCGCCCGCGGATGACCTCCTCGAACTCGCGCAGCGATTGCGTCTCGTAGCTGGGCGGCGCCTTCCTGCTCATGACCGTTCGATGATCATCGCAATGCCCTGCCCTACGCCGATGCACATTGTGCACAACGCGTAGCGCCCGTTCCTGCGCCGCAGTTCGTACGCCGCCGTCGTGACCAGCCGGGCGCCGGACATGCCCAGCGGGTGCCCGAGCGCGATTGCGCCGCCGTTCGGGTTCACGTGCGCGGCATCGTCGTTGACCCCGAGCTGCCGCAGCGTTGCCAGTCCCTGCGCCGCGAAGGCCTCGTTCAGTTCGATGACGTCCATCTGCGCAATGTCGAGCCCGGCGAGCGCAAGCACCTTCCTCGACGCCGGCGCCGGGCCGATGCCCATGATGCGCGGCTCCACGCCGACGGCGGCCCATGCGACCACTCGCGCCAGCGGCTCCAGCCCCTCTCGCCCGGCGGCAGATTCCGAGGCCAGCAGCAGCGCGCAGGCACCGTCATTGATGCCGGACGCGTTGCCGGCGGTGACGGTGCCGCCCTCGCGCACGATCGGCTTCAGTCCCGCCAGCGCCTCGAGCGTCGACCCGGGCCGCGGGTGCTCGTCCGTGTCCACGACAAGCGCGTCGCCGCGGCGCTGCGGCACCGTCACCGGCACGATTTCCTCGCCGAGCACACCCGACGCCATGGCCGCCTCGGCTCGTTGCTGGCTGCGCAGAGCGAAGGCGTCCTGGTCGTCGCGGGAAACGCCGAAGTCGTCGGCCACGTTTTCGGCCGTCTCGGCCATCGAGTCGATGCCGTATTGTTCCTCGAGCCTGCGATTCACGAAGCGCCAGCCGAGCGTCGTGTCGTAGATTTCGGCGTTACGGCCGAACGCTGCCGACTGCTTGGCCATCACGAACGGCGCGCGCGACATCGACTCGACGCCGCCGGCAATCGCGAGTTCGATGCCGCCGGAACGTATCGCGTCCGCCGCGTTGCCGACCGCGTTCATGCCGGAGCCGCACAGGCGATTCACGGTCGCCGCGGGAACGCCCGCCGGCAGTCCCGCGAGCAATCCCGACATGCGTGCGACGTTGCGGTTGTCTTCGCCGGCCTGGTTCGCGCAGCCGTAGACGAGATCGCCGATGGCTTCCGCATCGAGCTGCGGCTGCCGCGCGAGCAACGCGGCGATCGGGATCGCGCCGAGGTCGTCCGCCCGCACGGACGACAGTGCACCCGCGTAGCGCCCGATCGGCGTGCGCACCGCATCGCAGATGAATGCGTCAGTCATCAAGTGGGTCTTCCACGGCCGTGCCAATTGTCATGCACGCTCCTCCGCAACGGCCGTATTGCCGGGCGATGCGTCGTGACTGTCTCGTGCGACAGCCGCGTCGTACCGGCGCCCGAGAGCGAGGCCGACGGCCGCCCAGACCAGCGCGACCACGGCCCCGATTACCGCGACCGGAGCCATGCCGAGACCGATGGTCGTCGTCAGGAACGCGAACGCCCATCCCGACAGTACGTCGCCGCCGCGGTAGACGACGATATCGATGACCTGCTTGGTCTTGAAGCGGTCTTCACGGCTGACGTTGGTGTAGAGCATCTCGCGCCCCGGCCGCGTGATCGAGTAGTTGCCGGCCTTGAGAACGACCCAGCCGGCCACCATGACGGCGAGCACCGGGTTGACGAAGACGAGCAGCATCGCGCCGGCGACGAGTACCGGCACCAGCGCCAGCGTCTTGCCAACGCCCAGGGTCCCGGCGATACGGCTGGTCAGGAACCACGCCGTTACGATCGTGATGCTGTTGACGGCGAGATTGATGCCCGCCCAGATCGCGGTATTCGTGTCACGGTCGTTACCGGCCATCAGGTTCTTCAGCTCGAAGTAAGCGAACGAGCCGATGAACGTGTAGAGGAAGATGAAGGCGCCGATGCCAAGCAGGTAGGGATTGCGCACGAATTCCCGGAAGCCGGCGAAGGGATTTCCGCTCAGCGCCTGCTCCTCTGCCGTCAGCGCGTGACCCGGCTGCGCCGCCCTGCGCAGGATGGCGACCATCGGCACGCCGGCAACCAGGATCGCGGCCGCAACCAGCATCAGGTTCAGCGTGCCGATTGTCTGGGCAAGTACGAGCGCCACGGCGGAGCCCGCGATCGTTCCTATGCTCGCCCCGCTCGCGATGAATCCGAACAACCGCGGCGCCTGCCGCCGGCTGAAGATATCCGACATCAGGCTCCAGAACACCGAGATATGAAACAGCGAGAACAGGCTGAGCCAGACGTAGAACGCCTTGTTGACCAAGACCCCGTCCTGTGTGCCGCTGGCACCCAGGTAGAAGGCCACAAAGCTGGCAGCGAAAAAGCCGTATACGCCCGGGATGACCTTCTGCAATTTGCCGCGCGACACCGCGTAACCGTAGATGCTCACCGCGATCGCGCTAAAAACGAAATTGATCGTCCACAACGACGCCAGCTCGACGTCACTCCACTCCGGCGCCAGTGCATCGCGCACCGGCTTGAGCATGTTGTAGGCGAGCATCAGGAGAAACAGGAAAGAAAACGACAGGATCGCAGCGCGCGCCTCGTCGGGCTCGATGCGCGTCGCCCCACGAAACAATCGGGCCAGTCCGCTTGTCGCCTGTTCGCTCATCAGTCGCTGGTCACTTCGCTGCCGTTATTGGAGCCGCAAGACTGCCACAGATCGCGCCCGACAGGCGAATGTCGGCCCGCCAATGTAGAGGGGAGCGACGGGTTTCTTAAACCGGCTATTCGTGGCGCAGCGCGTCGATCGGATCGAGCATCGACGCGCGCCGCGCCGGCCAGATACCGAAAGCGATACCGACCGCGGCACTGAAGCCGAACGCCATCATCGCCGACTCCGCGGTAACGACCGTCTGCCAGCCGGCGAGCCGGTTCAGCAGGGTCGCAGCCGTTGAGCCGACGACCAGTCCGAGCGCGCCACCGAGCAGGCACAGCGTCGTGGACTCGACCAGGAACTGCAGCAGGATGTTGCCGCGCGTTGCGCCGAGCGCCTTGCGAATACCGATCTCCCGGGTCCTCTCGGTCACCGTGACGAGCATGATGTTCATGATGCCGATGCCCCCGACCACGAGGCTGACGCCGGCGATGCCGGCCAGCAGGAACGTGAAGATCTGCGTCGCTTCCTGGCGGGACTCGGCAAACTGCTTGCGGTTCACCATCGCGAAATCGTTGTCCTTGCCGGGCAGGATGCCGTGTTCGCGACGCAGTACGCGCTCGATCTCGAGCATCGCCTGTTCGACCGTCGACGACTCCTCGACGAGCACGCTGATGCGCTGCACGAAGTCGTTGCCGGTCACCCGGAACTGCGCGGTGCTCAGCGGGATCCATACGTCGTCGTCGGGATTGCGCCAGCCGGAGGAGCCTTTCGCCTCGAGCACGCCGATGACCTCGAAGGGAACCGAGCCGATCATGATGCTGCCGCCGATGATGCCGGCCGCGTCGGTGTTGAGCATGCCGGGCACCTCGGCCGCGACCACCGCCACCCGGCGGCGCGCGGAATCGTCGGCCCGGGTGAACATGCGACCGACCGCGACGGCGAAGCCGTGCACGTCGAGGTAGTTCGGAGTCATGCCGATCACCGAGGTGTTGATGTTGCGGTTGCCGTACTTCACCTGGAAGCGGCCGTTGATCTCCGGCACCACTGCGTCGAAGTGGCGCGTGCCCACCGTCAGTGCGGCGGCGTCCCCGGTGGTCAGCGTCTGCTGGTCGCGGGACACGCCGCGGCTGAACCAGAAGGACGATTCGATCGCAAGGATGTCACCGCCGAGAGCCGCCATCTGCTCGTCGATCGCGCGCTGCGCGCCGGTGCCAAGTGCGACCATCGTTATCACGGCGCCGACGCCGATGATGATGCCGAGCATCGTCAGCGCCGCGCGAAACAGGTTGCTGCGGATCGACGACAGCGCGATGCGGATTGTCTCGGAGATCGGCATGGGTGATCAGCGACGCTGGATGCCGGGAACCCTGATACGACGATTCAGCCAGTTCTGCAGGTCCTGCTGCACTTCGTAAAGATGCGTCGACGGCAGCACGAGGACCGACTCCGATTCCTGCAGGCCATCGATGATCTCGACGCGGTCGAGATCCGTGATGCCGGTGCGGATCTTGCGGATTTCCGGGCCGGATGCCGCGTCAGAGTCCATGACCACCCAGAAGTCGCCGCCGAAGCGATAGTCCTTCCCGCCACCGACGCTCCCGCTGCCGGCGGGGCGCTCGGGGCCCGCCGCGCTTTTCAGCAAGGCGCGCAATTCGGTCTCCTCGATGCCCAGTATAGCCGCAGTGGACTTGACGTCGCGGTTTGTGCGCAGCGCCATGACCGGCAGCGTCACTACCTCTTCGCTGCGCGCGATCGACACCTCGACTTCCGCGTTCATTCCCGGAAGCAGCAGGCCGTCGCGGTTCTTGATCGACACCAGCACCGCGAACATCGTCACGTTCTGGTCCACGACCGCCTGCGGCTCGATCTTGACAACCTCGCCCGGGAACGGCTGGTTCGGGTACGCGGCAACCGCGACACTGGCTTTCATGCCAGGCCGAATCTTGCCAATGTCCGTCTCGTCGATGAGTGCACGGATCTGCACTTCGCTCAGGTCCGCCATCTGCATCAACGGACTGCCGCCCGCGACGTCGCGCGTCGGCGACGAGATGACCTGGCCGCGTTCGACGGGTTTCTGGATGATCGTGCCGGTAATCGGCGCACGTACATCCGTGTCGTCCACCGCGATGCGTGCGTTCTCGACGCTGACCTGCGCAGCCACGACGTCCGCCTCGGCGTTCGCGAGGTCCAGCGCCGCCTGCTCGAGGTCGAGCTGGGTAAACGTGCCCTTGGCGAGCAGCGCTTCCGCGCGCGTCATCTGCGATCTCGCGATCTCGCGGCGCGACAGCGCGGCCTTGAGTTCCGCCTCGCGCTGGGCGAGGTCGTTGCGCACCGTGCGCGGATCGATACGCACCAGCAGCGTGTCGCGCTCCACGTGATCGCCCACCTCTACGTGAACGTCGAGAACTTCGCCCGAAGCCTTCGACTTCACCTCGACGGTGGCGAGCGGCTCGACGGCACCGGCGGAACTCACGCTGACCTCGATGGTGCGCCGGTCCGCCGTGGCCGTCTCATACATCGGTTCCCCGGCCTCCTCCCTGGCGCAGGCGGCAAGGCCGATCACGAGTAATAGCGGCAAGTAAGGTCTCAAAACTTCGCTCCCTGCTGTTCGTCTTTGACGATGTTCCCGTCGCTCAGGTGGATGGCACGTCGCGCATGCTGCGCGATGTGCGGTTCGTGCGTCACCACGATGAGCGTGTTGCCCTCGGCGTGCAGATGGTCGAACAGCGCCATGATCTCGCGCCCGGTCGCGGAATCCAGATTCCCCGTGGGCTCGTCTGCGAGCAGCAGGCTCGGGTTCGTCACCAGTGCGCGGGCGATCGCGACGCGCTGGCGCTGCCCCCCGGACATCTCGGACGGCCGGTGCAGCATCCGGTCGGCCAGCCCGACCGTCTCCAGCGCCTGCTCTGCCCGGCGGTCGCGCGCCCGGCGCTTGACACCGGCATAGACCAGCGGCACCTCGACGTTGGCGAGCGCGGTCATTCGAGGTAACAGGTTGAAGGTCTGGAACACGAAGCCGATTTCCGCATTGCGCACCCGGGCCAGCTGTTTCTCGTTCATCGCCGACACGGGTTCGCCGTTGAGCCAGTAAGCGCCGCCGGTCGGCGTGTCCAGGCAGCCGATGATATTCATCAGTGTCGACTTGCCGGAGCCGGAGGGCCCCATGATCGCGAGGTAGTCGCCGCGCTCGACAGTCAGGTCGACGCTGCCGAGCGCATCGATGTGTTCGCCACCCATCCGGTAGCGGCGGTTCAGGCTCTCGAGCCGGATGACGGGGTCACCGCCGGGCAGCGGTCGTGATGCGGTCGCGTGCATTGCGCTCTTCACCATGGAAAAGAGCGCTGTATTTAATCACGTTGCGGGGTCAGATTGCTTTTTCGAGCAAATCGTCGTGGCGCAGTTCGGCGGCGCCGCGGGTGCGTGCCTTGGCGCGGTACATCGCCTGGTCCGCTTCGCGGAGCAGCCCGGTCAGTGTGCTGGCGTTGCTCGGGTACAGGGCGAGGCCGATGCTCGCGGCGCAGCTCATGGTCTCCGAGCCTATGTTGTAAGGCGCCTCGAGCGCCTTCGCCAATCGCTGCGCCAGCTTGTCCGCGACGGTGCCCGACACGTCCGGCACCAGGGCTACGAACTCGTCGCCGCCCGGCCGGCCGATGATGTCCTGCGAGCGCAGGGCCTTGCGCAGGCGCTGGGCGGCAATCGTCAGCAGCTGGTCGCCAACCACGTGACCGTAGCGATCGTTGATTTCCTTGAAGTCGTTGAGATCGATAAACAACAGCGCGCCCGTGGCGTCGTCGGCGCTATCGGTCAGGCGCTGCGTGGCGTCGCGCTCGAAGCCGCGGCGGTTCAGTACGCCGGTCAGCGGATCGGACCAGGCGATCGACTCCATCTGCTTTTCTTTCGCCTTGCTGTCGGTGACGTCGATGAGGGTCGCCGCGATGTCGTCGCCAACCGGCTGGCAGACCAGCCGCAGGAACCGCGGCCCGGCGGCATTACTCTGCAGCACTTCGACTTCCACGCCCTCGCCGCTCTCGCTGGACTCGCGGAGCTGCTCGAGGACGCTGTTCTGCGCGTGCGGCTCCATGCCGGTCATCGCGAGCCGGGTGATCTCCGATGCCCGGAGGTCGACGAGGTCCTCCGGCTCGCTATTGAGAAAACGGCCCGCGGCGGCGTTGGCGAAGATGCAGCGCAGATCCTTGCCGCCGAGATCCTCGTCCTGCACCCAGCGGAACCGTATGACGCCGTTGACGGAATGGTCGATGAGCGTGCGCAGCAGCTTCTCGCTCTTGCGTATCTCGATCTGTGCCTTCTCCACGTCGCTCACGTCGCGGAACATGAGGACGCGACCGCCGCGAATCGAACTCCTCTCTGACCGGATCGGTGACGACTGGACGTGCAGGAAACGCCCGGTCGACGTCATCATTTTCTGCGGTTTTTGCGTCTCCAGCGCCTCGAACACGACGGTCGCTCCCTCCCGGAAAATGTCCTCGAGCGGCGCGTGCAGTGCGTCGTGCTCCGAGACGGATAGCATGGTCTCGGCGCAGTGGTTGAGGCCGATGATCCGCTGCTGCTCGTCGAGCACGATGACGGGATCCTGCATGTTCTGGAATACGGTCTCGTAGGCGAGCGGCGTGAACTCCACGATGCCCTCGCCGACGATCAGCCAGGCGTAGATCGGCAGCATCGCGGCAAACACGAGCGGCACGAACGAGATTACGTTCGAACCAATGCCGAAATCGTACGCGAGCGTGGCGATCACCGGCCCGACGCAGGCCGCCACCAGCAGGAACAGTCCGCGGCGATGGGCCGGCGCAACGGCCGAGCTGTGCACGACCAGGTTGAACATCGCCGCCGCGATCAGCGCATAGCTGTGCGGTGCGTGCACGAAAAGGAACCACGGCCCCCACTTGTCCGGGCGCGTCAGGAACTCGCCGCTGTCGTTGACGGCGGGTAGCCGCCACATGAATTCGTGGTACGAGTTGGTCGCGGCGAGCGCGATCGAAACCGTCGGCACGACCAGCAGCAGGACGATGGTCCGGAGCGGCGTCGTCGCACCGGTGTATTCGCGGAAACAGACAAAAGCGGCGAGTGGCAGCAGCGCGGTGCCGAAGAAATGGCCGGTGCGGCCGATCGAGAACACGAGGAAGGAGTCCGACATCAGCTCCACGGCGCCGCCCATGACCCAGACGCTGATGATCAGGAACAGCACACCGATCGGCACGCTACCGACTTCGCGCTTCGCCACGATCAGGCGTATGCCCAGCAACACGTAGCAGGCCGCGCAGAAGATCAACAGGATGGACAGGGCGATGTCCAGGTTCATGATTCAGTGCTCGAACGCAACGGTACCGGCGGTCATGGTACGGAAGGTAAGGTCTTGATTCGCGGAACTGTTTCGCAGCTTTTGAAGTGCGTCGCAGGCCGTTATGTGCGGCAGTTCACAGATCGCGACAGGGTTTCGTAGCCGGCTCGTAACAAGCCGCTGTTCTGGCAGGAAATTCACAGATGCGGGGCCGTTTTGAGTTTCGCCCTTGCGGCCTTAGGATAGGCGCAAGAAGAACAAGGACTCCACTATGCCCCTCGACATCACGTTTACCCTCAGTGACGACGACCTGGCACGTTTCCAGGCCATCGTGGACAAGGCACGCACGGCTGTAGAGTGCGATGTCGCAGCCGGGAATATCGAGCAAGCGGCGCGAGAGCTGCTGCGCCAGACGCAGGAAACCGAGCTGCCCGAATTCATCGCGGCGCGCATGGCCAAGCTGAGCGTCGTGATCGACATGATCAACGACGAGGAATGGAACCTGTCGGAGAACGAACGGCGGCACGTATTGAGCGCGTTGGCCTACCTTTGCGACCCCGAGGACCTGATCCCGGACCACATTCCGGGCCTCGGCTTCCTGGACGACGCGATCTACGCCGAGATCGTGCTCGGCGAGCTGCGCAACGAGATCGCCCTTTACGAGGAGTTCTGCGCTTTCCGCGACGCCGAGGAGGCCAACCGCAAGGCGCGGGGCGAGGACGTCAAGATCGGCCGCGAGGAGTGGCTGGCCGACAAGCGCGCGGCGCTGCATGCCAAGATGCGCAAACGGCGGGTCGCCGAGGGCGGCCGCAGCCGCTGGCGCATGCGCCTCTGGTAGCCCCGCCGCCTCGATCAAAGCCCCGAAATGCCGATTGGGTCCGCGTTCGCCTGAACATAATGGGCGAAAATCGGCGGGCGTATGAACCGTCTCGCGAAAATCGTCCAGTCTGCGACGCCGTCTCGCCGTATCCAGTTCCGCAGGAACAGATACGGGAAGAGCGGCGTGCGCGACTTCCTGCGCGACCTGATGGCGATCGCAAACGCCGACGTGGACGGTTCTCGCTACATCATCGTCGGCGCGGGTTTCGACGACGGCGGCCGCAAGCATTTCGACGGCGTCGAGCGGGAGGATTTCTCGGGCAAGCCGCCCTATCTCGCGCTCGCGAGGGAGTTCATCGAGCCGCCGATACGCCTCCGGTACGAGTCCGTCATCGTCGACGACAACCGCGTGGGGGTCTTCGAGATCGGCGACTGCCAGGACCGGCCCTTCATGATGCGCAAGGATTTCTCGGAGACGCTGCGGCGTGGCGACGCCTACGTGCGCACCGGCGGCCGCGCCGTGAAGATGAACCGGCAGCAGCTGCAGGTGCTGTTCGAGAAGAAGTTTCGCGAGTCCGTCTCCGGCGACAGGATCGAGATCGGCTTCCCCGGGGAGATCATTCACAAGGACGCGCACGTCCCTGTCTGCGACCTGTCGCAGCTGCCGTCCGAAGTGGCGGCGACCAACATTCGCCAGTTCATGGAAGTGAAAAGGCGCGTAGGGGCCAGCGACGGCAACACCATGGTCGCCCGCCTGACCCACGCACGCCTGTTCGGCGCCGACAGTCCGTATGAAGACCGTTCCCCCGAGGAGCTCGCCGAGGACATGCGCCAGCTACGGCGCGAATACCGGCAGCAGGACGAACACTACCTGTTCGAGCAAAACGGGCAGTCGCTGCAGCTCGTCGTCTATAACCAGGGCGACGAGCCCGTTCGCGATGCCTCGATGACGCTGGTGCTGCCCGCGCACGAGGCACTGCACGTCGCCCGCCGGCTGCCGCACGTCCTCCAGGACGACCGTTTCGTCGAGCGCATGCCGTCAGAACAGGCTGAATACCCGTCAGTCGAGGAATCCGGTGACGGCATCCGGGTGTCCGCCAATCTCGGCGACATCCCGGCCGGGGAAATCGTCGAAGCCCTGTCACGGCCGATCAGGATCTGCGCCGGCAAGGAACTCGCCGGTCGGCGCATCGGCATCCGCGTATCGTTGTTCGCGAGTAACCTGCGCGCGCCGGCACGCAGCAAGCTGCGGCTGCTGCTCTAGCGGTCGATCCGGCCGGTGATCGAGAGGGCCGCGCGATCAGGCGGATTTCGCAGCCGACTTGACACCCTCGACGATGCCGGCGACTTCCGGCCTTGCAGCACGCAGCTCCTCGGGCGACAACGCATCGAGTTCATGGGGGAAGACCAGCCATTCCGCCGTCTCGTGGATGTAATAGTCCGGCACCAGGTCGGTCTCGTTGCGGCTGGGCTTGTACCACGGCACGGCGATACGAATGTCGTCCGGCGTGTTATCCCTCGCGCGCTTGCGCAGCTCCTCGATGACCGCGGCGATCGTATTGCCGGTGTCGAACACGTCATCGACGATCAGCAGCCGGTCGTCGTGGCAGACCTTCTTGACGATGTAGTTGAGGCCGTGCACCGCCACCGCGCCACGCTGGTCGACGCCGACGTAGGAGGAGGTACGGATCGCGATGTGATCGGATTCCACGCCGCAGTAGTCGAGGATCTCCTGCACGGCCATGCCCACCGGCGTACCGCCGCGCCAGATCGCGATAATCAACGTCGGGCGGAAACCGCTTTCGAGGATGTCGAGCCCGAGGCGAAAAGAATCGTCGAGCAGGTCCTGGGCAGAAAGTACGGTCTTTTCCATCGTTCTTCTCGTTATTACCGGAACTTCGCGCGCTGGCTATAATGCAGCCCTGAATTCTACCCTACTGCGAGCGCGCGCGACCCATGCACAAGCGATTCATCCATGCCGACGACCTGTTGCGCGATTCCTTCCAGCTCGCGGCCAACATCCACCGCGCCGGCTTCGAGCCGGATTTCCTCGTCGGCCTGTGGCGCGGCGGCAGCGCCGTCGGTATCGCCGTGCAGGAGGGCCTCGAGTACTTCGGCACGCCCACCGACCATATCGCGATACGCACCTCCTATTCCGGCGCGCACCGCTATTCCGAGATGGTGAGCAAAGCCGATCAGATCCGCGTCCACGGGCTGCAGTACCTGCTCGAGAACCTGTGTTCGCACCACTCGATGCTGATCGTCGATGACGTCTACAGCACCGGGTTGAGCGTGCAGGCGGTCATCGACCAGCTCGCGCGCAAGACACGCCGTAACCTGCCCTCCGACATCCGCGTCGCCGCCGTCTGGTACCGGCCGACGCCGCGCACGCTGCGCACCCCGGAGTACTTCGTGCACGAGACCCAGGACTGGCTGGTGCTGCCCTACGAACTCTCGGGACAGTCGCTCGACGAACTGCGCGAGAATCGCCCCGAGCTCGCCGCGACCTTCGAAAGGCTGGAAGGCTGCCTGAAGGCGGCCGGCCCCGATCAGTAGATGCGCCCGCCGACCCGGATACTCGTTCCGACACCGCCGCCGCCGTAATAGCCGCCGCCGCTGTATGAGCTGTAGCCGATGCTGCCGTAGACGGCCGGCGGCTCGCAGGACGCCAGCAGGGAACACAGGGCCAGGAGCAGGGACAGCCCTGCCGTTCGCCGGATTCTGGTCGATCTCATGGCTGTCTCCTCAGTCAATGGGCCATGTCTGCAGTGCAACGCCTGCACCGGACGGGCCGGCAATCAGCGCAACCTCACCGCCGATCGCGCGCGCCTGCGCCTCGACGAGCACGCGGCCGCCGAGCCCTTCGACCTTCGCGGTCATGGCGGCAGGGTCCTCGACGCGGATGTAGTTGACCCAGACGGGGCGCTCACCCTCGAAGGGATTCTTCAGCACGCCGGCGCGGGGCTGGTCGGCGTACTTGAGCACGCGGTAGTTCCGGTCGGAGTCCTCGATCGCGTGGTCCGTGTGCTGCAAGCCGAGCACGGCCTGGTAGAAGCCGGTCGCGCCGTCGACGTCGCTGGTCCAGAGTTCGTCCCAGAGCCAGCCGTTGTGAGCGGGATCCGCATCGGCAGGATCGCCGCTTTTCGTCTCTATCATCGCGAACAGTGCGCCGGTCGAGTCCTCGGTCACCGCCATGCGACCGCGATCGCCGATGGACTCCGGCCCGCTGATGACCTTGCCGCCAGCAGCCTCGACGCGCCCGACCGCGGCATCAATGTCCACGACCGAGATCGTCGTTATCCACTGCGAAATGTTCTCCGTCTTGCCGAGCGACCCGGTGTCGACCATGCCGCCGATCAGCCGGCCGTTGTGGCGTATCAGCATGTAGGAATCGCCCGCGCCGACACCGATGAACACCCGCGGCTGCTCGAATTCCCAGCCGAACAGTTCGCCGTAGAACCGCCGCGAGGCTTCCGGCGTGTTGGTCAGCAGGTCGCGCCAGACGACCTTGCCGTTGTGACGTTCGTCCGTCGGCGCCTCCGTGATCGGCGGCAGGTTCACGGTGACCGCTGTGCAGCCGGCCGCGAACAGCGCAAGAAAGAGCGCAATCGTCCTCGTCGTCAGCAAGACTCGTCCCCTGTCGATAATCGTGAGTCGCCGATGCTACCGTAACCCCGCCCGAGGCGCAGCGCCCGGTCGGCGCAGGCCGTCACCGGCGGCGGCGCGGCTCGCCGCCGAGACCGTGCAGAAGGTGGGCGCGCAATCGCATGAGGCGTTCGGGCGTCAGGTCGCCGTAGACGCCCCGTGCCCGCTCGGGCACATGCTCCATCGCCTCCTCGCCGCCGCTGAAGA
>JAAUYE010119074.1_pt1 | contig 20905 bp, 31 predicted proteins | sample 7278081 | NCBI WGS metagenome assembly JAAUYE01 (sample SAMN14350131, study PRJNA611818) | marine sediment metagenome | isolation source: surface marine sediment (0.6m) | place: French Polynesia: Moorea | collected 2018-08
AGCCACCTGAATCAGTAGCAATCTCTACTTTTACAGTTCCCGAAACTGTCCCGTTGCCTCCCGTTTTCTGCCAACCGAATGAGAAGTTATTAACGTCATTAGACACGCTAGTCCATACGCCTAACGCTAACCCAATGTTTGGAGCATCACCTGATTCAAGCGTTCCCCTAAACCAATACGGACCTTCTTGGAAATTATGCGGGATTACCCAATCAGTTCCGGTATCTATAGAAGTGTAAATAGCCTGTACTCCATTGTCGTATCCTGCACGTTGCACTTCACCTCTAGCAATAGATGCAGTGCCTCCATCCTTGCCGCCGAATAACCATGAAACAACAGCCTCATTTCCTCCTATAGAAATATGTGCCCATGTTCGTGGGGAAACAGCAGTGCCAGATAAATTGACGCTCTCAGTAGGAGACGTAGTTCCTTTAGCAGCTACAATTGCGAGCAAAAACGGATACATCAGAACACAGTCCAAACATTATCAGCCGTACACATGCAGACAAGTACATTGTATTGGGCTGTTGTAGACGGTCCAGAAATAGCTGAGTTAATAGTAGCGGTACCACTTACAGTTACGGCCCCTGCCCCTGTTTGCTCGATTAGCAACACATTTCCTTTTTCTCCGACGCCTGTATCAAGATCAAACGTAATAGCCCCTGCATTGTTACAAGTCCAATAAGCATTCATCTGAGCAGAAGTTGGTGTAGGGTTAGTTCCCGTGTCACTGATAACAGGTAAACCTGCCGACTGGTACTGAACTTTTTTGTGCGCTGTAGCGCTAACGTCATATACAACAGCTTCATCTGTGCCAGCGAGATCTGTGCCCGATAGTGCTGTCAGCTCATTGATATTGAGATCGACAGTGCGGTTAGCAGACAAGTCTCCAATAGCAGCAATACCCTCACCTCCTGTGAGAGTACGAGTCGTAGGAACGTACGTAGCATTTGCGACGGTTACAATAGTGCTACCGCCAATAGTAGGATCGCCACCAGCGGTTGGTACAACAAGCTGATTCGCAGTGCCGCCGTCTGTGCCTCTTATTGGCGAGTTCCGGATTTCTCCGTCCGTCAATAGTGGGTCGCGAAGAATGTTGTTACCCATGTCAAGCTCACCAGTCATAGTGCCGCCTGTTCTTTGGATAAACTCTCCAAACGCTCCTGCCGTAGTTCGGATCTCTACCTTAGAGCTTGTTGGAAATACTTTAGCTGTAGTATTTTCCTGTGCCCGAGTAACAGTAAGTACATCGCCAGTACGGGAAGTACATCGGACAATCTCAATATTGCCGCTAGTGTCTTCCAACGTGCATACAAAGAAATCTCCGCCGGTGGGAGAAGGAAATAGCTGACCTTCGTTTGTTTGCAGCGTCAACGTAGTGTCAACAATCTCAGCTTGAACGCTAAGAGTTGCTGACGAATTGTTGTCGAATAAAATGCTCATACGTCAGTCACCTTGAATTCAATCTCACTCTCTACTGTCTGCGAGTCAGATGTGCTTGCCTGAAATGTAACCTTGTAACGTTTACCGTCTGTGCCGGAACTAACGTAATACTCATACACAGTCCCACCTACAATCTGCGTAGTGCCAATCGTAAGCGTAGGTTCACCAACATCTCCTGTTGCGGGATTCAACAGCGTCACAGCAGTAACTACAGAAGAAACTGTTTCTCCCGTAGCAAGCCATTCCGAGTAATCAATTTGATACTTCTTAATCTCGGCCGGTTGTTTTTTGAAACGGTCAAGTAATGCCATTCTTATTTCCTCGGAACTGTCGTTGTGCGGTCTTCCGCAGGGACGTAGGAAATAGCTCCTTCATCCGGCTTTTGACTCGGCGGTAATTCGTCCACATACGAATCCCTACGAGTATGTGCGGTTTTGGCAGGATGGTCCGCCAGTACATACGCTGTACGGTACTCGGCAGGGACGAGCGACACGCTTTCAACTTCAAGCTCCAGCGATACCTCAATAGCTGGAATCTCCGTTTCTTGTCTCTCGCTTCCCAACGATGTTTCGCAACGAGGAGCCCAAAGCGTAGCTTCAGTTGCTTCCCTTCTCTGTACAGAAATAGCAAGCTCAGGGCTAACCAACGACGGTAAGACGGGCTCAATAGAAACCCCTGCCCGTTCCATCGAAAGTATTGACCTGAATGGATCAAGCTCGAATATCGACCCCGCGAAGGGGGAATCGACGAACCCGACGCCGTTGACTGCGTGTCCGTTAAGTTCAAAGCCATTGACGCCTCCAAGCGGGAGATACAACGACAAGTCGAGCGGTGCTGGGGTAGGCATTTATCGGCTCCATGTCGGGTAACTCCACGGCTGAGCGGTTTCCCCATACTCTTGGGCACCTACCGATCGGCTACGCGTCAATTCAGAACGATACTTCTTACCCCAGTACTCGGCAGAAGTCATATTCGTGTACACTTTCCCAGGTTCTTCATATAAACGCTGGAGAGTACCCGCTTTAATCACCTCGTAATGCTGGTCAATAACCTCTTGGTGAATACGATTGTCAGCACGTAGCCGTGGGGTCAATGCCACAGTGACATAGACTTCTTCAACGTCTTCCACAGGTACCGGCCACAGCTTAATAGTGTGGTAAGGGTCAAGATAATACCTGTAGGGGTTTCTTGAGTTCTGTTCAGTTGCGAAATAGCGAGGTACTGCTCGCTTATCAACTTGAACTAATGCAGAGCCATTGCGGACAACCTGCATGACCATGATGACGTTTGAGTATGCATCAACAGGGTTGAGACAAAGTGTCCCATCATTAGCTGGAATAGTGAACGGGCCCAGAAAGGCCCGCCACGTTTTCGTGCGCTGGAAGAAATCCTTAATGACCAGCTTTAACTGATCGTAGATATACCCTTCGACCGCACCCGGAACTTTGGCATGGATCTCCTTGACCCACTCATCGAGAGAGCCACTGGTAGCAACTGTAAAACCTTCTTCAAAGCCACTCTGCGGCATTGATCTCTCCTATTACACAGATCCGGTAAGGTTCCTCCTATACGCTGCGAGCAAAGTCATAGCCCTACCATCGACTGCGAACTCGTCATCTCTCAACTCTGCATTGCCTGCCAAGTAATAGACAAAGCTCTGGTAAAAAATTTCTGGCAACGGAAAATCCGTGGGGGTTGGAGTTTGCCCAAGATCCGCCACGGTAAATTCCGGTAGTGCTTCCCCCAAGATAAAGACGTCTGGTCGGATCATCTTCGTCATGGCAATTGCACTATTCATATCCGAAATCAAGTCGGCATCGGTATACCGATCACCAGCCTCGTCATTCAAGATGACGCGTGCATCGACAAGAGCATCGTCGATGGACTTGGGCATCAGTCAACCTCAAGCGCAGCCATCACCTTATCAACTTCATCCCCACCATCATCGACAGGTTCTGTGACTACAGGTTCAGGCTCAACTACCGGCTCAACTACCGGCTCAACTACCGGCTCCGGCTCAACTACCGGCTCTGGGACCACGTTGTTGACCTTCATCGAAGCTTCATACTCCTCACACTCCGCAGGTTCCATAAGCCGGATATCTGCGGACTTCAGAGCAGCTTCGTTATAGGGCAACACAACACCCGTCGCCAATGATTTCAAATATTTCGCTGCCATAATTTCTCTCAGTCAAAAAGCGGGAGGGGATTTGAGCCCCCTCCCATGTCAGAGCTCCTGACTAATTACCGCGTAGCGTACAGGATGCCGAGCGCAGTGCCGTCAACAACTTTGTAGCCGAAGACCTGCAAACCACGCAGGATCGTGCCAAAGGTGCTTTCTGCACGGAGCGTCTCGACCTTCGTGAGCTGCGAAGCAAACGTCAGGCCGTGCGAATGACCGAACAGAACGCTATTAGCCGAATCCGATGCATTCCACGGAAGCAGGTTCGACGCGTAAAGCGTGAAGCGGTCAATCATTCCCAGACGACCATTACGGAGCATCGAGACACCGTCGCCGGTCAGCGAAGCATCCTTCAGATCAGACGTTTTGATGAGAGCTGCCATCCACGCTGGGATAACAATCCAACGTCCCGTTTCCGGAATGTTGTTTTCGTCAAGAATCTGACCACACTCAATGATCTTCTGAATTGCGTTGGCAGCGGTTACGGTAACCGGGGCGGCTGCAGCACCGAGACTTAGCGAAGTGCCGTTCTGGACACCAGCGGTATTGCCTTGGTTGTTAGCAGATACACCAGCGGGGATACCGGCCAGGACGTCCGTGTCGATCTCAATCTTCATCTGCTCAGACGCGTCGTCTGCCCACAGGCTGAAGTGATCCAGATCAGACTGGACTTCCATGACGTCATCGAGAGCCGTAGACCAGTACTTACCTTGGTCAATCAGCAGTTCGACAACTGCGCTGGACGGCGTCTCAGTCGTAAGACTGGTGTACGCCGTGTAATCGTTAATGGTGATCGAAGGCTTGGTGCGGATCGTCACCTTATCGCCGTAGCTGGTAATTTCACCTTCGTAGTCCGTGTTAGCGATTGCTGCGAGAACAGTCGCGTCATAGAACTTCTCGATGATTTTTCCAGACCACAGCTCCGGGATAAACGTGCCGGTGTACGCAGGCGTCGGAATTGATCCGAATACACTAGCGCCACCGCTCGCGGCTACTGGATATGGCATTGTTAAAAACTCCTAAAAATTAACCCTGAACACGCCCTTCTCTTGTGGCAGCTACAATGTCTGCCTCAATTCTGGCTTTGTCATCAGGGCGGCTTCTGTACCGACCCTTCTGAACGTCAGAATAAAACGAACCGATCTCTTTCGAGGTCCACATCCGTTTGTCTTTAGGAGCGCCAGCTTCGCCTCCGGTCCTCGGTTGGCCGGGGGCTACGTAATCGTTCAGATTCAGTGTCGCTCCGGATTCCGTTCCCCCTTGCCCAGAGGGTGTTGGAGCGGCTGCTTCTGGTACGACTGCAGCGTTTTCCTTACTAAAATTCACGAAGAAAGCTTTGACCTGTTGGGCGTTCTTACGGTCAAAGGCTGCCAACATGAGCTCTTTACGAGTTTGTCCCGTGTAGGGGTCAGTTTGATCCAGCCACTCGTGGAACTTCGGATCAACATTAGTATCACGCCAGTTTTCGACTTCAACGTCGAGCTGGTGGAAAACTTCATTTGTTTCAAACTTACCGACACGCTGGCCTGTTTCTCCAAGCTGGCTTGTCAGCGATTCAATCTGGTTCTGAAGGCCTGTAATCTGGGGCAAATACTCTGACTCAACAATGCCACGAGCTTTGCGGCCAATAACTTCTAACAGGTCTTCTCCGTAATCAGCTACTTCCTCCGCTGTAAATTCAGTTCGAGGCTGCTCAGGTTCTAGCTGAGCAATTGGCTTAGCGGCTATATCTGCCAGCTTATCTTCAAGCTTTTGTATGCGAGTATTAGACTCTCGCAAGTCTTGAGACAACCGAGGTACTTCTGCATCGTACTTACCTTTAAGAACAGAGTACTTCTGTTTCCAGTCGGTACGCTCAGGTTTTGACTCGGGCGCTGCCTCCGGCGCAGATTCAGGATCACCTCCTTCGGGGGCTGGATGTAGTTCAGTTACGCTTGCAGTCGGTGCCTCGCTTTGAGGCTGCTCCGCTTCCGGAGTCTCTACCGATTTAAGTAAGTCATCGATCTGCTGCTGAGAAGTATCGGCTGAACCGGCTTCTTCCTGTTCCTTACGGATCTGAGATTCGATTTCTTCGCCTTGCTTAATCTGATTGCGTATTTGTTTTGGGAGCGGCATAGCCGTATTCCTTTAGCTTATTTTCTGAATTCGACCGGCAACATCAGGCGCTTTTTCCATCTCATTCTTCATGATGGAAATAGCCTGAGCACGGCCGCGTAAAACATCCGGGGAATAATTTTCGTCATGCCCCATTATTGCACCTTGTATAAAGACGTTATGGATCTGATCGAGCCATACGCCAAACTGCAAGAAATCTTTGTTATGCGCGAGGCGCATCAAAGCTTCAGCAGTATCTTGGTCAAGCTTCAATAGCTTTCTCCTTTCATCCAACTAAACATACGGCCAGTGCGTCTGCTGTTCTCACCCACTTCAGGTTTGAACTCGTTACGTTTACGTGCCGTCTTGCCATAGTTGTTAGTCATTCGACGGGATCCGTCTGGGTGGCTTCCGCCGAACTGTGCTGCGTTGTACATAGTTGCCAGATTAGAGTTCATACCCTTCTCTGCAGTACCGGGGCGTTTACCCCTCTTTCCACGCTTGTTCGCCGTAAAAAAAGCCATGTCAGCTACCCATCCCTTTGCACGTTCCAAATTTTGATGCGCTGTGCCCCTTTTTAGGGTAGTGACGTTTCGACCATGGAGCGCCCATACCAGCGCTTTCACTGGCAACTTTGAACTTCTCACTTGACTGAGCCTTACCCGCATACTCGTTGCGGCCAGACTTCATATAGTCGCGCTTCTCACGGTTGTTACGGTCCCAATCACCACCTTCCATCTCTCCAGAGAAACGGTGGCGTGAACCTTTGTGCCCATTTTTGGGGTAGGTCTCGTAGGCCATGATGCCTCCTTAAACGCCGTTTACGCCGTAGCCAATACGCGTCGTCTTAGTATTCTTGTTACCCTGAATCGACGAGTTAAGCTTGGGATAAGACGTCTTCGACTGTGTGTACTCACCATGAGAGGCGCACAGCGGTTTGCCGTACTTCTTAGCGAGCCCTGAGTTGATATACTTCTTGCCATCTTTCATTGAACCACTCCTCTGGTTACGTTTTCCTGTCCTTGCCTCGCCTGCATAGCGGGGTCTCGGCCTTCTGCTGGAGCTTCCTCAGCGGCCGGGCCACCCGGGGCTCCTCCTACTTGCGGCGCGGGCGGTCCACCCATGCTACTAAGTTCTTCAGGAGATGGTACTACCTTTTTCCCTTTCATACCAAGTTCTTCCGCAACATCTTCAAGAACTGCTGCGCGGCCCGGGACACCCATGATCTGCATATCGATCGGATTCGCCGTCATCTGCAAGAATTCAAGTTTGCGCATTCGGTCCGTTTCCTTCTGAACCGCTACTGTCACGCCCTTGACAACAATTGACTCGTCGCCACGGAGACTGGGGCCAGCATTGCTGAGCATAACCATCTCGTAAAGTTCCTCTATACAAGGTGTGAGGATGTCATCATCCACATTCGCGGCAACGTTTTGCATCACTTTAGATGCGTTATCCATGAGCATGGCAAGCCCTGACGCGGTGCGACCAGCTCCGCCAGTGGCCCCACTTCCTGTCAAGTACTTGGGGAGAGCAGAAGCTTCGTCAGCCATATTTGCGAATTTCTCGTATACGGCCATGAGCTCTTGTACGTTGCTATTAGGTTGGTAGAACTCAATGGGTTTCTGGCTGTTGTTGCCTAGCGGGTCGTCCACTACATGCCATCGTTTCCACGGGTAGAGGGTGTTGGCGTCCTCGGTTTGGGCGAGTCGGTCGAGGTTAACAACGACTTGCGGACCTGAACTGATAGACAGGTTATTGACAATGCTTCGCATCGTCGTATTACAAACCGAAGTAATATCGGCCAGAATATCCGGAAGTCCATATCCCCAAAGGGATCCAGGTATTTTTTCAAAGCTCGTAATGTAATATTTAGGTTTCTGAGTAACACCCGGAGAGATCTGCGCTTTAATACAGTATCGGTCCACGACCCATGCATCTACCATGTACTCCTGTTCTGGGTCTGGGATCTCTTTTTCGGAAAACCCGTGGTCCAGCAGCATCTGTCCCTGTACGCAGCCGTGCCATTCTAAGGCATCGATAAGCTGGCCACGGGCGGACTCCCAATGGTCACGGTCCTCAAGGTCTTCCCTTTCCTCATCAAACCAGTCTCGCCATTGCCGGGACTGGGTTTTATCTTTGAAGTCTGCGAGGACAGCTCGGATCTCGTCCTCCTTAAACCCCGGGACTCCAATCAAATTGTATAGTTCCTGCCGAGAATACCTAACATGTTCAATGATATAGGACTCGTCGAGGTGGCCTGCATCTGGGGTGAAAAACAGATCCAGCGGACTTACCCGGTCCCAAAAAAGCTTGGGGGAGGTCTCTCGGACCGGCTGTCCATTCTTCCACCGAACCTTGGTCTTGAGCCGCACGGTTGGGCCCTTGATACAAGCGATAGGGAAAATCGGCAGGTCAATAAGGAATTCTTTGAGCGCTCGGTAAAAACCGCCCTCCACCATTACATCATTGAGCTGACGACTTGATTCCTTGGATTCTTCATTTGCTGTACGTATAGCAGCTAGCTGTGCGGCGTCGTACATCTGGGTCATGCGGTCCCGGACCATCGACTCATCTACCGTAAGCCCCTGCTGCTGGGCGGCTTGGACTTCAGCTTGCACGAGGCCTATGACGGCCTCGGCAATGTCCTCGGGTAGCGTCGGGACGGGAGTTGGTTGAAGCTCCCACGGTGGTTCGGATCCAGATAGGTACAGGTCTCTCAGTACTGACGTCGCGCCCCGGCACTTGGTCGGGGTTACGCGGGAATACACTTCGGAGCCGCCAAAGGCTTTGATGTCCCGAAGCTTGTTAGGAGTGTACTCGCCTCGATATGTTCGCTGAGCATCGATGAGTCTTTGAGACACACCATTTACATATCGGGCGTTACGAGAATCATTGAACTCACGACGGATAAGGGCAACCAGCCCTTCCATCTCCAACGGCTGTTCCGGTGGCTCTCGTTGAGCCAAGACCTGAGCTTCATAATCTGAGACTTGCTGGGGTGAAGCTACCTGTAAAACGCCAGCCATGTGATGTCCGCAATAAGTTGCTAGTATGTGGAATATCGTTTATAAACAAGCTCGTGTCAACAGTGGTCACAAGGAACTGCGACTATGTACTCCCGCTACCGGGCCTACTACTTTGAGGAGTTACCGATAGCAAGGCTCCAAACCATAGATTTCGCCCATATGGATTTCGGGGATCTGCACACTGGCGGTATGCAGCCGGAGGAGTTCCTTCACCTCAAAGATGACATCAGAAAAAACGGCCTTATCAACCCAATCGTAGTAGAAGTTGATGCTGGTAACCCCCGCCGCTTCCGAATTGCCATGGGCAATAACAGAGTTGAAGTGTGCGACCAGCTCGGTGACAAGACAATCAAAGCTCTCGTAATTGTGAAAGGTCACGACAAACCATTCGACGGTCTCGGTGAATACACCGAAATCGAACAGCCAAACCTTGAACATTTTATGGCCCAAGTGCATCCCGGAGATGAGTTCTGGAAGAAAAGCGCTTGGGCCGATCGCATATTAAGGGCTGTCGCGTGAGATGGGAATACAACGTGTTCAACGATCCGCAACGCTACGTGCAAGAACATACGCAGAGTTGCGTGAACTCGATGCGCCAGTCAATAACGACCTTGCTTCAGTGCTCGTGGGGAATGAAGAAGGATGGTTCATATTTGATGATTCAGACACTCGGTCGGATGACGGAGTTGATGTAATAAAGCCCGATGATTTGACTCCCGGATCTTGGGTTAGGACGGACTTTGGGATAGAAAAAATGAGTAATGCTCAACGTGTAGACGAAGAAAACGACGGCGGTATCTATTATATCGGTGACGCTCTGCCCGGAACACTCACGAGCTCTGCCGCATGGAGGATTAAGCGGATTACTTTTACTGTTGATGGTGGTGGCAATACCGATTCAGTAACTGAATGGGCTGACGGAAACAGCAACAGAGACAATGTTTGGGACAACAGGCTTTCTTTAACTTACTCGTGAGGAATCTTACACATGGCAATGGTAAATGCTGACTGGAGTATTACCCGAGCAACGGGCAATATCCGGTACATTGGAGATGACCACACGTTGTCGGGAGGTACACCCTCTTACGCAACTGTGATTCAGTTCCATAGGTGGCTCCAAGCGTTCGCAGATGATCCAGAATTCACCGGCGACGACGAGCTCGATATCATTGACAAGAACCCATCTGATCGCTCGACGGATAACATTATCCGTCTAGTCAATGGGTTTAACGTTGATGCAACTGCAATCGAACATCTTTACGATGGCACGATCATTCAAGGTACCGACGAAACAGAAGAACGTTGGGACGGCATCGTAAACTTTGGTAACGCTACTGCACATATCCAGATCCTACAAGACGGAGCAATCCTCTCTGATGATTACTGGAACTACGGCAGAGAAGCAGGAACACACACTGGCTTAGACAATGCTTCAGTTCTTTCTGATTCAACGTTAGGTGCAGGCACTAATGATCTTGTAGGTTACACCATCAAAAACATCACTGATGGTTCGCAAGGCATTATTACAGCCAATACTGCGACGACTGTAACTGCTACGTTGTATGGCGGTACTGATAATGACTGGGATATCGGTGACATTCATCATATTGCTCAACCTCTAAATGGCGATGCTGGTCAGGGTATTTCTCATCGCTTCATGATTAAAACTCGTGAACAAGGTGTGGATATAGCTCGACGCCGCTTGTTAGGTACGACTCGTCGTTATGGCAATACTTATAGTGAATTCAGTATTAATGGTACTTCGCAAGGTAATAACGTACTTGCATTGTCTGATACTACTGACCTTAATAATTCTACTGCCTGGGCAACTATTAACGCACTTGCTGATATTTCTAATACAGAAGGTCTACGACTCATCGACATCTCTGGCGATGGTACTCCTGAGGAATACTACTCTGAGTGGGATCGCGGTGCCAATTCTATCAATACTTTCTATGAATACCTCAAACTACAACAAGCAGATGGTACTGTTGACACCCTTAACGGACTCAACGGCGAGCTATTTCGTGGTTTGACTCATAGCTTTGGTTATGACACTGAAACAGGCACCATGTTCGTCACAAATGACGAAGGTGTTTGGGGCGAAGCTTTAGTCTGTGATGGTGGCACTGGTACATTTACAGTAGGCGAAGCCATCCATGAAGATTCAGCCACTCCTGCTTGGTACGGCCGAGTCATAGGCGGCGATCTAGCTGTAGGTGTTGGCGGCACGCTAATTGTCGATTTAGAGTCAGGTACACTAACTGATAACGATACATTTACCGGCCAAACCTCCGGCGCTACGGCTGCAGTTAATGACGCTACTCCGCCAACTACACCGACTGCAACTGCGGGCCGTATGCGGTTTTTTGCTATCGATGATGACGGCACAACGGGTAATTTGTACGGTCAAATTATTAGCGGCACTGCTCCAGTTAATAACACGCGTATTTACGACGATACAAGTTCGTCTAACTTTGTTGATGTAAATGGGACTGTTACTGAACGTACAGTCTCGACGCCGTTTGTAGGTCAATCTACAGGTTCAGCTTTGATCGGTTCGTACGGTCTGGGTTTGCAAGCTGCTGATACAAGTGCTGCTGATACGTTCTTTGATTTGGGTAACAACGCTATTACCCCGCCGAATAACGTAACATTCACGGTATCTGGTTTTATCTCAGGTGACTATGTACTTTGCACTGAAGATAATGCGGGCGATATCAACTTTACTCAGATGACCTCTGATACGACCCTATCAGGTGCTGCAGTAACAACGGTGTCAGTAGTAGCGATCCCTTCTGACACGCCAACTACGGCAGGTACGAAGGGCGGTATCCGAGTTGAACGCGACAGCGGGCTCTACAGTCTTCACAGGTATACGGCGTTCTCAACGTCAACAAATGACTTTACGATCCCGTCAGCGGACTTCTCAACGGATAATGCAACGACCCCGTTCAATGTATTTGTCACGTATCTGGACCTGGTAACGGCTAGCACGTCAGAGAACTTCTCTTACGTATATAGCTCTGACAGAACCCATTTCGTGCGAGTACGAGACGGTGGGGCAACGCCTATTAAAACGGCTGAAACTACTGGTGTCATGGGCACCAACGGTGGTACGGCATCTGTGAATAGGATTGACGACACCTAATGGCAATTGAAGGTGTTAAAGCATGGGCTAAATGCCTTGATTGTGAGGATGTCTGTTATACAGAGGATTATTCCGATCATAGACACGAAGCTGTGCTTTGCCCTTGTGGGGCTCTTTACATCAATGATTACGATGTAGAGGGCCCCATTGATACGTCTTTTACTGAACAGGATATGGTTGAGTGGCTGCTCCTTCATACACCACAGACTTAACAACAATTAATGTTGTAGATACTGCTGGTGGCACTACTAACTGGTCTGCACTGGGCGGTGGCGCGGCCGGTCTTAACTCTGAAACAGACTACTATATTCAAGGCGATGGTTGCCTCTCCAAAAATGGTTTTACTGCTGCAACCAAAGGCATGATATATAACGCAGGTAGTCAAACTATAGGCTCTTTTGACGGTGTATTTATTTGGGCACGTCAAGCAAACCGCAATCTATTAGACACACAAACTCTTGGTGGAGGACAACTACTTATTGGTTCTGGCACAGGAGCGTATAACCAATATTACGTAGACGGTAATGATGTAGAGGGTTCTGATCTTCTTTCATGGCGCTCTTACGCAGTCCGCATAGGAGAAACGCCTTCAGCTACCACGGGTAGCCCAACAACTACGCGAAGCCATTTTGGTTTTCAATGGAAAATACTTGGCTCTGGTTCACTAAAAGGTGCTCCAAATGGTATTGATGCAATGCGATTTGGGCGTGAATTAATTTGTACTGATGGCGATGTAACAAATGGCTACGCAACATTTGAAGGTGCGGCCAATACTGATGCAACAACCTCTAATCGTTGGGGGATCTTAACTCCTTCTGCGGGTTCATACCTTTTTCATGGAAGATTTGTTATAGGGTCTGTCGCTACTTCTTGTGATTTTCGAGATAGCGACCGTGTAATTTCAGTACTTGATGACGGCAGATTCGTCCAAAGTACATTTAACGAAATTGCTACTAGAAATGCATCTACTAACATCGAATGGACTAATATCCAAATTAACCATTTGGGTAGAGACGCTCGTACTATTTTATCTCTTAGTGGTACAACAGCAACAACGGTTGATAGCTGTCGTTTTGATGGTTGTGCATATGGGTTTATAGATGGGAGTGGTGTGTATCAAAACACAACCTGGAAAAATTGTTGGTACACAGACATTACTGGTGGCGGTGAAGCAACTAATTGCACGTTTAATGAATCAGGTGGTCAGCCTATTATTGGGTCTCAAGATGAAACTAATTATGACAATTCGCCCACCACGGAAGGCACTTTTAGTGGTGGTTCAGGCCATGCAGTAAACGATGTCATTACGCTTAGTGATACGTCTTGGATCACGGTAGATGCTGTTAGTACCGGAGTAGTAACACAATTTACTGTAACAGATTCTCAAAGATCTGATTTTGCACAAGTAGGCACTGCACTAACACAAACTAATACTACAGGGTCTGGTACTGGGTTTTCTCTTACCCCTGGTAGAGACAACATCAATGAAAATTTTTCAGCAGCAGTTATATGGGGAGATAATACAGAACCAGATGGATTGCTAGACGGTTGTACTTTTATAGCCGGTAATTCCTATGCACACGCAATACTTTTTGAAAATACTAGCATTCAAGGCGGAGAGTTTACTTTAAGAAACTGTACTTTTACAGGATACAGCGCTAGTAATGATTCAGATACAAGTACTTTTTATTTCACAGAAACTGTAGGGTCTATAACACTTAATCTTATCGATTGTACGGGTAATGTTTCATATAGAACTGAAGGTATAACTGTCACTATTGTTCAAAACCCTAAAATTACAAAAGTAACAGTAGAAGATGCTGATGGGACTTTACTACAAAATGCACGCGTATTTTTAGAAACTTCAACTATAGGGGGTATAGGTGCCTTACCTTACCAAGAATCTGTAAGTTCGCTCACTCAAACAGGCGGCACAGCAACTCTTACAGCGAGTGCTGCTCATGGCCTTGCAACAAACGATTATGTAGTTGTGCGCGGATCAAATGATGAAGGGTACAACAGACAAGCCCAAATCACAGTAACTGGTACCACAACCTTTACTTATACAGTACCATCTGGAACAACTGCTACATCTGGAGGTACCCCAATATTTTCATATGTAGCTATAAGTGGCCTCACTAACGCCGGTGGTGTAATACAATCATCAAAAGTATGGCCTGCAACTCAGTCACTTTCAGGTTGGGTACGAAGAAGTACTACAGCGCCATATTACGCTCAATCAGTTATTACTATCGCAGACGCCAGTAATGGCACAGATTTATTAGTAGCACTACAACCGGACGAATAAATGACAATTGGATCTACTGAAGGTAAAGAACCCGATCACATCTCTGACGGCGAGCTCATGACACTCGACGAGATGCGAGGGGCTATGAAAGACCTGCACAAAGCAAAACTATCGCTTAATGAAAAGGCGACAGTTGAAGGCTGCATGACTGAAATTTCAGTGCTCAAGCAGCAGCTTGAAATGACTCACGAACAGATGCGGCGACTTATCGGCATGTACAGCACGCTGCGCGATGAGTTTGACCAATTTCAAAGGCAAAGGTACATCGAGCTGAACTCGTGGGTCGCTGGCGGTAGTACTACCCCGGAAGACAACGATGGCTCTAACACTTAACCCTGCCACGAAGTTAATATCAGTCCCACAAGCTGACCTGACACTTGTGTCGGGCACTTTGTACACGCTTGACTCGGACCAATTCCGTAAGGATGTAATGACACTGCTCGCGAGTCAGCCGTACATCTGGATGGATGACGCCTATACCCACAACACGGAAGTAACTGTGGCCGGTACCACGTATGCGCGGACACTTGAATTCATCAATGGCTACAGTATCCAATTCGAGGACACTGGCAGCCAATACAGCGTACGTATTGAAGGGTCGAACAACAATATCTTCGACGTAGAGAACGGAATACTTGTTCCCACGAGCTTGGTGACAGTAATCCCTACCAATTCTGCCGGTCTTATCCTCAACCAGACTGGCATATTGCCGGGAGATATCGCAGCCATAGCAGCGGCGGTGTGGGATTACGCGGTGTCGTCGCTAGGTGCAACATCAACCATCGGCGGTTGGATCTACAAGAAACTCTTAACTACTTCAAAGTTCTTATCGCTTAAGTGATTAACCCGTTCCTTTGGGTAAAATCCTCAAGTCATGCTCGGAACCTTCCAAGAGCTCAAGCATCTTTAGCATCGCGGCACGAGAACTGCCGACTGAGCGGTCAGATCCTGTCAGGCCCGGCGCGATACATCCTACGACATCGTCAACGGTGTTGCCGGGGTGGATGAGAATCAAGTATCGCCCCCATGAGGTCTGGATGCGGTCGCCATCCTGCTCCCATACGCCCAAATCAGGGTTCGACAGTATAAATGCCTTCTTACCACTAGGACGCGTGTAAGGTCGCAGACGATACGAACCATCCGGGATACAACTCTCAAACGGCGTGCCGCCCGCGCCATCTGGATTTCGTACCCAAGGCCTTTCGATAGTCTGAAACGAATGGTTCCCGACACGGAGCACACCTCTCGTACAGTCATCCAAATAAGCAAAACGTTCTAATTCTATATTCATGTCCAAGCTCCTGTGGGCATGGAAGGCTTTTTCTCAGTAGAACGCTGAATCCGCCTCATAACTTTGCCCATAAGATTCTGCGCAGTACCCAAACAAGCATACTGCAATGCATCAGCAAGATCAGCCCACGGACGAACTTTATGGGGTTTATCTTCGAGCTCACCATCTTTTCGAGCTCGATACCTATATTTATGCTTAAGAGCAACAATAAGCTCAGGACAATGATCTGGATCAAAAAGAATAGCCGCCTCTCCTTCACGTTGCATGAGGAGCCATTTCTCAACAGCATCAAGCCGAGGCTTAATATGATTTGTCTGAGCAGGTACCGCTTCAAATCCTAGTCCTTTGAGCATCGTAAATACAGATCGCTCTCCAATCTGAGATTTCGTCGTGCCGCTAGGGTCTCCGACGATGTACATGGGTTTCCCCTGAAAGCGTGGTGAGAACACGATGGGCATGAGACGATCCCGAACAAACTTTTCAACGCCCATATTTTCTTCATAGGCTTCTTGCAAAACCAGCAAGCGCCCAAAGTGGTCCACCTGACATACGACAGCGGCTGGCGCACGAGCAAAGTCCATACCGATAATAAGCGCATGGCCCGAAGAAGGCGTAAGTTCAGATTTCGCCACATGGAACTTATCTACAAACGTGTGCTTGAATACAGCTTGACCTTGTAAAGATTCCCCCCACTGTCCAAATACAAATCTCTCCGACCATTCCGGCGAAGCACCATTGAGAAGCGTCCAGTAGTAATCGTAACCACCGGGTAAATGCTCCGTATTTTCAGCGACAGGATTCTCAGTAACGTTCTCATACTCGTCTCTCAGTAACGGAGGCGGTTGTTCAAAGTAGCCATAAGATTCTGGTAATTCGACCTTGAGAATCTCGTAATAGGGGCTGTCCTCTGTCCCCGGGTTGCTATCCGCAAAGACACCATACCACGTTGGTTTTCCTCTAAGTTGGGATGGGTAACGACCGCAACGGCCCAACGCCCCGCTAATAAATACAGGATCAACTTCAACGAATTCGTTAAAATACGCGCCTGTAAGCTGCGAAGAAAGCAAACGCTTTTGATCGTCAGGTGTATCCAACGGTATAAGCAATATTTCACACTGGATGTCCCCCTGCCTTATATAGACAGTACTTTCTGATACACGGTAGTCAATAATCGGCCCAAAAATCTGCTGGATATCTTTAAGTACAGTAGACTTAATGGCAGCGAGAGTGTTACGAATGATCGCAAAACGTGTATACCGATAACCATCCTCCGCCGGTTGCTGCTCTGCGGCACGTCTAAGGATTTCATAAAGGCAAGTCGTCGTTTTTGAAGATCCAACTGCGCCAACAAGGAAACGCACTCTCTTGTCGGAGAGCATGAAGTCTTTGCAGGTTGGGGTTGGGGTAAAGTCAAGTTTCATCTTTTGCCTTTGTTCGCCTTCTTACCTCGGGTAAGTCCGTGGCCGCGATTTTTCTTCTTGCTTTGGACCTTGAGATTCTTAGCAGAATTAGACCCACCCTTCGACAAAGGAGTTTTGTGGCCCACGTCCTTGCCTCTAACCGCCGCTGCGCCTCTGCGCTTTTTGACCGCAGCGCGTGCAGCATTTCGTTTAGCGCGTTTTTTCTTCTGTGCGGGTTGCGCTTGATAAGTACGCCCATGTCGCTTGATCTGAGATGGGGTTCGATGGGCGGTCTTGGAACGTTTTTCACCACCTTCAGCCATCACTTTTTCTTCCCCGTCTTTTTCTTAGCTTTATCGGACTCTCTACGTGCCCACGCCTTAGCACGATAGGATCCAGCAGGATATGGATTCTTTTTAGCAGGAGCCTTTTTAGCGGGTTTCTTTTTACGTACTCCTGTAGCCTTATCGACAGCACGGTCAATCTGCCTTCCACGATTTTTCAACGTTGTCTTCACTTTGCCGGGCATCATTTTCTCCTAATACGAATGAAATGTTTGCGAAACACATACAAAAACACTACTGCAAAAAATGAGATCACGCCCCAAGTGAACCCGCTAATCTCGTGGAAGAACTCTATCATTTCTTTTTCTTCTTTTTCTTCTTAGCGCCGGGCGTGTATGGCCCGCCGGGAGGGTTCTTTGTTGTAATACGCTTAGGCGTACGGCCTTTCTTTGGTTTAGGCATCTTCGGCATTGGTATCTCCTTCAATTACTACCGGACCTGTCGTATTTCCAAGATTGATGGACACAGTGAATCGTGAACCTGTATCACCCTTATTCCTGTCGGGAGCGTCAACTTCAGCGACCCGTGCAAGTTGTTTAAATGCGTCGAGCTTCGCAGGAATCGCATTATCCGGATTGTGAACGACGGAAAAAACTTCGAGCAAAGAATCCTCAACCAGTATTTGGGACTTAAGGCGGATTCTTTCTTTAACGGAGAGATCAGAACTCCAAAGCTGTTTTGCTTGCTTGACCATGTCACGGAACATGGGATCTTTGAGTTTATCTGCCAGCTCTCTACGGGAGAGACTGTAAGTGTTGAGTATCTCCGCGACTGGTCGAATTTTGACAGCCAACTCGACAGCAAGACGGCTATCCTTATCAGATACCGCATTGAAGTCAGTTAGCGTTACTGGCAGTGTGCTCAACTATTTCGCTCCCTTCCTCAAGCTGCGCAATCTCCTTTTCCTCCCTGAGCGCAGAAATGAGAAAATCACGCATTGCTTCACGCACCAAAGCACTATACGTCGTTCCCCGACGCTCGGCCAAGAATTGAATGCCTTTCTGTACCTTTGGATCAATGAATAGATTGGACTTCACCATCCCTGAACGGGGTTTAGCCATTCAACACCTCCGGATCCTTGTAGTAGCCATCTTCTTCAAGGATGTTAACGCACTTCTCAGCAAACTCCTCTTTCGTCATTTCGTCGTAATTCGGCTGAGTAGCTACCAAGGTCATAACGGATTCAAGATATGTAACTGTCATTTTTCTTCAAGCTCCGATTTCATTGCTGCAAGACGCAGCCACATCTCTGGTGACTGCAAGAAATAGTCCATTAACAGTTTCAAAGTGTCGCCTGAACCTGTTAACACAAATTCTCCGCCAGCAGTTTTAGTCAACGTCAATGAGTCGCCAACTGGTGCGCTGGGAAAGGGCTGCGGCGGTGTTATGGTTGAAGTACCCATGCCATCCCACGCTTTCCAAGGGTAAAAGTAATAGTCACCGCTATTTGGTAAAGTACCAGGAAGGGTATCCGTCGTATTTGGGCCGGTCGGCGTTACCCATGTGTTTTGTGAAGACTTCAACATCTCGTCCAACTCGTCCCGCGAAATCGTTGACGCATCTGTAATTGTCGGGCCATTGTTTTGGGTCATAGTCATCTCCTGCGAAAACCCCTCCTTCTTCCAATAGTGGCCACATAGCGTCGAGCACTCCGCCACCATCCTGTCCTGTATGTGCGTAGCAATCCATGTAAATAAAACCGAAGGAGAGCCCAGCGAATCCTGCTATTTTCGCAAATTGTTGCGAGGTCATTCTCCATACGCGTATCCCATCATAGGGCATCAATTTCTCTGCTGCTGCCCAGAACTGCGCCTCGGGATGCGCAATGTCGTCCCATTTATCCACGGAATGAAGCGTCTTAAAATGGCCTGTTTTCCACAACCTTTCAGAAAACTGACCAGTATCAACACCGCACTCCACTCCAACGCATCCTTCAGGTGCCAGTAGAGCAATCTCGTGGCGGGTAGACGAGCCCGGGTCCACTTTTGACCTTTCCCTTTCCCGTGCGACATTACGATTACGGGCTTCGATTTCACGTCTAGTCCTCGCGTCCATCATCTTCCTTCAACGCTTTAGTGCGCAATTGGCAATCCCAATATTTGTCAGTGGACCCGTGGCAATACTCGAAAAACTCTTTCAAGTCTTCAAACGCCGGGCCTCTGAAATCTTCCGTGGTGCCGCCATCGCGGTGTCTCCACCAGATCTCGTCTTTGTAGTTGATTTGCGCAAACGCCTCAAACTCACTCGGCCCAACCATGTATGCAGTAATCTCGCCACCCTGCAGATTTACAAGGAAGGGGCCGTAAGATCCGTCTTTCGGCGGCTGGCGAAACATATTATTGTTGCGCACCTCCCCAACCTTGACTTTGTCGAGGTCGATGTCGATCAAGTTCGGGTCGATAACTTTGCGGTTTACCCATTTCTCTAGTCTCAAGATCTTGGGGTCAAGCCAATTATAGAACCAGTTTAACATATGTACGTCAATCCTCCATCAAAATTTGCACGACCCGCTCGATCTTATTGTCTAGCTTGTCGTCGTTTTCCTCTAAATCGCCTATTTTTTCTTCTGCCCGGTCCATGCGGTGGGGCGGTACATTGCCTGCTGCCACGAACCTGTCATCAATCTTTGCGTCAATCTCTGCCTCCGATGGCAACCGCAATTCGATGTAACCGACGATTAAAGCGCCAACCACGGCGATAATTGCGAGCGGACCTCCGTTGTCCTGTACAAAGCTCATTTCGTTTCCTCCTCATCTGACAGCAATGCAGCCAATTTCGCCTTTTTGTCGTCAGTCAGGTAGGGCTGTTGAACTACCTCTTTAACGACCGGCCGAGCCCCCACTTTACGTACCACGGACTGGTGGTCTTTGTCCTGTTCAGCGAGTTTTTGCTCCATTGCGTCAAGGCGCGCAAGGAGTTGTTGCTCAATTCGATCCTGTTGTTCCCTAAGCTCTTGGCTCGCAGTTCTCTCAGCATCCCCACTGTCGGGCACACTATCGTCCCTTTGAAATTCCCGGACGAGTCGTAAACATTCTTCGGTGCCAATTGGCGCTGGCTCATTTTCTTCCAGATTGCCTTTCTTGTCGTATCGCCCGTTAACAACCACAGAGTTCTGGCACAGTAAGATAAGACCCACTTCCGGGACACCAAGATCTTTAAAAGACCGTGCTGTTTCACGAAGCGTGCACTCTGTATCCTCAACGGACCCTCCTCCTGATCCCGCAAAGCCCGCGACGGAAACGCCCGCCGAAACACCGATCCTACAAGGTGAAGTAGGGTACGGATTCGGCGTATCCGGGCTCGCCACATTCCGTACCGTAGTATGTCTAGGTCGAGTCTCATTGATTGTGACATTAGTATCTGCATTTGCTGTTGATACGGAATCGCTTTCTGCTGAAGCATCGCTTGAGCTTGAGCTGTAAGCCTCGCCACCCTCTCCTCCGTAAACTTCTTGCGCACCGGTATGGATCTTAATGACGTTGCTGTTGACAGCGTGTCCTCCATCACCTCCCTGCGCATACGAATGACCTCCATCACCGCCTCCGACGTTAATGTTGGTCTCACTGCACGGTTTGTTCCCTCGACAGTCATTTTTTGATGGTTTTGTCGCCAGTGAGGGTGAACTCACAGTCAGTAACACTAGCCATGCTATAACCCATAGCAT
>JAAUYE010229295.1_pt1 | contig 20880 bp, 15 predicted proteins | sample 7278081 | NCBI WGS metagenome assembly JAAUYE01 (sample SAMN14350131, study PRJNA611818) | marine sediment metagenome | isolation source: surface marine sediment (0.6m) | place: French Polynesia: Moorea | collected 2018-08
CCGCGGCCCGCACCTTCCGTCAACCGGAAAACTGGGCAAGGCATTCAAACTGACGCACGTCTCCGGAGCCTACTGGCGCGGCGACTCGAACAACGAGATGCTGCAGCGCGTCTACGGCACGGCCTGGTCCAACCCCAAGCAGCTGCGCCAGTACCTGCACATGCTCGAAGAGGCCGAGAAGCGCGACCACCGCCGGCTCGGCCGCGTCATGGACCTGTTCCATTTCCAGGAGGAAGCGCCGGGCGCCGTCTTCTGGCACCCGAAGGGCTGGGCGCTATACCAGAGCCTCGTCGGCTACATGCGCGAGCAGCTCGTCGTGGGCGGCTACGAGGAAGTCAATACGCCGGAGGTCGTCAGCCGCGCGCTGTGGGAGCAGTCCGGGCACTGGGACGCGTTCGGGGACAACATGTTCACGACCGAGACGGTCGATGGCCGCCAGTACGCCATCAAGCCCATGAACTGTCCGGGCCACGTCCAGGTTTTCAAGCAGGGCATCACCAGTTACCGCGACCTGCCGCGCAGGATCGCCGAGTTCGGCAAGTGCCATCGCTACGAGCCGTCGGGTGCCCTGCACGGCATGATGCGCGTGCGCGCGTTTACCCAGGACGACGCCCACATTTTCTGCACGGCCGAGCAGATCACCGACGAGTCACTCGCCGTGTGCCAGCAGCTGCTGAACATCTACAAGACCTTCGGCTTTGAGGACGTGCGCATCAAGTTTGCCGATCGGCCGGAGGTGCGCGTCGGCGAAGACGCCGTCTGGGACCAGGCGGAGGCAGCGCTGCTCAAGGCGCTCGAGGCCGCCGGACTGGAATACACCCACAACCCCGGCGAAGGCGCTTTCTACGGCCCCAAACTGGAGTTCGTGCTGCGCGACGCCATCGGCCGCGACTGGCAGTGTGGAACGCTGCAGGTCGACCTGAACATGCCGGGCCGGCTGAACGCAACCTATGTCGGCGAGGACGGCAACAAGCACACACCGGTAATGCTGCACCGCGCCATCTTCGGATCGCTGGAACGGTTCATCGGCATCCTGATCGAGCACCATGCCGGCAACCTGCCGCTGTGGCTGGCGCCCGTGCAGGTACGCGTGCTCACGATCACCTCGGACGCGAACGACTATGCCGAGGAAGTCGCCGCGACGCTGCGCGACGCCGGGCTGCGCGCCGAGACCGACCTGCGCAACGAGAAGATCTCCTACAAGGTCCGCGAACACAGCGTCGAGAAGATCCCGGTACTGCTGGCTGTCGGCCAGCGCGAGATCGACGAGCGCAACGTCGCGATGCGCCGTCTCGGCTCGAAAAAGCAGGCCGTCCTGTCCCTCGACGAGGCGGTCGCCGAGCTCGCCCGGGAAGTCCTCGAACGGGCGTGACAGGCCAAATGTGATGGGGCCTACAGTTTCACTGTGCGCCGCGTCACAGATTCAGCGATCAAAGGCTGAAACGCAGTAATCAAGCGGCCTCCCGTGCATATACTCCCTACACGCAAGGATTACGCGTGCGATTAAACATAAATCAAGGGAGACCGTCGAGTGTCGTTCGAGCAATTCAAGACGCAGGTACTGTTGCTGCATAGCGAGCAGAGCACCCTGGACAACCTCAGTTCCGGGTTCAACGATCGTTATACGGTGCACTGTGCCACGAGCGGCTCCGAAGCCCTGAACACGCTGGGCGAGACCCAGATCGACGTCATCGTGTCGGCGCAGGAACTGCCCGGCATGAGCGGTCTCGAAGCGCTGCGCGAGGCCAAGAAACGCTCGCCGGATACGATCGGCATCCTGCTGGCCGGTAATGAAGACGATGGCCTCGAAGCGCTGGTCGGCGACCAGGAAGTGTTCCAGGTCGTACGCGGCTCCGTCACCGCTGATTCGCTCAAGACCATGATCGACAACGCGACGCAGCAGGCTCGCCTGATTGCGCTCGCTGAATCCGCCAACGACACGACCGCCAACCCGGACGAGCCGGTCGCCGAGCACATCGTGATGGAAACGTCGGAAAACGGCTCGACGATCATCAGCGACGGCACCGGGCGCATGCCGGCGCTGGATCCCAAGAAAATCTCTGCGGCCACTGACGTCGGCGCGAGCTCGGTCGATGTCCTCGTTCTGACGCACGACGAAGAGTTCCTCGCAACCGTCAAGGAGTCGGCGCGCGGACTGCACAACGTCATCTATGCGAACACGGTTTCGCAGGCCGATGAGGCGCTGCGCAAGAACAAGGTAGGTGTCGCCGTGGTCGACGCGGCCATGGTCGGCGCCAACGTCGAAAAACTCACAATGCACCTGCGCGGACAGGCGCCGCGCCTGGTCGCCATCGTTGCGGGCCGCCGCGACGACGGCGAAATGCTCATGGACCTGATCAACCGCGGCAAGGTTTACCGCTTCCTGCTGAAGCCGGTCTCGCCGGGCCGCTCGCGCCTCGCGATCGAGGCATCCGTCAAGCACCATCTCGAAGCGCCGGACTCGGCGTTCAAGGTCCCGGGGCAGCCCGCCGCCGCGCCGAAGCCGGAACCCAAACCCGAACCGAAGCCTGCCCCGAAACCGGCCGCCAAGCCCGCTCCGGAGGCCAAGAAGAGCAAGCCCAAGCCGCAGCCGAAGCCAGCGGCCAAGCCCAAACCGCAGCCGAAACCGAAGCCGAAGGCCGAACCGGCTGAGCCTGTTGCCGACATCGTGCCGAATCGTGACGAAGCACTGTCGCCTGTGGAACAGGGCCTCGGTGACGCGTTTGGCGGCGACGACACCAGCTTCACCGAAACCATGACCGGTATCGTCGAGACGGTTTCCAAGTCACTGAAACCGAAGAAGAAGGACAAGCAGCCGGCCGCCGAACCGACGACGTCTTCCTCGGCGATGGCCATCGAGTCGTCGCCCGCGACAGACGGCAGCGGCGGCTCGTTATTCACCGATCCGAAGATTCTCGGCATTGGCGCCGTCGCGGTGGTCGCCGCCGCGAGCATCGCTTTCTGGGCATTCAGCGGTTCGGACGAGGGCGCCAGCCCGGCTGAACCCGTTGCCGGCGGCCCTGCCGCCGTGGAGCGCCGCTCGCCGGCTGCGCAGCCGGTCGACGAATCGGTCCTGCAAACCGAGGTCGTCGTTCCCGAAGCGCTTGGCCTCGACGACCTCATCAGCGAGGCGCGTGAGCTGGCCGCGTCCGGACAGATCTATGCGCCTGAAGGCAACAATGCCATCGAGCTCTATGTGTCGGCACTCGAAATCGCACCGGGCGACCCGGTTGCTCAGCAGGGCCTGGATGAAGTGATTGATCAGACGCTGGGCATGGCCGAGTCCGCACTGCTCGACCGGCGCGCCAACGACGCGCTCGTTGCGCTGCAGGCAGTCGAGCTGGCCGATCCCGGCAATTCGCGGCTGCCGTTCCTGCAAGTGCAGGTTTCCCAGATGCAGCTGCGTGACTATGTCGACGCCGGACGGACCGCCATTCGCGACGGCCGCTTTGAAGACGCGCAGGCCGCCATTAACTCGGCCCGCGGCCTCGACGTCGACGACCTTAGCGAGATCGACGCGCTGGCCGACGAGCTGGGGACCGCACGGTCGAACCAGCGCCTGGACGAAGTACTGGCGCGGGCGAACGCGCGTCTCGACGAGGGCAACCTGATTACGCCTTCCAACGACAACGCTCGTTACTACTTCGAACTCGTGCTCAGCAATGATCCCCAGAACACAGCCGCCCGCCAGGGTCTTGCCGTGGTTGCCAGCAGGCTGGTCCTGCAGGCGCGCGAGCAGATCGACCAGGGCAACTTCGACGAAGCGGAAGCGCTGCTGATTGACGCGCGCCGCCTCGACCCGTCGAGCGGCGAGCTCGCTGCGTCGACGGTCGCCCTCAGCGATGCCCGCCAGCGTCGCGCGCAGGAGATCCAGGCAGAACGGGATCGAGCGGCCCAGGAACGCGCCGCTGCTGAACGCGCGGCGGCTGAACGAGCGGCAGCGGAACGCGCCGCCGCAGAGCGCGCCGCGGCGGAACAGCTGGCGGTCGAGCAGTCTGCTATCGAGCAGGCCGCACCGCAGCAAGCCGCTGCTCAGCCACCGGCCAGCCAGCCGCGGCAGGAAGAGCCCGTCGTCGCCGAACCTGTTACGCAGCAAGCTGTGGTCCAGCAACCCGTAGCCGAGCAGCCTCGTGAGCAACAGCCGGCCAGCGGCGTGGCCGTGGCTGGCCCGGGCAGCACGGTCGACACCACGGCATCAGGCCCTGCACCCAGTATTGCGGACACGACGCCTGTTGCCGTGAGCACGCTCAAGCGCACCAAGTACGTTGCGCCGAGGTATCCACGCGCTGCTCAGCGCCGTGGCCTGTCGGGATGGGTCGATGTCGTGTTTACGGTCGATATCGACGGCAGCGTCGTCGACGTGAACGTGCGTGATTCGAATCCCGGCGACACCTTTGTCAACGCCGCCATCAATTCGGTCGAAAAGTGGGAGTTCGAGCCAGTCATCGAAGACGGCGTCGCGATCCAGAAACGGGCCGCGGTGCGCATGATGTTCGCGATCGAGTAAACAGTTACAACGGTTACAACTGACCGATCGGACAATTAAAATTTCCGAGTTGGAATAGTTCACTCATTCCAAGTAGTCTAGGGCGCGCAAAAACCTCTGGAAGGGGAGCGATTCTTGGACACACAGTCCGCTGAAATAGCCCGAAAACCGGAACGAAAACAACAACAAAGAAGCATTGTCACGCAGCAAAAGCTGCTCGATGCGGCTATCGAGGCGTTTTCCGAAAATGGTTTCAAGGGCACGTCGACGCGAGATATCGCCGAGCGCGCCGGCGTGCACCACCCGCTGATTACGTATCACTTCAAGAACAAGGAACAGCTCTGGCGAGCGGCGACCGATCGCATCTTCCGCGAGTTCAATATTTCGCTCGTCAAGGCCATGGCCGAGATTCCCGACGCCGAGCCCAAGGCCAAGGCCGAGACCTTTGTCCGGACTTACCTGCAGTACTCACGCAGCCAGCCTGCCCTGCACCGGATTATCCTGCAGGAAGCCAATTACCCGAGCGAGCGGCTGGACTGGCTCGTCGATAATCATCTGCGGCCGTTGTTCGACGAGGTCCACAAGGCCATTCTGGGGATGCAGGAAATCGGGATCGTGCCCGCAGGCAGTCCGGCACTGCTGTTCAACATGATCCGGGTCTGTGCCGGCGGCCTCGTTGCCCTGAAGCTGGAATTAAAACAGACCAGCGACATCGACCTCGATTCCGATGAACAGATCGCCGAGCTCGCCGACCTGATTATTCGAGTATTCTTCCCGGGCAAACAGCCCGGCCGCGACTAGCGCTCGCCGAGAACTTTCTGCACCTGGGCCACGATCGACAGCGCGATCGGCCCGGGACCGCGGCCACCGATATCCAGCCCCGCCGGACCATGGAGCCTGTCTTCCAGGCCACTCGCCGCCTCGCCGAGATCGGCCAGCAGCCGTTCGCGGCGATGCCGGGGCCCGAGCAGACCGATATAGCGAATACCGGTCGCCGCCAGCTGCTCGAGGTAGGCGCGGTCGCTGACAAGGTGGTGGCTCATCACGATCGCCGCATCGAATCGCTCGAGATCCAGCGTCGCAGCCAGTTCTTCGACGGGCTGGCTGTGCGTGGCGACAGCAGCTGAGAAATCCCCATTTTCGAGGTAGGCGGGACGGTGATCGAACACGGTACAGCGCCAACCGAGCTCTGCGGCGAAGCGCACGACGGGCTCCGCGTCGAGCCCTGCTCCCAGCACCAGCACCTGCGGCGGCGGCTGGACGAGCAGCTTTATGGCGTCCACGTCTTCGACGTCGACCTGGAGCGTCAGTTCTCGCAGCGTGTCACCGCGCAGGATATCGGCGATCGTGGCGAACGGCTCGTAGCCTGACTCGGGCTGTAGCGGTTGCAGCACCGTCCGCATGAGGCCGTCGCAGCCCACGCCCATACCCCAGAGCTCGTCATCGTCCTGGGCCAGGTCGTAGGTCGCCACCTGCGGCTTGCCGCTGTCCAGGACCTGTCCGGCGCGCACGGCCAGATCGCCCTCGAGGCAACCGCCGGACAGCATGCCGCGAAATACGCCGTCGCCGTCGACCAGCATCTGGGCGCCGGCCTTGCTGTAGGTCGAGCCTTCCGTTTCGAAAACCGTCACGAGCACCAGCGACTCGCCACGGTCGCGGCGCTGGTCAAAAAATTCGAGCAGCCTGGTCGCGTTCAATCTGTTGGCCCTTGAAACCTGCCCGGGACGACCCACATCGGGGTCTGGCATAAGGAGATCGATTATGAACCAAACCGCGACTCATCCGATAGCGATAACCGAAACGCAGTTCGCCGACGAGGTGCTGAATTCCAACACGCCCGTGCTCGTGGATTTCTGGGCCGAGTGGTGTGCGCCCTGCCGCGCGCTGGCGCCGGTCATGGAATCTCTGTCGCAGGAGTACGAGGGCCGCGCCAAGATCGCCAAGCTCGACGTCGACTCGAACCAGCAGATTGCGATGCAGTTCGGGATCCGTTCGATTCCGACCGTAATGCTGTTCGACAAGGGCCAGGTCGTCGAATCGTTCATCGGCGTGCAGCCGAAAGCGGCTTACGAGCAGGGCCTCGACAAGGTCGTTTAGAGACGCTCAGTCTGCTGGACGGCAGGCGTACAGGTACAGCATTTCCATGCACAGTGCGGCTGCCGCCAGCGCCGTGATTTCACCTACGTCATACGCTGGCGCGACCTCGACCATATCCATGCCGATAACGTTGACACCGGCGAGACCGCGCAGGATGGATAGCGCCTGGTGGGTCGTGAGCCCGCCACAGACCGGCGTGCCCGTGCCGGGCGCATAGCTCGGATCCAGGCAGTCGATGTCGAACGTCAGGTACACCGGGCGGTCGCCGACGATCGACTTGATCCTGTCGACAACCGTATCGATGCCGTTTTCATGGACCCACGGCGCATCGAGCACATTGAATCCCAACGTGTCCTGGTTGGTCGTACGCAGTCCGATCTGTACCGAACTCGCGGGGTCCACGAGCCCCTGCTTTGCCGCATGGAAGAACATCGTCCCGTGATCGATCCGGTCGTCTTCATCGGCCCAGGTATCGCTGTGCGCGTCGAAGTGGATCAGCGACAGCGGCGCTCCGAATTTTTTCGCGTGAGCCTTCAGCAAGGGATAGGCGACGAAGTGGTCGCCGCCCAGCGACAATAGCCCCGGCCCCTGGCTGATGATGTCACTCGCGTGTTTCTCGATCTCGTCCGGCACCAGCTGCGGGCGGCCGAAATCGAAGAAGCAATCGCCGTAGTCGACGACCGCGAGTTTGTCGAACGGGTCGAATTCCATGCCATACGGCCGTTCCCAGGCCATGATCGATGACGCCGCACGAATCGCGCGCGGGCCCAGCCGGGCGCCGGGCCGGTTCGTCGTCGCAGTATCCAGCGGCACGCCCGTAACGACCACGTCGACGCCTTTGAGGTCGCGCGTGTACTTGCGACGCATGAACGACAGGGCGCCTGCGTAGGTCGGTTCGGGCGTGGTCCCGTAAAGGTCCTCGCGCAGTATCGCGTGGTCGCCGGCGCGCTTGTCGGTCACATTGCCCCCTTACTGGCCCTGGACAGCCTGCTGCGTCAGGTCGAGACACTTCCAGGCTTTTTCGACCAGCTCGTCGACTTCCTCGTGCGACAGCGTCAGCGGCGGCGCACATACGATGGTGTCGCCCACGGCCCGCAACACCAGGCCGTTGTTGACGAGAAAATCGCGGCAGATCGTGCCAACGCCCTGCTTCTCGTCGAAGCGCTCGATCGGGTCTTTCGACTTGACGAGTTCCAGGGCGCCCAACAGGCCGACCATGCGGGTCTCGGCCACCAGCGGGTGCTCGCCCAGTTTCTCCCAGCCCTGTCGCAGGTAAGGACCGATGTCGTCCTTGACGCGTTCCACCAGCCGCTCGCGCTTGATGATGTCGATGTTGGCCATTGCGACGGCGCAGGCCGCCGGGTGCCCCGAATAGGTGTAGCCGTGGTAGAACTCGCCACCCTTGTCGATCAGGACATCGCTCACGCGGTCGCTGACGAACACGCCGCCGAGCGGCAGGTAGCCGGACGTGACGCCCTTGGCGAAAGGCATGAAGTCGGGCCGCGTTCCGTAATAGTCGGCGCCGAACCATTCGCCGGTCCGGCCGAAACCGCAGATAACCTCGTCGGAGATCAACAGCACGCCGTACTCGTCGCAGATGCGCTGCACCTCCGGCCAGTAGCTATCGGGCGGGATGATGACGCCGCCCGCTCCCTGGATCGGCTCACCGATGAACGCTGCGACTTTGTCGGCGCCGAGCTCGAGAATCTTGTCTTCGACGGCCTTCGCCGCGGCCAGCCCGAACTCGTCGGGCGACAGCGTACGGTCGCTGCCGAACCAGTAGGGCTGTTCGACATGCACGATGCCCGGAATCGGCAGCCCGCTCTGCTTGTGCATGGGTTTCATGCCGCCGAGACTCGCCGCGGCGACTGTCGAGCCGTGGTAGGCATTCTTGCGGCTGATGATGGTGTGCCGCTCGGGCTGGCCCATCAGGTCCCAGTAGCGGCGCACCATGCGCACGATCGTGTCGTTGGCCTCGGATCCCGACCCTGTAAAGAAGACGTGGTTGAGCTGCGGCTGGCTCAGCTCGGTAAGCATTGCGGCCAGCTTGATCGAGGGCGGATGCGTGCACTGGAAGAAGCTGTTGTAGTACGGCAGCTCGCGCATCTGCGCGGCAGCCGCCTCGACGAGTTCGTCCCGTCCATAGCCCACATTGACGCACCAGAGGCCCGACATGCCGTCGAGAACCTTGCTGCCGTCGGCCTCGTAGATGTAGACGCCGTCGGCGCGAGTGATGATCCGCGACTTCTTCTTGTGCAGTTCCTTGTGATCGGTGAACGGATGCAGGTGGTGCTCGCTGTCCAGCTGCTGCAGGTCCGGTCCGCTGAGTTTCTCGATCGCCGCCATAAACTTCCCTCAGACGTTGAACATCAGGATCTCACGCTCCCAGGGCGTGATGATCTCCTGGAATTCCTTGTACTCCTCGTCCTTCAACGCGCAGTACAGGTCGACGAAGTTGTCGCCGAGCATGCTCCGCATTGCGTCGCTGTTGCGCAAGGCTTCGTTAGCCGCATGGATGTGCCGGTGCAGCGAGAAATCCTCGCCGTAGGCGCTGCCCTCGATCGGCTCGGTGGGCTTGAGACCCTCCATCATGCCCAGGTACCCGCATGCCAGGGTGCCGGCCAGCACCAGGTAGGGGTTGACGTCGGAACCGGCCAGGCGGTTCTCGATGCGACGATTGTCGGGCTCCGCATCGGGCACGCGCAGGCCGACCGTGCGATTGTCGACGGCCCAGGACAGGTTGACCGGCGACGCCCAGGGATTCAGAAAGCGTCGGTAAGAATTGACGTACGGCGCAAACATCAACATGGCCTGCGGCATGTAGGTCTGCAGTCCGCCGAGATAACCGTAAAACAGATCGGTGGCCTCGCCATCCTTGCCGGAAAAGATGTTGCTGCCGTCCTTGTCGACGATGCTCTGGTGAACGTGCAGTGCGCTGCCCGCCTCTGCCGACATCGGCTTGGCGAGGAACGTGGCATGCATCTCGTGCTCGATCGCGGCTTCGCGCACCGTGCGCTTGAACAGAAAAACCTGGTCGGCCAGTTCGATGGCGTTGCCGTGCAGGAAATTGATCTCGAACTGCGCCGGACCCATTTCCTGGGACAGCGTATCGATACGAATGCCCTGCTCTTCGCAATACTTGTACAGGTCGTTGATGAACGGCTCGAAATCGTTCATCGCGTCCACGCTGTAGGGCTGCCGCGCCCCCTCGGTCCAGCCCAGCCTGCCCTCGGGCGGCTCGGCCTCGACCGTCGGATCGGAATGCGGATTGATCAGGTAAAACTCGACCTCGGGCGCAACGACCGGCACCCAGCCCTGCGACTCGTATTTGCCCAGCACGTTGCGCAGGACGCTACGCGGCGAGGTATCGACAGGCGAACCGTCGCTGCGATAACAGTCGACGAATACGGACGCGGCATGATCGGCAACCCAGGGCACGGGCCGTAGCGTATGCGGATCGGGGGTCAGCAGCATGTCCCGGTCCTCGACGTTGCGCTCGTTGTCGATGTAGCTGCCCGAGATCGTCTGCGCGAACACCGCCTCCGGCATCTTCATCCGCCCCGAACCGAACTTGTCGGCCGGCACGACCTTGCCCCGGGCCGAGCCCGCCATGTCGGGGACGAACGCCTCGACATCTTCGATGCCTCTCTCGGTCAGCCAGGCCTGGAATACGTCATTTTCAGTCACATTACACCTGCCGTTGGCTCGCGTACTCGCGGCACGCGGCGCCGAACGCCTTGAACATGGCCAGCGAGAGCTTGTTCTCGGTGACCCTCCACTCGGGATGCCATTGCACCGCGAGCGCGAAACCGGGAACCTCGTCGACCGTAAACGCCTCGATCAGGCCGTCGTCGGCGATCGCCTCGACGGTCACGCCGTCCGGCAATCGTGCAACCCCTTGTGAATGCAGTGAATTCACCATGACCCGGGGGGCGTCGGCCATGTTGTGTAGCATACCGCCTTCAACGAGATCCACCGGATGTGACGGGCCGTACATAACATCGATGGAATCCTCGGGGTTCTCCCGATGATCATGATACCCCTCTACCTCGTGCACTTTCTGGTGCAGCGTGCCACCGAGCGCCACGACGAGTTCCTGGAAGCCGCGGCACACGGCCATCAACGGCACACCCGCCTCGAGCACGGCGCGCGCCAGCGGCAGCGTCGTGGCGTCGCGGTGCGGATCGTGCAATGTACCCGGCTCGCTCGGCTCGCCGTCATAGTGGTGCGGCTCGACGTTCGACAGGCTGCCGGTCAGGAATACACCGTCTACCTGCTGCAACAGCTCGTCGATATGGATGTGCTCCGCCATGACCGGAATCATCAGCGGCAACGCGTCGGCGCCGTCAATGATGGCGTGCAGGTACTTCTCGCCGACGACGTGGAAAGGGTGAATGTCGATAGGCTTGCGGCAAGCCGGCACGCCGATAATGGGTCTCGTGCTCATGAAAAACCGGGCTGCGACGGATGCAGCTAGTTTACCGATTCGTCCGCTCTGCGACCAAAGAACCGCAGCACGGTCAACAGGATAGCGCCACCGACGATCAGCGACACCCATGGCGGGGCACCGTAGCCCGCCGGGATCGTGCCGATGCCGATTGCGACAAGGCCGACCAGCAAGGCATACGGCAACTGCGTGCGCACGTGTTCGATGTGATCGCAGCCGCTTGCGATCGATGACAGCACGGTTGTATCCGAGATCGGCGAGCAGTGATCACCCCACACGGCGCCGGCCAGGACGCAGGCGATCGCCGAATACATGATGTGCATGCCCGATGCGTCGGCCATGCCCGACACGGTCATGACCGCCCAGGTCAGCGGCAGCACCAGCGGCAACAGGATGCCCATCGTGCCCCAGCTGGTGCCCGTCGAGAACGCCGTGATGGCGGCCAGGACGAAAACGACGGCGGGCACGAGTGCCACCGGCAAGGAGTCACCGAGGATCGATATCAGGTAGCCCTTGGCGTTGAGATCGGAGGTCACGGCCGACATCGACCACGCCAGTATCAGCACGATCATGCCGAACAACGTGGCCCGCGCGCCGCCGTACCAGGCATCGACCGTTTCGTGGGCGCTGAGAATCTTCTGCCCGACCGACAGCCCCGCCGCTACGAGCGCACCGATGAACGAGGCCCACATCATGGCCGTGTAAGGATTGGCCGAACCGACAATCTCCGTCAGTGTCTCGCCCTCGCCCGTGATGAGCATGCCGGCCGCCAGCGTGAAGATCAGAACGAGAATGGGCAGGAACGCGTTGACCGGGCGCATGGGCACGTCCGGCTTGGCTTCCAGCGTGTCGCCGTCCATGGCCGGCATCGCGTCGCCGCTGCGCGCCTCGACGTCGCCGCCGCGAGCACGCACTTCCGCTGTGTACATCGGCCCCATGTCGCGTCCGCTCGAGGCGACCGCCAGTACGAACAGGATGGCGAGGATCGGGTAGAAGCTGTACGGGATGGAATTCAGGAACATCCCATACGCCGTCATGCCCGCCAGGCCGTCAATATCGGTCATGGCCTGGTCGATCAGGCTGACCTGGTAGCCGATCCAGGTGGTCACGAGGGCCAGGCAAACGACGGGCGCTGCGGTCGAGTCGACGATATACGCGAGCTTCTCGCGCGAAATTTTCAGGTGGTCGGTGACCGAGCGCGCCGTATTGCCGACGACCAGCGTATTGGCGTAGTCGTCGAAGAAAATCATGAGTCCCATGAGCCAGACCGATACCTGCCCGCCGATCGCCGTCTTCGCCTTGCTGACAACCACGCGGACGATACTGGCCATGCCACCGTTGCGCGTAATGATGCCGACCATGCCGCCGATCATCATCGTAAACAGGATGATGGCCGCGTGATCGGGATTGGCCAGCGCGTTGACGATGAACACCGTAAACACGTCGAGCAGACCCTTGAGAGCGCCCAGCGGCGAAAATCCCTGCAAGGCGGTCGACCCCAGCCATAGGCCGAGCAACAGTGCCGGCACGACATTGCGGATCAGCAATGCCACGGCAATGGCCAGGAACGCCGGCATCAGGGAAATCCAGCCCGGCAGCACGCGCAGACTCATTGATACCGACTCGCCATCGGCAGTGACTGTGATGTCGGCCGCGCCGGACCGCGCGGTCAGGTCGGTGAAGCTCGCTTGCTCGGCCTCGTCGGCAACCGCCCGGTACGTCTCGCCCCCGAGCCGCAGGGACACCTCGCCGCCTGCAGGTACGTCGCTAACCGCGACTTCAAAAGGGATGCTGTCGAGAGCGACCTTGGGGGCATCGATCTCGATCGCCTGGCCGGCGACCGGTATTGCCACCAGGCTCAGGAGGATCAGGCCAGGAAGGAGTTGCCAGCTGCGCTTATTGATATTGGTATTCCGCGTCCCGCTTGGCGGCATGTTAGCACGCTGTACAATGGCCCAGCTATGACGAAGAAGAAAAACGGCTCGCTCAGGGCCGAACTCGCGCGGCGCCTGCGCAAACAGCCGCAGACGGCCACGATGGAGCTGCTGGTTCCCGACATCCTCGGTATCTTCCGGGGCAAGCGCATTCGCCGCTCCAGTTTCGAAAAGACCTGCGACGACGGTTTCGGATTCTGCGCCGGAACGACGCTCATGAGCGCGCTCGGCGACGTACTCCCGGGCATGATCGGCGACGGCGATGGCGACCCGGATATACCGTGCCTTCTCGTCCCCGGCTCGATCGTGCCGGTACCCTGGGCGCAGCGCCCGACGCTGCAGGCGCTGTTCCGCATGTACGAGGAATCGGGCGAGCCATTTTTCGGCGATTCACGGGCCGTTCTCGAACGCGCCATCGCGCCACTGTCGAAGATGGGTCTCCGCATCGTCATGGCAACCGAGCTCGAGTTCTACCTGCTCGACGCGAAAGCGCGCAAGCCCACGCAGAAGCCGTCCAGCGTTCCGGGAATGGATCGTCCGCAGCCTGGTCCACAGGTCTATATCCCGGACGATCTCTGGGATATCGAGGCGTTCCTCGACGACGTTTACGACGCCTGCGCGATCCAGGGCATTCCTGCCGACACGGCGACGTCGGAGTTCGCGCCGGCGCAGTTCGAAATCAACCTCGCCCATGTCGACGACCCCGTGCTCGCCTGCGACCACGCCGTGCTGTTGAAACGCGTCGTCAAAGCCATTGCGAAAAAGCACGGCTTTACCGCCTGCTTCATGGCCAAGCCGTTTGCCGAAGACTCCGGCAACGGGCTGCACATTCACATGAGCCTCGTCGACCGCAATGGCAAGAACTACTTCTCGCATGGCCGCGACAAACTGGCATCGCCGCCGTTCTCGGCGCGTCTCCGACACGCCGTTGGCGGACTGCTCAAGACGATGCCAGACGCGACGCTGCTGTTTGCACCTAACGCCAACTCCTACCGTCGGCTGCTACCCGAGTACTTCGCGCCCGTGGACCTGAACTGGGGCGTGAATCACCGCGCGGTCGCAGTCCGTATCCCCGTTGCCGACGCCGGCAACCTGCGCTTCGAACATCGCGCGGCCGGTGCGGACGCGAACCCGTACCTCGTGACAGCGGCCATCGCGGCCGGCGTGCACTACGGCCTGAAGAACAAGATCGATCCGGGCCGCATGGTCGAGAAAGGTGAGCAGGTGCGGCTGAAAACACGCATCCCGGACCGCTGGGATGCCGCCATCAACAAGTTCTCGCGCAGCAAGGTGCTGCCGGACTACCTGGGCGAAAGATTCTGCCGCTACTACGCGCTGAACCGGCGCGGCGAAGAACGCCAGTTCCACAACACTGTCGCGCCGACCGATTTCGACTGGTACCTGCGCGCGGTCTGACGTTTATTCGTTAGCCGCCGCATCGAGCGCCGGACGCGGCGCGGCGGCGCCCGAGTTGGGCCGGCGCGGATCCGAAGCACCGCGGAACAGGCCATCCTTGTAGGCCACACTCTGCAGGCTCGTGCCCAGCGAACCGCGTACGTCAAGCGTATGGCCGCGCTCCTCGAGCAGGCGAATGGTATCGACGCCAAACCCGACCTCGATCGTGAGCTTGTCGGGGAACCACTGGTGGTGAATCCGCGGCCGGTGCGTCGCATCCGCGATGTTCATGCCATGATCGATCACGTTCACGATCATCTGCAGCACGGCCGTGATGATCCTCGCACCGCCCGGGCTGCCCGTTGCAAACCACGGCTCCCCGTCGCGGAACACGATAGCGGGCGTCATCGAACTCAACGGTCGCTTGAGCGCCTCCACGGCGTTGGCCTCGCCGCCGAGCAACCCGAACATGTTGGGCGTGCCGGGCTTCGAGACGAAATCCTCCATCTCGTTATTGAGGAGGAAACCGGCGCCGGGCACCGATATCGCCGAGCCATAGGAACCGTTCAGCGTATAGGTATTGGCGACGACGTTGCCCGCCGAATCCATCACCGAGAAATGCGTCGTATCTTCACTCTCGTGACGCGGCGGAACGCCCGGCGCCACCTCGGTTGATGGCCGCGCGCGCTGCATGTCGATCGTCGCGGCGAGTTCGGCGGCGTATTCGTCGCTGAGCAGCCACTCCACGGGCACGTTGTAGAAATCGGGGTCACCGAGATGCTCGCTACGGTCCGCGTAGGCCAGCCGCATCACCTCGGCCAGCACGTGAACGTTGTCGGCGCTGCCGCGACCCATCTCGGCGATCTGGAAATGCGACAGCACGTTGAGCATCTGCAGCACGTGCACGCCGCCCGAACTCGGCGGCGGCATCGTCACCACCTGGTAGCCGCGGTAATTTGTGCTGAGCGCTTCCCGGACGACGGGCTTGTAGGCGGCCAGCGACGCCATGTCGATCAACCCGCCGCCGGCTTCCATCTCGGCGACGATTTTCCGGGCGATGGCGCCGTTATAAAACGCATCAGGACCTTCGTCGGCGATCAGCTGCAACGTCTCCGCGAGGTCTGACTGCACGAGTCGCTCACCGAACTCGTAGGAAACGCCGCCGTCTTTATACAAGTATCCGCAGGTAGCCGCATTGCGGCAATTGCGTTCTTTTCTTCGTTCCAGCTGTGCGGCGAGGTCACGCGTCACCACCATGCCGTCGCGCGCGATCGCGATCGCGGGCTCCAGCAAGCGGCTCCAGGGCAGCTTGCCGAAACGCTGGTGCGCCAGCCAGAAACCGGCAACCGTGCCGGGGACACCGGACGCCAGGAGGCTGTTGCGCGACAACTCGGGGTCGGCGTCGCCGTTCTCGTCCAGGAACATGTCGCGGGTTGCGCGCAGCGGCGCCATCTCGCGGTAGTCGATGGCAGTGGTCTCTCCCGATTCGGCATCGTAAACGAGCATGAAGCCGCCGCCCCCGATGTTGCCGGCTCGCGGCAGGGTCACGGCCAGCGCGAAGCCCGTTGCGATGGCCGCGTCGACAGCGGTGCCGCCTTCCTCGAGAACAGCGGCGCCGATCTCGGCGGCGACCAGGTGCTGCGCGGCCACCATTCCCGCCTGGCCGTAGACCGGGTGATGAACGTCGTTGTAGGAAATGATGCCCTGGGCGTGCGCCGGGCCGGAAATAGTGAACGGCACCAGCAACAGGGCCAGGAGAATCGGGTGGCGCATGGCAAGTCTCAGGGCAGGAATACTTTGAACAGGTAGAAGAAGATTATCGCAAGTATCGCACCGGCTGGAATTGTCACGACCCAGGACAGGAATATTCTGCCGACGACGCGCAGGTCGATGGCTTCGATACCACGGGCGAAGCCGACACCGAGTACCGCACCGACCAGCGTGTGCGTTGTTGAAATGGGTATACCGGTTCCCGATGCGACGACGATTGTCGTCGCGGCGGCCAGCTCCGCTGCAAAACCGCGACTCGGCGTCAATTGCGTAATCTTCCTGCCAACGGTCGCAATGACGTGACGACCAAAGGTCGCAAGGCCAATGACGATACCGAAGCCGCCCAGCAGCAGTGCCCACGGCGGTACGGACGACTTGGCCGTGATCATGCCGTTCTGTGCCGTGCTGATAACGGCGGCCAGCGGGCCAATCGCATTGGCGACGTCATTCGAGCCATGCGCGAATGCCATGCCGCATGCCGTAATCACCATCAGCACGCCGAACACGCGTTCGACGGTGATGAAATGCTGGTCCTTCTCGGCCTTCGGGTCCGGCTCGATGCGCCGAATGATGACTGCTCCCACGAGCGCGACACCAACGGCTATAACTATTGCCAGCAAGTAGCTGTCGCGCAGGCTGATCGTCAGGCCAACGTGCTTGAGTCCCTTGAGGATCGTGACCAGCGTGATCGTGAAGGCCGCGAGAAACATGTAGACCGGCACGTAGCGCTTGGCGCGATCGAGCGGGTCCTCGTGCGAGAGGATCAGCTTCTGCACCGTAAGGTAGATCAGGAATGCGATAAAGCCGGCGGTCAGGGGTGATGCTACCCAACTCATGACGATTTTAGCCACGCCACCCCATTGCACGGCGTCCAGGCCGATGCCGACCGCAGCAAAGCCCACGATCGCACCGACGATCGAATGCGTCGTCGATACGGGCCAGCCATTGCGCGACGCGACGAGCAGCCATGTCCCCGCCGCAAGCAGCGCCGCGAGCATGCCGTAGATGAGCAACTCGGGTGAGCCGACGAGCTGGTCTGTATCAACGATGCCCTTGCGGACCGTATTCGTGACCGCGCCGCCTGCCAGCACCGCACCGAGGAACTCGAATACCGCAGCGACCATGATCGCCTGGCGGATCGTCAGCGCCTTGGACCCCACCGAGGTTGCCATTGCATTGGCGACGTCATTGGCGCCGATTCCCCAGGCCATAAAGATGCCGAAGATCGCAGCCAGTGCGATGTATACAACTTCTGCTTGCATGGAGTTCTTCTTGCCCGGCCCCGCAGGCCTTCGTTGTTATTAGTGTGAGAGCAGCAGCTCGAGACGCCTGCCGACTCGGTCAGCAGACTCCGCAATCTTCCAGATCAGGTCGATAATTTCGTACAGGAACACGGCATCGACCGGGTTCAATGTACCTTCTATTTCGTACAATGCGGCAGTCAGCGCCATGTGCCGCTCGCTGGTCTCCGTTTCGATCGCATCGAGTTCTTCGATAAGGCCCGAGACCAGGTCAACCTCGGCGCCACGGAAGCCGGCCGTGAACAACTCATCCAGTTCGCGGACGCTCTTGCGGGCCTTCTTGGCTGCGTCGACGTTGCGATTGACAAACTCCAGGAAGTCGTCGGCGAGCGCTTTCGGTATTTGCATTCTGCGCCCCGTCACGATTCTCGCAACGTCCCGCGTACGGTTTGCAATGTCGTCCTGGACCAGCAGGAGCTCGAGCAGATCTTCACGCGGGACCGGCATGAAGAGGCTCCTGGGGAGATTAAGGCGAATCTGCTTCTTGAGGTCGTCCGCCTGTTCTTCGAGCTCGTCGATCTTGTCACGGACCGCGGTCGCAGCCTCCCAATCCTCGTCGATCACGGCAGGGAATAACGTGCGCAGCTTCTTGGCGCACCGACAGGCGATGTCGATGTGTTGCTCCAGTGGTTGCACCGGAGACGCGCCGAATATGTTGGCGACTCCTCTCGTCATAGTCCGGGTTGATCCGCGGCTTCTTGATTTATGGTGCAATCGTACCATAGCGCCCTCCGATTCCAAGCGGCGTGATACACTCCGCTCCCCTTACTGAAATGACGCTGGAGAACAGGAAAATCAATGGCCTACTGGCTCATGAAGTCTGAACCGGACGCCTACAGTATCGACGAACTCGAGACGGACCGCCGAGAGATGTGGGACGGCATCCGCAACTACCAGGCCCGCAACATGATGCGCGACGATATGCGCATTGGGGACGAGATATTTTTCTACCACTCGAACTGCAAGCAACCCGCGGTCGTCGGCATCGCGAAGGTCGCGAGCGAGCCTTACCCGGATCCCACCCAGTTCGACCCGGACGAAAAATACTACGACCCGAAGAGCAACCCGGACGACCCGCGCTGGATACTTGTCGACGTCGAGTTCGTACGCAAGCTCGACCGTGCAGTGACACTCGCCGAGATCAAGGCCCACCCAGGCCTCGAAGACATGATCCTGACGCGACGCGGCAATCGGCTGTCGATCATGCCCGTCGAAAAAACGCACTGGGACATCATCCTGGGGCTCGAGTAACCGAACCATTCGCAACCAGTTGAGTCGAATGGGCATCTAACCAGAACACACCTGCAACACTGGGGAATCACGATGAAGATCAACCACCTTGTCGCCGCAAGCGCGGCTGTGCTGCTCGTCGCCTGTTCCGAGGCGCCGGCACCCGAAGCTGAAGAGGCTGCCCAACCCGTGGCCGCCTCCAATCCGATGCTCGAGGACTGGGATACGCCTTTCGGTGTCCCGCCCTTCGATCGCATCGAGTCGGAGCACTACCTTCCGGCTTTTCGTGCCGCCATTGAGATGCATGCTGCCGAGATCGATGCGATCACGGCCAATGCGGAGGCTCCGACCTTCGACAACACGATCGAGGCGCTGGAGCTCAGCGGCGGCAAACTCAGCCGGGTGAGCCGCGTGTTCTTCGCCGTCGACGGCGCGAACTCCGACGATGTCACCAAGGAAACGGCGAAAACCGTTGCCCCGGAACTCGCAGCGCATCGCGACAATATCCTGCTCAACAAGGCATTGTTCGAGCGCGTACTCGCCGTTTACGAACAGCGCGACAGTCTCGAGCTGTCGCCGGAGCAGGCGCACCTGCTCGACGAGACCCACAAGCAGTTCGTGCGATCCGGCGCCAACCTCGACGACGATGCCCAGGCCCGGCTGAGAGAGATCAACGCCGAGCTCGCGGAGCTGTCGCAGCAGTTCGGGGACAACGTCCTCGAAGAGACCAACAACTTCGAGCTTCTCGTCACCGACAAGGCCGATCTTGGCGACCTGCCCGCCAGCCTGGTGGCGCTCGCGGCCGAGGAAGCCAAGCGGCGCGGTCACGACTGCGAGGAGTGCTGGGTATTCACCTTGCAGCGTCCGAGCATCAACCCGTTCCTGCAGTACTCGCCGAACCGCGAAATGCGCAAGCAGCTCTTCGACGGCTATGCCATGCGGGCGGACAATGACAACGAGTTCGACAACAAGGCCATCATCTCGCGCATGGTGGCGCTGCGGGCCGAGCGTTCGGCGTTGATGGGCTACGACAACCACGCCGCGTTCGTGCTGTCGGATAACATGGCCGAGACGCCGGACAACGTTTACGGCCTGCTCGACCAGGTCTGGCAACCGGCGCTCGAACGCGCCAAGGTCGAGCGTGCCGACCTGCAGGCCATGATGGAAGCCGACGGCATCGACGACCGCCTGCGCGGCTGGGACTGGCGCTACTACACCGAGAAGGTCCGCAAGGCCAAGTACGACCTCGATGACGACGCGCTGCGTCCGTACTTCGAGGTGAACGCGGTGCGTGACGGCGTATTCGGGTTGGCCACGGCGCTCTGGGGCCTGCAGTTCGAGGAGCGGGACGACCTGCCGAAGTGGCACCCCGACCAGCAGGTGTTCGTGGTCAAGGAAGCCGACGGCAGCCACCTCGCGATCCTGTACATGGACTACTTCTCGCGGCCCAGCAAGCGTGGCGGCGCCTGGATGAACGCGCTGCGCGCGCAGTCGAACGTCGACGGCTTCGTCACCCCGATCGTGACCAACAACTTCAACTTCCCGGCGCCGACCGAAGGCTCACCGTCATTGCTGAGCCTGACGAACGCCGAGACCTTCTTCCACGAGTTCGGCCACGCGCTGCACGGCATGTTCTCGAATGTGCGCTACGAGTCGCTCGCCGGAACGAGCACGCCGCGTGACTTCGTGGAGTTCCCGTCGCAGGTCATGGAGAACTGGATGCGCCAGCCTGAGGTTCTGCGCATGTTTGCCAACCACTACCAGACCGGCGAGCCCATCCCGCAGGAGGTGATCGACAAGATCAACGCCTCGGCCACGTTCAACCAGGGCTTCGCAACGGTCGAGTACATGGCGGCCAGCTACCTCGACATGGCCTATCACGTCCTGGATTCGACCGCGCGGTTCGACCGGCTCGGTCGAGTCCAGTACGTGGTAGGCCATGTCGAGGTAGCTGGCCGCCATGTACTCGACCGTCGCAAAGCCCTGGTTGAACGTGGCTGAGGCGTTGATCTTGTCGATGACCTCCTGCGGAATCGGCTCGCCGGTCTGGTAGTGGTTGGCGAACATGCGCAGCACTTCAGGCTGGCGCATCCAGTTCTCCATGACCTGCGACGGGAATTCGACGAAGTCCCGCGGGGTGCTCGTTCCGGAGAGCGATTCGTAGCGCACGTTCGAGAACATGCCGTGCAGCGCGTGGCCGAACTCGTGGAAGAAGGTCTC
>JAAUYE010059129.1_pt1 | contig 20870 bp, 15 predicted proteins | sample 7278081 | NCBI WGS metagenome assembly JAAUYE01 (sample SAMN14350131, study PRJNA611818) | marine sediment metagenome | isolation source: surface marine sediment (0.6m) | place: French Polynesia: Moorea | collected 2018-08
CCCGCGGCAGGGCGGTTACACCGTCATTGACCCGGGCGTACTCGACTTCGTGGCCCCGGATGCGGTCGTCCTGCATGAACAGTTTTTCATGCCAATAGCTGGCCCAGCCCTCGTTCATTATCTTGGTGCGTATCTGGGGTTGCAGAAATACCGACGTGTTGCGCACCACCTCCATGACGGACTTCATCCACGCGTTTTCTTCCTTTTGAAGAAATTCGGAGCGCTCCAGAAGGTACTGGAAAAGATCCGGCCGCCCGTTTCGCTTTTCTTTTATGCTTTTTTTGTAGAGCGACTCGTACTCCGGGTATTTTTTGCGTACTTCCGCAAAGAATTTTTTTTCGCCGGTTTCGCTGTCATCCCGCATACAATCGTTGTAGCGCTCGATTTCCTTGATGTACTCGCTGATATTGACCTTCTGGGTGTCCTGCAAAAAGACGTCAAAATAGTAATTGACCCGGTCCGAGCCATCGCTTGTCGGTGGCGGGTCGAGATCGGACAGTTCCCGGTGGTAGCCCACCAGGTTATCGATCCCCCGGGAGAACTCGATGATGTAGTCCACCCAACGGCCCTTTTCCGATCGCAGGGCAGCAATCAACCGCTTGTCGGAGAGCGCGCGCCCGTTAAAATCGTAATCCCAGGTGTGGCGGAAGTAGAGATTGTTCTGGAAAAAGTCAATGTGCCCCAGGACGTGGTAGAAAATCATGACGTTCATCCAGTCCGGGTTGTTATCGTTGTAATAGGAGATGGCTGGACGGGTGTTGATAACCGTTTCGTATGGATTGCTCGGATAAAGCTCGTAGCGCCCCTTTTCTTTGAGTACCTCGACATCATGCACCCAGTAATCGTAAAGCGTGGGGATCATCACTTTGGGCGTGAGCTCCAGTAGATCCCGGTTGGTGACAATGTATTCGAGCGATTCATCCTCAAACCGCAATCCTGCCTGCAGGGCCCGCTCCTTGCAGCCTTCCATGATTTCTTTGGTATGTTGGTCAACCAGTTCCATATTGCTCCTGCCGGTTGTTTCGCAAGGTTCCCGGCCGGATTCGACACTGCCTGCCGGTCAGCTTTATTCGGATATCAGTTTCTTGATGCCTTCGATCAATCGCTGCTCACTGGCGTCTTCACCGATTACGTCCAGTCGGATCAATTTGGGCTTTTTTTCCAACAGTCCGGAGGACTTGACATATTTTTCGACCTCGCTGTTCTTCCCGGCCCGGTAGGCATGCTCGGCAATGGTAATGCCGACCCGGTTGGCATACTGCAACATTTTCTTCAACTCCGGCACGGCTTCTTTGCCGTCGGTATCCCAATCGTCTCCGTCCGTACCGTGAAAGATGTAAATATTGTAGTCCCGAACCAGGTTTTCCTTTTCGACGATTTCATTGACAAGCCGATAGGCAGAGGCCACCTGGGTTCCACCGGCCACCGATGAATTATAGTAGGTGTAGAAATCCGGCACCTCTTTGGCCTCGGTGTCGTGCAGCACAAAGCGGGTCTCCACCTGCATGGCATACTGGTAAAGCAACCAGCTGTAGATCAGCACATGCTGGGCGACAACCAATTCGGTCGTCTTTCCGGCCATCGAGCCCGAGTAATCCCGCACGAAAAAGATCATGGCCTGGGATTCGTAATCTTTTTCCCTGGATAAAATCCTGAAAATCCGGTCGCCGGGGGATACCAGGAATTTTGTGGGATCGATCCGGTCGACATCCGGGATGTTGCCCAGGTGGATATTGGTTTCAACAATACGGCGCAGGGTGGCTTTCTTGTCCAGAACCTGCCCGAATCCCCGGTGGCGGTCCGTCAAGTCATAGGTATAGCGCGTCAGCGACCGCTTCTTGCCTTTTTCCTTGAGGTTCGGCAGTTTAAATTGCTCGGTGAGGATCCGGCCCAGGTCATAGGCATTGGATTCAAGCTCATGGGGTCCCCCTTCGCCTTCGCCGGGACCGCTGCCGCCCTCATCGCCCTCCGGTCGAACCGGCTGCTCCCCGATCACTTCGCCCTCTTCCCCTTCCCCGGTTCCGCCTGACGATTGCCCCTCGCCATTTTCATCGGTGCGAAAGGAAGGGTCGTGCATAAATTTCTCTTCAACGGTAGTCGGGACGATGATGATCTTCGTCTTGCCGCCTTTGCCCGGCTTGATGAGCCGACCGACGTTGATTTTGCGGGGAAATCCATCCTCTTCGCGCAGCTGATCGCGTTCCAGCAGCTCATCGATCGATCGGGTCGTGGCGGTATATCCGCTTTGCATGGCGCTCATCGACTGCAGGTGGATGAGATCGTAAAATTCGTAGACCGACTCCGCCACACGGCCCGGCACCCCCTTTTGGGCCCCGGTGTCCGTTTCATCTCCCGGAAGGACATGCTCGCGATCATCGTCCAGCTCCTCGGCGATGATCTCCTCCCGCTCGGGTGTCAGCCCCTCGGCTTTCAGGGCCTCGTATATGTCGCGTCTGTTGTCGTCCATAACTTTGTTTACATGCAATTAGAAGTAAAACGCGTAGATTGAATTGATGTCAATGTTTCAGATCAAACGGCGATAAAGGAATACACCAGCCAATATTGGTGTGTATGAGCGGGAAGTTTATTCGACAGGCAAGGCCGCACAAGGGTTTCAACCGAGACGTATTGGTCGTACGTCGCAGGTCTGAAACCCGCGGAGAACACAGCCTGTCGGAGAAAGAGCTGCTCATACACGTCAATTTTCGTCTTCCTGGGTGCAGAAGTATTCAATCGTCTTCTGCGCACACGTACGGCAATATCCCAGCTTGTTGAGCATGGTGTCGACCATGCGGTCGTAGAGTTTCTGATTCTCTTCGTTGGTCCGGTTGGCCAGAGCCCCGATCAGACTGCCGGCACCGGCGATATCGGATTTCAGGCGTACGTCGGTAACCGCCTTTACCAGCTCCAGGTTGTCCATAAAGTCGTAGTCAGGATCGACGGAGATTTTCTGACCGTATATCTTGCGGATGGACGTTCGAAACGTTTCACGCTGTTCGGCGGTCTTTAATCCCAGTCTCTCTTCGATGCTGTTGATAAAGCGTTCATCTATTTTCAGTGCCTTGAGCTCCCCGGTCTGGGGGTCTTTGTATTTCCACATTTTGTCGGCACCCAGGTTTTCGGCATCGATGCCGATGATCATGTTCACGTAGTTCATCACGTCTTTGCGAATGGCAAGTGGTTCGTCCATGTATGCGTTGAACATCTCGGTCATGATCCGTTCCCGGTAGAGCCCTTTGGCCGTTTTCAGGTCTTCCAGATATTTGGCGCGATCGTTGGCATCGGTAACGTAGTCCAGGATCACCCGCTCCAGGGCCTTGGACACGTCATAGGCGAACATGCATGGACCCTCGTTGGTCTCGGAGCTTTCGATCAAAAGCTGGATGGCACGACCCAGGTTGCGCTGGCCAAGCCCTTTCTGCCCGAATCGGTTGATGATCTCCGGATCCTGGTTGAGAATATCGATGACCTCGGCAAGGGTTTTGATACTCTTCTCGCCGGCCACCTCCCCGGCGGCCAGTTTCATGGTTTCCACGGGCGTCAATTTCTCGCTGCGCGGCAGACGGGTCAGGACAGCCGCCACCGATGCAGAGTAGTTCAGGTTCGGGTCCTGATGCAGGTACTCCCGGTTGAGAGTGGTACGGGTTTCATTTCCGATGGCATATTGGGTCAGCTGTTTCTGCAGCTTGTAATTTGTGTTGTGGGAAACATAGCAGATTCTGCAACGGTCGACGATGGGCGCCTCTTCCTTCTCTGCAAGAAAGCGATGAAACTCCGAGTTGTTGCTGGTGGCAATGATCAGTGTGTCGATGGGCCATTTGTATCCGTCAATTTCAATATTGCGGTTCTGGATGACACCCAGATAAACCTGGACCAGGTCCTTTTTGTTTTTGTAGATTTCGTCGCTGAAGTGAATACCGCCACCGGCGACCCGCGCCAGGGCCCCTCTGCGAAGATCAAAACGATACGGGTTGTTGGTGTCGGTGATGTGCAGCAGACGTTGAATCGATTCCTCTCCCAGCAGGTCGACGGCCGAGGAGGTAATTTTGTCCTTTGCCGGGTACTTGCCCGTTACGGTACCCAGACTCTCGGTCAGGGGGACAGGAACGATTTCAATGGACTCCAGCATCTTATCGACATTGCCGTCGGCATGCGTGCGTACGTCGTTCCAGATGTATCCGCTGCAGGCCCCCAGCGGCCGGTAGTTTTCGTATAGCTGTTCGATCTCGTCTTCGGAAAACCCGACCTGGGCGGCAAGCCACTGTTTGCTTTCGTCCTGGCTTTCAAACAGATTCATGGCCAGAATCATCGGATCCTCATATGTCTGGGATTCGATGCTGCGGATGCTACCATAGCTTCCCAGGCGGTCGATCTGATTGAAGCGGAAGGTATATTTTCTATTGCTGTCCTTAGCGAGAAACTCGCGATAGCACGCACAAAGGTATTCCACGAAAAACGTCTTTCCGTTTCCGGGTTCTCCAACCAGTACGAAAGCCATTTCTGCCGAGGAACCGTTTTCTGAGGCATCCTTGACGTACGAAACAAAGCTGTTGATTTCATCGTACATTCCGATAACGTGCTTTTTGCCATTGCGGAAGATGCTGAAATCATACGTCGTTTTGCCGTTGACGATCACCTTGTCGATGTCGCTTTCCAGAATCATCCGGGCAACGCCCTGGGAGGCATTTTCAAATATCCGTTTGCCCTCTTTTACTTCGGCCAGGTGATGTTGAAGGGTGCGAAGGTTTGCGTCTTTCATGGTTCCTCCCGCCCGTAGGCTAGTTGTTGAAGGATTTCACCCTTGGGCATCCAGCCCGCAACAATGGCGCATTGACGCGGAGACGCTTCGGGGCTTGCTTGAAAAGAAATCTGTAAAGATCTGAAATGTTTCTGTCCCTTGCCGAAACAGAGCGTGCAGGGCAGCGGCAGGTTTCGCTGGAGTAGGGTGAAATGGATTTGCATCAGCTACACCCTGAACAGAAGTTTGTGTACGAAAAGTAATCACAGATGGAAATCAGATCAACGCTACACCGGGTTGATCCGGGACAGATCCTGTTGTGCGATCCAAATAATACATTGTAATATATATACATTGTAACACAATCGCAGTGTCCGGATCAAGCCTGCAACTGCCGGCGAACCGTCGAATTATCGGGATGGAAACGATTGGTGGCGGATAACCATTTGGTAACTCGGACGCTCAGCGGCCGGGTTCCTTACAGCTGCGGATAAGCAGGAGGGTGTTTCCGATCACGCTCAAACTGCTGAGCAGCATGGCGCAGACGGCCACCAGGGGATTGAGCAGACCGCTCATGGCCACCGGAATGCTGACGGCATTGTATACAAAGGCGCATCCGAGGTTCTGCTGCACCTTGCGGTTGGTCTTTTGGGCTAGTCGAAGGAAGTCGAGAATCTGGGACGGATCACCACGCATCAGGGTAATGCCGGCAACCTCCTTACCGAGCGGGCTGCCGGAGTGGACAGCAATGGCCAGGTCTGCTTTTGCCATAGCCGGCGCGTCATTTACTCCGTCACCGATCATGGCAACATATCGGCTGTTGCTGCGCAGTTCTTCGATGGTATCCGCTTTTTCCCAGGGCAGCTGGTCACCGATAAATTTCGCGATGCCGAGGGCATCTGCCACGGTTCGGGTGGCAGCGCTGCCGTCACCGGAGACCAGGCAAAGATGGTAGGGCTTTTTCGCCAGCGCCTCGACGGTTTCCCGGGCGCCTGTGCGGATTTCATCGCCGAACACCAGCTGTGCGCAGATCCTGCTGTCGAAGCTCATGTACACCAGCGATACCGGTCCTTCAGACGCAAGATGCGCCGGATTCGCGATCGGCGGCGAAGCGTCGAGCTCGCGCTGCAAAAAACCCCGTGAGCCGATTTTGACCTCCTTGCCGTTAAACCGGCCAACAATACCAGCATCGCAGATCTGGATGGCTTGAACGGGCAGGGGGGCAATCTTCTTGCGGCGAGCGCTTCGTTTGATCTCCACTGCCACCTGGTGATCGGAAGTCTCCTCCAGTGCGGCTGCAAGGCCAAGGACCTGATCGGTGGGCAGCACCCCCAGTGCCTCCACGCGAAGCAGTTCCCACTGCCCCCTGGTCAGCGTGCCGGTCTTGTCGAATACAAACGTGTCGACCCGGGCGGCCCTCTCAAAGGACGAAAACTCGCGCACGAGAATTCCAAAACGGCTTGCCACCGAGATACCGGCCACCCGTGCCAGAGGAATGGCCACCCCAAGGGCGCAGGGGCAGGAGATCACACAAACCGTTACAGCCCTGACCACTGCGCTTTCCAGCGAAAGCCCCATCAGCCGGGAAACGATCCCGGTGCCGGCAGCCAGGACAATGATCACCGGTACGAACCAGCGCAGTATCCGATCGGTTTTTCCTTCGAAAGGTGTTTTGCGGTCGAGGGCATTCTCCATAATCTGAATCATCTGCCCCAACACCGATTCGGCGCCAACCGCTGCGGCCCTGATGCGAAGCTTTCCCTGCAACACCCGGCCGCCGCTTCGAATGTGATCGCCGCCTCTTTTATGCAGTGGTCGCGCCTCTCCGGTCAGGGCCGACTCATCCAGGGAGGCGTCGCCTTCGATCACAAGCCCGTCGGCCGGCAGTATTTCCCCCTCTTCCACCTGAAAGACATCACCGGGTTGCAGCGTGTCGGCCGCCAGGTAGCGTCCTTCCGGAAAACCCGGGGTGCAGATTCTGACCTTGGAAGGCTGAATGGAGAAAAAAGCCTCCAGGTCCTCCAGTACCCGGTTCTTGGCGTTGCGCTCAAGCAGCTTGCCAAGCAGCACCAGGGTGATCAACATGGCGGCTGTATCGAAGTACAGATGGATGCCACCCTGGAAAAAATTATAAACCCCGTACAGATATGCGCTGCTCGATCCCACGGCAATCAGTGCTTCCATGCTGGCAGCGGCCGAATAAAGGCCGGTCAGCGCCCGGAGGAAAATGTTTCGGCCGCCGTAGACCATGACAACTGTCGCCATAATCAGGATCGGCCACGAGAGCTTGGCTATGGACTCGGCAGGCAATTCACTGAAAAACCCCGAATAGAGGGCAAAAGAAAGCATCATCACATTCATGGTTAAAAAGGCGGAAACAGCGAATCGGATAAATTCTCGCCGGTCTTGCCTTCTGCGGCCTTCTTCTCCAGGTGCTCCCGCCCGGTAACCGAGTTTTTGAATTACTTCGACGATCCGATCCGGAGAGGTTTGAACCGGATCGTATCGACAATGCAGTCGGTCCGTGGAAAAATGGCAGGCAGTATCGATCACACCGGGTATCTTTTTCACGGTTTCATCGATAACCCAGGCACAGGCCGGACACCACATGCCGTCGATCTGAAGGTTCAATTGAAGTGTCTTTGCCGACAGGGCGGCAGGAGGTGGGTGGGTATCTGCGGTTGCGGGGTCAGGGATGGGCGACTCAACCGACGATCGCTGTCGCAATTCCTCCTCGGAGCCGGGTATGATCCCCATCTCGAGACAGCGCTGGAAAAGCTCTGTTTCCCTGAACCGGGCCGGATCACCGGCATCGCTGGACTGGACCAGCATCTGAAACACCTGGCGACAGCCCTGGCAGCAGAAAGTATAGTTTTTTCCGGAAGATTTTAGCGAACAGCTTCCAAACCGAAGATTGAGACCGCACAGATCGCAGGTCATGGGGGGCATCATGGTTTATGTATACAACAAGGCACAACGTGCTTTGCCGGTCATCGACCCGGTTGCTTTGTGCCTATGCAGTCCGCCTTGATTATTCCCGGACACCGAGAGATTTGATAAAGGCGACGATTTCCCAACGTCTTTGGATGGTAATGGTGGTCGCCAGCGCCGGAGCACGTTTCCCGCCGTAGCTCATGTGTTTGAAAAGGTATCCTTCGCTGGCATCTTGAATCCGGGCAATGCGAAGATCGGTAGGCAGCGGTGCAAAACTTTGCCCCACCGTGCCGTTTCCATCGTAGGATGGCCCGTGACACTGGTAGCAAAAATTAAGATAGCCCATTTTGCCGTTTGTGATAACCGCCGCATCGGTACTCACTAACGGTGATTTCAGTTTATCCTCATCGGCGGCGCGATAAATGGCTTCACCGCCGTGAAATGGAACCGTTCCGGCTTCCATGATGAGCATCGGTTTTTCGTATGGCTTGACAGCGGGCGTCTCCCGCATCCTGCCATAGGGAAAATTGTTATCGTAGTACATCAGGGCCTGGTATACGACAAAAACAAACGCCCCTAAGAGCACAATGATCAGTATCCCTTTTTTCATATATCTACCTGCTGCCTAGCGCGTTTTGTTGCGGTGCGGGGAACATGGTTTTATCCCAGCCCTCTTCCAACCATGGATAGTCTTGCTTTTCGCTATCGACTGGTTCCGCAGAACCGGCGGTGTCATAGATCGCATAAGGAAACCCCCATTCCTTCTCAAGCAGCGGGTAATCGTCACGATCACCCTTTACATGCTGGGGAAAAGGAAAAAACTCGTACACGGCATACGGCGATTCACCGGGTACGTCCTTTACCGGGCGGTAGTCCCAGTCAGGCTGTCCCAGGTCTCCCACCAGAAAGTAGGACAGGGCGCCCTGAAAACCGACGATCAGCAGCAATGAAAAGATAACCACCACCGTTTTGACCGTCGAACCTTCATGCTCCGTGTGATCCATCATATCTTGACTCCCAGCAACCCGATAAAGATGATATATGCCAAGCTCCAGATCACCGTTCCGGCAATCACCAGGATCACCACCAGCGGAAACGGTGCGTTGCGGCCTTCTATGCCACCGGGATATGATTCGATTATCTGTTTTTTTCTCTGCTCCGAATCTTTTCCCTTGAAATGGGTAAACGCCAGCCCCACGGCAAAGACAATGCAAAAGGCAAGGGCCGGCAGCAGATACAAAACGAAATGCTGGATGTTCAGCAGTTCAAAAAAACGCATATTCTCCCTCTACTTCCCGATTATTGCCGATAAGAACAAACGGCTCCCCCACCTGCATGACGCCAATCCGTCAATGGGTTTGTATGGCGATGAGCACGATTACCACACCGGTGCTCACCAGCCCCGAACAAGCCAATGCAAACAATATCATGATCTTTATGCGGTAAAACCGCGACGGTTCGGCCGGAGCTGTTTCGGCTTCGCCCTGCAGCGGCAGAAAACGGGCCCGCTGCTGGTCTTTGAACTGACCGGCGTTCAGTGCCCACAGCAACGTGACCAGGCTGATGACGAAACCGGCCAGCATGTATGCAATCAGGTAAGGGAAATACATCCCGATTCCTATTCGGGTTTAAATTCCAGATACGGCTCCCACGAGGCATCGATACCGCGCGGGTCGGTATTGGCATCGCTCTGGTTGATGAAATACACCGCCACGTAATTTCCCACTTCCCATATTTTCTGGGACTCGAGTTCGCGTTTGAAGTACGGCATTGCCGTTCCGGTAATTCCATTCATGATCTGGTAGTAGATGATACCGCCGGAAATCTCTCTGCCTTTTAATATTGTAAAATTCAGCGGCGGCGGGTAGATCCACGGCTGGGCCGGGCCCATGCCGTCACCGATGGGGCCGTGACAACCCAGGCAAAACTCCTGGTAAATCTTGTGTCCGCGCTGCAGACCGGCCGGTGTTGTCGGATACGGGTTAGGGATATTACGCCAGCCTTCGGGCACCAAATCCGACAGCCACCGGGCGTTTACATCCGGTCCGGCTTCATAGGCCTGAGTGGCCAACCGCTTCCAATGCCGCTGGCGTTTCATGCGGATATCGGCCTGCTTGAGACCGAGGCTCTGCACATACTGGGTTAAGGTATTAATCTTCTCCATCCCCAGCCACCTGAACGGCGGCATGATCGAACTGGGCCGCGTATAGCGCGGGTTGATAAAATGCGCGACGTGCCAGTCATCCGGATGCTCCCCGCCCGCCTGGGAAAGATCGACGCCGGTTCGCGCGGATCCGAGCAGGATCGGCTCGTCACCCACATAATCACCGGCCTGGGCGATTCGTTCACCGCCGAAACCCCAGTCGATGGCGCGGATGGACTGGCTGTGGCAGTAAACGCATCCGTTGGCGATGTAAATTTTCCGTCCGGCTGCCTCTATCTCCGTGCGCTCCCGCCAGATCTCCGACGGCGTGGTGTCCTGCTGGGCATAGGGAATAAAAACCATGATGAAGATAATCAGCGCAAGTATCGACAGCGCACCGGCCACGATGGCCGTAAGCGTCATTTTCATTTTACAGTCGCTCCTGGATTAAAAAAAATACTGCGAATAATGTTATACAAACCGATATAGGCCCCCAGCATTATCGTCAGACCCAGGGACGCACGCGCCACGTAGTAGGGCTGGATTTGCGGCAGCACTCTATAGATCGTCTCACCGTTGATCCAGGCCTGTCCCTGAATGAGCCCGACGATGGTCAGAACGATTGCAAAACCTGTGATGCCGATCAGCACCAGCCAGTACTGAAGATCGGCTAGAAACCGGCTGTAGATAGGCTTTCCGGTGATTCGCGGCAGCAGAAAGTAGATGCCGCCCAGAGCGGTCACGCCGGCAAATCCCAGCACACCGATGTGGGCATGCCCGACCACCCAGTTGTTGAAATGCGTCACCCGTTGAACAATGGGCAGCGACATCATCGAACCCTGGATGTTGACGAAAAAATAGTAGATCGTTCCGGCGAAGACGAACTTGGCGCCAATGTCCTGGTGGATCTCTCCCCACTTGCCCTTGACGGTAAACCACAGGTTGATCAACACCACCATCACCGGTATGACCATGGCCACGCTGTCGACGATGGCAATCACCTTCAGGTAGGTCGGCACCGGCACTTGCAGCAGGTGATGGGTGCCGATGTGGGTGTAGACAACGATCAAGGACCAGAATCCGATCAGCGAAAGGGTGTGGCTGTAGAGCGGGCTGCGCGTGGCGATGGGCAGAACGTAGTAGGCCACCGCCAGTCCCATGGGTGTGAGCAGAAGCCCGAAGATATTGTGACCGTAAAACCAGAGCAGGATGGCATCCGGAATACCAAGCAGGGCGCCGGTATCGGGCTTCCAGATCACGTTGCCGATTCCGTAAGTGGTGCCGGTCAGCACCACAGCGGCGGCAATGTACCAGATGGAGACATACAGAATCGATTCCTTGCGCTGGCGGATGGTCATCAGGATATTGAAAATGACCAGTACGAACAGGACCACAATCATCAGATCCACGCTCCACGGCAGTTCGGCATATTCTCTGCCCTGGGAGTGGCCGGCACCGATGCCGATGATGATAAACGGCATGGTTATGTTCCAGAGAACGGCTGTTACCACCCCCAGTCTTTCACTGTAGAGCTGCGTCCGGAGCAGTTTCGGAATCATGTAAAATCCGGCTGCCAGAAGTCCCGGCGTCACGAACCCAAACAACACCAGGTTTACGTGGACGGGCCGCGACTTGCCAAAATGAAGCCACCCGATGTTGGCCAAAAAATCCGGGGCGAACAGGTACCCGGCAGCGATCATGCCGAACGATGTGGCGGCAGCAAACCAGACCGCCGAGGTTAGCGTAAACGCGATGGCGGTTGGAAAGCTTTGCGCTTGTTCATTGGCGGTAGGAGCCATCGAATGGTTCTTCCTTTCTTATCCGATCGATCGTTGGCTTTGTCAGGCGATGGTGAGCCGTGACAATTTCCTTTCAAAGTGTCTGCTCCCGGACGTTGGCGCACCTCAACTGTGACAGGCCAGCCAGCAACCCAGGTTGGCGTTGCGCTCCCGGTGGCATTGAATGCAAAACTCCATATAGAAATACTTGCCGCGAATGCGATCCATTTGTTCAACCTGACCGTGGCATTCCTTGCAGGCCAGGTTCCTGCGGATATGGCGCTGGTGGTTGAACAATACGTGCTCGGCCAGATAGTTTGCCTTTCGCCAGGGTGTCGGGGTCTGGGTGTTATAGTAGCGATGTTCTTCCTTGATCCAGGGGTGATTGGCAATGATGTAATTATGGCAATGCAGGCATTTTTCTACCGGCGGTATGCCGGGGTGGTTTGAATAGTCTACATACGGATGGCAGTACCGGCACTGGATGTTCTTCACACCTGCGTGCACGCGATGGCTGAAAGGGATGGGTTGCTCGATGCCGATATCGGTGCCGGGGGTGGAGTAAAACAACACCAGAAATGCCAGCACGGAAACAATGGTTGCGACGGACAGCAGCAGAGGCGTCAGGTTACCCAGCAACCACTGTCGATATCGAAACGCGGCAATCGCCCCAACGACGGCCAAAATGGTGAGCGTTATGGTCAGCGTCAGGATTTCCATCAGCCCACCTCCCTTTTCTCAATCCGCATCAGCTCGGGGAACTGATTGAAAGCGACGGTTATTGCTGAAAGCATCAGGCCGAAAAAACCGAGGGTGATGAGCAGATCGGTAATCCCCAGCGGCAAACCTCCGGCCGAATGGCTCAACGCCGGTCCCAGCAGCAGCAAGTGTTCAAACCAGATGCCGACTATCACCACCGAACAGATCGCAATCATAAACCCGGGCATCATTTTAATCTTCTTGTTGAGCAGGATAAAAAACGGCAACACGAAACAGACCAGAAACACGCCAATGGCCAGATCCCTCCAGGGAACCTGCATCAGGCGCTCGATCACGTAAGCGGTTTCTTCGGGGATATTTCCGTACCAGATGACCACCAGCTGCACGTAGAAAAAATCAGCCCACATCAAACAAAAAGCGAAAAACAGCTTGCCGATGTCGTGGAAATTGGATGCCGGCATATGGAAGCCGCTTTTGTTGGAATTCAGTTGCATCAGGGCAGCCAGAATGATGAGTCCTCCCAATCCCAGGTAAATGGCTTTGACAAAAGTGTACGCGCCGAACAGGGTCGAAATCCAGTGTGGATCGGCGGCCATCACCAGGTCGTAGCCGATCAGCGAGACCACCAGCGCAAAGGCGAGCATGTAAAGGATGCTGAAAAGACCTGTCCGTTTTCGAATCTTCTCTTCGTCCGGCGGCTCCTCTCCGCGCCATCGGTTGAACAGCGAACGCAGAAATCCCCGGTCATCGGTAGATTCGATTCTCATCTGCAGGGCATTGTAAAGATAGGCAAACCCCAGGCCGTACAAAACCAGCAGGCCAAAACAATCCCGGGCAAACAGAAACGGCACGTTGAGCCAGAGTTCTTTGCCGTGCAGGTCGTGGCCGTGGGACCAGGGGAACACGTAGGTGGATCCGGCAAACAGGACCAGAAAAAGGACAAACGAGATCGGGAAAAATGCGGCAAATGCCGCCGATAAACCCGAAAGGGGGCCGCTCCAGCGGGCCCGAGTGGTGGTCATGATGGTTGAAAAAAGGAGCCCACCCTGTGCGATGGCAGACCAGAGCAAAAAGTTGATCAAATAGGCCTGCCAGGCCCTTTCCGGATGCCCGCTTGCAATGTTGTAAGCAAACGTTCCGAATCCGATTACGATCATCGCTGCAATCAGCAGCCACAGTTTCTTATTGTCCATGGCGGTATTTTCTTTGTCGGTTTGCATCTTCTCGGTTATTCGAACACTCTCGCTTCGCCGCCGTTGCGGGCAAAAAGGGCCAGCAGATCTTCCCTGTCCTCCTCACTGCTGGAGGACAGGATCCCAAAATGTTCGCCCGAGCAGCGGGGGTCATAGTTTTCCAGGTTCTCCATCTTCGGCAGCCGCGAAAGCACCAGCATACCGATCAGGTTGCCGAAGATGGCAAACAGGATCGTAAATTCGAATCCCACAATGACAAACGGAACCAGAGCGACAACCGGTTTTCCGCTGACAATCAGCTCCCACCGCAGGGCGGTGAATATGGCCAGCGCAAAACCGGTTACAAATCCCAGTATCCCTCCGCAGAGCGTAAACCATCCGACTTTGCTGTCCTTCAGGCCGAGGGCTTCGGTTATCTTGTGACTCGGGATCGGGCTGTGGGTTCGATGCAGCGGCCAGACAGAGGCTTTCAGCTCACCGATGGCAGCCACCGCCTGGTCCTCTTTTTTGAACAGCCCCATGACGTATTTAGTGGCCATGGCCATCTCCTTCGGCAATGGATTCTTTCATCTCGGTCATGGAAACCGAAGGCATGTGTTTCACAAACAGCACGAACAGAAAAAAGAACAACGAAAACGCGCCGATCATGATTCCCAGCTCGATCAGCGTTGGCGCGTAAAGTCCCCAGGCATTGGGCAGAAAGCCGTGCCCGACGCTGCCGACGATGATCACGAAACGCTCGTACCACATCCCGATGTTGACGATGATGGAGATGCCGAACAGCCACGGAATTGTGGTTCGGATTTTCTTAAAGAAAAATAGAAGCGGAATTGTCGTATTGCAGATCACCATGATCCAGAAACCATAGGCGTAGTCGCCGACAGCCCGCCAGCGAAAGGTTTCCATCTCCACCGAGTTGTGGCTGTACCAGGCGATAAAGTATTCTGTTCCGTAAGCAAACCCGACGATCAGGCCGGTGAAAATAATGGTTTTGGCCACGCTCTCCAGCACGTGCATGGTGATGATCTTTTCGTACTTGAAAATTATCCGCAGCGGGATCATCAGGGTCAGCACCATGGCCAGCCCGGAATGGATGGCACCGGCGACAAAGTAGGGAGCAAAGATCGTCGTGTGCCAGCCGGGTACGATCGCCAGGGCAAAATCCCAGGAAACGACGCTGTGAACGGATATGACCAGCGGCGTGGCCAGGGCGGCAAAGAACAGGTAAATGCGCACGTAATGACGCCACTGTTCGTGTTCGCCGGTCCAGCCCATTGATAGATACGTAAAGATCTTTTTACGCGTGCCTTCGGCCGTATCCCGGATCCTGGCCAGATCCGGCAGCATACCGGTATACCAGAACAGCGAGCTGACCGTCAGGTAGGTGCTGATGGCCACCACATCGAACATGAGCGGCGATTGAAAATTGGGCCACAGGGTCCGCTGGTTGGGGATGGGCAGCATGTAATATACCAGCCACACACGGCCCAGGTGAATAAACGGAAACAGCCCGGCTGTGCAAACCGCGAAGACCGTCATGGTTTCGGCTGCACGGGCGATGGGATTGCGCCATCCGGCCCGGAAAAGATGAAGGATGGCGGAAATCAGCGTTCCGGAGTGGGCGATACCGACCCAGAAGACGAAGTTGATCAGGTAGGTTCCCCAGGCGACCGGTATGTTCATGCCGGCCACACCGATTCCGGTAAATATCTGATAGAGCCAGCACGACGCCCCCAGCATGATGCCGAGCGCCAGTAGAAAAACGGCCAACCAGTAGCGACCGGAAGCCGGCCGCAGGGTGTCCAGAACCGTCTGGTCAATTTTCGCGAAGGTCAGTTCGGTCATGGCTACGTTCCTGTTTGGTTCGATCGATCTGCTGAATATTCCGAGCCCGTGAATCGGTTCGCACAGCGGCTCCAGCAAGCGTTGCCGAACAGGTCGACAAAGCCGATTCAGCCGCTTACACCGCCTGAATGATTTTCTTCAGGTAAAATACCGCCGGCTTGGTGTTCAGATAGCCCATGATCTGATAGGCACGCGGATCTTCGGTCAGCTTGCGCACCCGGCTGTTCAGGTCCATCAGGTTGCCGAACACCAGTGCATCGGTCGGACAGGTCTGTACGCAGGCCGGTATGATCTCGCCGTCGCGGATCTTGCGATTTTCATTTTTCGCCTGCCCGTGGGCCTCTTTGATCCGTTGCACGCAAAACGAGCATTTTTCCATGACCCCTTTGTCGCGCACCGTAACATTTGGATTGAGCTGAAGTGCCAGCGGCTCGGGCCATTCCCAGTTGAGCCAGTTAAAACGCCGGACCTTGTAGGGACAATTCTGGGAACAAAACCGGGTCCCAATGCAACGGTTGTAAATCTGATTGTTCATGCCTTCTTTGTTGTGATGCGGCGCATACACCGGGCATACCGATTCGCAGGGCGCATTGTCACAGTGCTGACACATCAACGGCAGAAATACGAGCTTTCGTGGATCGCCCTGGTCCTCATAGCGCTCTACGCTGAGCCAGGCCATCTCTCTACCCTTCGCAAACTGCTTCTCCCTGACGATACCGATGTTGTTCTCCGCGTAACAGCCTGCCGCACAGGCCCCGCATCCGATGCAGCGGTCCATATCGACTGCCATCGCCCAGCGGTAGCCATCATGCTCGTGAGGTTGGTAAAAATCCCGTTTGGGGTCGTACCCTTCGGCCAGGGGCAGCACCAACGGAAAATCGGACATGGTCAATCCGGATTTCTTCTTCCTTTTCAGATCTTCCAGCGCGTCCAGCTCGACGGTGAGGGCGATTTTCCGTCCATATTGTCTGCGGCTGCCGTCGGTGTTCGCCAGCTTCACTTTCCGGCTGGTTTTGGCCAACTCGATTCCAGCAATCATAAAAAGGCGCCCACCGGTTCGAGTGTCGGTTTCCGCCGGCAGCAGCCGCAGGGGGTTCACCCCCTGCCCTTCGGCGTAGCGCCCGTAGGCGGTGTGGCCCTGGCCGATGCCGATCAGCACGATCCCGGGACGCACGCCGTGGCTCTGGTAGATCGGCGCTTCCAGATCTCCACGCTCGGTTTTAATCTGTATCGCGTCGCCGTGCCTCAGTCCCTGTTGTTTCAGTGTGTCCGGATGCATCATTGCCGGGGTTTGCCAGGCTATCCGTGTGATCGGATCGGGGATTTCGCACAACCAGGGGCGGTTGGCCCCGCGTCCGTCATAAAACCGCACGGTCGGTACGGCGGCAAGCGTCAGATCGGAGGATTGCGGTTCGGCCAGCGTGGAAAACAGCTCCTGGATTTTTTCAGCGGCCGGCCCCCCGGCCCTGCCTTTATATCGTTTCGGTGCCGGCAGTTGGTGGACGCCACCCTGCTGAACTGCCTTGAGCCAGTCCAGCTCTCCGTTGATCTCCGTGCGGGAGAGCATCCGGGCAACCAAATGCTCTTTGTAATCCTGCTTCGGCTTTTGCTGTCCGGCGGCAGCCCGCAACAACAGATCGCCGAGCATGGATGCATCGGTCAGCTTACCCATGGCCGGCTGTAAGGTGCAGAGCGGTGCCTGCTTGCCGCTGTATTCGTCCCAGCTTTCCAGCGAATGCCGGACCGGCAGCACCAGGTCCACCAGGGAGGTCGATTCATCCATGAAGCTGCTGAAGGCAACCGTAAAGGTGGCCGGATTGCCGATGGCCTTATCCATTTCTCCATTCCCGCCGGCAGCGAAAACGGGATTGACGTTGTTGAGCAGCAAAACCTCCGGAGGCGATTCTGTAAATTGGCGAAACGTTTCATTCAGATCTGAAAGAGATGCCGCCACCTCCACCCGGTGGCGCTGCTGGAAGTCTAACAGCGACAGTTTCGAATCGAGGATCAGGTTCAACAGGTTGACAGCCACGTCGGTCTGCAGAGAGTTCGGACCGCTGTTGCCGATGCCGGTGCCCAGCACGAGCGGTCGGTCGGCCTGCCTCAATGCCTCGCTGAGGCGCTCGAAGTCCTGGACCGATATGCCCGAAAGCCGGGAAACCTTTGCCTTGTCGAATGCAGAAGCGGTGTTTCCCAGCTGGTACCGCAGCTTGCGACTCAATCCGGTCGGCCGGCCAAGCATCAGGATCTCCCTGAGCAATCCGAGCACCACGACCGCCTCACTGCCGGGTCGGCAGTCCAGCCACACATCCGCATTGGTGCCGGTCAGTGTCTGGAAAGGGCTGACGAAAAAGAAGCGGCCTTTTTTCCCGTCGCTAAGCGCATGCATCTGTTTGAATTTGCGGGCATACTCCACCGGTGACAACCACGTGTCGAGAAAATCGGCGCCGAAGGAAATCAGCAGGTCGGCCTGCTCCATGCGATAGGAGGGAAGACCTTTCACCCCGAATACGATTTCGTTGGCGGATTTCAACGATTCGTAGGCAAGCGTCTCAAATACCAGTGGTGGAGCGGATTTCCATTGGGCCAACGTTTCGGTGCATAGCTGCAAAAGGGTGTCGCCGATCACTTCCGTCACCATGCGCACCCGGTTATCCCCGGCAGCGGCTGCCTGGGATGTTTTCTCCGCCAGCAGCCGTTCGGCTTCCGCATAGGTGACCGTGCGCCAGCCGCTGTCAGTTTTCAACAGGGGGTGGTGAATCCGATCCGGATTGTAAACACCCTGCAGGGCTGCCTGGCCCCGCATACACAGCTTGCCACGGTTTATCGGATGAAGGGGGTTTCCTTCGAGCTTGATCAGCCGTCCTTCCCGGTTGCCGGCCAGTACACCGCATCCGGCAGGACATTCCCGGCAGGTGGTGGCGTACCAGGTGGTATTGCCTACCACCATGTCTTCCGGGGCGTGAATGAGCGCAAACAGGTTTTTTTCCGGTCGGGGGGCATTGTAAGGATCGGGAGAGCAGCCGACAGCCATCGACACGCTTCCCATACCGACTATCTTCAGAAAGGTTCGCCGATCCATTTACTTACGTTCTCCACCATCAGATTGAGGTTGGGACCACCGCGTTTCTTTGCAGCCGCGTGTCAGACAGCTCGTGCCGCTATGTCACTAACATGCTCAAAATAATGAAAATCGAAGGCAGGCATACTGTCTTAAGGGGTTATTAAATATCGCATCTCATGTCAAGGATTGATGTAGCTCGGTTCAGTGGTATGCCGGCACCGATCATCCATGGGATGCCTGGTTGGTTGGAACGCCTTTTCGTCATTGTTGACATTTCATTGCGGATGGTTATTTCTCAGGCTCGGTAGCCCAAACAATGAACATGACCGCAAACGCAACCCACCTGCTACGCAGGTCAAACGATTCGGAGCACACCATGAGTGAAAAAGAAGAGATCCTGTCGGTATTGCTGGAGGCTGTCGGCGAGGATGAATGCGGAGTCTCCTGCGAGGAGGCGGAGCTTTACAAGGATGAAGAAGGCTGGCAGTTGATGATGGGCTGTTTCATGGGCCCCTGGAACCTGGGGCAAACCGTCGATGAGGCCAAGGTCAGCATCCTTGAATATGCCGGCATGACTTTCTGACCCTGCGCACCAACCGGACAGCCGAAACGGCTGGTCCGGGTGGCGACAATCACGAACGCACCGTCGGCTGGGCCTTCCGAAAACGCAAATTGATTTCCAGCTTTTCAAGCGATAGTTTCAGGACGTCTTGGACCTGAGGGCGCTCCTGCATATAATCATCGGCAAAGCGTTTGGCCTCATCGGCCTGCTGCGTGCCGACCAGCGGAAAAATGGCGGCAATGACGCGCTCGTAGAGCAGCGGGTGGAACTTCTCTAATTCTTCGCGGCAAGCCTGGTACCAGTCCCACATCAGATGCACGGCATACGCGTTGCCGGCCATGGCGACAATCGGTATAAACTTGTTTCGATCGGGCACCTCGTCCAACGCGAATTGCAGGACATCTTCAACTTGCGCCCGCTCCCTGAAGCTCCCTAGGGCGGTGAGGATGTTCAACCGCTCGTGCTCGCTTTCCGACTGTCGAAAACGGGTCAGCAGCCAGTCGAATTCCTTCACACCGCCCCTGAAAGCACCCACCTGGAGAACCGCTTTGTGGATGTCGGGATGAACCGTTTCATTGTCTGCGCTCAATGCGACAAACTTGCGGTGGGCGAACTCGGCAACGCTTTCGGCACCGAACACCGTCGCAGGCAGGATGACCAGGTCCCTCATCAAAGAAGCGGTGAAGGCCTCCTTGTCGGCCGGCTCGAAACCGACCCGGTTCAGCGCGTTTTCCAGAATGGCTTTTCCGGTGGCCGCCACCTGGTTTCGATTGCCTTCATCCAGCAACAGGTAAGCCTGAAAAAGGTTTCTGGCGATGCTCACCACCGGAAGGTAGGCGTCTTCGCTGCGGTAGGACGACAGAAGATCGAGATAGGTGTCGAATCCGACCTGCCCGCTTCTGACCAGGGCATACAAATCGTTTTGTAATCCCCAGCGATCTTCGGCCGAAAGTTCCCGGCTCTGGACCAGAGGCGACAGGGATGCAAGTGCCCCGGCATCGTCGTAGCGGGTCCGGTAGAACCCGCTTTGCCCGGCATTGATCTTATACGCCATCGGTTCTTCATCTACAGTCACGGTCTGTTCTTTCTCCGTCAACAGGGTCTGGATGATTCGGGATTTTCCACCAGAGGTGAAAATCGCGATGTTGATCGGAATATCCCACTGCTGATCGAAGGAATTGGGCAGATAAGTAAAGCGCTGCTGTTTCAGGACGAGTTTGCCGCCTTCTTTGCTGACGCTTACGAGCGGATAACCCGGCTGCTCTATCCAGCTTTGCATCATCCTGGTGATCGGTTGGTCGGAAGCAGCCTCAAACGCTTCCCAAAGATGATGGGAGGCGGCATTTTCGTATGCGTGGGTTTCAAGGTAACGGGTCAGTCCGTTGCGAAAATTGTTTTCACCGATGGTTCCCTTGACCTGCCGCAGGATGCTGCCACCTTTGCTGTAGATAATCGGGGCCGTACTGGAGTTGATCACCACGTGCTCTCCGCCGGGAATTTCGATGGCAAACGTCTCGTGCATGCCATCTCGCACCAGGGCGGGATCGGTCTGCCCCGCCAGGAATTGCTCCCAGATGCCCCATTCGGGGTGGTGATGATCCACGACCCCGTAGCCGAAAAAAGTGGCAAAACTCTCGTTGAGCCAGAGGTATTTCCAGTCGGAAGGCGTCACCAGGTTTCCGAACCACTGGTGGGCGATCTCGTGAGCGATTACCTCACAGATTCGCTCCTCGCCCGAGCGTGAGGTCGAATCCGGATAGTGCAGGAGCAGGTTTTCGCGAAAGGTTATGGCTCCCCAGTTTTCCATTGCACCGAAAGCAAAGTCGGGGATGGCAAGCAGATCCATCTTGGGCAGTGGATAGGGGATCTGATAGTACTGCTCGCAGAACTCTA
>JAAUYE010138518.1_pt1 | contig 20852 bp, 16 predicted proteins | sample 7278081 | NCBI WGS metagenome assembly JAAUYE01 (sample SAMN14350131, study PRJNA611818) | marine sediment metagenome | isolation source: surface marine sediment (0.6m) | place: French Polynesia: Moorea | collected 2018-08
GACAGGTATTACTGGAGCAGCGGCGAAGTCTACCGGATTCCAAGGACTTTAAAGCCGCCGATAAGCTGCGCCAACGCCTGGTGATCGACTCCAGCCTGCGGCAGATTCGTAACCAGCAGGAACGGACCCGGTTGCGGGATATCAATCTCTATGTCGACGACCTGATGGCAGGTCTGTCGGAAACCTGGAAGAACCTGTTGCGCGCTGACATATTGGCGCTTGCCGAACAACGACGTGATCTGCTCGACAAGGCCATTGCCGCGGATGACACCTATTTACAGGCGCTGGGTGAACTCAATTTTACCCAGCGGCAATTGGCTGAAACGGTCGCGGCCTACAACGAATTTCTCGATGAGCGCCTGCTGTGGATTCGCACCGGCAAACCGCCTTCATGGCAAACGATTAAGTCCGCCGGGCAGAGTGTTGCCGTCTTTGCATCCCCGCAGAGCTGGCTGGAGCTGGGGCGGGCGCTGGTGTTGCCCGGTTCGTTCCCATGGGTGTTATTGACCGGTTTCGTATTATTTGCCCTGTTGATGAAAACCAGGGGTACACTGCGGTCATCGCTCGAACGCAGTGGCCGCAACGTGGGACAGATGCGTCATGATCGCTACGTTGCAACCTTGAGGGCTTTGATGCTAACGCTGGTGCTGGCATTGCCATGGCCGATGCTGTTCACGGCTCTCGGTTTACACTTCCAGTTCGTGCAGAGTATCGATTCGCTCGATGTCGAAACGCATATCTACCAGGCTGGTGAATGGACCGGGCAGTTCGTGCCGGCGATAGGCGTCGCATTCTACAAAATCGCGCTTCATAGCTTCTACTTTATTGCGTTTCTTATTTTCTGTGAGCCCGGCGGGCTCGCGGTTACCCACTTTGGCTGGAACCCGGCAACCGTCAAACGCTTGCGTTACGAAACGCGACGACTGATGTGGATCTTCCTGCCGACCGTTTTTCTGATGATTGTCCTGATCACTTATGACCCCGCCGCGTTGGCCAGCGGTGTTAGCCGTTTGTGTTTCGTCATCATCATGGCGGCATTGGCCTGGTACTTCGTTCGCATCCTGTCGCCGCATCAGGGAGTGAGGCGCAACTATTACGAGGCCAGGCGCGACCATCCAATGTTGTTGCTGCGCTATCTCTGGGTGGCGCTCGGATTTGCATTACCGGTCATGCTGGCAATGCTGGCGATAGCGGGGTATACCTATACCGCGGTAGAGTTAGGCGCCCGCCTGCTCGATACCTTTTGGTTGATCGTTGCGATGGTGCTTGTTCATCAGCTCGTGGTGCGCTGGTTATTGCTGACCGAACGCCGACTGGCGTTCAACGATGCGTTGGAAAGACGTCGCGCGCAGCGTGCCGCGCAGGAAGTTGCAGAAGACGAGTCCGCCTCAGCCGAGGTAGACCACTTTCAACCGCCGGAAGAGCCGGAAATCGACTTCGAGGCACTGGGTGACGATACCTCGAAGCTGATCAATACTGCGCTGGTGCTGGTTGGCGCGGTTGGCCTGTTAATCATCTGGTCTGACGTTTTCCCGGCCCTGAGTATTCTTGATCGGGTTTCGCTGTGGCAGCACAGCACCATGGTCGACGACGTGGAACAAATGGTACCGGTCACGTTGAAGGACGTGATCTTTGGCGTGCTGGCCATCCTGATCATAATCGCCGGTGCACGCCGCCTGCCGGCGCTGCCCGAGTTCGTACTGCTGGCACGCCTTAATATCTCGGCAGGCAGTCGTTACGCGGCCGCAACCCTGACCCAGTACGCCATTGTCGCGATCGGAATCGTGCTGGTGTTTAACCTGCTCGGTGGCAGCTGGTCGGAGATCCAGTGGCTTATTGCCGCGCTGGGTGTCGGTATCGGTTTCGGCTTGCAGGAGATCGTGGCTAATTTTATCTGTGGCCTGATCCTGCTGTTCGAACGCCCGATTCGTATCGGTGACGTGGTCACGGTGGGGAATACCGACGGGGTCGTAACCAAGATTCGCATCCGCTCCACCACGATTCGTAACTGGGATCAGCAGGAACTGCTTGTCCCCAACAAGGAATTTATCACCGGTCGTTTGCTCAACTGGACATTGTCGGATCCGGTGACGCGTATCGTGATCCCGGTCGGTATCGCCTACGGCAGTGATGTGACAAAAGCGATCCGGCTGATTCAGGAAGCCGCCGACGAACACGAACGCGTGCTCGACGAGCCGTCGACACTGGTAACATTCGACAGCTTCGGCGACAACTCGTTGACGATCGTGTTGCGCTGTTTTATCGGTTCGATGGATTACTGGCGGCAAACCATCAGCGAGCTGCACCAGGCGATTAACAAAAAGCTCAATGATGCGGAAATTGTCGTCGCGTTCCCGCAACGCGATATTCACCTGGACACGTCGAAACCACTCGATGTCCGTATCCACCAGGTTCAGACCGAATCCTAGGCGGTTGCGTGGCGGTGATTGGAAAGATACCCGCTAGCGCGGGTATGACGATTGAAACTGGCCCGGTTCGATTCTTGATCCAGATCATTGCTACACTATCCTGCGCACGGCATGGTGATTATTACTGTCGCGTAAGCGAACTTAACGGGATCGATTCGATACTAAGGACCATGAAGCAGATTTCACTCGTTGTACTGATAACGCTGCTGTCGGCTTGCGCCAGCAAGCCTCCGGCGGCAATCAGCAAGGATCCACCCGTAAACCTGACCCTGACGCGGGTACGCATGGATATCGACAGCTATGTCGGTTCCGAAGTGCGCTGGGGCGGGGTAATCAGCAAGGTCGAGAACAAGGCCGACCGGACCTGGATAGAAATTATCCGGCTTAACCTGCGGGATAACGGCAGGCCGATTACGAGCGGTAAAAGCGACGGGCGTTTTATCGCCAGTTTCGATAAATTCATCGATCCCGTGGTTTACGAGACCGGACGCTCGTTAACCGTGGTCGGCACCATCGACGACAAGGTCAGCCAGCCGATCGGCGAATACGACTACATGTTTCCGATCGTTGCGGTCGAGGGTTCTTTCTTGTGGCAGCGGCGGGTAGCCGCGCCGGTCTATCCTTATCCGCCGCCGTGGTATTACGACCCGTGGTACTACGATCCCTGGTATCCTCACCCCTGGCATCGTCACCGCCATCCACATTACTGGTGAGCCGCGCACCGCCGCTGACGATTGCAACGGGTTTCAGCGCGGTATAGCGCGGCTGTACCAGAGTCGGCCCGGAGCATCCATGTCGGCGCGCTCGATCCAAAGCAGGTGTAATCGGCCCTGGTCGTCGAGCGCGATCGAGGGGTGTGACTGCTCGCCGGCACCGCTCGCGATTGCCGGACTGAAATCCTCGCTCCATTCGTCGTCCTCGTTGTAGGCGCTGAGCCAGATATCCGAGTCGCCGCGCCTGAAATCGTCCCAGGCGACGACGAAATCGCCGTCCGGGTTGCCCGCAACGGCAGGATTGTAATGCGGTTGCTTGTCGCCCGCCTCGCCATGGACTTTCTCGTTGGGCCCGAAGATTGCTCCACCGTCGGAGCCGAGCGCGGCGAAAATGCCGTAACCCAGGCCGCCGCGGCGCTTGTCCATCCAGGCCGCCAGAATTTCATCCTGCGCGAAAGACGCCAGCGACACCCGGGTAACGCCGTTGCCCTGATCGTACTGGTTGCGGTTCGATAAAAACTCGTTCAGATGCTGCGGCTCGCCGAAGCTTTGCCCCTGGTCCGGCGACCGGCTGACCAGCAGCCGGGTATGGCCGGCGCGACGGTCTTCCCAGGCAACGCCGAGGCCGGCGTCGTTGACCGCGATCGACGGAAACAGCACCTGCGTCTCGAGACCGTCCGCCTCGATCGAGGTTATCGATTCGACTCGCAGTTTACCGGCGGCCGTGACGCTGAGTGCCGCCACCCTGACGAACCACAGACGGTCCTGCTGCTCGCGCCAGCTGGCAAAGATCCGCGAACCGAAGCTCGCCAGGCTGACGTGGCTGGCAGCCTTCGATGCGAGCTCGACGGGCGTGCGCAGCTCGTTCTCCACCAGGACACGGGCGTGGATGGCGCCATCCTGTTCCCAGGCCAGCGCGAAACGGTTGTGCGGCAGGCTGGCGATCGCGGGTTCGTAGGCCTCGCCGCCATCGCTGACCTGCATGGCTGCGGCAAACCGGTTGCGATCGTTTGCCTTGAGCGCGACGTAAACCTGCGGCGTCCCGGAGCGATTGTCTTCCCAGGTCGCGGCCACCGCCTCCGACGCAATCGCGATATGTTTGCGGCCGGCACCATCGAGATGCGGATAAACGCCGCCTACCGGTTCACCGGTAACGGCTAATTTCGTGTCGAATGACCATCGGTCGGTGGCCTGTGCCGGCAGCGCCACCAGCACCAGGCAGAGTGCCGCAAGTCGAAACTTCACCGGCTGGCCAGGTAATCCTGCAGCGACATCGTGCGGTAATGGCCCTGCGCGACGAAGTCGCCGTAACGATTCATTTGCTCGATGCTCTGAAAACCGGCCTTTTTGAACAGGGGCTTCTGTTCCGGGGAGAAATAGATAAAGGTCGGCGTACCGAGAATTCGGCTGCGTGCGGCAAACTGCATCTCGGTCGTGGTTTCGCCGTTGGCGAGCCTGATCCGGTCACCGCTTTCGGTATCCACGTAGGCCAGCACGAACTCGCTGTTGTACTGTTTATTGACCGCGGCGTCGCTGAAGACTTCTGCGTGCATCTTGCGGCAGGTGCTGCAACCGTAGCGGCCGAAATAGAGCAGCATCGGCTTGTTGGCGGCGCTCGCCTGCTCTGACGCCGCGCTCAGCGGCAGGAAATTGTAACCCTCTGGGGGTGCTGCCAGCGCGGTTCCGGAGGACAGGATCAGCAGGCAAAGCAGGGCGGAGCACAGGCGAGTTATGATTGATTTGGTCATCTGCGGCATGATCCACGATTCCGATTCGGTAGTCGGTGTAAAAATAGCGATATCCGCGCAAGACTTCAATGCCCTGCATAATGCTGGCGCGGAGGCAGCCAGGACTAACGATACTTGTGGCAGCCGGCGCAGCTACCTGAGAGTCTGCCCAGGGCGAAATAATTCGGGGGGTCGGCGCGGGCATCGCGAATCGCGGTATCGAGGTCGAGTTTGAACTGATCGATATGGCTGTCGATCAGCAGGTGGTTTGTCCTGACATTGCCGGAGCCGAGCCGGTTTGCACTGGCGTCTACGTTGGACAGGACGGCCAGGATTTGTTGCTGTTGTTCGCTACTGACGGTCGCGTCATCCAGCATAATCTCGTCGAGTTGACTCATGTACGAGCTGAGCAGCGCCATTTCACCGCTTACCTTATTTTGCTCCAGGTAAACGAAATCGCCGGGATAGGTGTCCTTGCGCATCTGCTCGCAGCCAACGGCGAGGGAAGCGCTCAGCACTAACAACCAGAGCAGCCGCAGCGGCCTGGAGCCGCGTTGCCGTGCAAAAGTTTCCGCTTCAAGGTGAAGATTCCGGGTCGCTTCTAACGTTAGCATCGAATTAATTCCCTGGGTTTGTTTCATGACTACCGCTTTACTTGATCAGCATCTTGATGCGATTCAGTAAATCACCGGCGACAGACCGGGGCATTGATCTAAATCATGATCGCAGGCTTTCTTTCGGTTTCAGCAAATCCCGGGTTCGAATGATGCATTCTGGCGCCGCAAAAATAAAAAGCGCCCCGGTCGGCAATGCGAAATAGTCATGATTTTTCAATACCCGAAAAGTTATAGGCTATGATCTGCATTAGTCATTAGCAGTGGCCACCAGGCTACGCGTCAATTCGGTGAATCGGCAATTAACCTAACAGGGAACGCTATCAGGTGTTAAGCGACTCATTGCACAAAATCCGTGCGTTTATTCGATGGTCCAATTTAAAGAAACTGGCGCGGGCGCCGTTTCGGGGCGGCATCCAGGCGGCGTTGAGCGCCTGGCGCGAACGCAGACGAGCAGCGCTGCCGAACGACGTCACGCATACGTTCCAGGCAAGGTCTTATGCGGGGTCGCGAACGCGTCGCTACCTGGTTCATGTGCCGCGCGGCGACGCGGGCAGGCGACCGCGCCCGCTGGTGGTGGTGCTGCACGGTTGCCGTCAGGACAATCGCGATATCGAGTCAGTAACCGGTTTCAATGAACTGGCGGATCGGCACGGCTTCCTGGTCGCCTATCCGTTTATCACCAGCTACCGGGGACTGCGCAACCGGAACTGCTGGGGCTGGTGGTTCGATCGTGAAATCCACGCGGGTGCGGGCGAGGTCGAGGACCTGTGGCAGATTATCGAGGAGATCAAGCTGCATTACCCTGTCGATCCGCGCCGCATTCACGTTAGCGGTCTGTCTTCCGGCGCGGGCATGGCCGTGGCCATGATGGTGGCGCACGCCGACAAGATAGCCTCGGGCGCGGCGGTGGCCGGGGTGCCCTACGCGGAGAAGGCCGATGCCGTGCGGCACGAGCTCAATCGAGAACCACGTAACCGGCCGGTGGTTGCGATCGTATCCGCGATGCAGGACGAAATGGGTGCGGCCGCGCGGGCGGTGCCGATTCAGATCGTGCACTCGAAAAATGACGACAAGGTCGACATCAAGTCCGCCAAGGTCCTGCGAGATAGCTGGGGGCATTGTTTCGGTATCGATACGCGCCGCGCATTCAGAAAATACGCCGGTCAGGACGGGGGCACCCGCTGGGAACATAGCGAGTATCGCAACGATGGCGGTAAATCAGTCATCGAAACGCTATTCCTGCAGGGCCCGGGCCACGGCTGGTACGGCGGTAATCCCGGAGATTTCAGCTTTCCCGATGCCCCCGACATCAAGCGCTACATCTGGAAATTTTTCGTATCCCATCCGTTGAGGTAGGCGGTCGCGGACTGTTGGGAGTCGGTCAGGCTGCGATTCGGCAGATGCTCAGGAGACCGCGAGCGCGGTGGCCACCATCGCTGCCAGGTTTATCGCGGCGTGCAGGATGAAGGTCAGCACGATGGAGCCTGTTCGGTAGCGCACCATCCCGAGCGCGAGGCCGATAATGAAAATACTGAGCATCCAGAAGTATTCATACTGGACATGAATGATCGCCCACAGCAGTGATGTCGTTACTATGGCACCGGCAGGGCCTGGAAACGAGGCTGCTATTCCGGAAAACAGGAAGCCCCTGAATAACATCTCTTCCAGCAGCGGTGCTGCCAGTACTATTGCCAGCCACAGTATCCACGAGCCCGCGGCGGATTCGTAAATGGCAATCGAAAAATCGGGGACAATCGAGATACCCAGCAAAAATGCCAGGCCGTCGTAAGCCAGCAGGCAGGCAAAAATAATCAGCAACCAGTAACCCAAAGCGCGCAGGTCGAACCAGCGGAGACCCAGGTAGCGTTTAATGCTCGAGCCCCGTTTCAGCTTTATCGCGCCGAGCAGGACCGGAACGCAGAATAAGAGCGCGCAGTAAACGCCGAACGATATTCCGATGCCATGAAGCTGGTAATCGCCCATCGATTGCTCGAAGCCGGATCCGTCGACACCCGGCTGGCTCAAGCCGATGAACAGGCCCATGCCGAATACCTGGCCGAATACGAAAACAGCGGCAATAACCAGGCCCCATAGAATGGTTCCCGGCAGCCCCCAGACGGGCCCGGTATCGGTTACGTGCTTGTCGAGAGATTCCATGGACTCCGGTTGCTTCATGCCTGGCTAAGTCACTAACAGCGCAAGCGGCTTTCGGGACCGAGCGGGTTTTCGACGAACGCCGCGCTGCGCTCGCGCGCGCACTGTGAACTGGAGAGGATACTATGCGACAACTCGAAGCTTAGCAGCTGGTGATTTTCGAAGAATGGTCGAAGAGTCGTTACGTCGGCCAGCGGGGTGATCGTATCCAGCCGGCCATGTAAAAAAAGTGTCGGTATCGCTATCGGCTGCGAGGGTAGCACCGTGGCGGCAGTTTCGAGAATCTGCATTCGCTCGCAGTAGTCGGGCCAGTCGTACATCAATCGAGCGGAGTCCTGCAGGTAACCGGGCGGGAGTTCTTCGATCAGGCTTTTTACCCGCTCGAAATCGATGAACGGCTTTTCTTCGTAGCAATAATGTGCCGTTGCGCTGACGTCACCGTAACTCCGGTCGAGCATGTAATCGACGTGCAGCCACAGGTAGGGCTCTATGCTGCTGTGCTCTCCCGCTTCGAGTTCGGTAATAATGTCGGGTAGATCCCGAAAGATCTCGACGTCGTAGACCCCTTCCAACACGGCTGCCAGGAATCGCTCTCCGTTGAGGGCAAGCGTAATTCCCCCGGGCTGACTCGGGTGGCTGATTCGAATCATCAGCGGGTTGGCGTTCAGCTTCTGGTGAAGCGCCCAGAATCGTGCCTCCAGGTCGTCGATCGGCTGCTCGCATTCCTGGTCGTAGTCACAGTAACGAAACAGTTGCCGGTAGGGCCCCGTGATCGTTTCGATATAGTTCTGGTGCAGCCCGACGCGCAATACCAGCGTGCTGTCCAGCACCATCGATTCGATCGAGTCAGGGTATTCGCTGGCGATCGTTATGGCATAGTTAGCCGCGTAAGACACACCCAGCAAAACCCACTGATCGATTTCGGCTGCCCGGCGCATGGCTTCCACGTCGCGCGCCACCGCAATGCTGTTGTAGGCATCGAGGTCGACGCCCTGCGCGATAAAGGCGTCGATGCAGTGATGGTAGTCGGCGTCGATGGCGCGCATCTGTTCCTCGAGCGTCAGATTCTCCCGGAAGCGCAGCAGTTCGTTGTCGACGAATTGCTGGCAGGTCAGCAGCGGGCGCGCGAGCCCGGTGCCCCGCGGGTCCATTACGATCAGATCCCGCCCCCGGTAAATCGACAGGTCTCCGAGCAATCGCCACAGGTCTTCCACCACAGCGGCGTTGTCGAGATACATCGGGGCGCCGGGGCCGCCGGCACCGAGATGCAGCACCGGGGCAAGTGTTGGTGTCGCCGGTGGCGCGCGAAACACAATGACCGGAAAACGGATATGCCCCGAGTCCGGTGCGCCGTGCCGTTCCGGTACCTGCATGTAGTAACATTCGACCGGCGGCCAGCCGGGGCCTTTTTCGAACCAGCAGTCGGCCGCGCGAAATCCGGTTTGGTTCTGGTTCGTGGCCAGCGGCAAGGATTGCCCCGGCTGGAACTCGTCCCAGGCCTGAAAACAGGCTAGCGTGCCCAGCAACACAATCAGGCCGAGGGACAGGTATTTCAAAAGCGCTCCTTTTTTCGGGTGAGCGGAAAGCTTATGGACTTCAACCTTGTTTTAGAGAATTCACGGCCGCTCACCGCAAGCAAGTTAATGCAGGCAACGATAAGGGGCTGCGGGCAATTAATCCAGTCTCGTGTATTGGCCATACGGTCCGATAATCTCGATAATCGTTATCGATCTCATTTCAGAGCTACCGCCGAGGCGCTTTATCCATGTTTTTACTAGTCACCGGGCTTATTATGCTGTCGATCATCATCGGTCTTTTCTGGCTCAAGGACCGGCTGGCAAGTCCGCTGCTCGCGCGTATCGCCTATTCCGAGCTCATCGCGCGGCTGGCCCTGGTAGGCGGGGCTTTTTCGGTGATCGGGGCGCTACTGATACTGACCGATTTTGTCCGGCATTGGTAAATCCGAGGGGCGGGGTAACAATTCCAGGCTGGGGTCGGCGGTGGTCATGCGGCTATACTACCCCCCGATCCAGGTGGGATGAGATAGAGTGAGTTGCCACCATAATTGCCAAGAGGCTGTGCATGACTCAAACAGATATAGCAACCTGGTCCGGAGAGATCTACCAGAGCCTGTTACGCCACCGGGTCCGCCAGGTCGCCTACGTGCCGGACGCCGGGCATCTGCACCTGATCGAGCGCTGTATCGAGAGTAGCGCAATGGTTTCGGTGCCATTGACGACGGAGGAGGAAGGCGTGGCACTGCTCGCCGGAGCCTGGCTGGGCGGAGACCGCGGTGTATTGTTGATGCAAAGCAGCGGCGTCGGCAATTGCCTCAATATGCTTGCATTGCCGCGGGTATGCGAAATGCCGTTGGTGATGCTGGTGACGATGCGGGGCGAAAGCGGGGAATTCAATCCCTGGCAGGTCCCGATGGGACAGAACTGCGAAAAACTGTTGGCGACTGCCGGTGTCCTGACTTTGCCGGTCAACGAGAGTGGTCGGCTCGAGGAAGTGGTTGACGCAGCGATGCGCAAAGCCTTCGCGGGACCGTCCGCCGTGGCCGTCCTGATATCGCAGCGCATTCTCGGCGTAAAAAAATTCGGCAAGTAAGCATGGATTCGGAGCGCAGCAAACACTACCCGTTGTATCGCCGAGAAGTCGTCGCAAGATTACTCCATGATCGCGGCGACATGCTGGTCGTGGCCGGGCTTGGCGCTTCGGCCTGGGATATTACCGCCGCCGGTGACGATCCGCTCAATTTTCCCCTGTGGGGAGCAATGGGGGGCGCGGTGCCGATGGGGCTGGGCCTGGCGCTGTCGCAACCCGGGCGCAGGGTGCTGGTCGTGACCGGCGACGGTGAAATGCTAATGGGCCTGGGGTCGCTTGCTACGGTCGCCCTGCAGGCGCCGTCCAATCTCGGCATCGTGGTACTCGACAACGAGCATTACGGGGAGACGGGGATGCAATCGACCCATACGGCGGGCGATACCGATTTGGCAGCAATGGCGATTGCTGCCGGATTACCGGTTTGTCATACCGTGCGGGACAATGCCGGACTCGAGGCGGCGCTGCCCCTGGTGCGAAATGGAAAAGGGCCGGTATTCCTGAATATCAAGATCCGTGCCGAAACTCCGCCGCTGGTGTTGCCGCCGAAGCAGGGTGTCGTGCTCAAGAACCGTTTTCGGCTGGCTGTGCTGGGGGCTGAAGAATGACCAGCGACTCGAGCCCGGCAGCTTTCGCCGCCGTGGTTTATTCCCCGGGCAGCGGGGGCCGAAAAGCATTGCGGCGATTCGTCGCAGGCTTCGACGCGCGCGATGTACCTGTTGGCGGCCTGTTGCAGGAGAGCATCCCGCGTTATCCGCGCGGGGAATTTTATTGGCGGTTGACTGTCCTAGTAATCGAATTCCTACAGGAGAGCTTCTTATGGAGAGGCGACTTTTTATCGCCGGTGCGATTACCGCGGTTACAACGCTCGCGGGGGGCAGGGGGATTATCGCGGCCACCGATTCTTCCCCGATGAAGGGCGACTTCCCTCCCATCGAAAAAACCCGCGAGGAATGGCGCCAGCTGCTGCAGGCGCAACAGTACCAGGTGTTGTTCGAAGAGGGGACGGAACGTCCCTGGACCAGCCCGCTAAACGAAGAGAAGCGCGACGGTACCTACGTCTGCGCCGCCTGCTATTTGCCACTGTTTCTGTCGGAAACCAAGTTCGATAGCGGTACCGGCTGGCCCAGTTTCTACCAGGCAATCGAAGGCAACACGGGTACCAAACGCGACTGGAAACTGATTATTCCCCGCACCGAGTACCATTGCGCGCGCTGTGGCGGCCACCAGGGTCACGTGTTCGACGATGGCCCGGCGCCTACGGGCAAGCGCTGGTGCAACAACGGTGTGGCGCTGCGATTTATCCCGTCGGAAGAAGAATTGCCGGCCTTGCGGACCTGAACTGCCGGTCACCGTGGACCTGCCCTGGCAGGCCGTTTTTTGTTGATTTGAACGTCTGCGGGCCGTCATTCGCCCGCCGGGCGTAGCGGTCAAGCGGGCTCGAGGCCCGCCGAACGCGCCTGGATAGGATCGCCAACGACAAAAACATGCGTTAAACTCAACTATTTCACTATAAAAATAACCAGGCCCGATTAAACTTAGCGGTTACCTGGCTAATGGAACCGGTTGAGTTGCTGACCCGCCACGTCCAGGGCGGGACGATTACGAGGCCAAGTCGACACAGCGAGCGTACTAAAATGAGAACCAATCAGAGCGTGAACATCGAGCAGCTGGAAGGTCGGTCCTTTATCATTGGACGCGAAGGGCATATTTATATCGATTCGGCGACCGCCAGCAAGCACCACGCCGAAATCAGTCTCCGAGACGGAAAAATTCACCTGCGCGACCTCGATTCCACCAACGGGACCTTCTTGTTGAAGAACAGGATGAGGGTGCGGTTCGAGCAGGGTTTCGTGAATATGCTGCAACCCGTCGTGATCGGCGGCAAAGTTTTTGTTATCAAGGATCTGCTTGCAATCGCCAACGACTTTGTTGCGCTGGACGAAGGCGAAACCGAGATCGAGTCGGTGGTCGATCCGGCGCGACGCACGGCGAACGGCTAGTCGTAGTCGCCTAACAGGGCTGCTGCACGGTTATTGTCGCGTTCGATGAGTCGAGCGCATGCACGACGCTTAAACTCGTAGTTGCTGTCTTTCGGAATAGATGGCTCGACGCGGGGTTAGCTCAGTTGGTAGAGCGTCAGCTTCCCAAGCTGAATGTCGCGAGTTCGAACCTCGTACCCCGCTCCAGTTTCGACGATTGTTTCAATGGTTTTGCCCCGCTTATCCCCGACGCTTCGTGTTCCGGGTAGCCGTCGCGATTAACGGGTCGTCGGGCCAGGGATGCTTCGGATAACGCCCCTTCATTTCTTTCTTAACCTCTTGATAAGAGGAACGCCAGAAGCCGGCGAGATCCTGCGTGATTTGCAGCGGCCGGCCCGCGGGAGACAGCAGGTGAACGACGAGCGGAACTTTTCCGGCGGCCACGCTCGGGCTGTGCTCGCAGCCGAACATCTCCTGCAGCTTAACCGCGAGTACCGGAGGCGTTTGCGTGTAATCGATTGCTATAGACGAACCGGATGGTACCGCTAAACGGACTGGCGCCAGTTGGTTTAATCGCTGCTGCTGGTCCCAGGGCAGCAACGCCTGGAGGATCGTTTTCAGGTCGAGCTTCTTGAAATCCTGTAACGAATTGACGTCGTCGAGATAGGGCGCTAACCAGTCGTCTAGCGTGTCGAGTAAAGCCTGCTGGCTGACGTCGGGCCAGCCTGGTTCCGTTTCGATCGATCGCAGCAGTTCCACCCGGGCGCACCATTGACGCAGTTCGGGCGTCCAGGGCAGGGGCTTGAGCGCTTCACCGCGCAGATACTGAATCAATGCCCTGGTTTTTACCTCCGTGGGAACCGTTTCGAGGATCTTCTTCTGCAGTACCAGGGCCCCGATTTTTTGTCGCTCTTCGGCGACGAAGCGCTTGTTTTTCTTGTCCCATTCGGCAATGGTCTCGCGCCGCACGAAATCCTGCAGGGCCGTGCCAAACAGCTTTTCGTCGAGTGCCGCCGCGGAGCGGATAACATCGCCCTTGCCGCCGGCGATGCCGCTGATTTCGGCGACGGCGAGCCAGCGGTTCTGGCCCAGGTGATGAGTTCCTGCGATGTTGGCGCTGCGGCCGTTGGCCAGCTGGTAGCCCCCCGAATGACGGCTGCGGGCAATTCGATCGGGGTAGGCGCAGGCGAGTAAGAACCCCGCCACCTGGGCGTCTCCCAGCAAATAGCTCACATCGGGTTTTTGAATGTCCAGTTTCTTAAGCTGCTGCTCCAGCTGCTTCGCCAGCTGGCGAGTTCGGTTTAGCCATCCCCGATGCCGCGGCGGGCAAGCAGTTTCACCCGTCAGAATATCGAGCCGATATCCGATATCCGGGGTTTCCTGGCTCAACGGGTCGCGATCGGACAGCAGGCTCGCCAGCAGCGATGCCGGTTTGGTGAAGCCGGTTTCGGCGCCGCGCAGTAGTAAATGCGCGAGCCTGGGATGCACCGGCAACGCGGTCATGGCCTGTCCATGGGCCGTGAGTACCAGCGTATTGTTTTTGCGTTGCAGGGCGCCGAGCGATTCGAGCAGGTCGATCGCCTGTTGCCAGTGGCCTGCCGGCGGCGGGTCCAGCCAGCTCAATTCGACCGGATTGTCCACGCCCCACTGCAATAACTGCAGCGCCAGCGGCGCCAGGTCTGCCTTTAATATCTCCGGCGCGGCGTGGGCCGTGAGTTGCTGCTGCTGTTCGGCCGACCAGAGGCGATAACATTTGCCTGGCCCGAGCCTGCCGGCCCGTCCCGCGCGCTGCACGCTCGACGCGTTTGAAATCCTGACCGTATGCAACCCGGACATGCCGGTCGTCGGGTCGAAATGGGCTTCCCGTACAAGGCCGGAATCGACGACGACATCGACGCCCTCGATGGTGAGGCTGGTTTCTGCAATATTCGTTGCCAGTACGACTTTCTGCTCGTGGGACTGAGCGCCCGACAGTGGCGCAATCGCAAGTTGCTGGTCTGCTATCGACAAATTACCGTACAACGGGTGCAGCTGGACGCCCTTGATTTTTCTCTCCAGCAGCCAGTCCGACAGGGCTTCGGCCGCGCGGTGAATCTCCCCCTGGCCTGGCAGGAAAGCGAGTACGCTGCTCGCCGGATTATCCTGTAGCGCCTGCCTGATCGTGTCGACCGTGCGCTCGACCGTTCTATCCTGTGGTTTTCGGGCACGGCCGTAAACGATATCCACGGGAAACAGCTTGCCTTCGCTGGTCACGACGGGGGCGTCATCCAGCAATTCCGCGATCCGCTCGCTATCGAGCGTGGCCGACATGACGAGGATTTTCAAACGGGAAATTCCATCCCCGGTTTCGCTTCTGAACAACGCGCGTCCTTTGAGGCACAGCGCCAGCGCCAGGTCGGAGTCGAGATTGCGTTCATGAAACTCGTCGAATATCACCAGGCCGACGTCGGCCAGCGACGGGTCCTGTTGCAGCATTCTGACCAGGATACCCTCGGTAATGATTTCGATTCTGCCGTGCCTGCCGATTTTGGATTCCAGGCGCATACGATAGCCGACGGTTTGACCGGGTTCTTCGTGCAACAGTCCGGCCATGCGAAAGGCGGCGGATCTGGTCGCAATTCGCCTCGGTTCCAGCATCAGAATCTTTTTGTCCCGAAGCCACGGCTGGTCCAGCAGCGCCAGCGGCACCAGCGTCGTTTTACCGGCGCCGGGAGGTGCCTGCAGCACCACCTCGTCACGCTCGGACAAGCCTTGCTTGAGCGTATCCAGACAATCTTCGATGGGTAGGTTGTAGCGGGACAAGTAACGTTGCCTTTGGCTTGATTGACGGAGGACAAAAATCTTAAAACGGATTTAAAACCAATTCAGTACAGCCTGTCAGGGGCTGGACCGCGAGCACTTAAGAGCAACCCCCTGTTTTTCGTTACTCACCCTGGTGGATGGTGACCTGCGCAAACGGGATGGTCCAGTTTTCCCGGTTGCAGATATCCACGCAGGTTTGCTGGATCATGCGCTGAATTGCAAAGTACGAGGCCGCGCAGCGCCCGTCCATCGTCGCGTAGATAAGGTAGTCCAGGGAATTGGTGGCCGCCGCGCTGAAATCCACGACCAGACTCTTGAGATCTTGTTCGAGTTCGGCCTGCCGGAAGGCATCGATCAAACCGGATTTCAATCGCTCGGGTACCTGATCGAGCGCAATCGACTGATGGCGATAGTCGATGCCGAAGTTGGCGATGATGCCAAATCCCTCGCGCGTCAGGTTGCGCGCGTTGAGCTGTAAAAATTCTGCGCTGGAATACTGCAGGATGCTGCTGACTACCTTGAGCTGGACCCGTTCGACGCTCTGCTGCAGGACCTGGGCGAAACTGCCGTCCGGCAATAACAGATAGTCCCCGACGCTGCAGGGAAACCAGTCCTCGTCGCTGGCTGGGCGCGAAATCAACTGCGAAAGTGTCGCCAACGGCAGGCGGACGATGCCTTCCAGTTCGGGATTGCGCAGCTCGGAGTAGAGGTTGAGCGAGGCGATGCGAAACGGCAGACCATGGTAAATGACGCGTTCACCTTCGCGTGCGGCGCCCGCATTCAACAGCAGGCGGGCCTCGCGGACGTAGCCCGGCAGGAATCGCCAGACACCCAGCGCCAGCATCACCAGGGCGATAATCGCCAGCGACAGCAGCAACACATCGCCGCGCAGGTAGAATACCGACAGGACGGCGAACGCAACCAGCACTATCGTCAGTAAATGGTAGCCGTAGGCCAGCAGCCGAATTCTCGCCGCCTGCTGCCGGTCTGGTACGGATTGTCGCCGGCTGCGAACCAGCCGGCGCAGCGCGCGCATCAGGTACCACAGGACGATGCCGGCCACCAGCGCCAGCACTAGCGTGAGTCCGCGCCCCAGGATGAACTCGTATACCGCGCTGCCCACGGTTTCGAACATACGGCTTTCGGCAGTCTCCAGAAATTTCAGCTCTTCTTGCGCCGCGATTAACGACTGCTCGATTTCAGTATTTCGCTGGCGCCAGGAGGCCTCCACTTCGGCGACTCCCGCGGCGACCTCGGTCGGAATCTCCTGCTGCTCCAGCCGGGACAGGGCCTCGATCGCTTTGCGCGTCGCTTCGAGTTGTTGCTGGTACAGTTCGATCGAGCTTTTTAGCTCCGCAATCCTGCGGGGTTTTTCGGTCGCGTTCTTGAGGCCGTCGATGACCGGCCGGGCGATCAGGGCGAACTCCTGGTGCCAGTCGAATTTTTCGTCCTGCGTTTCTCCCAGGTTGCGCAGGTTAACGCCGTTGCTCGCGGTGCGCTCGAACGAATCGGTCAGCTCGCGAATTCGCTGCTGCAGTTCGGTGATCTGTTCACGGATTTTTTGTTTGCTGACTTCGTCCGCGTCGGCAAGTTGCTCGAGCAAGGCCCTGACCTGTTCGCGCCTGTCTTCGAGCACCGATTTAATGGTCTGGAGCCGACGGATCGTCTGCTCGCTCTGCGCCGCCGACGGTTGCGAGGCATCGGCTTCCTCGGCCTCGGTGGCCGGCGCGGGGTCGTCAGTTTGCGCCAGGGCCGGCAGCAATCCTGACGCTGCAGACAAAAAAAGCGCCAGTGCGGCTGTGCGGATACGTCGATTCAAGAATATGCCTCGCCGATGATTAGCAATACCAGGAAGCGACATGTTACCAATAAATGTCGAGTTCGAATAAAAAACCGCCTGCCTTTACTATAATCCAGACAATCCGAGTCGATATCGGAGTCGGCTGTGCAACAAAGCCAGGTTAGAGGAATGTTTGGTTATGAATAAGATGCTGCGTTTTTCGGTGGTTACGTCGATCATCTCGGTGCTGTTTGCAGCGCAGGGAATTCAGGCGCAGGTGTATAAATGGACTGACGAGAATGGCAAGGTGCATTTCACCGATAAACCGCCCAAGCAGTCGCAGGTGAAGCCTGAAGTGGTCAAGCTTAAGCCAAAGCAAAATACCTCGAAAACCCGGTTTCCGACGATAGCGCAACATGAGCCGATCAAAAACAACTCGACCCGCGATGCCAAGACCGTGCTGCTCGAGCATCTATCGCTCGAGTACGAAGGAAACTCCGAAGCTGAAAACGCGCTCGGCAAAACCTACAAGTACACGCGCGAAGCCGGCATAAAGGCGGCAAAACTGCGTCAAAGTGACAAAGCCCCGGCTTCGGCTTTTCCCTGCCTGCCGCAGGGTAACCTCACGCTCAACAACGCGAAGTATATTATCAAGCAGGTCGATTTCAGTAAGCCCTTTAGCGAGGTGTTTGAAGACAACGGTTATGCCGTTGCCGGTGACACGACCTTCGCCATGCAACAAAGTTCGGGCAACGATTTAAGCCTCGCCGCCGTGGTTACGGATAGTCAGCTATTGCATTGCGGCAGTCGCAGCGCGTCGAACTTACGCACCTTTACGCAAAATTCGACCTACCTGAAAGTCGAATGGACGGTGTTCGATAACCTTGCCCGGCGGATCGTTTTCAAGACCAGCTCGGAGGGCATAGACGATCAATTCAAGAAATCGGCGAGATACAATGGTGCCGCCGTCAGCATGTCACTGGCTTTTCGTCAGGCCACCGAGAACTTGCTCGCGCAACAGGCTTTCGTGGATATCCTGCTGGCAAACCCGGCGCTCGATACGGGATTTTCAGAAAAGGCAGGCAATATAAAGGACATCAATATTGTTCATGGAGATCCGAATACGAAATTTGTCAGCAAGACCGGTAAAATCGAAAAGGCCTCGGTGACCATAAGAACGGCGAGCGGGCACGGCAGCGGTTTCGTCATTTCTTCGCCCGGTTATGTGTTGACCAATCAGCACGTGGTTGGACAGAACCGTGAGGTGATTGTCATTATGGGCGGCAGGGAACAGCGTGCAGTGGTTGTGCGAAGCCACCCCGGCAGAGACGTGGCGTTACTGAAACTCGAGCAACCCTTCGAAGCCGAACCCATGCAGATTGACGCCAACGGCGTTGCCCTCGGGGAAGAGATTTACGTGGTGGGAACCCCGCTGGACGAACGACTCGATTTTTCCATCAGCCGCGGCATCATTTCCGCCAGGCGAGTGCTCGACCGGCGCAATTACTACCAGACCGATGCCGCGGTAAATCCCGGAAATTCCGGGGGACCGGTTTTCAATGGTTCCGGAAACGTTATTGGAATTACGGTAGCGGGATTGTTCACCAAAGATGGTAGCTCCATGAACATAAACTACGTGATACCGATCCTCGATGCGCTCGAGGCATTGCAGATCGCGGCTAAGTAACGCCGAAACCAGTATCAACCGTGCTGCGCCCTGAATCTTTTATCGATTACGAGGCGACTCCGACGAGGACAGTGGCTGGAAGAATCGTCCATCTGCGCGCAGGAACTGTGTAAAGAACTCGAACAATACCAGGCGAGAGGTTTGCACAAACACTACCAGTCCCTCCAGGGCGATGATCGTCGCATGACCAATGATAAAAAGTAATGCCCACAGGACCGGTGTCTCTACCGCTTCGATCAGCGTGACCACCACCAGGGATAGTCCGCCGTGGGCCAGGGCAAAGGCTCCGACCCGTGCGAATGAAATCGTGTTCAGGATAAGTGTCAAGGTGCTGTGAGCCAGTTCGGCGACTGCCATGGCGGCCTGCGATGCCCAGCGACCCGAGTCCCTCAGCGCCGAGCCGACCACGTACCAGAGTAAGGCAAGCGCCGTAGCGAGCAGTGCTTCGGCGTACAGCAGGCTCGATAGCAGACTGACATAGATCGCCAGCACCGCCGCGTCTCTCAGCAACCATTGTCGCAGCTGGCCACGCCAGTAAAGTTCGATGCCGTTGAAAATCAGGCCCAGCAACAGCAGCCCGACACCGAAGAACATGGGGATTACCAGGACCAGGATCGGGTTGTCCAGGGCATGAATCTGCCAGGGTTGGCCCAGCATGCGATAACCGAAGAAATCGTCGAACACGATGCCCATTAATGCTGAAACCAGCCCACAACTGATCAGGAAGCGGGCCTTGGAGTTGTAACGTGAAAGCAGCAGTCCGGCGGCGGCGATAATCAAGCCGTGACCGGTATCGGGAAACATGTATCCGAACAGCAAAGGCACCACGATGGCCAGCAGACCGGTAGGATCAATCTCGTCCGGCGATGGTGCGCCCGACATCACGGTGAATATCTGAAATGGCTGCCGCCACCAGCTGGTCGCGCTGGCAACCGGCTCCTTAGCGCCTGCCGGTGGCCGGGCCAATCGAATCTCCGCCTCGACATGTGCTTTACTCAACACCGTCTTGAGCCGCTCAGGGTCGCTTTCGCTGGTCCAGCCGGTGATGCGACAGAAGCTGGTATCCTTGACGCCCACATGGTGCGCCGCCCTTGTGAACCAGCGTAGGGTTTCCATGTTGGCCAGCGCCTCGGCGACCTGGGAATCGTTACACAGAGCCCGGATCCGGGCCTCGGTGTGCTCCAGGTCTGCCCGGACTTTTTCCCTGCGTTGACGAATATCCTGCAACTGTTGACCCGGTTCCTCGGCAAGATCCGGCGGGATCGCCACCGCTTCACAATCGGCCCCGGATAAAAGACGGATGACGTCGTCGCGCTGCCGCGGCAGGCATGCGATCACCACGAAGCAATGGTCTTCGCCGGCAAAGATTTGCTCGAGGTGGCTATCGAGAACCGCGCCTTTAACCTGGTCGGGCGCACAGCGATAAAGTTGTTTGAACAACAGATCGGTGGTGCGGGCGATGTGGGGTAATTGACTGGCGGATTCGCCCATTGCGATCGAGGCTTCCTCCACCACCTGCAGCCGATCCCGCTTTGCATTCAATTCAACGGCTGCAGCGAGCAATGGTTCAAGCTGTTCGCACCAGCGCCTCAGTCGACGCAGCATTTGAGCTACCAGCTTTTCGGGCGGACCGACGAGACGGGTCGGCTTTTGGGCGCTGTCGGGCAGCAGATCCCGGTGCGAATCGGCCAACTGGTCGAATTCCCCTACCTGCTGCACCAGCTCCTTGATATTGAGCGAACCGCTGAAGCGGGGGTCCAGTTCCAGTTGGACTGAATGAGTGCCGGCCAGGGCTTCGAGCGCGTAGACAACCTGTTCCCGGCGCACGAAAACTTCGAACCATCGTGTCTGGTGTGAACGTAGCGTCATTCAGCGTAACAGGAAATCTCGAGCTTCATAAGCCAAGTGTACCAACTTAGCCTGTGGCCGAGGCAGTCGATCCATCATAGATTTCGTTGCAGGGGCATACTGCGCACAATTATTGTGTCTGTTCGCGGGGCAGTTTGCTTGCTACGGGCAAGGGGTTGTCGGCAAAAGCTGAGTATACTGTCGCCGAAGGTGCTATTTATGCTGTTTTGATCTGTATTTCAGAAAACAGATATACTGCCGTCGGAATAGCAAAGGACCTCTGCGCAACAAATTGAGATTACCGGTCGTTTTTATCGCTGCGTTATTGTCTGGTGCCGGATCAGTTTTTACGAGTGGGGTAAGCCGGGCCGGGTGCACCTGTGTCTGCGTCGATGGATTGAACCAGCCGCTTTGCGCCAGCATAGGGGACGTCAAGCCACTGTGCCCACCGAAGCTGTGCCCGAGAGAGCCGCGAGTGACGCGGCCTTTGGACCAGTACGCGATACCGC